>Ga0308159_1000729_pt1 | contig 63831 bp, 63 predicted proteins | sample PhyCR1_FD_201040 | JGI IMG/M metagenome (GOLD analysis project Ga0308159, IMG submission 201040) | Phyllosphere microbial communities from UC Gill Tract Community Farm, Albany, California, United States - DLSLC.R1 | ecosystem: Host-associated > Plants > Phyllosphere > Unclassified | place: USA...
AGCACCACGATGGCAAACAACTTGTTTTGATCCAGCTTGAGGCCCCCCTGGGACAGCAGGCTCGCAAAAATGTCGTACTCATTGACGATGTTCTTTATCAGCCGCATCTCATCTATGTAATAGCAGACGGTCTCCACGAGGATTGGGTCAAGATCAGTACCCAGCTTTTTGCCTTCAACAGCCCGAGTCGTCATGAGCTCTTGAAGCTTTTCCCTTGAGTTTTCAGAATTGACGACAGGGATCACCGGGATAATCAGATCAAAAAATTTCGTCTTGTCGGTGACGGTAAACAGCTCGTCACGAATAGCGTAAATAAAGTGAATAGGTCGAGTTATTTGTGGTGAATTCCGGATGGTGAAATTGATTTCACGTAAGCGGAAAAAAATTTCTTGAGTTCCAAAACGATCTAGATCCTCAATCACTACAACACGAACATCGCTTCTCTCAAAACAGTAGATAATTTCATCCACGTTCTTGTGGAGCACGGATCCGTGATTCACAGCCTCGAGCTTTCCACCCTTCAGCGTCAAGCCGTCGATACTGAACATAGACAGAAATTTGAGGCTCGCGTAGAGGAGATAAAATCCACCTAGCCCTGCTACAAAGACTGCCAGCCAAGCCGGAATCGTTAACAGGCTCGTTAGCAACCAAGCAGGATCTAACGTAGGTATCTCCTTCAATGTAGGGACATAAAGCCGCAGGCACGCAATGAGCATTACCCCCCAAAAAATCGTGCGCCTAGCGATGCTGCGCCCTGATGTCTGGACAATTCGCTTGAGCCTGGTTTTGGGTACGCGTGCAGCTGGCACGGCATATAGGAGCTGCTGGACTATGGTCTCCTCGATCCTAGCGATCAAATCGCTCGAGGTACTGCTTTGACCGGAATCCTGTGTTGACTGGGAGCTTCGGGCTGAGGTGTCAGGGTGTTCTGCGTCCGAAGCCGTCAACGGTGGAGGAGCGTCTTTGCTGAAGGTTGCGAGTGAAACATAAGCCGTTTGAAATTCTGGATGCCGCTCAAAAAAGGTCTTGAGGACACTGCTCTTACCTGCTCCATATCCACCGGTAAGTGCGATGTTCAGAACCTCATCCTTTCCCAGTGCGCCAAGCAATTCGCGCTCATAGCGATCAAAGTGGTCACTATCGATGAGGACTGGTGTGAGTGGCTCAAAAGAACCTGGCGACGAAGACGCGGAGCACAGAGACCGGAAGATGCGAATCCCTTCTTTAGCAGCAACCAAAAAAGCGGCATATTTTATTTTGATACTGGCTAACAGTCCTTGTGACATAGGCAATCCTGGCTTTAGACATCCATACCTTCAGGCTTGGGTATCTGCAAAGTAATTGAGCACCAGCTAGGCCAGCGCCATCTTCTGTAGCGGCTATATGCCATAATTACTAGGCTCTGAGCCAGCAATGCTTTAGACGCCTAGACATTCAACATTATTGCGCCCCCAATCGTGACATTCGTTCGCCCAGCTTCGCTAAAGAACGACATCAAAGCCACGGCTCGCATAGGGCAGCTTAATGAAACAGCCTCAGTTCGACTTTGACCTCAAACGCGTCTCGCACCAGCACTACATAACAGGCAAAGCCGCCATCAATTTCCCTCATCCTGGAAGCACCACAGGTGGGTGGCATTTCCTTTCCTATTTTGATCGGGAATCCGGGGAGGCCAAGGTGTCGTTGGCAGGTATCCATTATCCTGACACCACAGCCTACTTTGGTGACCTTGGCATCATTGACGCGACCGATGAGCTATCGAAGCGCGGCTGGTCTGTGGATGGCCATCGCCTGTTCATGGCAGATCACTACAGAGCCGCTGCGGACATGATCGTGAGATGGACACTGAGCGAGTCCAATCACTGCAGCGTCGAGATTGATGACTGGTTCTCCTCACCTGCTGAGATACAGCGACTGCTTGAGATTCTAGATACTGGCAGGTCAAAGCTTTCCGAGGTGGGCCGATGGCAAAAAGTGGAAGCGTGGCTGCGTACGCAAACCTCCTGATTGGGTTGTCGTTGGTCTAGATAGAGCGTGGCGCCGATGCTAAGTGGTGCGTCCGCCCCAAGGGCCCTAGGTCGGTGGATTTTCGAAAGTATCAATCGATGTGCTGAGCTCGGACTGCATGCGATCGAAAACCCGATCTAGAGTCGGATGCGCTTTCGACTCTCTCAATGTGCTCACCAATTGGAGCAGTTCGCGGCACTACTCTAATGCTAGGGCGTGCCCCTTCGGGGAGGGGCTGTCGTCAACCGAGCCTTGGCGCAAGCGCCGGCATCTCGGCCCTTCGGGCTTCCATCCCGCACGCCTGCGCGCTCCGCTTGCCGAAGGCTTGTGCGCGTTAATCGGTCGCACGGCCGTGCTGAATGCGCTGGGATGTCAACAGCTGGCTAGGCGCCACACCTAAACACCCCCACTAGAGCCTTGGGAACTGAATGGATTAGGGAGGAAAAGTGCTGCTGGTAAATCTAAGCGTCACGATTTGAGCCCAATCGCATTCTTCCATGCTCGCATTTAACTGCACGCGCATCCCCTTTTAACTACGAACGAATACCACATGGCGCGTGCTTGGCCGCTCCTACCAAGCCGCTCGTGATCCTGAGCGCTTGCTCATTGAAGAGCGAGCGAAGGCTCTTTCAGCAACAGGCTATCCGACTCCGAATGATGATTCGGCCATGTACGCCGAACAACTGCTGCAGGAGGCTAAGACGGCTGTAAGCCTATCTTCCGCAACCCCCCCTTGTAGAAAACTCTAGCTGGGGTACGAGGGGGGATGACATTAGCAAAAGGTGTCACTTGGCTGGAGAAACCCTTACACTTTCAACGACGGAAAATTCGGCGAAACGGAGGCTATTCTTTCGATTCGCCTTTTTTCGGATAGGTAAGTTTGCTTCCCACTAGCTCGGCAGAAGGAGTAGGTATCGCCTTCGTAGACTTGCCAATGTCCATAATGTGAAAGACCTCCGCCCCTCGGTTCAGCAGGTAGTCAGCGACTATACGACGATGGCATCGCCACCAGACCGCTTCCGCGCACATGATGGCGCAACGCTTGGTGTCGCTCAGCTTCAACAGTTGACGCAAACCTTCTTCAAACTCATCCGATAAAGCGTAGTCAGCGTAGTTGTGGAAGCTTCTATTTTCCCAAAATGCATTGATGTCATCCGGGACGTTTTTGGATTTTTTTCGCAATCCGCCTAAGCTCTCGATCTGGTAATGCAAGATTTCAGATTTGGCTAATAACTCTGGCAGCACATCCAAGTTGTACTGAGGATTCGTCCTGGAGCGAGGCACAGTCCGGATGTCTATCACGGCGTCAACATCGAAGCTCTGGAGCATCTGGACGAAGACATTGATAGGCTTTGTCGAATGACCCACAGTAAAAACTGCTTTGTTCATAACCTCCTCCTATGTGCGTCTTCAGGAATAGTTTCGAAGTCAAGGATCGAAAAAAAAAGAGATGCTGAGCTACGCCTCGCAACGGTTGCGACACACCTCATGCCCAACCCGAACTCGCTGCTACGCTCAGACAATGTCAAGGATAAAGGAAGCTTATGGCAAGCGAATATTCGTTATCGAAAGTGCTGGAAAGGATATCAAATCAGCTCGCCCTGGAGGCTGCACTGATGGAATTAACGCTCCATGTCGAAGCCCAAGGTAGCAGTGAAGTTGGAGATAACGTTCGAGGCGTTTTGTAGGCCATCGGTGTTCAGCTTCCTACTCGATTCCGTCCTTGAGCCTTAGCGCTGTAAAGCAAACGGTCAGCTTTGATCAGAAACTCTTTATGATTCTCCTCTCCTGTTTTAGCAGTCGAGACCACACCTGAGCTTATGGTGACTATGCCGAATGGGCTCGCTGAATGTTGAATTTTTGCATTCAACAAGGAAAGCCTAATGTTCTCTGCAACCATAACCGCACCTGCGAGTTCAGTGTCCGGAAGCAGAACTACAAATTCTTCCCCACCGTAGCGAGCAGCGATATCACCTGGTCTATTGACGTTAGCTGCAATAAGGTTCGCTACGCGCACAAGGCAATCATCACCACTTAAATGACCGTATTGGTCATTATATTGCTTGAACAAATCTATATCCAAAAGGATTACGGATATGCTTGTTTGATTTCTCGTGGCACGCTTCCATTCTTTATCCATAGCCAAGTCAAAATTTCTTCTATTGGCTAGAGAAGTGAGACCATCTGTATGGGCTATCACCTCTAGCTCTTTTCGGATTGCTTTGAGCTCACGCTCTGCGACAAGCAGCTGTTGGATCTGCCGATATAGCAAGCTACCTAAAAACGCCAAAGCCAATATGATGGAGCCTACCAGTGCAACCGATTGGTAAACATATGACCACCAAGGAGCGAATACATGTTCGTACGACACTCCGGCTGCTGCGACGATAGGCAGACCAGCTAAGCGACGATAGGCGTAGATCCGCTCAATGCCATCTACAATGGATTTGATAATTGCAGTACCGCTATCGCTCTGGGGTAAGTAGCGGCTAAAAATCTCACCTTTGGAAAGATTGGTCGTCATCAACGCTGCTACTGTCGGGCGTCGGGCAAGAAGTTCTCCATTATCGAGTGCTAGGAAAATTACTCCTGCGTCGTCAACGTCCATGCGCTTGAAAAAGCTTTGGAAATATGAAACCGGAACCGTGGCTAACGCAACTCCTGCAAATGCTCCATCGGCTGTTTCGATACGCCGACTGATAGGGATCACCATCTCACCAGTCGTTCGACTTTCGACTATGGAGCCGATGTGGATGGACTGATCATCGTGCTCGCGGTGATAAACGAAGTATGCTCGGTCGCTGTTGTTTTTGGTGTGCAGGCCTTCCGAAAACGAATTCGCCATCCAGTTGCCGTGAGCATCGAAGATGAAAAGCCCTTGAACACCTTCAATATTATTCACCTGTCGGGCCAACAGCTTCGCCAATCGCTCTTGTTGGTCAGGGCCGCTTCCATCGTGCGCTACACGCTCAGCAAGATCTCGCAAAGTATTGTCGGCCTGCAGCATCGTGTCACGGGCCTGCTGTTCAGCGGCAAGTACGATGTTCGAAACAGTTATTTTGGCCGCGTCTACTCGCTCACCGGACGACTGCGCCATCTGCCAAGCAGTAGCAAGGATCAACGAAAAACAGACCAGAAGAATGAAACCTATCAGCGAAAGGGACAACGCTTTAGGTGTCAGCCTTGTGTAGATCGGTAAGGAGAGCGTCATGTGCGCGTCGTCAAATTGGCGGTGGGCTTAACAGAGCAATCTTCATACCGTACATCTAAAGAAAGATCAAAGCATTCACCGGTTGCTTCTGAGCACCCCGGGACGCAGCGAACATCGCCAGAGCGTAGAAAATTCGATGGCTCCTGCACTTTGTGAAACGCCGGACAAAACCCAAACGGTCTATCCTGATGCTTGCGAAGATCGACCAACTCACCTCCTTTGTCTGGTGAAGATATTTCAGCCAGTTTCGCAGGGCCGCCAATGTGCAATGGTGGTGGGGATGTTCGTTTGGGGTCTACGCCAATCACTGCCACCCAAGGCTTGTCATTATCTCGCGTCGGCAGGGTGTGTCGATCTGAGCCGGCACTTTTTTGATGTAGACGCGCGCATGCTCACGTTCTTCTCCGCTTAAGCCTCCAAGATAGGCAATAGCGTCTTCGGCTGCGGGAACTAAACCTTCAATGCCTCCGAACCTTGGTGGCAATCCAGTCCAGATTACCGCGTTCAATTGGCGGGAGATCGCCCATTCAGCAATGACCCCCGCTACGGTCTTCCCAACCACGAAACTACCGATGCCATCCTCCCGATCTCGAGGTACCCCCTCCCGAATTCTAAGGGCCTCGCGTGCCTCATCAAGGTTGTCCAGATCCAGTATCGCCCAAAGCACTGTGCACCCAGGCGCATTCGCGCATATGGCCGTCGTAAGATCTCCGTTGTCACTGACTCGCGCGAACTCGATGGGCAACACGGGGCCGTCCATAAACCACTCGCTCGCGAGCGGTAAGGTGTCCGGCTTCCAAATCAAAGATCCCCATCCTAGACATGCTATGACCATCATCAGCACCTGTAGTTGAAGCGAAATCCATTTGGGATGACCGAGACTTCAGGTCGGTTGCTTGCATCGCAGCGCCAGCGAAATGCGCGCCGCAACCATTTCAAGTGCCCGGTTCAGCCTTTTGTTTTTCTAGGATCTGCTGATCGAGGAAATGTACGCTCCTCTTGGATCGTGCCGTCCTCTTTGTGGATTTTGAGAGAGGCAGTCTTGCCCTGAAGAAATTCGCTCGCTATCTCGGTAATTTCTGCTTTGGTGGATGCGGTCTTGGAGGCGCGTTGGGCGCCCTCCTTGACGAGCTCCCAAAGTTTTTCCGTTTTTTTGATGTGATAGTTATCCATTGGCTCACCTCTGACATGACAGATCAATGCTTGTCAGGTTGACCATAGGGGAACCGAAGAGTTTGAACGGATTGGCGGCATTCTGGATGCTTACGGAGATTCCCTTAAGTTTCTAGGGACGTGGGGAAAACCCGAAGCATGGGGCAGTTGCCGCTACACACCAGGAAGAGCTTTGGCATGGCAGAGGTTAAGCAGTCTTGGTTCGCTGCAAACGTTGCTTACCAGCGCGGTTAGCGATCTCCGGCGCCGGGCCTTCACCGTTCTGCTGCCGAGAAAGAAATTCGCGTATCAAACCAGCAGTTCGCCTAGCACTGGTCACTACGAAAAAATGCCCCTCGCCCTTAAGAACGCGCAGTTCGGCTTGTGGAATTGAGCGTCGCAGGACATACGCATTGTATGGCTGCACGAGGGTGTCACGATCGCCGATGAGGATGAGCGTGCGTATACGCAAACGGGATAACCGCAGCAGACTTGTCCAGCCTACCAAAGCGGCTAACTGGTGATGATACGTTCGCAGGCGTACGGTTAGCATTCGCTTTACAACACCGAAGCGCAGCAGTGCCTGTGTCGAATTGACTGAAGCATCTCGTTCGGGCTGTTTGGTGCCTGCGCTCCCTCTAAAGAATTCCAGGATGTCGGCGGGCTTTACCAGTAGAACCGGGCCCGCAGAGGTCGCCGCCAAGATAAGCCGTCGCACCATGGTGGGATGACGAAGAGCGAACTCTTGCGCCAATGCACCGCCCCAACTCACGCCGAATACATCAACATGGTCGATGCTCAGTTGCTTGAGCATTTCGGCGATCAGATCGGCATGACTTGGCAATCGCATCGGCCAGCGGGGCATTTGCGATTTGCCGACACCAGGCACGTCCAACGTGATCGTCGTGTAGTCGCCTAGTTCGTTGCGCAAAGCATCGAAGGTTTTAATCAAACCTCCCAGACCGTTGAGAAGGAGTAACGGTGGGCCTTGGCCGGCGATTGAGACATTCACCTGCAAGTCTTTAATGGTCATTATTCGGCTCGGCATGGCCACCTCCTCCGTCACCAGTGAAGCAGTGTAGACAAACAGTTATGAGGCCCTCGAACCACCGCCTGTCCTCCTAACATCTCGATATTTGTCTAGGCCCAACACATTCTGATAAAGGTTTTCAAGCGCTTGGTGATCAGGCAATTCAGGGCCACGATCTTAGGTAGAGGAACCCTCATCCGGGACGGGCGCCTAACAGATGAACTCCTCAGCATGAGAAAGACAAAATGCATATGTCCGAGGCAACGCGAATCATGGAAGCGCTTTCGACCAATGAAGTAAACGTTAAGCTCGCTGAGGGTTGGTAGCTAATATCTGTTGTTGTGACAACACATCCTAATGGTCAGCTCCATCCCTGCTACGTTCTAGACAAATCGAAACTCCTATCCGACGATAAGAAGCCTGACTGATCAGCCTGGCATCCAAACAGCACTCCGGCTCACGAATGTATTGAGAGGATAATTTGTCTTATTGGGATTGGATTCAGTGGCCAGCGATGGTCGTCACCGTTCTGGCCGCATGGCTCATCGGTTCGCAGCGACCGAAAAGGCGAATGACAGGGTTTGTGTGCTTCAGCGTGAGCAACGTGTTGTGGGTCATCTGGGGCGCCTACGCAGGAGCATATGCATTGATCGTATTGCAGGTTTGCCTTTTTCTGATGAACCTTCGTGGATTGAGGAAAAATTTGAAGAGCTAACCACGGCAGACTTAAGAATGACGGTGCCCGTCGAAGTTTTTTTTGAATCCTCGGGCATTCATCCCCAACAGTACGCATTCAAGAACAATCAGCGCATAGGCCTCGGCATGAAGTCCCCAAGCCACCCAAAGCGCATTGCTTAGGATGAACCCCCAAAAAGCGATCATTCGCCGATAAGCTCGTTGCGAGCCGATGAACCAGGCTGAGATGACTGTTACAGCCATCGCTGGCCACTGAATCAAATCGATGTAGTCCATGTGCGCTCCGCATTTGAAATTGCATCCTTGCACCAGCATGTTCTGCAATAATCTACCAGACCTTCACTCAAGCCTAATGTTCTCGAAAGGATGCTACACAAGGTTGTTCAGGCGCGTGCATATCAATGCCCAGCGCTGAAATCGACGTATTAATACTTCATTGACGATCAACCCGAGGCGTTATTCATGTCCGGCGCACCCTGCCTCCGAGACCTACCTGAACCCTATTTCTCGCAGTCACTTTCGCATTTAAATGAAATTCAAAATGCGCCTAATCGGCACAGGTTATTCGAGGCGCTGGACTTGGGCCTCAATTTCCTTCGAGAGCTCAGCGCCCGAAGGCTTTTAAGCCCAGAGGAGACGGTTGAGGCCGGACGGTTATGGGGTGACTCAGCGGACAAACGTCTGCGTGCTCTTCCAGAGCTAGGCTCTGCAGCTCCCATCCATCCCTTCGCAAAAAGTGCGGATTCTAATCCGGCTATGGATATGGCCACCCGGTCGGCGTTGGAACATCTCCTGGCATTGGCTGAGCGAGACACCACTCAATCCAGCAAGGTGGCAAATTTTCTGTTGGCATGGTGGAACGCGACCGAGAACGGCGGTTTTGACTTTGCTGACCTCTATGGTCTAAACCGGCAAACTGCCTCTTGCTGCGGCGTAGTTTTCAGCTGGATCGCTCAAAACGGAGCAACTCCTGAAACAATTGGATATGCCCCACGTTTCCGAGCATTGGCGTTGAAATGGCACGGAATCAAGTAGCATCGCTTCCGGCGCTTTGTTATCAAAGGGGTCAGCTCACCAGCGTACCCTCAACGCATCCACTGAAGTGTCTGAGCGATGCGAGAAGACGAACGCAATTCGGCTGTTTTCTCAAGTCGGACGTAACGAGGTAAGCAATGCTCGGAGAGTCGCCTTATGACTTTCGAGTCCCTCACTTGTAAGTTCATATTCTCGCAATGCGCCTTCGCGCCCGGCATCTTTGCTGCTCTGCATGAGCCGACCCAGGAGCAACTGCTTTTCATGCAAGGCTCTAATGGCAACCCAGAGTGCCTCCTCAATCATTTCATCCTGCGCATGAAACAGTGCGGTGGCGGTATAAGCATGACCGGTATGGCAGCGAAACCGGGGCGATGACACGTCTACCTCCCACAGAGCGCCTCCGCATTCGGGACAGGGAGATGCCTGCGACTCGGCCGATCTCAGCCAGCGCGGAGGCACCCCCTTTACTGAAATCCTCAACCAAATCATTCTCCGTTGCGAATGGCTCGATACGTTTTGACTCTGAAGCCGTTGTCGCCTCCGCTGTACGCTGATTGATGATCTGTACGAGCCTCCTACCCAACTCAGTGAGCGGCAGGCATCCGTCAACACTTACATGACGTAGAGCGCTCGTCGGCATTGAGGGGGCTTCGGCAGTTTCAGGATCCTGTACGAAGGCCAGTCCGCCATAGGCCTTTATAGCCTGGAGCCCAACTACACCGTCATCAAGCTCGCCGGTCATCAACACGCCTATGGCATTGCTTCCGTAGCTGATGGCAGCCGACCTAAACATCGGATCAATGGCAGGGCGCGAGTGGTTTTCCTTTGCGCTTCGAACGACTTGGAAAGCTCCTTGTTTGACAAGCAGATGCTTATCCGGAGGCGCTATGTATACACGACCCGTCTGTATCGGCTCTTCACCCACGGCGAAGCCGACAGGCAGTGGGCTCGCCTGGGCAAGAAGGTTTGGGAGAACGCTAGGTTGGTCTCCGATATGCATCGTGACAAAGACTGCCGCAGTTAAATCCGAAGGAAGTTCGGCCAGAAACTCACGCAATGCAGCGAGCCCGCCGCTGGAAGTGCCGATGACGATGACTTGGTGGACGTGGCTTTCTTGCTGCATGGATCAATCCTAGATTGCATACTCCAGTTTGACTCAGCTGCCTCACCTACTTTTGCGAATGAGTGCTGGTCTATGCTCCCTGCGACGCGTTGACTCTCTTCCTGGTTTCGATAGATACCTGGGGGGAAGGTTCGAAAAAATGCGCAATGTTTGATCTAGATCAAGGGATTGCTAAGCAACATTCATAGCTCTACGCGCACAATTGAATCTAATTGCGATGCTCGCGCGATCATTAAGAGCGAGGCGCCACACGCTCTTTCAAGTGCTGCGGGGGACATCTGCTCGGGACAGACCTGATTCGAGTGTCCCGCGTGCTCCAGCGCTTTCACGGCAAACGCGATATTTTCGCTTACACTCATGCAACCGTTCCGTCTGTTTGGTCGGTTTCTCTGGTTAGAGGAGGATTGTTTGGACGTAAATTGGGAAGGACTGCTGCCGATTCGCGGTGAGATCATCGTCATTGAGGACGACCCAACTCTGCAGTCGCTCATGACCGATATCATGGATGAGATTGGCGCGAAGACTGTCCCGTTCGCGACGGCGGATGATGCGTTGACCTACCTACTGGAATCGCATGGTGAATGCGTCCTTGTGATCGCCGATCATGGCGTCCCCGGACAAGTCCAAGGCATCGAGTTTATAGAGATGGTCAAAGGCAGGTGGCCTCACATCGCTGCGATACTTACCTCGGGTTATCTGATCGAGAGCACCGCAGTGCCAGCTCAAACCATTTACCTTCACAAGCCCTGGTCGCTGGATGAGATGGTGGTGGCAGTGGCGGAGCTTCTGCAGCCCGGAAACCCTATAAGTAAACGCTAAGCCTGGCTTCGAAATCGTGAGGCCATGCCGGATTTGGTTGGTGCTCAGCGGATGAAGCTGGATCTCCACCGCCCTGAATCAATACAAGGGGTGAAATCCCTGAATTTTTTGAATTTTTCCGCGATCGATGACTCCGTTAGATCAGAGCAGACGGAGTAAGTCATGGAAAACAATCTATTCGTCATCAATTACAAGCTTCACGGTGTGCCCAAGTCCTTCATCATCCGTAGCAAATCGATGCAAAACGCTGATGCCTGGCACTGGGCTAGTTGCGATGCGGGTGTAGCACCCATTCCCAGACCTGGTCGTCCGCCACTGAAGATGGTGTCCAAACCTCAAGCCGAAAAATACGGCATTACCGATGTCACCTGGCGAGCCAGCTCAACCTAGCGGTGCGTGGTATGGCGCGGGCTATTGATGAATCCGCGTCATGTCGTAACCGCTCGCAAAGTCCAATTACCTACTGAATACTCCGACATCAGAGTTTGAAACCAAAGGCTGATTCGATCCGTCGTCTACTCTGAAAATAATCGAGGTCACGATGTCGCCATTCGATATCCAGCGGATGCTGATAGACGAATTTCCCTTTACCTTTTTGCTGGAGGTAGGTTTCAGGGCCACCTTCGCATTTCTCGCAGTGTTTCTTTTTTTGAAATCCAGCGGTCGACGAGGGATCAGGCAGCTTTCACTTTTTGAGCTGGTGGTGATTTTGACATTGGGCTCCGCAGCAGGAGACGTGTCCTTCTACCATGACGTTCCGCTTTTGCCGGTCGCCGTAGTCTTCCTCACGCTCCTGCTTCTTTACCGGCTTACTGTCCTGGTAATGACGAAGAGCAAAAAATTTGAAGCCTGGATGGATGGGCTTCCGGTGACGGTCATTCGTGACGGTCTCTACGAGCTCAAGTCTTTAGAAACGTTGAACATCTCATCTAACGAATTGCTGATGGAGTTACGACAGCAAGGGGTTGAACATCTCGGACAAGTAAGGCTCGGTCTCGTTGAGACCGACGGCGACGTCAGCCTTTATTTCTTCGAACAGAAAGACCTGCGTCCTGGGCTGTCTGTCCTACCATTTGAGCATCGTGCTGAGTTTGAAATTGCGCCTGCGTCGGCCCTGTATTGCTGTGTAAATTGCGGCTTCTCTCAGCACATTGCGCAGGCTCAACGAGCAGACTGCCCTCGGTGCAACCATAACATTTGGTCAACTGCCCTCAATAGTCCACGCTGTCGGTGACGCGTCCCGCAATGTCGGTCGCCCTAACAGCACGCGCAACGCTGCGACTCCGCGCCCGACGTTAAAAAGAGCCCCGTAGGGCTCTCTTATCTCAACGCATAATTATTTGGTTAGCCATGACTCAACAGTTTCAGAACCGTGCTCCGCTTTCCAGTCTTTGAGGCCACGATGGTTACCGCCCTTGGTTTCGATTACTTCACCAGTGTGCGGATTTTTATAGGTCTTGACTTGGCGGGGCTTGCGGCGCCCAAAGTTTGATTGGACAGCGGGTTCGCGACGACCAGCTCGTGGATCAAGCACGTTGATTACGTCTTTCAGGCTGTAACCGTATTTCGCAAGGAGATCACGCAGCTTAGTCTCAAACTCAATTTCTTTTTTAAGATCAGCGTCACCTTTTAGCGCTTCCAGCGCCTTGAGTTGTTCTGCGAGATGTCTTTCTAATTGGCGGTATTCTGCGAGCTTGGACATGGACATTCTCTTGGGACGGTTGATGGAGGTCTGTGTGAAACAATATCTCAGATTTATCTATGGATAATCTAGCGATGATCATCACTACGAGCTGAATCGACCTTAATCTGGCCCGATTCACCTAAAGTGCGGTATTGCTCACGAAGTTTCCTGAGTTCACTTGACCCCATTTGTTCCAAACCCAGCGTGGCGTTCTGCGCTTCGTGGGTAGCCCGTATAAGCTCATCGATCTTCAAATGCAGGATGTCGTTGTCACGGTTCTGGGTGTTTTGAATCAGAAACACCATCAGGAAAGTAATGATTGTGGTCGACGTATTGATGATGAGCTGCCATGTATCGTTGTAGTGGAAGTATGGGCCGGTCGCCGCCCAGGCGATGATCAACAAAATTGCGCTCAAAAACGTCTTCGGGCTGCCAGCCCAATTGGATAGCGCTTGGCAGAAAAGGGAAAATCTCATAACACACACTCTGGATGAACACATTCTGTTGACCGCATAGAAGCCAGAAATACTTTATTACATCTAACCGTCTGTCGGGTTCGAGTTTCCCGCACGGCCGTCCTTCAGCACTAACAAAATTTGAACGCCTGATTCCAACGACTGGTCAGTTCTTCATGCAGCCCACATGCGTGGACATGCAAATGACGCGTTTCGACACCGAGACTTATACAGTGGAGAGGAGAAATCAAATGGCTAGAAAAACTGTCGAAGACCTGTTTATCCACGAACTGTCCGATATTTACAGCGCTGAGAAACAGATCACTCGGGCCCTCCCCCGCATGGCACGCGCGGCGACCAATCCTCTCTTGGCTGAAGCCTTCAATGCGCACCTGGAGGAAACCCAAGGACAGATCGAGCGGATTGATCAGCTCGTCGAATTGACTGGATTAAAGCTTAAGCGCATGAAATGCGTAGCGATGGAAGGACTGGTCGAGGAATCCAAAGAGCTTCTAGAGGAAATCGAAAAAGGGGCTGTTCTGGATGCAGGACTTATCGGCGCCGCGCAAAAAGTTGAGCACTACGAGATCGCCAGTTACGGCACCTTGATCGCTATGGCGAAGCATTTGAATCTGGCTGACGCTGCCAAGCTGCTCAGCGAAACACTTGCGGAAGAGAAAGCTACGGACGGCAAGTTGTCGAAGATCGCCGAACAAGGCGGTAATCAAGCGGCAACCATGGAATCAAAATAAAGCAACAGTGGATGACCCGGGCGAAGTTGTGAGAACAACATCGCCCCTTTTTTCTACACCGTTCTTTCAGAGACTCTCCCCACACCTTCGCTGTTCGTCGCCGCCAGCGGCCTCAGCGCGCCCTGTGAACGCATGCATAACATGCAGCACGGACGCGCTGAACGCCAAACACCGATGCCCGACGAAACCTTTCGTGACTCACAGGCAAGTGCTGGCAGTGCTAGCCGCATTTCATTTGCGGTGATCGACATTCAGCTAATGCACAAGGATTCGCCCTGTCCCTCCCCGTCTTAGAAAGACAATATCTTGGGAAAATTCACCGTAAACGTAGTGCCTTGGTCAGCAACTGAGTGCACAGCGACATCGCCCCCATGGGCCATTGCAATTTCCCGGACTATGAAAAGACCAAGCCCCACACTACGGTTCTGTCCGTCTTGGTCTGAGCCACGGGTCATTGGCTCGAACAGCTTCTCCCGAGCGGAATCAGGAATCGCTGGGCCGAAGTTGTGAACCGAAATGCTCGCCTGGTCAGCATCAAGAGCAGAGATGACAGTAATCGGTTTTGTCAGGTCGCCGTACGCCGCACTGTTGGCGACCAAGTTACCAATGATCTGTTGCATGCGGTCAGCGTCGAGCGAGACATCGCCCCGCCCAACCGCTTGGTGCTTGAGATCGACATCTGGAAAGGCAACTTGTAGCTCTGCGACGCTCAGAGCCACTACTGAATGCAGGTCAATGGCTGAAAGCGAAACGGATATGCCTCGTCCGACTCTTGCCAAAGCAAAATCCAAAAGATCGGTGATCATTCGATGCGCGCGATCCGTGGAGCTGCTGATGTGGTTCAGCATGAGCTTTTCTTTCTCGTCAGGCATTCTCCTACCGAGAATTTCTGCCGCCATTTTGATCGCTGTCAGTGGATTTTTGAGGTCATGACTAACGACCGCAACCATCTGCTCCGCAAATAACGCGCGACGCTGGGCTTTTTCGTAAGCTTTGTTCAGTTGCGCTTGCGCCTGCGACAGAGCTGCATCAGCTGCCACTTTATTCGCGAGAAGCTCTTCAGCGAGTTGCCTGGCTTTCAATAGCTCACGTTCGTACTGATCCCGGTCTGTGGTACAGAACAACGCCAGTTGATAGACAACGCCGGACTCATGCTGCTGACGAACGCCATTAAGTAGCATGGAAATTAAGGTATTGTCGCGGCGAACCACATCCAGCTTTACCTCGGCCACCGAGCCTTGCATTTGTATCAGTGGCGCCCAATGTGTTTGGTGGAAAATTCGTCCGCCCATCGTAAGCAGATCTTGAAAGCGCCGGCGCTCCAGGTCGGTTTTCTCCCAACCGATCCAGGTACAGAAAGTTTTATTGGCGCTCAGGATGCTGCCGTCTTCCCGAGTAACGACCAAGCCGCAAGGCGCGTTGTCGAAAAGCGACTGCGAATCGGGAATTAGGGACGGTTCACCGGCCATCGCCGCCTTCCGTCCAGGGCGAAAGGAAGCTGTCCATCGCTTCAGAGCACGCACTGGGCACACTCATGTGCGGACAATGACCAACATTGGAAACTAGACCTAGGGTGCTATTGGGCAGGATCTGATGCAGGTACTCACCTACGGCGACTGGGGCGATGATGTCATCCGTGGATTGCAATATCAGCGTCGGAGTTTCTAAACCGACTACGTCATCCCGGTTATCCGACATGAACGTCACTCGGGCAAATTGCTTCGCGATCTCCGGATCAGTACGGCAAAAGCTGTTCGTCAGCTTCTCACCAAGAGCCGGTTGACCGGGAGCCCCCATGATGACGGGGGCCATGGTGCTAGACCAGCCGAGATAATTGCTATCGAGGGTATCGAGCAATGAGTGGATGTCCTCGAGCTTGAATCCGCCGACGTAATCCCCGGAGTCGACATAGCAAGGTGAAGGGCCAATCATCACGTGAGCAGCGATGCGGTCGCTGTGGGCCCTATCGGCCAATACGCCGATCATGGCACTGACGGAGTGACCGACCACTATGGCTGGGCCACTGGCGAACTCATTGATGACTTCAGCCAGATCTTGCGCATAACCGTCTAACGAACCGTACTTTTCCGAATCATAAGCCGTGAGATCAGACTGTCCCGCGCCGACAAGATCATAAAGAACGACCCTAAATCGATTCGTAAAATGGTCGACGAGGTAACACCACATGGTTTGGTCGCAGCCGAACCCGTGGGAAAAGACCAACGTTGCCGAGCCATCGCCTACTACGTTCACATTATTGCGATGCTGGACAGACATGCAGGACGCTCCGGATGGCCCAAAAGAATTTCAGGCGCAGCACGCAGTGTAGCTAGCTAAGCATTGCAGGTCACGAATAGGATCGGTTCCACAAGAATCCCTCTTGAGACCCCGCGCTTTAGCCTTGTCATGAGTCGATATACACACGAAGGTTGATGCAAGCGAACCAGCTTTGCTTTTGGTTCACGCGTAGGGAGCATGTACGAGGCTACAGTTAGTCTTTTGCAGACCATCCTGGCATCGAGGTAGTGGGTGCAACCGCCCCGCTCCTAGCTCGGCACTGGTTGTCGATGTCCTCCATAAAAGCTCGCCATTGATATCTGTCGATCACCCCGATAATCAACAGCGCTTCGCAATAGCCGAGGAGATAAGCATGGCGTTTGTCAAAATCGCTTCGGCTTGAAGCCCTTCGCAAGCCAGCGAGACTTTGTCTGAAATGTGTGATCGCCGCGTCGGTAGTCATAGGCACGGGAGCGCCTCCTGTTCTTTGCAAGTCCAGCGCTGCACATAGGCGTTGCACTCTATAAATACCATTAACAGCTTTGAACTTTCGCGATACGTTCGTTCATTGGACAACTAACTTGCGATCATGTCACGGGCTAATCAGTCGTCGACGTCTGACGCTAGTGAAAGCGGCTGAATCAAATGTGAGCCCTGATTACGAACGTTCCCCACCTCCTTGCCAACCTTGTACCAATGAAAATCTGTAGCGGGCCTGCATTGCTCCATCGCTAGTTCACGAGCTCGCTCAGGTGAGGTATCCGGGTCAATCCATTCACGCGCATGCTCCGGCGATAAGACTAAGGGCTTGCGATCGTGGATATCGACCATGCCTTCATCACTCGCGGCGGTGATGATGACAAAGCCATCGCGATCATCCGGTTCCATACCTTCGTGCACCTCGGCCAATCCTGCGAAGAACATGGGAATTTGCTCTTTCAGAGTAACGAAATACGGCTGCTTTTTTTTCGGATCCTCTTCGTCCTTTACCCATTCGAACCAGCCATTCGCCGGAGCAAGCACGCGTCCGTTTGGCCAGAGCTGATTGAAAAATTTGCCGGTGATGACGGTCTCGACTCTCGCGTTTATTGGATCAGGACGCTTACCCTTCGCCCAGAATGGCGCCCATCCCCATCTGACCTTATCAATGCTCAAGCCCTCTCGAACCGGCCGGATGATTTCCACCCGCGTCGACGGCGCGACGTTGTATCGCTCAATGGGCCAAAGGTCATAGCCATTGATCACCAACTGCCTTGGCGCAAGCTCCTTGAGGTAGTGATCCATCGATTCGTAGATCGAGTAGCGTCCGCACATGCTGTCACCCGTCGAATTGTCGTACCTATGAGATTGACCGCAAGCGAACCAAATCGTTAACTGTATGCATGTACAGTTAACCTTCTAAGGCTTGCATCATGAGCATCACCCTCCTCGGCCTACTCGCTACTGGCGGTAAGAAGCTGCCACTTTATTCATCCAAGGTACCGGCGGGCTTCCCCTCTCCTGCGGCTGATCACATCGAAAAGCACATTTCCCTAGATGAGCTGTTTGATATCCGAGCTCCGCACGTGTATCTGGTAAAGATTGATGGAGACAGCATGCAAGGCGCGGGTATCTATTCCGGGGATATGGTGATCGTCGATCGGAGCATCGAAGCGGTCAGTGGCGATATCGTTATCGCCGCGCTGAATTCGGAACCGTTCTGCAAGCGCCTGCTTCTGCGCGAGAACGCCGTGATTCTCCTATCGGAAAACTCGAAATACCCGGCGAGACATGTCATGGAAGGTGACGAGCTGGTGATCTGGGGAGTCGTGAAATACAGCGTCCGCGATCATGACAATACGTGAGCCTGTCTTCGCCCTGATCGACTGCAACTCGTTTTACGCGAGCTGCGAGCGCGTCTTCCGACCCGACCTCGCCAAGACGCCCATCGTGGTGCTGTCCAACAATGACGGCTGTGTGATCGCGCGTAGCTACGACGCCAAGCCGTTCGTAAAAATGGGCCAGCCGTACTTCCAGATCAAAGACCATCTACGCCGGCATGGGATCGTGGCCTTCAGCAGCAACTATGCTCTGTACGGAGACATGAGCGAACGCGTCATGACTATCATCGAATCGATGGTGCCAGCGCTTGAGGTCTACAGCATCGATGAAGCGTTTGCCGATCTGACTGGCATGCCTGGAGATCTGTCCGCATTTGGCAGGCACATGCGCTCCACTCTTCTCAAGCGCACAGGCATTCCAGTCGGGGTGGGGATCGCGCGCACGAAGACACTGGCCAAGCTCGCCAACCACACAGCCAAACGGCTGCTAGATATCACCGGCGGCGTAGTGGATTTGTGCGATCCGTTCAAACGCGACTGGACGCTGCGCAACACCGACGTCGGCGAAGTCTGGGGCATTGGCAAGCGCATGAAGGCCCATCTGGAAACAATGGGCATCAAGACTGCAATGGACTTGGCAAAAGCCGATCCGTGGATGCTTCGTCAGAAATTCAGCGTGGTGATCGAGAAAACGGCTCGCGAGCTAGCCGGTACCCCATGTTTGGAACTGGGGGAAGCTGACCCACCGAAGCAGGAAATTTGCTGCAGCAGGATGTTCGGCACGCGGCTCACGCAGATTGAGCCGATCAAGGAAGCGGTCGCTACCTACACCCAACGAGCAGCGGAAAAACTCCGAGCGCAAAACTCGCTCTGCAAGAAAATCCGCGTCAGCATTCGCACCGGCATGTTCAATCCCGAGGAAGCGAAATATGCGAATGGCGCCTTGGTGGAGTTGCCGTACCCGACCAACGACGTGCGGCTGATGACGAAGGCTGCGACCGAAGCGGTCAATCGTCTCTTCCGTCCCGGCTACAAATACAGCAAGGCGGAAGTGCTGCTGATGGATCTGCGACAGCCTGGTGAATTCACTGATGACCTGTTCGCGCAATCCCAGCCGGCGATGGCAGACAAGGTGATGGGGGTGCTGGATGAGATTAATGGTCGCTGGGGAAAGGGAGTGTTGCGTTTAGCCAGCGTGCCTGCAGCGCCTGGTTGGGCAATGCGTCGGGAGCTGATGAGTCAGAGTTACACGACGAAGCTAGATCAGCTGTGGACGGTGAGAGCCAAGTAGCGACTACGAGATGGGCATTTATTATCGCAGAAACGAGCGGCCTTGAACGGCTGCTTACGGCCAAAAGCGGTCATCCGCAATTTGCAGACTGCGAGTGCAGCATCAACGAATCGATCCAATCATGAAATGATGTTAATCCATTGATACATATCCAACCAATTAGAATAAAAGTTAGTCCATAGCAAGCTATTAACGAGCTTGACAGGCAACGCGTCGTCAACTAAACCCAAATACTAATTCATTATCAGGGTGATGGATTTATTTTTAAGATAAGAAGACTTTCCAACTAATGGAGAACCACCATGAGCAACGACTTCAAAAATAAAACGTTGAGAGAGATTCTGGCCGAAAATGGCGACTTAAGACGAAAAACCCAATGCGCCGCTGCGGTCGCTGCTTTCAATGTACTTAAAGAAGCAGGCTATACCATTACATCAAAAGACATAGAAGAGATGAAAGCTGACCATACCGCAATGGCGATAGCTTTGCAGGATAATTTTGACAATGAGTCGAAGGGAGATAATCTGCCCGAGGTAATCATCGCATCTGCTATTGGGGCCGCAATTGCTTCGGGGGGGTTTTAACCCAAGTGTGTTTAGCCTAGCAAAGGCCGATACTTATAGAGTGCACAAAAATGGGCAAGGTAGATGATGCTGGTGATTTGCTTAGATTCATAGAGCTGAAAAAACAAAAATTTTTTTATGTAAACGGGAATAGCGTTTGCTGCATTATCAGAAACCTTAAATTTCTTTACTGCTCAGTTGTTGCAAGTGAAAATCTACTCGTGTGTGCTGTTAGACAGTTAAAGCTAATGAATTCTAACGGTTATCGAAATGAGATTATTGCGTACTATCGCGAGCATCTTAAGGAAGAAAGGGGTCATGCGAAATGGCTTGCAGACGATTTAGCAGCACACGGAGTGTTTGTTACTGAACATGATTCGGATGCAGTGCGCATGATTGGCTCTCAATACTATATGATATTTCATGAAAGTCCGTATTGCCTATTGGGATATATGGCTGTTGTTGAAGGGGTTCCGACGCCGCTAGCTGAAATTGAAAAGCTTGAAAAAATATATGGAACGAAACTATTTAGATTTTCGAGGTTTCATGCAGTGAAGGACATGGAGCACAGGAAGGACATATTTAAGCACATTGGAGATGCTGACGCTTTGTTAGCCAAAAAGATTGAGCATAGCGCTATCGTAACACTTGAACACATTGAAAGCGCATCAAAAAACTGGCGCTAAGCCACAGTTATTCTTACCGGAAAATTTATTTCAACTCAACTGTCGCTACAACATTCCTACGAGACCTTGAAGTGCCTGGCAGCGACTGTGCTAAATGAGAGGCGAACGATATTCTGGCGTGCTTACACATTCATAAAAGTGAAAGGTGACTTATGGGCGTAAAAAAAGTTCTTAACAACATAACTATACCTGCCTTGCTTGTTGCTTCACTATGCGGCAAGGCATATGCAGATAACAATGCGTCACTAGCAGTGGAAAATATCAAAATATTGAATCGACTCCACGATCTTGCAGCACCCGATAATAGGGCCGCTGAAGAACTGAAAATAGCGTACGGCCCCCTTCTTTATAGGGTTGCTGCGGTAGAAGGTGCAGCATTCAGGGCTTTGAATACTCCTTTGATATTACGACTAAACGATGGTGATGGGTTAAACAAGATTCTTGGAGGCATTCCAGTTAGTGCGGGCGAGTTTCCGTGGCAAGTAGCTCTACTACACCCCTCTACTGGAGCGTTGTTCTGCGGCGGAAGCCACATTGGTGGTGGCTGGATAGTAACTGCCGCTCACTGCATAAGCGACAAGTACAATTCTCCACTCAAACGAGATGACATTCTTGTGCTGCTAGGAACAAATGATTTAACGACCAAAGGGCTGAGAGCAAGGCTCATCGCCGATCCATTAATTCATCCAAAATGGAACCCATTTAGCACGAATGGGGATGACCATCAGAACGATATTGCATTGCTTAAAATTGATGCCCAGGAAATGTTACCAGCCATTTCATTGCCACTTGACGCGGTAGAAACTCCTTTAGTTTCCGAGGGTTCAGAATTAATAGTTTCGGGCTGGGGACATACAACTGAGCGAGGCACAATCTCCACGATTCTGTTAAAAGTTAGTATTCCAGTTGTTTCCAATCAACTATGTGCGAGGTCTTATAATAACTCTATAACCTCAAGTCAAATTTGTGCGGGCGCTGAGGGTCGTGACTCTTGCCAGGGCGATAGTGGAGGCCCCCTTCATGGAGTAGGAAATGGAGGGCGATTGTTGATAGGGGTAGTCAGCTATGGTAAGGGGTGTGGCCGAGATGGTTATCCAGGTGTCTATACGCGAATTGCGAAATTTAAAAACTGGATAGCAGAATCTATGACCCCATAATATTATTCTGCAGAAATTTACTTTTTCAGGCTTTAGCCTTTTGGCAGAATTTCTCGCTGAACTAATCTACCGCCTTGATAGCCATATAGTTAAGGCGCGGCAGGGACAAAATAGCGAGTGACCTGGGGCGGTCACGGACTAACGAGAGAGCCGTCGTAGCCAAAACGGTTTTCGTAAAACTCCACCAAGGCACGGTGAGATCTCCCTGTTCATGTGGATGTGGCTGACCGTTTACCGCGACTGCGCTGAGCATTGGCTTTCTCGGAATTGATCTAGAGGAGTTTCGTCGTAAGCTCAAAACCGCCAAGAAACTGGGCACAACCTGTACAACCTCTGGTCGTGCGACCTACGACGCCTATATCGAAGCTATACGACTATTTCATGGGCGGCAGCCGCTCTGGGCTGTTGCCCGGCTTTGGAATCTTGAGAGAGATGCGATACCGGTCTGAATCCCTGCCTTCTCGACCGCGCCTTCATGCACCAAAGGCGCGGCCACGCAACGCGCTTCATTACCCATGGTTCGCTAATATCCGTAAAGTCAGGGGAATCTTCTTGTATTTACCAAAGAACGCACAAGCGTCAAGTCTTGATCCGATAGTCCTTCCTTCAGATGGAGTTGAGGAATATCGGACTGCGTGAGATCTTCCATCATTAGCGCTGATATGGCTTGGTCAAAAGCTTTCGGGATTGAGTGGCCGAAGCCAATGCTGGAATAAAACTGGGATGAAAACACGCGAGCAGCTTCATCGCCGATTTCACGATTCATACCGATGGCAGCATCTATTTTTTCAACGCTGCTCCGCGCTTGATTGAAAGAGAAACATGTGTTGAAAAACACAAGTTTGACGCTGTCAGAGCCGAAGGCGATTGCGCTGACGATCCCCTCCTTGGAAACATGCTTCTGCCTACCATGATCATCCTGAAGAACCAATGCATCTGCCGAGGTGCCATGACCGCTAAAATGTACAATCGTCGGATGGAGTTCGTTTATAGCCTGAAGAATATCCATCGGCCTGACCGCCCACCGCGTCTGAAAATCCACAGCATCCCGATACTCTGAGGCCCGGAGTTTTTCCCCGATCGATCGTGCTTCCTCATCGAGAGCAAGCTTGTTGGTTCCTGGATCTGACGCCATGAAAAGTACGGTAATCTGTTCAGGTAATGCCTTCAGCATCTGAATCTGCAAAGCCGTTTCTGCGTGCAAATCTTCATGTCTAGCGAGCCCTACTTTCATTTCACGCATACGCCGCTCCTGGCCCTGCTCTATGCGTTTATGATCTGCCTGCTGCTTCTTGAGATCGGCATCGCGCTTCTTCTTAGCCGCGTCTTGCTTCTTCTGTTCGCGAGCCTCCTCTTGGCTAACCTTGCTTTGAGCGGCAACAAGTTTCTTATGCTCATCGGCAATCCTGCTATCTAACCTGGCCATTTCGACCGTGGCCTTGCTGTTATCGGAGGCATAACGATCCGCCTCTCGCAGTTTCATGTTGATTGTGGAAGAGTTGGTAGACCTGCCAGCAGCCGCCAAAGCATCTTGCTTTTTCTTCAATGCCGCAGCGGCTTTTACGGAGAGCTTTCCCTTGTCGGCTTGAAGTTTCGCGATATTTTGCTGGCACGTAGTGACCTGCCTTCGATATGTTTCAATGCTCATTTGCCGCTCCTTGACTGAAGCTTGATCATAGCAATCCCTGTAGAGTGAAAAACTTGATTTCTATGCAGACCTCATCAATTTCAAGCGGATACGTACTGGTATGGACGAGACAATCAGCTACCTGAAAGATCGCTTCAAAGAGGAACAGGGGCGCTTCGACCACTTTGAAAACAAATGCGCGAAATTCCTGACTGCCGTCTCGATTGTAATTGCCGCAGTAAGCGCTTTATCAGGCCTGAAAAACGGTATCCTCTTCCAGCTGACGTCCCCTCTAGCTGTAATGATTTTTCTATCCTTTGCAGCCACCGCTATCTGCGTAGCCTGCTCTTGGGGACATGCATTCAGCGCCTTACGCATCAGCGATTGTCCAAGCCTGCCTTCGAGCCGTCGAGCTGCGGAATATTTATTGGCCGTCGAATCTGAGAAGCAAAAGCTCCACATCTATAACTGCTACATTGACACCCTTGAAAAACTCCAAGCCGCCATTGACGCGAAATCCAGACCGCTAGATTTGGCTTACACGGAACTTGTATGGGGTGCCGGCTTTTTCATGCTGCTAGCGATTCTCACGACAATCAGAGAGCTCAATACATGACAGACAAGAATCTTCAGAACAACCAGAACCAGACGCCACCCCCACCCCCGCCCACCACGGAATATCAGCGAAGATCTGAAGAGCCGGCCGTAAATCGGCAGACGCCACCAGACAAGCGCTAACCGCGAGGCGCCGGCTCTGTAGATAGGGCTGGCGCCTTTGGCTAGAGAGATGCGTAAGCGGTGAAAGTCGCTAGGATTGGGCTACAGAGCATAGTGGTGGACTGCCCAATAGAGCACTACGACGCCAATTCATCGTCCTACTTAACGATCCCAATCGGGCCTACGTCCCAATCATCATCCGGAACGTTACCGCTCACAAATGCCCCTTGAGCACGGGTGAAATTGCATTCGAAAATATTGGCATTTCGAAAATCTACGCCTTCCAATTTCGCGCTACAAAAACTCGCACCTCTGAGGTAGGATCCGCGAAAATCCGCCCCAGTCAAGTCAGCGTTGTCGAAGTCTGCCATCCAACAATTGACCCCCGGTAGAACCAACGGATCGACGCTCATCGAATAGAATTTTGCATCTCTGAAATTGGAATTTCTGAAGCTCTTTACGTCCAGTACCCAGTGCCAATGAATGAGGCTTCCTGGCGCCTGGAGGTGGCTGAAATCTGGAAGTTTTTTCCGACTAAGCACTTGGTTGATTCTGCTGAAAAGCAAGCAGCTGAAGTGAAAGCCACTAAAATCTACATTTCGTTTGTTGGCTGCAATGGCAAGTGGCACCTGATCCCTTAGGCATTCAATAAGCGCATCAAACTGAAGCAGGAATCGAGCACGACGAAACGCCCCGCTGTAGGGCTGCCTCCAGTACCCCTGGGCATAGGAGTGCTGCGCGTACCTGGAGATCATCTGCTCTTCGACCGTGATTTCTTCGTAGGTGGTTTCGTATTCTTTGGCGATGGTTCGAAGGCATGTCGCGAGTTTGATTTCTTTCTTAGCACGAGGCGAATGCCGGGCCAGCCTTTTAACTGCATGAGGGCAACCGTCACGAAAATCGCGAAGCAGGACAGCTGCATCCGACTTAAAAGCACTTAAGGAGGGGGTAACAGAACGATTCATGGCCAAACCTCTCACGGCCAACGTTGAACCCTAGTATTCCGTTGACCATTCAAGATGGCTGAGATGAAGAAATTAAAGCAACGGTGCAGAGGCTTTACCTAGCTAGGGCTGAACGCCACCGTCATTGGCGTAGTAGCCATATTTAAAAAATTTTCGCCGGCGGTCAAGTCCGAAGTGGAGCTGTGCACCCAGGCCTCAGCTATACAAACCCAATACCCGCCAACAAACCCTCCAAAATTCTGATCACCTGATCGCAGCGCCGATCGATTCGATAGCTATTATCTAGTCAGAACCGCTTAAGGTTCACCAGGATATGCCTAGTAAAACCCAGGACGTTTCTTGAGCCGCCACGTGCCCATCGAAGACGTATTGAATGTCATGCGAGCAAGGATTGCCATGCTGATTAAGTGCCCTAGCTGCTCAAAATCCAACGATCTGAATTTTCAAGCGGACGTGAATTGCGGCCATTGCCAAGCAGCCCTCTCTGGCCATACCTACGGAAAAGTAAAGACGTCCGTCGTCGCGATTGCCATCGCCGTTGGAGTGGGCGCATTTGCTACCAAAAAGGTAGACGACTTCACCGGGCTAGCGGATCGCTACTCCATCAAAAACGAGTACGCGATCATTGAAATATGCCTCACTTCCTCTCAGCAAGCGCTGGCTCTGTATCAATACAAAGGAAAAAAAGAAGATTGCATCTGCGCGCTGGGGAAAGTGCAAAAACGATACGGAGTGAGGGACTATAACGAGAAACCATCCGAGTACCTGGCTGCCTTCGATTCGGCAGCCAGGTCTTGCAAGGCGAACAGAGTCGCTAAGAGCGCCCCGGGCTAATCAGCGTTTCTTGGGGGAAGGAGGATTGTTGGTTCGGTTGCCGCCGGACTTCGCATTCGGATGCTTACTCGGCCAATTAGGTTTGTTGCTATCTGCCGTCGATTGGGCACGAGCCGCGAAAGAATCTTTTGGTGTCTGCCCACCGTTTTGTTTGGACGTGGTGGATGCAATTCTCGAAGCGTCGGGCTTGGTCATCTTAGTCATTTTCACTTTCCTTTCTGTGAGTATTGAGACGTCCCCGCTGGGACGATTCAAACATTAGCTAGGTGCAAGGAGACAAATGGGGACAGAAACTCATCGCCTTCAGAAAGAAATAAAACGGCTGATTAAACGCTTGGGCTGGTCTCAAAAGCGGCTTGCTCGGGAGCTGCAAGCAATGGAGGAGGACGATGGGTGTGCAACCAATCAGGAGGTTAAACAGTACGAGGAACGAGTGAAAAAGCACCTCAACCGCCCAACCGTCTCTTCCGAGCTATTGGAGCGGTACCTCCAACAAATTCAGGAGCATGAGGATTTTCGGAAGCTCGACGTTTTCTTATCGCATTGCCACATTGATGAAGAGTTTTCAGAGGAGTTCGTTCAGGGGATGCGGCGGATTTCCACGATGCTTGATGAACAAAACTCGGAGGGTGGCGTAACGTAAATTGCTGCGCTAGCTGGCCGACTTCACCTTGTCCCACGAGGCGCTTTGCCACTAGCCCCGCTCATTCGTGGGAGAAAAATGTTGAGGGCCCGGTCTTGAGTCGTTGCAAAGCTCACGACCAGGCGGACGCGCGATCCAGTTGCATAAGCGAATCCATCAAAAGAAGATAGGGAGTTTTTTCTGATTGATGGGGTTATCCCGAAAGGCGGCAGAATGGAACCAATAGCTCCGACCAATCATTCGCATGGGCTGCGACCTAGCGTTCATGCCTAAAAGAACTGTATCCCACAGCGGCAACACAGGCGGAAAAACAGGCAAGCCTGCGCACCTCGTTGACGTAACCTCTGACCTAGGACGACTTCTATTTCACAAACTGCAATCGCCTCTTCGCGCCAGCGCCTAGCCTTTTGCCCTCAGTGCTTAGTAGGCTCGGCAACTCCCCAATTTGGTGGCTTCTCGACGATAGCGATCGACATCTTCAATTCAAATTGCATATGCGCAAAAACTGTATCGAGGTTCGGATAAGCTCCTGAATCACGCAAAGAATTCACAACCTGCAGTAGCTCTCGCCCCTTCGCGACCGGCATTTGAACACTGCAGTACGCCCTGTGGTCGTCACCCTTGGCCATCACCAATCCTCTACAAATGATGGGCTACCAAGCTGATACCAACCTCTGATAAAGGACTGCAACGATCCGTGCATCCAATAAAGCGTGATGTGGCAGATCAGGGAGCTCCACATCTTGCAGGGTGTCAGTGTTTGTCTCACTGAATAGCGTGATGAGGTTCGTCGGTCGACTCATGACATGCGCTGGCCAACGGTGCTCCACATATGCCAGCTCACAGAACAAATCCCAGTCCCAGTCCCAGTCAGGAGCGTCTGTGCATATTTCAAGCCTCTCATCAAAGCACGAGAGGAAACCGCTTAAAGACGTCTGAGCTTCCGCCAAAGTTTGACCGTAAACCGATGGATTGAGCTGTGGGAGTACCTGCTCGATGACAAACTCACTGCAGCCAGTGACGTTATAGGTATCCAGAAGCTCAACGTAGAACTCTTGACCTGACTCAGCCACCAGCGCCAAAAAGACGAGCTTGGCGTTTTTGTTGAGCTGAGAAAACTCGCAGTCCAGAAAGAGCTTCAACCTTGCTGCTCATTCATCAGAATCGACAGTCTGTCTCACATCGAACCCATTGAACTCGCCGAGGTGGATATTTCGACACGGCGTTAATTCTATGTACCGGTGTACGATTAGGTAATCAGGAAAGTCAGACAGAAGGGAATATTCGTCCGTCGCCTCGGAGGTCTGACTTTTGTACAACTCAATCGCCACTAGAATGTCGAAATCTCGGAGGGCTTTGAACGGGCCGCATCGATGGAATGACGCAAAGATGCCGTACGATAAGCTGAATGCCTCCCCTTTTTGGATGAGTGATTCCACCCTCTACCTCCGTAATTTCGCAATTCATCCGATAGACGCCCTTAGCGGCCAGTAGCCGTTCTGAGCGTCGTTAGTAGTGAGAGCTCGTCTAATGAAAACTACATTTAGTTCGCAGTAGAAAAGTTCTAAAACTAGCCCTGCCGTTATCACGCTTTAAAGATGCGACAACGTATCGGGAGTTCTGAGTGGTCAGCACCCAAAATCGTCCTTCTTTTTGCACTTGACGGATATCGCTGGTGCGCAAAAAGTGACCATCTGCGTAGCGTACGTGAGGCCCTTGATCCACATGACCAAAAACGATACCCACCGCTGAATTTGCGTATAAGAAAACGTCGCTCAGGATTGCAGTGATGGCTTCACCACACAGATGCTCGCTTGCACGTAGGATTCTGCGCAGGTGAAAATCCGTGAGACGCCTGGAGTGAAATTCAATCTCTGTAGCGTTCGACATGGTCTAGATCTCGGTTTAGTAGATTTTCTTTACTTCAACTAAGGCGTCGACACAAAACAGAGGGTCATGTACGTCTGCGTAAACCTCCCCGCTCGCCACCTCCAGAAGGCACACTTGAATGCCGTTTCTATCGAGGCCAATCGACATACCGACCAGCTTTTCCATGCGCCACCCATCAGTCTTGTTCATCCAACCGGGAGTGATTGCCTGAACCTCCTTTAGGACTAAATCATCACCGCATTTCTCCAGAACCTGCTTAAACCCCAATTCATCTCCGACCATTTCAACCACAGGGGTCATACGGTCTTCGTTTCTAATTTTTAGATCAATGTGGTACCAGTGGGTCGGGAGCAATCGCGAGACTTTGAACCAATGCGCATGTCCTTCGCCGAACATTCCTGCGACTCCGGCCCTATCTGTCACGTTTGTTCCGAACATCTCAACCTCAATCGTTGAACAGATTTCACGCTAGAAAAAAGAAAGAACCGTCTCGAGACTTGCTGATTTTTCGTAACCGGGCCCTTTCAACACGTAGATCGTGTTCCTTGTTTCAAAGAGGAACCCCTCCTCAAACGTGGTTGCAAAAGTGCTACGTACCCAGTCACCCACGTCGAAGCGACGCTCACTATCAAAGCGAACATTGTGAGCAAACATAATCATGGGAAGCTGCCCTGCCCCATGGATTTTGTTCAGCTCCTCTTCTGTGACGTCAACGTTGAAAATTGTCCAATTCTCAACCAGGCAGTACGGTTTGTACGGATACAGTGCTCGGACGAGTTCAATGAGCTGCTCGTCTGTGTCCATAGAGCCCAGGAGTGGATCACCGGGGCCACCGAGTAGTTCGTCATCACATTCGTTTTGATCTGTACTCACCTGCAAAATCTCCGTTGATGCATTGTCTGCGCTCACCACACGTGCCCTCAAAGGCTGTGTAGCTGCAGGCCGGAACCGACATCAAACAAACGAGGTTGGTTCATCACGATCCTTGCACGATCGATGTCTGTGTTATCGAGATCTGTGACTACCTCTAGAGCTGGCGTGCCCCTCTATGGACATGCCGGTTTGAATGCTCCTGCTTGCCCTGCTTATTGCGGTTGGCGCTGTCCTGGAACGCCCTCTCACCACTGCGTACCGGTTATGGTAACGCCCAGCGATACGGATAATACACTATATTGACGTTTATCCGTAAAGCTCAGTTATGGCTATATCCTGACTTTTGAGAAAGTCATGGAACTGAGAACCGCATTTGCAGGTGTGCTTAGGGCGCTCCGCCTCGTCCGGCGCGCCAGGTACGCTGACGTCTCGGATGCGACCCACCGACGTAAAGTCAGTGCTCTCGAGAACGCACAGACCAGCATCACCGTCGAGCAGTTTGACGAGCTGGCGCAATCCCTTGGCCTCGATCCAATAGCGATGCTTACTCTCTGCATTGCACATCGCCAGGGTGAGCAGCCACTCAGTGTTATTGGCCGTGCATTGACCGACGTGGCTGCCTTTGAAGCTGAGGGTGGTATGAAGGTGCTCAGCGATCAGTTCGATGCGGATGGCGACCTCATAAAACGAGGACGTGGCAAGCCGCTAAACGCAGACAATGAACGCGCGGTACTGGCACTCAAAGCGGAAGGTGCGACGCAGCAGCAGGCAGCGGCGCAGTTGGGGCTGGCGTTGACGTCGGTGAGGGAATATTGGAAAAAGAATTGACGGTTAGGGATTCATCTTTGGCAGATGAATTCACAATTCCGCTTGCGTAGAGCCCTAGTGGTGAGTTGATCAAACACCAAGCTTGGAGTTTTCTAAATTTCCCACTAGGAATCTACTAACTTTGGGCCATGAGCCGCGCTCCACTCTCTGAGCTTTTTATTATTTTTTCCCTTGGTCTCTACAACTTCGCCCGTGAACGAATTTCTATAGCGCATTAAAGCTCTACCCTCCGTGGGCACCGGCGCACGGCCTTCTTGGTATGTAATAGCCTCCAAGTTTCTCGTTGGATCCATCATAGAGATGATGTACTAAGAATTTGAAGCGAATCGCCTGCCGGGCCACGGTGTCGGGTTTACAACTAGCCTAACTCCGCGAGGGGGCTGTTAGGACGCCGGCTAGCAAAGCGTTTTTTTGAGAAATCGAACCTTTGCAACTGCCCCACCCTTATTGCTCGCCTACCTCACTTCCGGATTGGCCTCGGCGCTTGGAATAGGCCCGCTTACCCTTCTCACTGTGGTTGCCCGTGGGCAGTCCCATGAGCAGCTTCTAAAGCACCTTAGTGAGCAAGTAGATGAATTAGATTTGATGAGCATCAGAAAGAAATGGCCAAGCGAGTTTCAAGATGGCCTTATCGCCCCAATGGAGGTAGGGAGGTGGACTCCATTTCCTAAGATATAAGCCATTCAGCCGTGCCGAAAGCGTGGCATCAATCAGAAAGAAACGATACAGGAGCTCGGAATCTCTACATCGACGGTCAGCCGAAATTGGAACAGAGGATTGAAAAAATCATGGTTGCCATTGAAGCGGCACTTTATAAACCGTTGCTGTTTTATCCATCACTTGCGATTAAGTCCTGTTGTGTAGCCGCTCATCACTATATTGTAGGGTACTTTGGCATGCCTACTGTCACGTAAAAAGTATGTCGAGAAGTGCTACATGAACGCAGCAACCGGTATACCAAGGCAATGTTGGTCGTGAAAGTTTCTTCAGCAACAACTTCATCACATAAAGTAATCGAAAGATTCTCACTTGATGTTTTTTGGCACCTAACAAGATTACGATAGTTCACAAAACCAGGCTCAACAATATAATGCGACATGCTGCAATCATCATCTTCTGAAGAATTAGGCTTGCGGGCGCAAAAATAAGAATAATTATAGATGCCGTGCAACCCTTCCCCAACAAGGCACACATCCACCTTATATGCATCCATCTGATCTTGAGCAAATTCAATAGACGCCCACATACTGTGAAATTTAGCGATATAATTAATCAAGTCAATTTTGAAGAGTGACTTTGGATAACCTTCTCTAAATGGAGGACAGCGATATCTTCTCCTTTTCTTCGCCGAAAAAGCCACAAACAGATTTACATCTAGAAGCTGCAACAACCAACAAGAGTATGCAATAGAACAGCTGCATCTGCAGTCAAAGTCCATATGCAAGCGCTGCTCTTGAGTGAGAAGACTAAGCCGGCGAAGGCAACTTTTATGCTTGCTCAAAAATTGCTTTACTATAAATCGCCGAAGCGATTTCATACTGGCAATCATATCATCACAGCATATTCTTGACGTTGCAATACTCTCTGATCCTAGAAATTTAGAGCGGGCAGCCTTCCGCGTCAATGTTCGTACTTGCAGCCATGGCTTAGCCTCGCGAAACATTGCAATTCTAATAACCGGAAAGAACTCACCATTGACTCTTGAAAATGGCAGTCCGATGATAGGCTCTAAGTAGTTGAATAGAAAATCCACTTTACAGCGATCGTTGGCGGACTCTTTGAGTGCGATAAAAGCATCGCCGGCAACGATGCTTTCAGCATTGGAGAGCCAAGTTCTGAAATCGCCATACCATTGACTAAGATTATCTAATTCGCAATTATTAAACTTGTGAAATGGCTGAAGTACAAGGGACTTAACATGCTCGCATACTAGGTGAGTGCGTACATCATCGTCCCGTCCAAGACGCATCCATTCTAATTGCTGAATAGATATTCCACATCTAGCGCACTCTACCAATACTTCACCATGCCAAGGACAGTTCAAAAGATACGGAAGTGAAAATAGCGAAGAATGATAATTGCGCTCAATACATTTTTTGCAGTGCCTGATTCTAAGGTTAAGGTATGCGGAGGCTGCTGGTACAGTATTCTCAATGTGTGCGCTATCGAGTTGGCCTGCGCTTAATTGAAGTAATGACTCTAACTTGTCAGTGGCGACACAACCAGAAGACCACCATGGTAGCAAAAAAGCCCTACCCGAATAGTCATCTCTCGCGACTAGCTTAAGTAACGAAATACACGGAATTCTATTTAGAATTATAACTTTAACAAAAATCAACCAAATTGACTCAAACGGCACCACTTTCCTAACAAACGACAAGACTTTATTCATGCTGCCCACCCATAAGTTTGGCAAAACTAGCCATCCCAGACTTTGCAAGTGCTGCATCAACCATTTTTTCAGTCAATTCAAAATCGCATGTATCTTGAGACCTAGCGGCGATCATCATATATCCGAGAGCGGCGAACAGATGCGCCGTAGGTATTTCTGATTTAGCGAACGTCCCGATGCAATTTTTTGCTCTGGTGTATATTAAGTCCGCTGAGTTGTTCAACCTAAAGCCATTTGAGAAGGCCTGTGGAAGGAAAAAATTTGTGTAACTACATTCACTATGTGGTGGATATATTAGGTCTTCATCAAAGCCTCTCAGCGTTTCTGTCAGCCATGACGAATTTTGACAGCCTTGGAAATCGACTCGACCACTCAAGAAGCGCGCTACCACCGCAGTATTCTCTCCTAAAATCAAAGAGGAGCGGACACTGTTGATGTCAGTCTGAGCAAACCCAACGTTAGTCATATTAATCCCATCAATGCTTAAACGATTTTGCAACACTTGTAACTGCTGATAATCCTGAATCTTTAAACATTGCATTTCATCAACTATCAGTACAAAGTGAGAACCATTTATTGAAGACAGCTCGCAGGAAATATGTGTCAAAACCTTCTCACGAATGGATACCAGGTTTTCTCTGGCTTTCATGAATAGACCAATTCTACCCGCGATTGTCTTCATAACGCCTTCGGAGCCGGCTACGTCAGCGCTGACCAAAACTACATAACGATCAGGAAACTCTGAACGAATAACGTCAACTAGGGCTTTTGCACAGTGCGTTTTTCCCATGCGGGGCACCGAATTGAAATACATACTCGGTGCGCTCAACCATATCAAGTCCCGGATCTGCTGGTATGCCCACTCGATAGAAGGTGTAAAAGCAATAAAACTCTTCTTCACCAATGGGTGGTCTGGAAGAAGTTGCTCTCTTAATGCGGAGTTATTGGGATCAAATGGCACGATCGAGCGCTCCTAATTACGAGCGATTTAATATTTTTTTTAGATCAGGCATAAGCGTAGGTATCAACATTTGCAATGGCTCGATGACATCTACTGTTTCTTTGGCCGACTCGATGAGCTTTACCTTATCGTCGAGCACTGAAGTAGTGGCCACTACTGACGCAGATGAGCCTTTTTCCACCTCCGCCCGAACGCGCTTGAGTTCGGAGGCGGCAGCGGATTTTTTTCCAGCCTTAGACGCAGCTATTAATTGAGCTTGATATTCCAAATACCTTATAACTGGATCTTCAGACTCTAACAATTGCAATAGTCTTTGAGAACGAAGTTTGTTTATCGACTGTCGCGTTTTTCTGCTATGCCTAGTTATACCCCACAAGCCAGCTGCGCGCAGGGGGCCGATTACACTGCCGTCCGGGAAATATGCATACACAACACGTAGGTCTTGTTCGTCGATGTGGATGAGTATCTCTTTATTTTTCAACCACACCGAATTACGCAGCACGTCGTTACTGTAGCGCACTCGATCAAAATTAATAAATGGCCGAACTCCTTTCTCTTTGTAACACCTGACTTTGACTTTGCGAATCAAACGATAGTGCGTGATACTGTTAATCTTGTGCGCAGGTAAAATTCTGTTGATAATGTGCCCCTCATCTGCCGATAGCTTTTGTCTTAAATACTCCAATGGACTCAGAAAACTCAGCCCTTCTGTTTTTAGTGAATTATGGCGCCCAAAGTGATAGTGAACCATTTCTTCCAGAGCGTCTGACTCCATTTCGAGCTTAATAGCTATTTCAACACTTTTCCGTCCATCTGTAGGCTTCGAGCCCGTCGTACTAGGAAATCGTTGAAAAATAGCCTGCGCGATATTTCGGAAAGTTCGCTCCACATTAGGCCGAATTTCAAAATGGCCCGGGGCCCCGTAGCAGATTGAAAAGCCCAGTTCTTTTCTCAGCTCCTGAGATACCGCACCGGCAAGGTTTGACAGCGCATTGTCTGGCATTAATACAGAGGGTAGAGCATGTCGCATCTCTATTATTTTTTCCGCTGGAAAACCTCCGTCTGCAGGCATAATCAGGCCAAGTAGATTGTTCTCAGGTATTGGAAGCACCTCCCTAAGGCTTTCTGTGATCAATCGAACAACATCGGTAGCGCTTACTTCAGAGCTGTAAACAACCAAATACCACAAGACGGCAGTTGAAGAACGATCAACAAGAGCCAGAATATTGATTCTCTTAAGTGGTACATAGCTTATAAGCCCTTCTGGATTTTGCACGCCGATCACAAAATTGGCATCAATCTTGTGACTATCGATCTCTACAGCAGACAAAACTTGATTCAGATTGAGGATTGGATCTTTGCCGTTACCCACACTGAGATGTGCTTTCGCATGCTCACTTCCACGCACGCTGATGGCTGCATCGAAATTCATCCCGATTCGATCGTTTAAATATGTAGCAATCGACCGGTAGCCTTGATACGTTGTGTTGAACGGCCAAGCGTCTTGCGGGTGCTTCAACCGCTTGAGATAGTCAATAAAGTGCCGATGCAATGCCTGCGCTTTAATTGCATGCTCCTGGATATTATGTCGCTTTCCTTTCTTCAAAATTTTGTCATCTAGAAACGTTTGCAACCCGGGATATTGGCTGAATAGTTGAGTTAATGCTCCCGCGTACCCGGACTTGACCTCAGGCAACTGAGACTTCACTGGTGCACTTCTGACGTACCCTGAAATCGCGAGATTAGGAATTAGGCCCCTGTACCCAAAAGCTATTCCGTTCGGCGATAACCTTGTACATCTTTTGATCAAGCGGTGAATATCTTTAGCATTTACTGAGGTCAATTTGTGGATAGACTCTATTGTTTCTCCCGCGATGTATAAGTCTAAGGCTTTCTTACGGCTCAAATACCTTTCACGCGTCACGGAATCCATTGCGTCTACCAGAACCTCAGCCCAAGGCTGAGTGGAAAGCAGAATTTGGATGATGTCAGATCGAGATCTTCGCTGTGTCACGGTAATCTCCAATTGCTTTTTCTACCAAACTCACGGACTTCCAGATCAAGTATGATCTGTCCAGACAAGATCATCCGGCAGCAGATACCCACAACTATCATGGTATCGATTTCGTCACAAAGGTCTATGATCGACTGAATTGTTCCGCATTTTAAAGAACGAACAAGATTAGTGATATTTTCGGTTTCGACCGCCCAACAGCCATCACGAATCTGCGCAACAAACGAAAGAACTTTGAGCAAGCGGACACCTATTACGGCTTGTGTGGCCAGGTAGCTTTCGTACACTTGTGCGTAAGTCACCTCACCCTCTTGCCCCGCCTCGTTCAAGAAAGGAATACGAATAAGTTTCGTGTCGCCCATACCAGCGGACAAATGGTGAAATTCAAAGGTGCGGTCGCAGTAGTCGACCTTAATGACTTCCACACACCTGTACTTCCCCTGAGTCTTGTCTGGTTTTATTTGAGCTTGATAGCCGAAAGTGAAGCTTTCAACTAATGGATCTGTCTCCAATACAGTTAGCCAGTATATAGCCTCACGATTACTTGCTAACGACATGTCCATATTTAGCTTATGGCTATATACCAGCCAAATATTGTTTCTAGTATTCGTTCTTGCACCGTGCGACGACATCAAGCTCTTGCGCAGTTTGCTTTTCAGCGACGCCATAGGGTTCTCCAACTTTTTTCGCATGATCGCGCCTGACTTGAAAGTAGACGATCCAAGCAACTAACTTATATTTTTGAGGAATAAAAAACACGCGCACTAGACTTGACCCCACTAATCAAAACCGCTGCATCGCAGAGTTAATTATGTCAATTTATATCAATTGTTAACGCTGCAGCATTAAGTTTTAAACTCGCTACAGCCAGGCGCTCGATCAATATAATTACAGTTATGGAGCCTTCGGATCGGGGTCTCTATTTGCACTGAAAAAGTTTCATTGTCGCGCCCCCACCGATTACAATATTTAATAAAAATGCGAAAGATATAGGCAGCAAATCGCCGTCGATGCCTTGTTAGTACCGTCTCAGATTCTGCAACAAAACAACCAGTCTTTACCGGTTGCAGTGGCATACGATGCACAGCCATGGCTGAGTTCGAAAAGCAACATTGGGTATGTCAAGAGCTTTAAGCGCTGCACCTGATAAAAATTTCAAGTATCACAGATACTTACTCCTAGCCATTTATTTCCTTCATTCTGACTCTTTCTCAAAATTTTACTTCAATTCTCGTGAAGTAAAGTTAGCTACAGCTCTTGAATTTACTTCTAGAAGTCGCCTGTAACCGGCTGAACTATATAGCAGCTGTCAAATAGGCATTTGGGTGATCTGTTACTTCAGCGTACTTCACCGGACAATAATTATTGATTCACCGGAATCCTCTAGAAATCATATACCTGTGGATCTAGCCTCAACCTACATCTAGAAATTGCAAATGACCCCCTACGCATAAAATATGGGGCGGCTCCAGGTGCTCCTGTGGCTCTGATGGCGATGCTAGAGCGGTTGGAGCCCAGAGCGATACAGAAAAAATGCTAAATCACCGGAAAAAAAACGTGGTGGAAAAAGAATGTTAAATCGCCGGAATATTTGCCCTTGAAGCGTGAAAAAGGGATTACGTGGGGATTGTCGGAGGCGCAGAGGCAGTATTTAGGCAAGGTAAGGTGCTCGTCGACCCGATTTTAAAGCCAGAAACGCATTTTTTAATCACCGGAAAAAAGAAAAAAACCTCTAAATTATCGGAAATAAGCCTCATTTTTTACCAATAAAAATTCTGATGCGCCCGTAATCCTTGGGTTGCGCAAGATTTTTAACTCGCCGGAAAAAAGTGAAAAAAATGATGAATCCTCGGAATTGGTATTCATCAGCGGGCGTAAATGGTTCGAGAGCCGATAGTCGTCTATTCAGCAATCAAGTGATTGCAATACCGTGTAAAACTTAATAGATAAATCGATAATATATGTACGATGTAATGATGAAGTTCGGGTACGCCCGGCGTGGCCAGCACTTTCCTATCCGAGTGTTGTGATTCCTAAGTAATGAAAAATAGTACGGCATTGATGCCTATCTCCTCCTCGATACCATCCGTCTGATGTTCGCGAAATCGGAACCAAGGTTAATTACACTAAACGGTCATTTAGTGTAGTTAATGTATTATCGACGATGATCGATGCATTTACCCTGCTCCATCAGAAATCTATCGTCGCCGAGAGCAGATAAGTTCTCGGCGTCGATAGGGTCAATCCCGGCTCGCTATCATCCGAGGCACCCGCCGAGCTCCAGTAGCGTTTATCCAGCACATTTTCGACATTCGCCCGCAACGTAACGGTCTTTTCGTCCAATCTGAAAGCATAGCGTGTGCCTACGTCGAACCGCTCCCAAGAGTCGATTTCCTTGTCGTTCGACTGATCCAGATACTGCGAACTCGAGTAAATCCCGCGACTGGTCAGTGTCAGCCCCTGCACGTTTGGCACATCCCACTCCGCGCCAAGGTTGACGTTGTATTTGGGGGTCGCCGGTGCGCGATTGCCGTCGAATGTACCGTTGGTGGTCTGGGTCAGTTCGCTGTCGATGTACATCACACCACCGAGCAATCGCACGCCCTTGAGCGGTTCGCCAAACACGCTTAGTTCCACACCGTTGTTCTCGCGCTTGCCATTCGGGCCGAAGACTCGCGTGGTAGCGTTGGTTTCGTAGGCAGGTTGTTTGATGCGGAACACTGCTGCCGTCAGCGCATAGGCGCCCGCGTCATACTTGGCGCCGACTTCGACCTGGCGACTGATGAATGGCGGAAAGATTTCGTCTTCGTTGATCGAGGTCGATGGCGCGATCTTGCCTTGGCTCAGACCTTCCATGTAATTGGCGTAGAGCGACAGTTTGTCTGTCGCCTTGAACAGAACACCGCCCGATGGCGAGACCTTTTCCTCATCGTAGGCCGTATCGCCCTTGACGCCGTCGCTCCAGTCATCGACTTTGACCCGCTGCCAACGCGCACCCAGGGTCAGCAACAAGCGATCGTCGAAGAAGCCGAGCGTGTCGGACAAGGCCACACCGCTGAAGCGATTTTCCGTGTAGACCTTGGCGTCATTGCGGGTCGGTGTGCCGGGGCTGGCGATTTCCACCGGGTCGTAGAGATTGCTGCGCCCGGACGCGTAACGAGCGCCGCCGTTTTCGAAGTCCATATAAAAGTAGTTGGCCGCCAGGTTGACTTCATGACTGACCGCACCGGTATGGAACCAGTTGCGCACTCCGGCCGTGGCCGTGCGGACGTTTTCGTCGCGGGTGAAATCTCGCGGCTGTACGCTGAAGTCACCGGCGTCGTTGCTCACCGACACCGCGTGGCGCAAAAAATCGTGATTGCTTTTACGTGCGCCGACGCCGCCATACAGCATGACCGAATCGCTGACATCAAACTCGCCGTTGACCGTGCCGAACGTGTCCCTGGTGCGCGCCTGACTCCAGGGTTGCGCATAGTTATCGCGCACATTATTGGCGTTAGGCACCTTGGCATTGGCCGCGACCTGCACGCGTTCCTGCGGTGCGTCGGTGTCGCGTTCGGTGTGGCCGATATCGGTGGAAAGTCGCAAGCGTTCACCACGAAAATCCAGGCCAAGGACTGCCATGTCGCGATCGACACTCTGATGATCCCATTCGGTATCACCGGACTGTTTAACGCCGTTGAAACGCAGACCGAATTGATTGTCTTCGCCAAAGCGCCGTCCGACATCCACTGCGCCACCGATTTGGTTGTTGGAGGCGTAATTGGTCGTCAGCGAGGTGATCGGCTTGTCGGTCGCGCGTTTCGGCACGACGTTGATCCCCCCTCCTACACTGCCCCGTGGCGAAATCCCGTTGATCAATTGGCTCGGGCCTTTGAGGATGTCGACGCGATCAGCCATTTCCATGTCGATGGTGTACGTCGGCAACACACCGTAGAGACCGTTATAGGAAACGTCACTGTTGAACAGGCTGAAGCCACGGATGGTGAATTGCTCATAGCGCCCACCGGCCGGGTTGGTTGCGCGTACCGAAGGATCGCTGCCGATCAGCTCGCCGAGCGTGCGCGCCTGCTGATTTTTCACTGTTTGGCTGGTGTAGGTGGTCATGCTGAACGGGGTTTCCATGAAATCCCTGGAGCCCAACAGCCCTTGCGAGCCACGCCGCGCCACCTGGCCTCCGGCAAACACGTCGGCATCCGCCGGGTCGTTCGTGCCAAGAATGGAGGTAGGCGCAAGTTGCAAGGTGCTGCCTTCTGCTGCGGGCACCAGCGTATAAGCCTGATCGGCAACCGGTTGCAGCTGCAAACCGGAGCCCAGCAATAACCGGCTGAACCCCTCCTCTACACCGAATTCACCGGACAACCCGTTGCTGTTGCGGCCGCTGACCAGCGCCGGATCCACCGAAAGATTGACTCCGGCGAGACCGGCGAACCGCGTCAGCGCCGCACTCAGGCTACCGGCCGGCACCTGATAACTGCGCCGGCTGCCATCGTAAGCCCAGCTCGATTGAATCAATAAGGGGCTGGCACTCAGGCTCAGCAAAAGGCTCAACTGCAACAACGGACGCAAACGACCTGGGAATACTGCGGGCATTGGAAGAAGCTCTCGATTTTGTTCACTTGCCTGGAATGACCAGCGAGGCGAAAAAAAGGGACAGGCTTCAGCCAGTTTTTTCTGCACGCGGCACCAGCGACACCCAAAATCGCGTCTGCGTGTGCACATCGACGGGCAAGCTTGCGGCCAGCAGTGACAGCACCTGGTCGGTGTCGTCGAGGCGGAAACTGCCCGTGATGCGCAGCGATTCCAGCGCCGGATCCCAGCGCAGCACGCCCGAGCGATAGCGACTCAGTTCGCGCAGGAACTCACCGAGCGGCTGGTTCTGCGCCATCAACACCCCGTCGCGCCAGCCGGGCATCAACGTGTCGAACGCCGTCACCGCCCCGGCGCCGGACGCTTGCAGGCTGACTTGCTGGCCCTGCTTCAATACCAGCGCCGGGCCGTGCAGCGGCTGCAATTGCGCCGAACCGCGCAACACGCAGACCTGGCAACTGCGGGTGCTGAGGCGCACCGAGATGTCGCTGTGACTGACGATCATTCGGCCAAAAGGCGCGTTGACGATAAAGGCTGATTCGCCCGCCACATTGAGCGCCATCTCGCCACGGATCAGCGTTAACTGGCGTGCAGGCAGATCGACGTTCACTGCGCTGTCGGTGTTGAGTTGCAATGAAGAGTCCTGCGCCAACTGCACTGTTCGTCGCTCACCGGTGCTGGTGTGCAAATCGGCGCGCCAGACATCCAGCGGCAACTCACGGCCGATCAACCAAGCCGCCGGCACCAGCGCCGCCGCGCCCAAGGCACGCTTGAGAGCCGCGCGCCGCGCTGGGTCCGGCCGATCCAGCGTGGCCATGGTCAGCGCCGGCGGCAACCCTGCGAAACGCTGACGCAGCTGCTGGATTTTCTGCCACGCATTTTCGTGGCGACTGTTGCTGCTGCGCCAATGCTGCAACCGGGCTTGATCTTCATCGCTGGCACCGCCGGACTCGAGCAATGCCAGCCATTGCGCCGCCGCCCGCGCCACTTCGCGCGTTTCATCGCTTGGAGTAACGCGCATCACAGCTCCACCAGCAGGCAATGCTCGTAGGCCTGAGCCATGTAACGTTTGACGGTACGTTCAGAAACCTGCAAGCGCTCGGCAATCTCGCGGTAACCGAGGCCTTCGAGTTGGCTCCACAAAAACGCCCGGCGCACCGCGCGCGGCAAGCCATCGAGCAACTCATCCAGTGCCTGCAGGGTTTCCAGCAGCAGCCAGCGCTGTTCCGGCGACGGCGCGCAGTCTTCAGGCATCAGCGCCAAGGCATCAAGGTAGGCTTTTTCCAGATGGCGCCGCGTGTAGAAATTGCTCAGCAGACGTTTGCCAACGGTGAGCAAATACGCGCGCGGCTCGCGCAACTCGGCCAATGGCGGTGCGTTGCACAAGACGCGAAGAAAGGTGTCCTGGCTCAGGTCAGCCGCATCCCACGCATTGCCCATGCGCCGACGCAACCACGTTTCCAGCCAGCCACGATGCTCGCGGTACAACTTCTGCAGGCTCTGCTCCGCCGGTAACGTGGATTCAATCATCTCAAGAGACCCTGCGCGAAGGTGGATTCAAATGAGACTGATTCTATTTAACTTCACCAAGGACACAAAGCCTTTTTCTGCTCAGCGCCTGAGCGTCTCGCTCGGAAGCTCTTTGAACAGCGCTCGGTAACTGCTGGAAAACCGCCCCAGATGCCAGAACGACCAGCGCATCGCCACCTCGGCAACCGTGGTTTGCGTGGGTCGCCGCCTGAGCAATTCCCGGTGCGCACTGTTCAACCGGCGCAAGCGTAACCAGTGACTCGGGGTCATTCCGGTGTAGGCCTTGAACGCCTGTTGCAACTGGCGCAGCGGTACCCCTGCGACGTGGGAAAGTTCGAGCAGATTGACCGTGTCCTCCGACGAATCAGCCGCCCACTCCCCTACTCGCTGCATGATCTTGCGTTCGTCGTTGCGCCGCAGCAATCCGCCACGGTCGAGCGTGGTTTGAGCGTTGTCAAGGATGAACAGGCAGTCCTCAAGCAGCTGCTGCGTCAGGCAACTTTTATCAAGCGGATCAATGGCTTGCGACAATTTTGTGAGAATCGAGCTTAACCAGCCGCTGAACAAAGCGTTCTGGCCGCAATTCAGCGGCGCCATGAACAAGCCTTCGAGTTTCGCCACATCCAGGCCGTGGTCGCGGACGAAATCCGCTCCGAACACCACCGCGATTTCGCGGTAGTTCTCTGGAGTGATCCAGATGTTGCGGCTCTCTTCATTGAGCAGATACAGCGCGTTGTCGCTGCGATCGAAACAAAATGCCAGCGCACCCGATGGCGCACTGAAATTCTGCTCCACCCGGGTGTTCATCTGCTCTTCGTAGACCTCGACGCCCTGCAGATCGAGATAGCGAATCTGTCCGGCGAAATGCCCCGGCGACATCTGCTGGTAATGCTGAATCCAACCCGGCGTGGCGCGCACTTGTTCGGCCACATCGGCGGTGTTGAACGCTTGAACCTGGAGCGGATTGCACGTTGTCATGGGTAGACCTTGCGCACTCTTTTGGTGCGCTTGGGTGCTGCTGAAAGTGGATAGATGGAATCACAAGCCGCGCCCAAGATAGTCGCCAACGCGCCACAGGGGAAGGGGCGGAAGATGAAACCCGCCCTCCCCGGCGTCTACAAAACCAATAACGAGGTCTTTATGAACGCCCCTTTCGATCAGCTGTTCACCTGGCTGAAAGATCACAAGATTACCGAAGTCGAATGCGTGGTCAGCGACTTGACCGGCATCGCCCGCGGCAAGATTGCACCGACCAACAAGTTCCTGCATGAGCGCGGTATGCGCCTGCCGGAGAGCGTGCTGCTGCAAACGGTAACCGGGGATTTTGTCGACGACGACATCTACTACGACCTGCTCGACCCGGCTGATATCGACATGGTCTGCAAACCGGTTTCCGATGCCGTCTACGTCATACCGTGGGCGATCGAGCCGACCGCCATCGTCATCCACGACACCTTCGACAAGTTCGGCAACCCGATCGAACTGTCGCCGCGCAACGTGCTGAAAAAAGTCCTGCAGCTTTACACCGACAAGGGCTGGAAGCCAATCGTTGCACCGGAAATGGAGTTCTACCTGACCCAGCGCTGCGAAGATCCGGACCTGCCACTCAAGGCACCACTGGGTCGTTCGGGCCGTGCCGAAAGCGGTCGGCAGTCATTCTCCATCGACGCCGCCAACGAGTTCGATCCATTGTTCGAAGACGTCTACGACTGGTGCGAGCTGCAAGGTTTGGATCTGGACACGCTGATCCACGAAGACGGCCCGGCGCAGATGGAAATCAACTTCCGTCACGGCGACGCCCTGGACCTGGCCGATCAGATCACCGTGTTCAAACGCACCCTGCGGGAAGCGGCGCTCAAGCACAACGTCACCGCGACGTTCATGGCCAAACCGATTGGCGACGAACCTGGCAGTGCCATGCACCTGCACCAGAGCGTGGTGGAAATCGCCACGGGCAAGCCGATTTTCGCTGATGCCGACGGCAAGATGAGCGATCTGTTCCGCCATCACATCGGCGGCCTGCAAAAGTACATTCCTAAAGTACTGCCGATGTTTGCGCCCAACGTCAACTCGTTCCGCCGCTTCCTGCCGGACACCTCGGCACCGGTCAACGTCGAGTGGGGCGAAGAAAACCGCACCGTCGGTTTGCGTGTACCGACCTCCGGGCCGGAAGCCATGCGCGTGGAAAACCGCCTGCCGGGCGCCGACGCCAACCCGTATCTGGCGATTGCCGCGAGCCTGTTGTGTGGCTACATCGGCATGGTCGAAGGCATCGAGCCGAGTGCCGCCGTCGAAGGCCGCGCCTACGAACGCCGCAACCTGCGCCTGCCGATCACCATCGAAGACGCGCTGACGCAAATGGAAGAGTGCGACACCGTTGCCCGATACCTTGGCAACAAGTTTGTGCGCGGCTACGTCGCGGTCAAACGCGCCGAGCATGAAAACTTCAAGCGCGTGATCAGCTCCTGGGAGCGCGAGTTCCTGCTGCTGAGCGTCTGAGCAACACACACAAACCCTGTGGGAGCTAACTTGCCAGCGATTGCGTCGGCACAGTCGACATCATTATCGACTGCCCCACCGCTATCGCTGGCAAGCCAGCTCCCACAAGGGGCCGTGCTCACCCGAAAAACTCCAATAACTCCAAGAGGTGTCGATATGCGTCTATTGAAATCCATGGTTCCCGCCGCACTGGCGCTGTTGTGCAGCACCGCAGCCCTGGCCCAGCCCCAGGTCAGCGTCTACAACTGGACCGACTACATCGGTGAAACCACCCTCGCCGACTTCCAGGCCAAGACCGGGATCAAGGTGATCTACGACGTGTTCGACTCCAACGAAACCCTGGAAGGCAAACTCCTCGCCGGTCGCACCGGCTACGACGTGGTGGTGCCGTCCAACCACTTTCTCGCCCGTCAGGTAAAAGCCGGCGCGTTCCTCAAACTGGATCGTGAGCAGTTGCCGAACTGGAAGAACCTCGACCCGAAATTGCTCGAATTACTCGAAAAGAACGACCCGGGCAACCAGCACTCGGTGCCGTACCTGTGGGGCACCAACGGCATCGGCTACAACGTCGACAAGGTCAAGGCAGTGCTTGGCATCGATCACATCGACTCCTGGGCCGTGCTGTTCGAGCCGGAGAACCTGAAGAAACTCACCCAGTGTGGCGTGTCGATGATGGACTCGGCGGACGAAGTGTTCCCGGCGATCCTCAACTACATGGGCATGGACCCACGCAGCGAAAACCCGGAAGACTATAAAAAAGCCGAAGCCAAACTGCTGAGCATCCGCCCCTACATCACCTATTTCCACTCCTCGAAATACGTTTCCGATCTGGCCAATGGCGACATCTGCGTAGCCTTCGGTTACTCCGGCGACGTGTTCCAGGCGGCCAACCGCGCCAAGGAAGCCAAGAACGGGGTGAACATCGCCTATGCGATTCCGAAAGAAGGCGCCAACCTGTGGTTTGACTTGCTGGCGATCCCGGCCGACGCCAGCAACACCAAGGAAGCCCACGCCTTCATCAATTACCTGCTTGATCCGCAAGTGATCGCCAAGGTCAGCGCTTCAGTGGGTTACGCCAATCCGAACCCAGCAGCCAAGCAATACATGGACCAGGCGCTGGTGAACAATCCCGAGGTCTACCCGTCCCAGGCGGTGCTGGACAAGCTCTACATCTCCTCTACCCCGCCCCAGTCGATCATGCGTCTGATGACCCGGTCCTGGAGCAAAGTGAAGTCGAACAAATGAATCAGTACACGCAAGAACACGCCCGCTCCTATTACGCGGCTTCGGCCCGGGCCAGCACGCCCTGGCCGGCACTCGACGCTGACCTCAGCGCCGATGTCTGCGTAATCGGCGGCGGCTTCACCGGGGTCAATACCGCGATTGAACTGGCGCAGCGCGGGCTGTCGGTGGTGTTGATCGAAGCAAGGCGCATCGGCTGGGGCGCCAGCGGACGCAACGGCGGCCAGTTGATTCGTGGCATCGGTCACGAGGTCGAAGGCTTTGCCCGTTACGTCGGCAACGACGGCGTGCGTTATCTGCAACGCGCCGGTATCGACTCCGTGGAACTGGTGCGCCAGCGCATCACCGAGCATGCCATCGAGTGTGACCTGCGTTGGGGCTTCTGCGAACTGGCCAACACCCCGGCGCAGTTCGCGGCGTTCAAGGACGAACAGGTCAGCCTCGACGAACTCGGCTACCGCCATGAGACCAAGCTGGTCGGCCCCGAGCAAATCCGTCAGCAAGTGGTCAACGCCAATGTCTATGCTGGCGGTCTGATCGACATGGGCTCCGGCCATCTGCACCCGCTGGATCTGGTGCAGGGCGAAGCGCGTCTGGCGGCGTCCCTCGGTGTACGCATTTTCGAGCAGAGCCCGGTCCAGCAGATCATCCACGGCGAAACGGTTGAAGTGCGCTGCGCCACCGGCAGCGTCCGCGCCGGCAGTCTGGTGCTCGGTTGCAACGCGCATCTGGATGAACTCGAGCAGCAACTCAGCGGCAAGGTACTGCCCGCCGGCAGTTACATCATCGCCACCGAGCCGCTGTCCGAGGAACGTGCCGCGCAATTGATCCCGCACAACCTTGCGTTGTGCGACCAGAAAGTCGGCCTCGACTATTACCGGCTCTCGGCGGATCGACGCCTGCTGTTTGGCGGCGCCTGTCACTATTCCGGTCGCGATCCGGCGGACATTGCCGCCTACATGCGCCCGAAGATGCTTAAAGTCTTCCCGCAACTGGCGGACGTGCGCATCGACTATCAATGGGGCGGCAAGATTGGCATTACCGCCAACCGTTTTCCGCAGGTCGGGCGGCTCAAGCAACAGCCGAACGTGTTCTACGCTCAGGGTTATTCCGGTCACGGTCTGAATGTCACGCACTGGTGCGCCAAGCTGCTGGGCGAAGCGATTCACGCCGGCCACAGTCAGGGCATGGACGTGTTCAGCGCGGTACCGCACATGACCTTCCCCGGCGGCCCGGCCTTGCGCTCGCCGCTGCTGGCACTGGGCATGTTCTGGTATCGCCTGCGCGAAATCCTCGGCTAACGCTCGCCCCTGTAGGCGCTGCCGAAGGCTGCGATCTTTTGATCTTTAAAATCAAGAGATCGCAGCCTGCGGCAGCGCCTGCACAAAACCACATCGACCCGCGAATTTGCTCTATCGCCAAGCACTTCTATATTGATGAAGTGCTTTTGCGTTCCTGACGCTCAGCATCCACAAAACCGAGGAGGACATGGATGAAGTCGTCAGCCGCCGATGAACCACGAACACCGGGCCACGCGCCGATCAAGACCCGGCGTTTCAGCATCTCCCTGGTGTGGATCGTCCCGGTCGTCGCGGTGCTGGTCGGCATTTCGCTGGTGGTGCACAACCTGATGCAGGAAGGCCCGACCATCGTCGTCAACTTCAAGACCGGCAGCGGCCTGGTTGCCAACAAGACCGAGGTCAAATACCGCAGTGTGGTGATCGGTCAGGTGACGGATGTCGAGTTGAGCGGCGATCAGAAGAGCGTCGACGCCACGATCAAACTGGCCAAACAGGCCGAAACCTTCACCCGCGAAGACTCGCAGTTCTGGGTTGTGCGCCCACGCATCGGTGCCGGCGGCGTTTCGGGCATCGATACCTTGCTTTCCGGCGACTATATCGGCGCCGACATCGGTCAGGCCAACAACCGCGCCAAGCATTTCAAGGGGCTGGAGAATCCGCCGCCGATCACTTACGGCGAACCGGGCAAGCGCTTCATGCTGCATGCCTCGGATCTCGGCTCGCTGGATATCGGTTCCCCGGTTTACTACCGCAAGATTCCGGTGGGCCAGGTCGTGACCTACACCCTCAATCCCGAGGGCAAAGGTGTGGACATCGAGGTGTTCATTCACGCACCGAACGACGCGTTCGTTACCGAAAACACGCGCTTCTGGAACGCCAGCGGCATCGACATCAATGTCGGGGCCAACGGTTTTGCGGTGAAGACCGAATCGCTGTCCACCATGCTGGTCGGCGGCATTGCCTTCCGCGCGCCGGATTACAGCCCCAACGACGTTGCCGCCGCCGACGACAAGGACTTCGAACTGTTCGCCGATCAGCAGACCGCCCTCGCCCCGCCCAACGGCAAGGCGCAATACATGGTGTTGCGTTTCGAGCAGTCGTTACGCGGGCTCAAGGTCGATGCGCCCGTCGAGTTTCTCGGCATGGAGATTGGCCGGGTCGTCGGAATCAACCTCGACTTCGACGCGAAAAAACGCACCTTCCCGCTTAACGTCGGGATCGTCATTTACCCGCAGCGCCTCGGCCAGGCTTACAAAAAGATGCTGACCGAATTCAAGCACGATCCCAACGACGAAGCGGCCGGTATTCGTCTGCTCGGCACCTTCGTCGACAACGGTCTGCGCGCTCAGGCCCGCAGCGGCAACCTGCTGACCGGGCAGCTGTACATTGCGCTGGATTTCTTCCCGAAAGCCGAGAAAGTTGCATTCGACGCAACGGCCCGACCGGTCGCCTTGCCCACCGTGCCCGGCAGCCTCGAACAGTTGCAGGAAAAACTCGAAGCGGTGGTCGACAAGCTCAACAAACTGCCGGTCGAGCGGATTGCCGGCAACCTCGACAGCAACCTCGTCGAGCTGCGCAAAGGCCTGCAACAGTTCAATGCGAAAACCCTGCCGGGCGTGCAGACCACACTGGCCGACGTCAGCAAGACCTTGCAGTCCGCCAGTTCGACCCTGGCCGAAGATTCACCGCAGCGCGAGAAACTCACCGAGACCCTCGACGAACTCGGGCGCATGTCGCGTTCGCTGCGTGAGCTGTCGGACTATCTCGGTCGCCATCCGGAATCGCTGATTCGCGGTCGTCCCGACAACGCAGCGCCGCTGGATCTGAAAGGACCGCCACGCAATTGAGCCCAGGAGCTATCCCATGGCTGTACCGCTGAAGATCACCATGCTCGCTGCGTTCATGCTCCTTGGCGCCTGCCGCAGCGAGCCGATCAACTTTCACACCTTGACGCCGGTGGAGCTGTCGGCGTCCCGGGCCGGCGCGCAGATTCCCATTGAGGGGATCAGCGTGCCGCCGCAAGTCGACCGCCCGCAAATCGTCATTCGTCAGGGCAACAATGGCCTGGCGATTCTGGAAACCCAATGGTGGGGAGCGAGTCTGGCGGATGAGTTGCGCAGCGCCTTGAGCGATCAACTGAGCAATACCGGCAGTCGCGGCAATGTTTCGGTGCGTATCGATGTGCAGCGTTTCGACTCGATCCCCGGACAATACGGGCTGATCGACGTCAAATGGCGCCTGCGCCCGAGCGGTGCGGCGGACAACGCTCTGCTGACCTGCCATTCAACCTTGCAAACACCCTCCGGCCCGAGCATCGACGAACTGGTGGCCGCGCAACAGAACAACGTTAAACGCCTGGCAGCCCTGATCAATCAGGCGGCGGGCAACGCTCGCTGCCCGTCAGCCTCCTGAGCCGCCGACAGCGTGACCGTGAAACGGCAGCCATTAGGCTCGCGAGTGACCAACTGAACCTGCCAGTGTTGATGGCTGCAGATCCGCTGCACCAGCGACAACCCCAGCCCAAGGCCTTCACCGCGCTGTTCGTCACCGCGCACGAACGGCTGGAACATCGCGTGACGTTTTTCTTCCGGAATACCGATGCCGCTGTCCTCGACCACAAAGCTGTCGTTGAGCAGGGTCAATCGGACAAATCCCTGATCGGTGTAATGCCAGGCATTGCGCAGCAGATTGCCCATGACCGACTGCAAGAACGTCAGGTCATAACGCTCGCTGCCCGCCAGTTGCGGCTCGTAGATAAACTCCAGACCCTTTTCGCCAATCAATCGCCCCCAGATTTCCACCTGGGCGTCGGCGATAGATTTGAGTGTGCAAGTGGATTCGGTGCCAAGCTCCTCCGGCTTGCGCGCCAGCATCAAGAAGGTCTCAACCAGCTGGCGCATTTCTGCGCTGGCCCGGGCGATGCGTTTGACCTGTTGGGTGGAGCGCGAATCCAGCGAGGGGTTGGCCAGCAACAGCTCGCAGGAACTGGCCAGAATCATCAGCGGTGTGCGCAACTCATGGCTCACGTCACTGGTGAAAAGCTTTTCCCGGTTCAGGGTTTCGCGTAACCGGCCGAGTGTCTGGTCGAAAGACAGCGCCAGCGCCCCAACCTCGTCATCGGCGTAATCCGGATGCAGCGCCGGTGCCAGTGCAATCAACTGGTCACGATGACGCACCTGCCCCGCCAGGCGAATCACCGGCGCCATGACTTGCCGCGCCAGCAGCCTGCCGAGCGCGACCGCCAGCATGACGCTGAGGATGAACCCGACTATCACTACCACGAACAGCAGGTGCTCGCGTTGTTCGAAGCTTTCCTGATTGCGCAACAGCACATATTTGCGGCCGCCGACCGCCTCGACCATCGCATAGAAGTCGTCGCCGTTGAACGTGATCTCTTGAAACCCCACGGGCAGTTCCGCCAGTTGCGGTGTCAGCGCCATGGGCCCGGGGCCGTTCTCGAAAAAAAACAGTTCGCTCTTTTCCGGCTCGTGGCGCCACTGGTTGATGTCGTCCATCGCCAACAACCGGCGCAAGCCACCGCTGAGGGCGGTCATGGTCAACTTGTGCTCCACGACATGCACGGTAGCCACAATGCCCATTGCGAAGACACCGGCCACCACCGCGCTCATCAAGGCGAACACAATCACAATCCGATTGGCGAGGCTTTGCTTGAGGTCCATCCGGTTGCTTGGCTCCAGTGCTGATGTCGGGGACTGCAAGCAGCTGCGTCACGACGTTATCCAGAGTCGCAGCTTCGCCTCGACTGGCGCTGTTGTTAAGTGGCCCTAATAAACAAAACGAGTATTTGAGTTTATTTATCAAATAGACTTTTCCGTTAATGCCTGCGCCGCTCTCGCAAATTTTTCACATGTTCTTCACTGCACCGCCACGACTCTGAACGTAGTGTTCAGCAGCCATTCAAGTAGACCACCGTAAAGTAACTAACCTCCTGGAGCTTACGTTGCACTGTGCGTGTACTGAGTGGAACTCGGGAATGACAAGGGGCAACGTCGTGGTTGAATTAGTACACGTACAATCAGCATCTAAACGATGGGTTCTGTCTCGTCCGCGCACTTGGGCAATCATTGCTGTCGGTTTGCTGTTGATTACACTGATTTGCGGCTTCGTCTGGGTCCAACGCTCGCCCGCCAACCTGCGCTACGCCAGTGCATCGGCGACCCAGGAATGGCTGAAGGCCTGGCAGGCCGGTGAGGTCGTCGCACTGGTCCGTCATACTGAGCGTTGCGACCGATCGACCAATACTTGTCTGGGGCCGGCAGACGGTATCACCCAGGCTGGCAGCATTGCTGCAGCCGAGGTAGGCCGTGGCTTTACGCAACTGGGCCTGGAAAAGACCCGATTCTTCAGCAGCCCGCTGACGCGCACCCTGCAAACCGCGCATTCCATGCTCGGCCACGATGCCGTGGCTGCGGAATGGCTGGAAACCTGTGGCCCGACGATGCGCAATGAAGTGGTGGCGCACAAGACCGCAGGACACAACATGATCCTGGTGACCCACAGCGGCTGCATCGCCGATTTCGAACGGCAAACCGGTTACCCACGTGCGGTTGCCGCCGAATATGGCAGCACGGTTCTAGCCCGGATAGATGCGCAAGGCAAACTTGAAGTAATCGGCATCATGAACCCAGAAGGCTGGCAACGATTGGCCAAGTAATCATCAGACTTGATCAAGTAAAAATGCTCGGGCAATGCTCTGGCACAGACTAATTAGCGTTTATGAAATTGTAATAAGAAATTTTTTTCACTTTGAAAAACTGGAAATATTTCATTTTAAAGCTTGGCTTTTCGAGGAGAACTTAACGCTGGAAGCAGACCCGTTCTCCGAATACAGGACACGCCCTTCGGACGTGCTCGCCTCTGCATTCATTCAACCCAGTGCCGCGCCTGCTATGGAAATCGCCAGGCGCAACACTGAAACGCACACTTTGTACTGCACCAAGGTCCAGTCATGACGTCTGAGAACAAACCGTTGCACCATGCAGCGTTGAATTTGCCGCGCCTCCACCAGAGCACCCTGATCGAACGCTTTGCGATACCCGGGCTGGTACTGGCATTCGTGGTGTTTTATCTGCTGCCGCTGATGACCCACGGCCTGTGGATTCCCGATGAAACCCGCTATGGGCAGATCAGCCAGGAAATGCTGCAGAGCGGCAACTGGGTGGCGCCGCACTTCATGGGCATTCGCTATTTCGAAAAACCGATTGCCGGCTACTGGATGATTGCCATCGGCCAAGCCATTTTCGGTGAAAACCTGTTTGGCGTACGCATCGCCTCGGCGCTCAGCACGGGCGTGAGCGTCTGGCTGGCCTATCTGCTGGCCCGTCGCCTGTGGAACAACCCGCGAATCAGTGCCGCTTGTGCCCTCCTTTATATGAGCTTCGGCCTGATCGCAGGGCAAGCCGGCTATGCCAACCTCGATCCGCAATTCACCTTGTGGGTCAACCTCAGCCTGGTGGCGATCTGGTTTGCCATCGACAGCAATACCCCGCGCGCGCGTCTGGGCGGCTGGGCATTGCTGGGATTCGCTTGTGGCATGGGCCTGATGACCAAAGGTTTCCTCGCCCTGATGCTGCCGGTGCTGATTGCCCTGCCCTACATGATCTGGCAGCGACGCTTTGGCGAGCTGGTGCGTTATGGTCTGGTCGCCGTTGCGGTGGCCGCGCTGGTCAGCGTGCCATGGGCACTGGCCGTGCATTACCGTGAACCGGATTTCTGGCGATTCTTCTTCTGGCACGAACACATCCGGCGTTTTGCCGCCGGCGAAGACGCACAGCACGCACGACCATGGTGGTTCTACCTGCCGTTGCTGTTTGCTTCTACCTTGCCATGGGCCCTGCTGTTGCCTTCGACGCTGCTACGCACCTGGCGCGAAAAACGCGATCCGAAAATCGCCTTCCTCGCCTTGTGGTTCCTGCTGCCGCTGGCATTTTTCAGCGCGAGCAGCGGCAAACTGCCGACCTACATCATGCCGTGCCTGCTGCCGTTGGCCCTGTTGATGGGCTACACGGTAATGAACTGGATAGCTGACCAGAACGGGCGCGTCTTGCGCATCAACGGTGTGGTCAACGTGGTGCTGGCCATTGCGGCGCTGGTTGCACTGATCTACCTGCAAGCGACCCGTGAAATTTACGAACACACCGAAATGTTCAGCCTGTCGCTGGGTTATATCGTGTTGCTCGGCTGGCTCATTGCCGGCGCGCTGCAAACCGTGCGCCCACTGACGCTGTGGGCGATGCCGGCGCTGGGCATCGGCTTGCTCGTCGCACTGCTGCCTGCCGCCATGCCGGCGACCATCGTCAACAGCAAGATGCCGGATCAGTTCATTGCCGAACACCAGCAGGAACTCAGCCAGACCCGCTCGTTGCTGAGTAACGACCTGGGGGCGGCTTCTGCGTTGTCATGGCGCTTGCGTCGCCCGCAAATCGACCTGTTCAACACCGTTGGCGAGCTCAAGTACGGCCTCGATGACCCGGCCATGGCGTCACGCAAGGTCAGCCTCGCCGGTGTAGGCGAGTGGATGACCGAAGCGCGCAAAAAAGGCTCGGTGGGTGTGGTGATGCGCGTCAACAGCACCTCCGACGAACAACAACTTGAGCTGCTGCCGATCGATGGTCAGCACTTCCGGCGCGGCAACCTGGAAATCTTCATTTTTGCCCAGAGCAAACCATGACCGCAGACAAAAAAGATCGGGGCGCGTTGCTGCTTCTGCTTGCCGCGACTGCCCTGCTGTTACTGCTCGGTCTGGGGAGTCGTGAGCTGTGGGGGGCGGAAACCCGCTGGGCTAACATCGCGTTGCAGATGTTGCAGAGCGGCGACTATTTCGACCCCTATCTCAAGGGCAGCCCCTATTACGACAAGCCGCTGCTGTCGTACTGGCTGATCACCGCCACCGCCTGGTTCACGGGTGGACTGGGGCATTGGTCGTTGCGCCTGTCATCGGTGATTTCCGCGTGGTTCAGCGTGTGGCTGGTGTACCTGATCGGCGAGCAACTGTTTCGCAAAGGCACCGGGCTGATTGCCGGATGGATGCTGGCGACCACGTTCTACTTCGTGTTCTGGGCGCGAGTCGCCACTGCCGACATCCTCACCGTCTGCGGTGTGCTGGCGGCCGTCTGGTGGTACTGGCGCGGCCCGGATGACACCCGATTCTGGCGCTACGTGGTGTTCTTCGGTTTGCTGTCGCTGACCTCGCTGTTCAAGGGCCTGATCGGTTTCATCCTGCCGGGGCTGGTGCTGCTGCCGCACCTGCTCAGCGAGCACCGCTGGAAGCGTCACCTGAACCTGCGACTGTTCGCGGCGATAGTGATCGCCGGGGCGTTTTACATGACACCATTCGTGCTTTCGCACTTCTACGGCGCGCCCAACTACGAACAAAGTGGCCTGGGGCTGGTACTGCGTGAAAACGTTGTGCGGTTTTTCCAGCCGTTCGATCAGTTCGGGCCGATTTACACCTACTTGATCTACCTGCCGGTCTACACCCTGCCCTGGGCGCCGTGCTGGTTGATCGCCTTGTGGGTGGCCGCGCGCAACTGGAAGCACATCGAACCGGATACCCGCTGGCTGATTCAAGGGCTCGCGTTGCTGATGCTGTTCTTCACCGCCAGTGGCAGTCGCCGCAGCTATTACGTCTTGCCGCTGGTGCCCTTCGCGCAACTGCTGGGTGCCTGGTGGGTGACCCGGCGCATGGCCGCTCGCCACAGCGAAGGCCGTGGGCTGAAGATCGGTTTCGCTGTCACCACCGTGTTGCTTGCCGCAATCCTGGGTGTGCTTTACCCGTGGACCAACAGCGGCGGCGGTGTCATCCGCTTCGGCGAACAGGTTCGCGAGCAGGCCAGCCAGCAGGCACCGTTGAATCAATGGCGCATGGTCATGGTCGAGGTCGACAACAAAGTGCCGATGTACCTGCAAACCGGTGGTGCACCGTTCTACTACGTGCCGGAAACGATCCAGGACTTTCCGCACAATGGTGACACAGCAACGCTGATCGCCTGGCTGGAACGCACCAGCGGAGAACGGTGGGACCCGCAACGCACGATTTTCGTGGCGCAATACCGTTCCGGTGACGCCGTGCCGCTCGATGCGCTGAAGGCTGACCATCAGGTCATCACCACCACGCCCACCCGTGGCGAGCAGGTCTTTCACGGGCGGGAAGACCAGAGCGTGGCCTACATCCCCCACTCCTGAGCGATGACGTTAAGACAAAAGTAGAGAGTCGCGGTAAATTTGAATGGCAATGACAACTATTAACGGCTTCTTTGACGTTTTTTTCTCATTTGCCACCCTACATTGCCGCGACTCGACACTTGCAAATCGTTCGCATTGTTTCCTGCGAGGGTTTGCTCATAACGTCTGAAATCAGGAGCTGCCCGAATGAATCCACGCCTTCCATCCATCTTCAAGCGCGCATTGCTGGCCACCGCGTTGCTCGGCACCGGGCATGCAGTTGCCGCCGACTCGGTAGGTCTGGTGGTTTACAACGCGCAGCATGAAACGCTGACCAAGGCCTGGGTGGCCGGTTTCACCGAGGAAACCGGAATTCCGGTGACCATTCGCAACGGCGATGACACCGAGATGGGCAACCAGCTCGTGCAGGAAGGCGCCGCCTCGCCGGCAGACGTATTCCTCACCGAGAACTCCCCGGCGATGGTGCTGGTGGACAACGCCAAACTGTTTGCGCCGCTGGCGCCCGCGACCCTTGAGCAAGTCGATGCTGCCTACCGTCCGGCCCACGGCAATTGGGTCGGCATCGCTGCCCGTTCCACCGTGTTCGTCTACAACCCGAGCAAGCTGACTGAAAAAGACCTGCCCAAATCCCTACTCGACCTCGCCACCCCGGCCTGGAAAGGCCGGTGGGCCGCCTCGCCGGCTGGCGCCGACTTCCAGGCGATCGTCGCCGCTGTGCTGCAACAGAAAGGCGAAGCTGCCACGCTGGAATGGCTCAAGGGCATGAAGACCAACGCCACGATCTATCGCGGCAACAGCGCGGTGCTCAAAGCGGTGAACGCCGGGCAGATCGACAGCGGCGTGATCTACCACTATTACAGCTTCGTCGATCAATCCAAGACCGGCGAGAACAGCAAAAACACCCAGTTGTACTACTTCAAACATCAGGATCCGGGCGCGTTCGTCAGCACCTCCGGCGCCGGCGTGCTGGCATCGAGCAAGCATCAGGATGAAGCGCAGAAGTTCGTCCAATACATCACCAGCAAGGAAGGTCAGGAAGTACTCGAAACCGGCACCTCCTTCGAATACGCCGTGGGTAAAGACGCGCCGTCCAATCCGAAGCTGACCCCGCTGAAAACCCTCGATGCGCCGAAAGTCGATGCGTCGACCCTCGACAGCAAAAAAGCCGTCGAGCTGATGACCCAGGCCGGGTTGCTCTAAGTGATGCCCAAAACCTTGCCTGCAACGGCCGTGGTGACGGCCCCCGCCAACCTCCTCCACCCGCCCCGCACGCTGGCCGGGCGCGGCAGTTCGTGGGTGGTGAGCTCGGCGGTGCTGGTGTCGTTGCTGTCACTGCTGCCGATTGCCTTCGTGATCGGCGTGGCGTGGTACACCGGTTGGGCGACCATCGAAGCCTTGGTGTTCCGCCCGCGGGTCGGCGAGTTGCTGATCAACACCGTGCTGCTGGTGCTGATCACCTTGCCGCTGTGCATTGTGCTCGGGACAACCCTGGCCTGGCTGACCGAACGCAGCAATCTGCCCGGCCGGCGTCTGTGGTCCCTGCTGGCGGTTGCGCCACTGGCCGTGCCGGCGTTCGTCCACAGTTATGCATGGGTCAGTCTGATTCCGTCGATCCACGGTCTGCCGGCCGGCGTGCTGGTGTCGGTGATCGCCTATTTCCCGTTTCTGTATTTGCCGATTGCCGCGACCTTGCGCCGTCTCGATCCAGCAATCGAAGACGTTGCGCAATCCTTGGGGCTGAAGCCGTGGGCGGTGTTTTTCCGGGTGGTGTTGCCGCAACTGCGGCTGGCCATCTGCGGGGGAGCCTTGTTGGTCGGCCTGCATTTGCTGGCCGAGTACGGCTTGTACGCGATGATCCGTTTCGACACCTTCACCACGGCGATCTTCGATCAGTTCAAATCGACCTTCAACGGCCCGGCCGCCAACATGCTCGCCGGGGTTCTGGCGCTGTGCTGCCTGGCGATGCTCACGGCGGAATCCGCTGCCCGTGGCCAGGCGCGTTATGCGCGGGTCGGTTCCGGCAGCGCCCGGGATCAGCGCAGCGTGCAACTGGGGCGCGGCGCGACAACCTTGGCGCTGCTGCTGCAAACGCTGACGTGCCTGTTGGCACTGGGTGTGCCGTTGCTCACGTTGGGCCGCTGGCTGGTGGCCGGTGGTGCGCAGGTCTGGCAAGGCGACGAGCTGTTGCCAGCCTTGCTGCAAACCCTGTCGTATGGCGTGGCCGGCGCATTGTTGACCAGTGTCGCGGCGATTCCCATTGCGTGGCTGTCGATCCGCTCTCCGGGCAAACTGCAGCGCTTGCTGGAAGGCTGCAACTACATCACCAGTTCACTGCCCGGCATTGTCGTTGCTTTAGCGCTGGTCACCGTGACCATTCATTTCGCCCGGCCGATCTACCAGACCACCATCACGGTGCTCTTGGCCTATCTGCTGATGTTCCTGCCGCGGGCGCTGGTCAGTCTGCGCGCCGGTTTCGCGCAAGCCCCGGTCGAGCTGGAAAACATCGCACAAAGCCTTGGCCGCTCGCCGTTGCGCGCATTGTGGCTGATCACTGTGCGCCTGACGGCCCCCGGCGCGGCGGCAGGTGCGGCGCTGGTGTTCCTGGCAATCACCAATGAGCTGACCGCAACCCTGCTGCTCGCGCCCAACGGCACGCGCACCCTCGCTACCGGTTTCTGGGCGATGACCAGCGAAATCGATTACGCCGCCGCAGCGCCTTACGCGCTTTTGATGATCCTGCTTTCACTGCCGCTGACGGCCATTCTCTATCACCAATCCAGGCGTACCGCTGGCCGATGAACGCTCTCGAACTGCACAACCTCAGTAAAACCTTCGGCGCGCAAAAGGCGCTCGACGACGTCAGCCTCAACGTACCGACCGGCAGCCGCACAGTGATCGTCGGCCCCTCCGGTTCCGGCAAAACCACGCTGTTGCGGATGATCGCCGGGTTCGAATTCCCCGACAGCGGCAGCCTTACGCTCAACGGTCAGACGCTGGTGGACCGCAGCCACGCGGTGCCGGCCTATCAACGGCAGATCGGTTACGTGCCGCAGGACGGTGCGTTGTTCCCGCACATGACGGTGGCGGCGAACATCGGCTTCGGTCTGGCCCTGACCGGAGCGACCCGCACCCAGCGCATCCTTGAGTTGATGGACAGCGTCGCCCTCGACGCCAACATGGCCCACCGTTGGCCACATGAGCTGTCGGGCGGCCAGCAACAGCGGGTCTCGCTGGCCCGCGCGCTGGCGCAACAACCACGACTGATGCTGCTGGATGAGCCGTTCTCCGCCCTCGATACCGGTTTGCGCAGTGCCATGCGCAAAATGGTCGCGCGTCTGCTCGAAGACGCCGGCGTCACCACCATTCTGGTGACCCACGATCAGAGCGAGGCGTTATCGTTTGCCGATCAATTGGCCGTGATGCGCAGTGGCCGGCTGGTGCAGTCCGGGCATCCGATGGATCTCTACCGCTATCCGCAGGATGAACAGACCGCGCACTTTCTCGGCGAAGCGGTGGTCCTGCCCGCGCAGATCGAGGCGGGTTGGGCGCATTGCGATCTGGGTCAAGTGGCGGTGAACAGCAACGGTTTCAGTGGCGCCGCGCAAATCATGCTGCGCCCCGAACAACTGCTGATCGCCGAGGTGGCCTCTGACAGTCATGGCTGCCACGCGCGGGTCACCGACCGTGATTTTGCCGGCAACACCTGCACCTTGACGGTTGAACTGAGTTCATCCGCGACTCAGGATCCGGCCCGTTCGATTCTGGTGCGCAGCTCCGGCATGCACGCACCGCCCGCCGGCAGCGCGGTGCAGCTGTCGGTGCTCGGGGCGGCGCATGTGTTTGGCCTGAACTGATCAGAGATCGAAGCGATCCACCGCCCGCCGCCGCTCGTTGTCATCGCGCACATCGTAGTTGGCGGTGGTCTGGATGTTGCTGTGATGCGCCAGTTTCTGCGCAATCGACAGGTCGTGCTCCTCGATCACCCGAGTGATGAACGAGCGACGGAAGTCGTGGGGCATGATCTTCACTCCGACCTGCGTGCCGCGCTGACGGGCAATGTAGTAGATCGCATGCTTGGTAATGCGCTCGCGGGTGATGTGGCTGCCACGGCGAATGCGGTTGAACAGAAAAGCATCGTCGCTCTCGCCTTCCTTGAGCTGCGAACGGCGCAGTTCGAGCCACGCATCAAGCTTGCTGAATGCCCACGCCGGCGCGTACTTGATCAACTGCTTGTTGCCCTTGGCGGTGACGCACAGGCTGCGCTCGGTGAAGTCGACCTGATTCAGGTCCAGGTCCACCGATTCCGACTTGCGCATACCCGTGCCGTACAGCAACGCGATGATCGCCGCATCGCGCAGGCCCTGCGGGCGCGGGTCGGCAGCGCAGACTTCCATCAATTCGTGAATCAGCGTGCGCTTGAGATTGCGCCCCTGGGACAACCGTGTGCCGGCAATGCCCTTGACCGAGCGCATCTTCAAAAGATGTTCCTGGCTGATCAGGCTCATGCGCCAGGCCTCGTTCATGACGCCGCGCACCGCATTCACATACAACGAAGAAGTGTTCGGTGCGTAGTTGTCTGCGCGTAATGCAGCGACCAGTGCAACAACATCTTCTGGTTGCAAGGCATGCCAGGGAATCTCTTCGACATTCATGTCTTCAAAGCCCAGGCGATCGGCCGCATCTTGCAGCACGTAACGCATGGTCAATTGGCTGGAGGGCGCCAAACGTGCGAGGTACAGACTCATCGGGTTGGCTTTTGGAGCGTCGGGGGTTGCAGCAACTAAATCAATCAAACGTTAAACCTTGAGTAAAAAATGTACAGCACTACAACAACTAACAAATGCAATGTACTTGAAGTAAAGAAGGTACTTGAGCGGAACTGTCCGACAAAAAACTGCGATGGACGGCAGAAGCCTGAACAGCGGCTGTATAAGTGACAGATAAACGATTCGCCAACCGGTTTTTCATGTTCCTTTCACAAAAACCGGCATAACCTTAATTCCCATAGGTTCGGTAGTGGCTATGCCCCAACCTGCCGGGCAAATCGTGAAAAGTCAATCTATCCCCGACGTCATGCTTTTTTTGCCAAGTTATTGATGCAGGAGCGCTTTTCTGTGTCTACGCTGAGGCTGGATCCAATAATCGCGTGAATCCATCCTTTATTTTTTGTAATGAGGTGCCCATGAGTCAGGCGTTTCTCCCCTTCTCTCGCCCCAGTATCGGCGATGAGGAAATTGCCGCTGTCGAGCAGGTGTTGCGCTCGGGCTGGATCACCACGGGGCCGAAAAACCAGGCACTCGAAGAGCAATTTGCGCAGTACGTGGGTTGCAAGCACGCGGTGGCCTTGTCTTCGGCCACCGGCGGGATGCACATCACGCTGCTGGCCCTGGGCATCGGCCCGGGCGATGAAGTCATCACCCCGTCGCAGACCTGGGTCTCGACCGCCAACATGATCTCCCTGCTGGGCGCCAAACCGGTGTTCGTCGATGTCGACCGCGACACGCTGATGACCGACGCTGCACGCATCGAAGCGGCCATCACCCCGCGGACCAAGGCAATCATTCCGGTGCACTATGCCGGCGCAGCATTCGATCTCGATCCGCTGTATGCCCTGGCCGACAAACACGGCATCCCGGTCATCGAAGACGCCGCCCACGCTGCCGGCACCCGCTACAAGGGCCGTCATGTCGGTTCGCAAGGCACGGCGATCTTCTCGTTCCACGCGATCAAGAACATGACCTGTGCCGAAGGCGCAATGTTCGTCACCGACGACGAAGCCCTCGCCAGCCGCGTGCGCATGCTCAAATTCCACGGCCTGGGCGTCGACGCCTATGACCGTCTGACCGGTGGCCGCAAGCCGCAGGCACAGGTAATGGAACCGGGCTTCAAGTACAACCTGGCCGACATCAACGCCGCGATTGCCCTCGTGCAGTTGCAGCGCCTGGACGAAATCAACGCCCGCCGCACCGAACTGGCCACGACCTATTTGCAAAAGTTCGAAGGCCTGCCAGTGCAACCGCTGGCCCTGCCCGATTATGCCCAGCAACACGCCTGGCACCTGTTCATCCTGCGCATCGACAGCGAGCGTTGCGGCATGGACCGCGAAGCCTTCATGAAGGCGTTGCAGGATCAGGGCATCGGCACCGGTATCCATTTCATCGCCACCCACTTGCACACCTGGTATCGCCAGCGTGACCCCGACCTCTACCTGCCCAACACCGAATGGAACTCGGCGCGGCTGTGCTCGATTCCGCTGTTCCCCGACATGACCGGTCAAGACCTTGACCGTGTGGTCGGTGCCATCGCACACATCATGGAAAAACGCCTGTGAAACCTTATCCAATCCGTAGCGTGTCGATCGTCATCCCGGTCTACAACGAACAGGAAAGCCTGCCCGAACTGCTGCGTCGTACCGAGGCGGCCTGTCGCCAGTTGCATCACGATTTCGAAATCGTGCTGGTCGACGACGGCAGCCGCGACGAGTCGGCCAACATGCTTGAAGAAGCCGCCGGTCGTGAAAACAGCCCGTTCGTGGCGGTCATTCTCAACCGCAACTACGGTCAGCACGCCGCGATCATGGCCGGTTTCGAACAGTGCAAGGGCGACGTGGTCATCACCCTCGACGCCGACCTGCAGAACCCGCCGGAAGAAATCCCGCGACTGGTGGCCGAGGCTGAAAAAGGTTACGACGTGGTCGGCACCGTGCGCGGCAATCGTCAGGACTCGGCGCTGCGCCGTTATCCGTCGAAGCTGATCAACCTTGCCGTGCAGCGCTCCACTGGCGTTGCCATGAGCGACTACGGCTGCATGCTGCGTGCCTACCGCCGCACCATCATCGACGCGATGCTCGCCTGCCGCGAACGCAGCACGTTCATTCCGATCCTGGCCAACAGCTTCGCCCGTCACACCACCGAAATCGTCGTGGCCCACGCCGAGCGTGAACACGGCGACTCGAAATACAGCCCGATGCGCCTGATCAACCTGATGTTCGATCTGATCACCTGCATGACCACCACCCCACTGCGTTTGCTGAGCATCGTCGGCTTCGCCATGGCCGGGCTGGGTGTGCTGTTCGCCGTCGCGCTGATCGTTCTGCGCCTGGCGTTCGGTGCCGGTTGGGCCGGTGACGGCATGTTTGTGCTGTTCGCCGTACTGTTTGTGTTTACCGGTGGCCAGTTCATCGGCATGGGGCTGCTGGGTGAATACCTCGGTCGCATGTACAGCGATGTGCGCGCCCGTCCGCGTTTCTTCATCGAAAAGGTGTTGCGCAGCCAGCCGGCCGATCCGGCCCCTGCCGTCACCGTTGATGGTCTTTCTTCTACCGCTACTTCTTCCACTTCCGATCAGGTTCTCTCATGAGTGCAAAAACTGTTGTCTTCGCCTACCACGATATTGGCTGCGCCGGCATTGAAGCCCTGCTCAACAGCGGCTTTGACATTGCAGCAGTGTTCACTCACGCCGATGATCCGAAAGAAAACGCGTTCTATGCCTCGGTGGCCCAGCTGTGCGCCAACAAAGGCATCCCGGTACACGCGCCGGAAGACGCCAACCACCCACTGTGGATCGAGCGCATCGCCAAGCTGGACCCGGAATACATCTTCTCCTTTTATTACCGCAACCTGCTGAGCGAGCCACTGCTGGCCCTGGCCAAAAAGGGTGCATTCAACCTGCACGGTTCGCTGCTGCCACGCTACCGCGGCCGCGCTCCGGCAAACTGGGTGCTGGTCAACGGCGAAACCGAAACCGGCGTGACCCTGCACCGCATGGTCAAGCGCGCTGATGCCGGCGCCATCGTTGCCCAGCAGCGCGTTGCCATTGAACGCAGCGACACCGGCCTGACCCTGCACGCCAAACTGCGCACCGCCGCCAGCGACCTGCTGCGCGACACCCTGCCGAACATGCTGCAAGGCAAGATCACTGAAACCCCGCAGGACGAATCGAAAGCCACCGTGTTCGGTCGTCGCACCCCGGCGGACGGCAAACTGGTCTGGGCCAAACCGGCCGAAGAACTGTTCAACCTGGTGCGCGCCGTGACCCGTCCTTACCCGGGCGCCTTCTGCGCCGTGGGCGAGCACAAACTGATCGTCTGGAGCGCCGACGTCGTCAAGGGCAACGAAGGTCAGGCGCCAGGTCGCGTGATCAGCGTCGATCCGCTGCGCATTGCCTGCGGTCAGGACTCGCTGGTGATCAACGCCGGTCAGCGCAACGACAACGGTCTGTACCTCAGCGGCCCGCAACTGGCCAACGAACTGGGTCTGGTCGATGGCTCGCTGCTGCGCGGCGCCGAATCCGGGCGTGCGCCACGTCGTACCCGCGTGCTGATCCTCGGTGTCAACGGCTTCATCGGTAACCACCTGTCCGAGCGCCTGCTGCGTGACGACCGCTACGAAGTCTACGGTCTGGACATCGGCTCCGACGCCATCGACCGCCTGCGCAGCCACCCGAACTTCCACTTCGTCGAAGGCGACATCAGCATTCACTCCGAGTGGATCGAGTACCACATCAAGAAGTGCGACGTGGTCCTGCCGCTGGTGGCCATCGCCACGCCGATCGAATACACCCGCAACCCGCTGCGTGTGTTCGAACTGGACTTCGAAGAGAACCTCAAGCTGGTGCGCTACTGCGTCAAGTACAACAAGCGCGTGATCTTCCCATCGACTTCCGAAGTCTATGGCATGTGCCTTCACCCTGTTCCGTCCCTTCAACTGGATGGGCCCACGCCTGGACCGCCTGGATTCGGCACGTATCGGCAGCTCCCGTGCGATCACCCAGCTGATCCTCAACCTGGTGGAAGGCACGCCGATCCGCCTGTTCGACGGTGGCGAGCAAAAGCGTTGCTTCACCGATATCGCCGACGGCATCGAAGCCCTGGCGCGCATCATCGATAACGACAACGACGCGTGCAACGGCCAGATCATCAACCTCGGCAACCCGGAAAACGAAGCCAGCATCCGCCAGTTGT
>Ga0308159_1000732_pt1 | contig 63504 bp, 52 predicted proteins | sample PhyCR1_FD_201040 | JGI IMG/M metagenome (GOLD analysis project Ga0308159, IMG submission 201040) | Phyllosphere microbial communities from UC Gill Tract Community Farm, Albany, California, United States - DLSLC.R1 | ecosystem: Host-associated > Plants > Phyllosphere > Unclassified | place: USA...
AGGACGCGATCAAGTTCCCCGACCTGATCCACGCCGCCAAGATGGAGGCCGATCGCGGCTATCCGCAGGCGGCGACGGCGCACGATACCTTCTGGGACTTCATCTCGCTGATGCCCGAATCGACCCATATGATCATGTGGGCGATGTCGGACCGCACCCTGCCGCGCACCTTTGCGAACATGGAGGGGTTCGGCGTCCACACCTTCCGCTTCATCAATGCCGAGGGGAAGTCGACCTTCGTCAAGTTCCACTGGAAGCCCATGGCGGGTCTCGCCTCGACCATCTGGGACGAGACGGTGAAGATCGCCGGCGCCGATCCCGATTTCCAGCGCCGCGACCTGTTCGAACGGATCGACCGTGGCGATTTCCCGACCTGGGAACTGGGCGTGCAGCTGTTCGACGAGGAATTCGCCGACAGCCTGCCCTATGACGTGCTCGACGCGACCAAGATCATCCCGGAGGAAGTGCTGCCGGTACGCATCGTCGGGCGGATGGTGCTCGACCGCTATCCCCACAATTTCTTTGCCGAGACCGAACAGGCGGCGTTCGTGCCCAGCCATGTCGTGCCGGGCATCGGTTTCTCGAACGACCCGCTGCTGCAGGGGCGGCTGTTCAGCTATACCGACACCCAGCTGTCGCGGCTCGGCTCGGTCAATTTCCACCAGCTGCCGATCAACAGCGCCAAGGGTCGCGCCGAAGCGGCGGGCTGCCCGTTCCTGAACCAGCAGCGGGACGGCCATATGCAGATGGCGGTGCCCAAGGGCCGCGCCAATTACGAGCCGAACAGCCTCGCCAAGGCCGGCGAAGAGGCCGGCGCGCGCGAGGACCCGGAAAAGGGCTACAAGACCTTCCCTTCCGAGGAGCAGGGCCAGAAGCTGCGCATCCGCCCGGAGAGCTTTGCCGACCATTATAGCCAGGCGCGGCTGTTCTTCCGCTCGGTCGACCCGGCGGAACAGGCGCATATCGCCTCGGCGCTGGTGTTCGAGCTGTCGAAGGTCAGCCTCGAGCATATCCGCACCGCGATGCTCGCCAATCTGCGCAACGTCGACGAGGATCTGGCGAAGCGCGTCGCCGACGGCCTGGCGATGGACCTGCCCAAGGCCTCGCCGACCAAGGTGCCGGTGCAGGACATGGACGTGTCGCCCGCGTTGCGCATCATCCGGGGGCCGCGCGAGCTGCATACGCTGGAGGGACGCACGGTCGGCATCCTGATCGCCGATGGCAGCGATGCGGGTGACCTCAAGACCCTGAAGGACGCGATCAAGGCGGCGGGCGGCAATGCGATGACGATCGCGCCCAAGGTCGGCAAGGTGCCGCTGTCCGACGGATCGACCATCGCCGCCGACGCGCAGCTGTTCGGCCAGCCCTCGGTCACGGTCGATGCCTGTGCGGTGATCCTGTCGGCCGACGCCGCGAAGAAGCTGACCAAGGAAGGCGCGGCGGTCCAGTGGGTGATGGACGCGTTCGGCCACCTCAAGGCGATCGGGCATAATGCGGAGGCCAAGCCGCTGCTCGACAAGGCCGGTGTCGAACCGGACGAGGGCGTCACCGACCTCGCCGGCTTCGTCGAGGCCGCCAAGCAGCGCTACTGGGACCGCGAACCCAACGTCCGCACCCTGGCGTAAGGTAGATACGGGAACGGCGGCCCTCCCCTGTCGGGAGGACCGCCGTTTTCATGTGGCCGAAACCAGACCGATCAGAAGCGGAAGCTGGCGCCTGCGCGGAACTGACGGCCGATCAGGCCGGCATAATGCCACGTCGTCAGGAAGTTCGGCGCGCTGGCATAGGCGGCCGGGGCCAGCGGAGCCTTCACGTCGAACAGGTTCTTCACGTTCAGGAAAAACGAGAAATTGTCGTTCACCTTGGCCGTGCCGTTCAGGTCGACGTTGATGAACGATTTGACGTAGCAGAACTTCTCGTTCTGCGGGGCCGAGCGGGTGTAGAGATTGCCGTTGGCGCAATCGCGCGGCAGGTTCTGGTCCTCCGACACCGCCTTGATCCGGCTGACATAATAGGTCGTCGCCGACAGGGCGTAGGGCCCGACCTGCACCGTGTTCTGCCAATTGCCGCGCCATGCGGGCGTGCCGTTGCCCGACGACAGATTGTACGGCCCCATCGTCCCGGCATAGTTCTGGACGTTGCCGTTCGCCTCACCCGCATCGAGGTTGTATTCGAGGATGTGGGTCACCTCGACACGGCTCGTGAAGGTCGCGTCGTCCGCGATCGGCGCGGTCAGCGTCGCCGCGAAATCGATGCCCGACGTGGTCGAGTAGTTCGCGTTCACATAGGGCACGTTGATGATGAGCACGCGCGGCAGCGCGTTCGGGAAGTTCGGATCGACCGCATCGACGCTGTTGACCGAATAGCCCTGCCCGATCGCCGCGACCGCGGCCTGCGCGGCGGCGAGGTTGGCCGAGTTGTAATAGGCCTTGACCGCATCGCCGACCAGCGGGCCGCTGACGATCAGGTCCTTCTTGCGCACATTGTAGTAATCGACGGTGAAGCTGAACCAGCGGACGGGCTGGAAGATCATGCCGGCGGTGAAGCTGCGCGAGATTTCCGGCTTCAGGTCGGGATTGCCCGCCGACCCGCGACCCAGCGAATATTGCAGGTTGTACGGGTTGCCGTTGGCCGAGCACGACGTGTTGGTGCCGGTCCCGCCATGCTGCAGGATGAAGTTGCACGGCGGCGTGGTGGTGACGAAGCCGGCATATTGGCTGCGGGCGCCCGATTCCGCGAAGGTCGGCGCGCGGAAGCCCTCGCTATAGGTGCCGCGGAACGCCAGTTCGCGGATCGGCGTGAACTTCACCCCGACCTTGGGCGAGAAGTGGCTGAACCCTTCCGAATAATGGTCGTAGCGGCCCGACGCGTTGACTTCGAGCTGCTTGACGATCGGGGCGCCCAGTTCGAAATACGCCGCCGACACGGTGTGCGCGCCGAACGCCGAGGCGGTCGTCAGGCCGTAGGTGTCGAGGTTCACGTTCTGGTTGTTGTTTTCCAGCGTCTCGCGCCGCACCTGCCCGCCGATGGCGAGCTGGAGCGGACCGCCCGGCAGGTCGAGCAGGCGCGCGCTGAGCGACGCATCGGCCGATGCCATGGTCGAGAAGGACGGCGTGACCTTGTCCGGGGCGATCAGGTCGCGCACCGCCTGGCTGTTCGCCTGCGGATTGACGAAATTGTACGACCCGGTGTTGATCGCGCGCAGCAGCTGCTGGATGTTCAGCAGGCCGTGCTGGGTGATCTGCATCTCGTCACGGGCGTACACCCCGTCGACGCGCCATGCGAAGCGGTCTTCGTCGAACGATCCGCTCAGGCCGGCGGCGGCGCGGTACACTTCGTTCTTGCGGTCGCTGCCGCCGCGAATGTCGCCGAACATGTAATAGATGCGCGCGGCGCTGGTCGTCGGGTCGGCGCCGGCCACCGCGAACGGGTTGTTCGGGTTCAGCTGGCGATCGGTCGCGGTGGCGCAGTTGGTGCCGGCCGAGCAGATATACATCGGCAGGACGATGCCGGGGTTCGCCGATGCGACCGACGGTGCCGCGCCGAACGGCTGCGTTGCGCGGATGACCGACGGCGTGCCGTTGATGCTGACGTCGCTGCGGCTGTAGCTGGCGGTGACATAGCCTTCGGTCGTGTCGCTCAGGCGGACGCTGAGGCGTGCGTTCAGCGCATAGCGTTCCTGCAGCGGCTGAATCTGGCGATACAGGTCGACCAGGTCGTATTTGCAGCCGGTGCCCTGCACCGCGGTCGTGTTGACCGTGAAGGTGTCGCGGGCGCAGTTGCCGAGGCCCAGTGCGCGATACTGGTTGGTCAGCGGCGCACCGGCCGCCCCGCTCAGCGGGTTGTTCAGGTCGGTCTGGCGAACGCGCGCGACATAGGCGGTCGGGACATTGACGGTCAGCGAGCTGTCCGACGCGTTGTTGTCGAGGCCGCCGATCGAGCTGAGGTCCTGCGTGTTGTACGGGAAGCCGCGGCTGTGGTTCGAAACCCGGCCGTCGCGCTGATATTCGCCGTTGACGAACACGTTCCAGCCATTGGCGTCGTAATCGCCGGTGCCGACCGTCAGGTGCGCGCGCTGGTGCGAGGCATCGCCGCGTTCGGCCACGCCGCCTTCGACCAGGCCGTCGATGCCGGTGAAGTGCTTCTTCAGGATCACGTTGACCACGCCGCCGATCGCATCGGCGCCATAGGTCGACGATGCGCCGTCCTTCAGCACCTCGACCTTGTCGACCAGGCTGAACGGGATCGAGTTCAGGTCGACATAGGCGTTGCGGCCGTCATCGTTCAGCGGGAAATTGGCCGAGCGCAGGCCGTCGATCAGCACCAGCGTCGACGATACGCCCAGGCCGCGCAGCGAGACCGCCGAACCACCGGCCGAGAAGCCGCTCTGGAACCCGGTGCCGATCGAACCGGCGCCATCGGCCGAGATCGAGCGGATCGCGTCCGACACGTTGGTGATGCCGGCCTTGGCCAGCGTGTCCGACGTCAGCACGGTGACCGGCGACGGGGTCTCGCTGTCGGTGCGGCGCAGCAGCGAGCCGGTGACGACGATCGTGTCGTCGGCGCCCTGATCCGCGGTGCCCTGCGTCGTCGTCGGGTTCGTCGCCTGGTCGCGCGCATCGAGGGTGCCGGGCGTGGCGGGCGTGGTCTGCGCGGCGACGGGGCCGGCGATCAACGCGGTGGCAAGCGCACAGGTGGCGGCACCCGCGACGAAGCGCGAGCGACCGAAAACGATCTTCATCTGGTATATTCCTCCGGCTGAGGCGGACGATGCCCCCGCATCGCCGCATCCTGCGCGACAGATGTTCGAGTGTGCCACCCGAGTAAAGCAGGGCTATTCAGATGCCAACATATTGTAACGATATGTTGCTCGAACGCCACACCCTTGTAACATATCCGGCGTCAGGAGGCGCTATGGAGACACGAAGGGCAGCGATCGCGGATGCGGCGGGGATGCACCGCGTGCTGCGCGCGATCATCGCACAGACCGGGCGCGAACGGCCGAGCGACATGGCGTTCGTGACCGGCCATTATATCGCCAACCCGGCCGGCATCCGCTGCACGGTGGCGGTCGATGCGGCGGGCGACATCCTGGGGTTCCAGTCGCTGGTCCGCGCGGAGGCCGGGAATCGCTACGACGTACCGCCGGGCTGGGGCATCATCGGCACCCATATCGACCCGCGCGCACACCGGCAGGGCGTGGGCGCCGCCCTGTTCCGCGCCACCCGCGCGGCGGCGGAGGCGGCGGGGCTGGCGAAGATCGACGCCTATATCGCGGCCGATAATGACGGCGCGCTGCGCTATTACGAGGCGATGGGGTTCCGGACCTATCGTACGCCGGAGGGCATCGTGCAGAAGGTCTGTACGCTGGGGTGAGGCTGCGCGCCACACACGTCATCCCAGCGCAGGCTGGGATCTCCCGGTAAAGGAGCGCGCGCCTTGCCGCAGGAGGTCCCAGCCTGCGCTGGGGCGACCTTTCCATTGCCGAACCCCCATGCAACCCGGCCTGCACGCTTTGCACGAAGCCAATCGCGCCGTCGCCGGTTGTCCCTCCCGACCCTGTTTCGCGAAGGACATCCCATGCAGATCGCCGACCTCATCACCGACACGCTGGTGTCCGCCGGCGTCGAGCGCATCTGGGGCGTGACCGGGGACAGCCTGAACGCGATCAACGACAGTCTGCGCCGGTCGGGCAAGATCGACTGGATGCATGTCCGCCACGAGGAGGTCGCCGCCTTCTCGGCCGGCGCGGAGGCCGCCGCGACCGGCAAGCTGGCGGTGTGTGCGGGCAGCTGTGGTCCCGGCAACCTGCACCTCATCAACGGGCTGTTCGATTGTCAGCGCAACCGCGTGCCGGTGCTGGCCATCGCCGCGCATATCCCGTCGAGCGAGATCGGCCTGAACTATTTCCAGGAAACCCACCCGACCGAGCTGTTCCGCGAATGCAGCCATTTCTGCGAGATGGTGCAGACCCCCGAACAGCTGCCCGAACTGCTGCATCGCGCCTTGCGCACCGCGATCGGCAGGCAGGGCGTCGCGGTGCTGGTGATCCCCGGCGATGTCGCGCTGATGCAGGCGCCGAAGACCGCGCGCGCCACCTTCGCCGCCCCCCTCCCCCCGCGCATCGTGCCGCAGGCGGGGGAGATCGAGCGTCTTGCCGAGTTGCTCAACGGATCGCAGGCGGTGACCCTGCTGTGCGGCGCGGGCGTGGCGGGCGCGCATGACGCGGTGGTCGCGCTGGCGGCGAAGCTGAAGGCGCCGATCGTCCACGCCTATCGCGGCAAGGAATGGATCGAATGGGATAACCCGTACGATGTCGGCATGACCGGGCTGATCGGCTTTGCGTCGGGCTATCATGCGATGATGGAGTGCGACACGCTGCTGATGCTCGGCACCGATTTCCCCTATCGCAACTTCTATCCGGAGCAGGCGAAGGTCGCGCAGGTCGACCGCGACCCCTCGGCCCTCGGCCGGCGGGTGCAGATCGACATCGGCATCGTCGGCGATGTGGGGGAAGCGGCGGCGGCGCTGACCCCGCTGATCGCGCCCGGCCGCGACGAAGGCTTCCTGACCAAGGCGCGCGCCCATTATGCGACGGCGCGTAAGGGGCTGGACGACCTCGCCACCCCGCGCGCCGACGACAAGCCGCTTCACCCGCAATATGTCGCGCGGGTGATCGATGCGGTCGCCGCCGACGATGCGGCGTTCACCGTCGATGTCGGCACCCCGGCGGTATGGGCGGCGCGTTACCTGACGATGAATGGCCGGCGGCGGCTTACGGGCTCGTTCAACCACGGGTCGATGGCGAATGCGATGCCGCAGGCGCTGGGCGTGCAGGCGGCGTTTCCGGGGCGGCAGGTGGTGTCGCTGTCGGGCGATGGCGGGCTGACGATGCTGATGGGCGACATGCTGACCGCGGTGCAGATGGGGCTGCCGATCAAGATCGTCGTCTTCAACAATTCGACCTTGGGATTCGTCGAGCTGGAGCAGAAGGCGGCGGGCTATGTCGACACCAATGTCGCGCTGAAGAACCCCGATTTCGGCGCGATCGCGGCGCAGATGGGCTTTTTCGGGGTGCGCGTGACCCGGTCGGACGCATTGGAGGGCGTGCTGCGCGCCGCCTTCGCCCATGACGGCCCGGCGCTGGTCGATGTCGTGACCGAGACGATGGAACTGGCCATGCCGCCCAAGATCAAGGCGGAGCAGGTCAAGGGCTTCAGCCTCTACACCCTGCGCGCGATCATGAGCGGGCGCGGCGACGAGGTGGTCGAACTGGCGAAGGCGAACCTGTTTCGGTGAGGGGCCGGGCCTATAGCCCGACCCGCACCGTCGCCAGCACCGATCGCGGGGCACCCGGCATGTTGAGCAGCGACGAGCTGCCATGGCCCGACACGATGTAGCGGCGGTCGAACAGGTTGTATCCGTTGACCTGTACCCGGACCGTCGGCGCGACATCGACCCAGGTGAGGGCGTCGGCGGTGACATAGCCGGGCAGCGTGGTGGTGTTCGCCGGGTCGGCCCAGCGGTCGCCGACATAATTGCCGCCGCCGCCCAGGCCGAACCGGCCGAAGTCGCGCACCAGCGAGACATTGGCCTGATGCTTCGGCGTCAGCGTCGCGCCGCGCCCTACCAGCGCGGGCGTGGCCGAGGCGACGACCTTCGCATCGAGATAGGCATAGCCCGCCACCGCGCGCCAGCCACCCAGGTCGAGTTGTCCCGACAGTTCGATGCCGCGCGTCCGCTGCGTCCCGATCGGCAGCACGCGCTGCGTCGTCGGATCGGTGCCCTTGATGCCGGTCCGCTTCAGGATGAAGCCCGCCGCCTGCACCCCCAAACGCCCGCCCAGCAGCGTGTATTTCGCGCCGATCTCGCGGTTGACGGTTTCCTCCGGCGCGATGTCGGTCGTGGTCGCCGCCAGCCCGAACTGCTCGGCCGAAGGCTGGAAGCTGCGGCTCCACGACGCATAATAGGATTGCGCGTCGTCGGGCTGGAAGACGAGGCCGGCGCGCGGGCTCCAGTTGCGGTCGGTGCGGGCGAAATCGGCTTGGCCCGCAAGCCGCTGGTCGGTGCGCTGGCGATAGACGTCGTGGCGCAGCCCGACCAGCGCCTTGAACCCGTGCCCGATGTCGACCAGGTCCTGGACATAGAAGCCGGTGGTGTCGAGGCGGTTGCGCTGGTTCGCCGACAATGTGGTGAAGGCGGCATTGTCGACCACCGGATTGACCGGGTCGAGCAGCGACGTGACCGCGACGACCCGCGTGGCGATCGTCCGCGCGTCCTTCACCTGCCGCGCGATCTCCACGCCGTACAGGATGGCGTGGTCCATCCCGGCGAGGGTCGCGCGCTGGGTCAGCTCGGTCTGGTTCGACCAGCCATCCTCGACCCGGTCGATGCCGCCATGGCTGAGCGTCACGGTGCCGGCGGCGGCGTTGACCGCGCTGGGCAGGGTGTTGCGGCGGCGCAGGCTGTAGCCATAGTGGCGAAAGCCGTTGCGCAGGGACAGGCTGTCCGAAAAGCGGTGGAGCAAGGTCACCCCCTGCCCCAGCACTTCGGAGCGTACGGCATCGGCGGTGCGGGCATTGGCCGCGCCATAATAGGTCTTCGGATCGACCGCGACCGGGCGGCCGTTCACCGCCGGGATGCCGAAGTCGTTGACCCGCCGGTCGGTGAGGTAATCGGCCTGCACCAGCAGCGAGGTCGCCTTGCCCCGCCCGAACACGAACGACGGCGCGATGGCGGTGCGGCGCAGCAGCCCCTGTTCGCGGAAGCTGTCGCTGTCCTGATACGCGCCGGTCACCCGCACGCCGACGCCGCTGTCGGGATCGAGGCGGCCGACATCGAATTCGCCGCGCACATTGCCGAACGACCCGCCCGACAGCGCGGCGCTGGTCACGTCGCCATCGGGTTTCTTGGTTACGCGGTTGATCAGGCCGCCCGACGATCCGCGCCCGTACAGCACCGCCGCCGGGCCCTTCACCACCTCGATCCGCTCGACGTTCGACAGGTCGCGGAAATACAGGCCGTCGTCGCGGAAGCCGTCGACATATTGGTCGGCGATCGCGGAAAAGCCGCGGATCGTCACCTGGTCGCGCTGTCCGTCCCCCGACGAAAAGCCGACCCCGGCGACGTTCTTCAACGCATCCTGCACCGACAGCGCCCGCTGGTCGCGCAGCACCTCCGCGCCGACCACCGCCACCGATTGCGGCAGGTCGCGTAAGGGGGCCGGCGTCTTGGCGATGGCGCTGTCCTGCGGGACATAGCCGCTGTCGCCGGCGGTGCCGGTAACGACGATTTCCTGCGGATCGGCGTCAGGTGCGACAGGCGCAGCACCGGGAGCCGCCACGGCCAATGCCGCGACGACCAGATGGATCGACATGATGAACTCCCCAGCCATCGAATGATGATGCGAGGCGTTATCATTGCCAATTTATATTTGCAACTGACTCGCAAGAGTGGTGGCGATCAGCAGAACCGATCACTAGTGCTTCCCGACATGTAGACAGGTCGACATGTCGGGAAGTCTTGCGCATCTGGACGCAGCGTTCCTCTTCGCTCACGCCGCGCGGTGGAAGCGGGTGTCGTCGGCATCCGCCGCGCCCCGCACCACGCCGTGGATGCGCGGGGTCGGGGCGGGGTCGGTGCGGCGGGGTGCCGCGCCGGTCGGACGGGTGGCGTCGTCGGTCCGGAAATAGGCGATGCTGCCCTCCAGCTCCTCGGCGCGGCTCGCCAGTTCCTCGGACGTCGCCGAAATCTGTTCGGCGGCGGCGGCGTTCTGCTGCATGACCTGGTCCAGCTGTTGCAGCGCCTGGTTCACCTGCGATGCGCCGATGTCCTGTTCGCGACACGCCGCGCTAATCTCCGCGACCAGTTCGGTCGTGCGGCGGATGTCGGGGAGCAGCCGGGTCAGCATGTCGCCGGCCTGGGTCGCGGCGGTCATGGTTTCGCCCGACATGCCGCCGATCTCGCCCGCCGCGCTCTGGCTGCGTTCGGCCAGCTTGCGCACTTCCGAGGCGACCACCGCGAAGCCGCGACCATGTTCGCCCGCGCGCGCCGCCTCGACCGCGGCGTTCAGCGCCAGCAGGTCGGTCTGGCGCGCGATTTCCTGCACGATGGTGATGCGGTCGACGATGGCGCGGATCGCCTCGACCGCGCGCGCCACCGCCGCGCCGCTGGCTTCGGCATCCTGCGACGACTGGCGCGCGATCTTCTCGGTCTGGGCGGCATTGTCGGCATTCTGTTTGATGTTGGCGGCCATCTGCTCCATCGATGCGGAGGCTTCCTCAGTCGCCGCCGCCTGTTCGGTGGCGCCCTGGCTCACCTGATCCGACGAGGCGGAGAGCTGCTGGCTGGCGGAGGCGACGTTCTGTGCCGCGCCGTTGGCATCGCCCATGACGCGGCGCAACCGGTCGATCATCGCGTGCAGCGTCGCGCCGAACGTGCTGCTCTGCCCGCCATGGTCGCGCGCCATCCGCGCCGACAGGTCGCCATCGGCAACGGCGGTCAGCACGCGCGAGAAATCGGTGAACGCCGCCTCCACGCCGCGCACGCTGCCTTCCATCCGGCCGATTTCGTCGCGGCGCCCGGTCGCCAGCGGATCGGCCAGCTGGCCCAGCATCGCGGTCACCCGTTCCAGCGGGCGGGCGATCGCGCGCGTCATCAGGATGCCGACGCCGATCGCCGCGACCAGGCTGACCAGCATCCCGCCGATGATCGCGTGGCGGATGGTGGCAAAGGCCGCCGCCTGCGACGCCTGCCGCTCGGCCAGCAAGGTGGTTTCGGTGGCGATCACGTCGCCCGACTGTTTGCGGATGCGGTCCATCAGCTGCTTGCCCTGTACGCGGGTCACCGCCGCGCGGGCCGCCGCCTGCCCCTGTGCCGTGCCCATCAGCGCGATGCCGGGGGCGGCGACGTCGTTGCGCCACGACGCGGCCAGCGTGGCGATGTCGGCCAGGCGGGTCTGCTGCGCCGGATTGTCGACGGTCAGCGTGCGCGCCTCGCCCAGGGCGCGGGCGAAGTCCGCCTCCCCCTGGGTATAGGGGGCAAGGAAGTCACGGTTGGCGGTCAACAGATAGCCGCGAAATCCGGTTTCCTGATTGACCATTGCTTCGACCATCTTGTTCGATGCGGCGATGACCTTGTGCGTATGTTCGTTGATCGCGGTGGTATCGCTCACCTGATCTTGTTTCGCAAAGATAACGAAGTTGGCGGCGAGGGACAGCATCAGGATGATGCCGAGGCAGAAGGCCAGTTTGCGGGGCATGGAAAGATGGTCGAAGAAGGGCATGATGCTGCATCCCGTAGATGTTGTCGCACGTCACGACGGGCTGGGCGAAAAGATTATCGTTTATTATCAACGGGATGACGAAGGGGCAGCCGTTCGGCCGTTCGACCGGACACGCCGCCCCGGCATCGCACCGCCGGTAGCGACGCAATCCGTATACGGAGATTTATTAATTTTTTCCGAGAATCCGGGCGTAATCGCGCACAGTCTATCGCTTTGCGATAAAAGAATAAGTGCACGAAAAAATGCGGAACCAAAAGACTATCGGTGCATTTGCAGCCGGTTTTTTCCAGCACATCGCAGCGGGGCGTTTGCGGTCGATCGGCCGGCGGCGGTACGGATCGTCGACAGCTTGACCTGTCGGCATGTCGACACGTAGAAGCGCCGACATGCCGACAATCGCCATCATCAGTCAGAAGGGCGGCGCGGGAAAGACCACGCTCGCGCTGCACCTTGCCGCCGCCGCGCAGGCCTCGGGCCGGGTCGCGCTGGTCGTCGATACCGATCCGCAGGCGACCGCCAGCCAATGGGCGGCATGGCGCCAGGAGGCCCCGCCCGAGGTGATCGACAGCCCCCCGCCCCGCCTGGCCGCCAAGATCGCGGCGGCGAAGGAACAGGGCGCGGAGGTGATCGTGATCGACACCCCGCCGCACGCCGACAGCGCGGCGCGCGCGGCGGTGGAGGCGGCGGACCTGGTGCTGATCCCGTGCCGGCCCAGCGCCTTCGACCTGTCGGCGATCCAGACCACGGCCAAGCTGGTGCAGCTGCTGCGCCGCCCGGCGTTCGTCGTGTTCACCGCCGGCCCGCCCAACGCGCCGCGCATCTATCAGGAGGCGGGCGAGCTGGTCGACAGCTTCGGCACGCCCCCCTGCCCCGTGCTGCTGCCCGATCGCGCCGCGTACCGCCATGCCAGTGCCGAGGGGCGCACCGTCATGGAAAGCGAACCCGCCGGCAAGGCCGCCGAGGAGGTTCGCGACCTCTACAAGTGGACATGTCGACAGCTCGACATGCCAGCCCCCCGTTTTCGGAAAGTCACGCCATGAGCCGCAAGCCGTCCTTCGCCAATCTGCGCGACCGCAGCGCATCCGCCGCCCCTGCCCCTGCCCCCGCAAAGGCCGCCACGCCCGCGCCGGCAGCGGAAACCGAGGCGAAAGGCCCGGCAAGCCGGCAGGGTCGCAAGCAGATCGCCGGGTTCTTCACCCCCGACATGTCGCTGGCGATGCACATGCTCGCGCGGCGGCAGGACCGCAGCCTGCAGGCCCTGATGGCCGAGGCGTTCAACGATGTCCTTCGGAAATATGGCGAAAGTCCGATCGGCGACTGACAGCCGGCCATTTGTGTCGATCTGTCGGCATGTCGACCTGTCGACATGCCATGCGGTGGTGCGGCATATTTCGGCGGTGAACGACCGGTTCAAATGAACAAAACTTAATGTCCGGCATGGACAATCCGGTTACCGGATTGCAAGAAACCGGCATGGACGTCTCCCGCGAACTTCTCGCCTATGCCATTATCGGCATCGTGCTGCTGATCGGCGCGCCGGTGCTTGGCGTCGTGCTGCACCGCCGCAAACGCCGCAAGCTGCGCCAGCGCGGGATCAAGCGCTACGGCCACTGACGGGCGTAGCGGTGGGCCTGCGCCGGCCGCCTTTCCTACCGCGCGACACCATGACAGGCTCGCCCCACGCTCTGTCCCATCGTCGACGCCCACCCCACGCCCCGCGCGCCACGGCGCAAATGGCGTGCGAGCGTGAACTTAGTGACCTTTGGCGGTTTTCCGCCGTTTTCTGAAGCGCGCACCAGCCACGCCGATCGTCCCCAGTCCGTACCCCGGCGAAGGCCGGGGCCCAGTTGGGGGACGTGGGTAGGATACGGAAAAGCCTTCCCAACTGGACCCCGGCCTGCGCCGGGGTACGGGGAGTGTTTGGGGCCTGCCCTACCCGACCGCCGCGAAATAATGATTGCCGCCGTCGTCCCCATACCGGTCGATCAACCGCAACCCGGCCGCCTCCAGCAACACGCGATACCCCGCCTCGCCCAGCGACCGGGACTCCCGGCCGGTCAGCGTGTCGGTCCAGCGACAGGCAACGGCCGGCGCGCTGAACAGGAACCGCCCGCCGGGCCGCAGCGCCTGCGCGACCCGGCCGATCACCATTGCCTGCGTCGCGGGCGGCAGCAGGAACAGCAGCCCGATCGCCACCGCGCCATCGAAGCGCCGCCCGAAATAGCCGCTCGCCTCCGCCGTCTCGCACGCCGCCGGTGCATCGGGCAGGGCGCGGCGGAATGCGGCGAGCAGCGTCGGGGACGGGTCGATCCCCGACACCGCCAACCCCGTTTCGGCCAATGCCAGCCCGACCGGACGCCCGCTGCCGCAACCGACATCGACCACGCTCCCGCCTACCGGCAGGTCACTCGCCCAGCGGCGCACGACATCCGCGCCGACCTCGCTGCGGATCGCGGCGAACCGCCCGGCGACCGCCTCCCAGCCATGGGTGGGGTCGCTCATCGATGATCCGACAGGTAGAGGTGTCGACATGTCGGATGGTTTCGCTTCCGTAGCGGCATGACAGTCCGAACGCGGGCGCGCCCTCCGGCCGCCCCCACGCCGTGCCCCCGCGCAGGCGGGGGCCCAGAGCCAAGCAAGACGACGGCCTGTGGAACTGGCTCCCCACCCACGTCGACCCCTCTACCTGTCGACATGTCGATCACGCCGGCACCGTCAGCCGGAACGCCGTCTCGCTGCGATCGAGCAGCGCCAGCTCTCCGCCATGCGCGCGGGCGATGCGGCGGGCCAGCGTCAGGCCGATGCCCGATCCGCCGGGCTTGTCGGTGTGGAACGCCCGAAAGATGCGCGCGCGGTCGGCGGCGGCGATGCCGGGGCCGCTGTCGGCAACCTCGATCGTCAGCCGGTCGCCGCCTGCGATCGACAGGGCAACGCGCGCCGGGGCAGGGGCGGTCAGCGCCGCCTCGGCACCGTTCTGCAGCAAGGCCCAGACCGCTTGGACGACCTGCGCTCGATCGACCGTCGCCGTGCCGCTGGCCGTCACGGCCAGTGCGACCCGGTCGCCGAAGCGCCCCCTGAACAGCCGCGCCAGATCCTCGGCCAGCGCGTCCAGCGCGACCGGCGCCACCACCGGATCGGGCAGCCGCGCGAGTTCGCGATAGGCGCGGGTGAAGCCCTCCAGCCCCTCCGCCCGGCGGGCAAGGGTGGCGAGGATGTCGCCCAGCATCGCATCGCCCTGGCGCGCGGCGGTCACCGCGCTGTCGGCCAGCGACACGATCGGCGACAGGCCGTTCAGCAGTTCGTGGCCGAGAATGTCGATCATCTCGTCCTGCGCGCGCTCCTGCGCGGCATGTTCCTCGGCATCGACATCGATCAGCGCGGCGAGGCGATGGGCGTCGCCCAGCGCCACCGCATCGATCCGCCAGCGCCGCCCGGCATGGCGCAGGTGGCGCGTGGCCGGATCGGTCAGCGCCGGCGGCGGGGCGGGGATGCGGTCGTCGGCGACGAACAGCGCGCGCGCGGCGCGGTTGATCGCGCGGACCCGCTCCCCCTCGATCCGCAGCAGCGGGACGGGCACCTGGTCGAGCAGCGCGGCGATCGGCCCGTCGCTGCTCGCCGCCGGTATCGGGGCAGGGGCGCTTCCCCGCCGCCCCGCGACCCAGCAGCCGAGCGCCAGCGCCCAGGCGACTGCGCCGCTGGCACCGAGCAGCGATCCCCACATGCCGGCCTGCGCGGCGGCCAATGCCGCAGCACCGCCGGCGGTGAGGGTGATGCCGGAGCCTAGCGCGGTGAGGGTGCGGCGACGTTCGGGGGTCAGCATGGGGTGGGGCAGCGTTGTATGGGGGGACAGAGCGGTACGATCGCTTGCTCCAAACCCCGGCGTACCCCGGCGGAGGCCGGGGTAAGGGCAGGGGGACCATGTCGATGGCGGCAGGCGTCGACGATGTGGCTACGCAGGTGGCGCGCCACGGAGCGACACACCCGCCCAGCTCCCACCGTACCCCCGCGCAGGCGGGGGTCCAGGGTTCCGAACGCAGGTGGTGCCGTGGGGCTCTGGATCCCCGCCCGCGCGGGGATACGGGGTGGGAGCGATGAAGCGTCCCGTCCACCATCATCGCCGCCCCAGCGCAGGCTGGGGCCTCCCGGTAATAACGCAGGACAGGAGCCGCCAGCGACCCCAGCCTGCGCCGGGGCGACGATCCGGGGCAGGGGCCGGATCACCCTACAACCCATGGCGCGCCATCCGGCGATACAGCGCGCCCCGGCTCAGCCCCAGCGCGGCGGCCGCGTGGGACACGTTGTGGCGATGTTCGTGCAGCGCCGCCTCGATCACCGCGCGTTCGTTCTCGTCGAGGTCGAAGCGGGCGGCGGGCGCTTCCGCCACCGCCGCCACCGGCATCGGCGCCAGCAGGGTGGCGTCGATCGCCTCGCCATCGCCCAGCAATATCGCGCGCTCGACCGCCGCGCCCAGCCCACGGACCTCGTCCGTCCACGGCCCGGACAGGATGCGCGCCTCCGCCGCCGCGGTGAAGCCCGGCACCGGCCGCCCGTAGCGCGCCGCCGCCACGCGCGCGAAATGACGGGCGAGCAGCAACGCGTCGCCCTCCCGCGCAGCCAGCGGCGGCACCGCGATCTCCACCGTGGCGATGCGGCGGGCGAGGGCGGGCAGGATGGCGTCCGCGCTGTCGGCAATGGCGATGCAGCGCGTCGCGGGCGGGATGCGCGCGAGCAGGCGGGCCTGCGCCACCTCCCCCAACCGGTCGGGATGGCGCAGCAGCAGCGTCGACGCGGGAGTGTCGAGCAGCCCCCACGCCGCATCGTCGCGCAGGTCGATCACCGCCATCGCTGTCGCCGCATGGGGTGAGGCGGCGTGGAGCGCGGCGGCGGTCAGCCCGCGTCCCGATCCGGCGGGACCGGTGACGACCACCCCGGCCTCGGTCGGGCCGATCCGGCGGATCAGCGCGCGCAGCCGCTCGATCGCCATACTGTCGCCGAGTAGCCGGGCGGGTTCTACCGGCACAGGGGTGGCGGCGGTCACCGCGCGCGGTACGGCGGCGGCGGCGATGCGGGCGAGCAGGTCGGCATTGCGCCACGGCTTCATGATGAAATCGCGCGCCCCGGCGCGCATCGCCTCGACCGCGATCCGCACCCCGCTATGCGCGGTGATGACGACGATCGCAGCCCCCGGATCGTCCGAGAGGATGCGCGCCAGCAGCGCCAGCCCCTCCGCCCCGTCGGTGCGGTTCGCGCCGTAATTCATGTCGAGCAGGATCACGTCGTAGCGCTGGGCGGCAAGGCGGGACAGCGCCTCCTCCGGTCCGCACGCGCAATCGATCCGGTGCCGGCCGAGCCGCACCGCCAGCGCGATCGATTCGGCGACGCTCACATTATCGTCGATCAGCAGCACCGACAGGCCGCTTGACGCCGCCGGCGACTGTCCATTTCCGGACAGGCTGTCCACGATCGGACGGTCACCCGGTGCGCGTTCGGTGGAATATGATGGTAGTTCAGGCACTTAGGATTTTTCGCCCCGATCGGTGACACTGGTCCCATGATGACCGAAGCGACACAGGGCGCAAGCACCACCGACACCCCCCCCGGCGCGGCGATGGACAAGCGCATCGCGCGGCCCCGTCGCGCATGGTGGCAACGGCGCGCGACGTGGATCGTTGTCGCGGCGGTGCTGGTGGCGGTGGCGCTGTGGCGCTGGCTGCCCGCCGCCGGATCGACCGACATCGCCGCCAGCGCGATCGAGACGGGGGAGGTCACGCGCGGCGCGTTCGACGATTACCTCCCGGTGCGCGCCACCGTCGCGCCGCGGCTGACCACCTTGGTCGGGGTGCTGGCGGGGGGGCAGGTCGAGCAGCTGCTGGTGCAGGATGGGGCGATGGTCGCCGCCGGGCAACCGCTCGCCACGCTCGCCAATCCCGAACTGCGCCTCGACGTGCTGACCCGCGAGGCGGCGATCGCCAGCCAGCTGGGCAGCATCGCGGGCGAGGGGCTGGGGATCGAGCGCAGCCGGCTCGACCGCTCGGCGCAGGTGTCGCAGGCGGAATATGATCTCATCAAGGCGCGGCGCGAACTGGCCATCCGCCAGCAGCTGTTCGACAAGGGCATCGTGACCGAGGCCGGGGTCGCGGGTTACCGTGCCGAGGCGGACTATCAGGCGCGGCGGCTCGCCCAGCTGCGCAGCGGCACCAGCACCGAGGCGCGGATCACCGCGACGCAGGGGCGGCGACTGGCCGATACCCAGGCGCGGCTGTCGGGCAACCTCGCGGCGGTGCGCGGTGGGCTGTCAGCGCTGACGATCCGTGCCCCGGCGGCCGGGCGGCTGACCAACTTCACGCTGCAGCCCGGCCAGACGCTGAAACCCGGCGATCCGGCGGGGCAGGTCGACAGCGAGGGGTCGTGGAAGCTGACCGCCGATGTCGACGAATATTATCTCGGCCGGGTCGCGGTGGGGCAGAAGGCGAAGGCCGACGGCATGGCGATGACCGTGTCGAAGGTGCTGCCGGCGGTGAAGGACGGGCGGTTCCGGGTGGAACTGACCTTCGACGCCACGCCGCCCAACCTCAACCGGGGCCAGACGATCGACATCCGCATTACGCTGGGCGCCGCGTCGAAGGCAGTCGTCGCACCCGTGGGCGGGTGGCTGGCGGCGGACAATGGCGCGTTCGCCTTCGTCGTCGATGCCGGTGGCACCCATGCCACGCGCCGTCCGGTGAAGCTCGGTCGCCGCAATCCGGAAGCGGTCGAAATCCTGTCGGGCCTGAACCCCGGCGAGCGCATCGTCACCACCAATTTGTCGTCCGTGAAGGGCGACGCGATCAACATCCGATAGGGGGAAACCTTATGATCCGGCTAGAAAATATCCAGCGCCGCTATGTCTCCGACGAAGTGGAGACGACCGCGCTGACCGACATCAACCTCCATGTCGAAGCGGGCGAGTTCGTCGCGATCATGGGCCCGTCGGGCTGCGGCAAATCGACCCTGCTCAATACGCTGGGCACCGTCGACCGGCCGACCGGGGGCAAGTATCTGTTCGGCGCACAGGACCTTGCCACCATGGGCGAGAGCGAGCTGGCCAAGTTCCGGGGATCGACGCTCGGCTTCGTCTTCCAGAGCTTCAACCTGATCGACGAGCTGACGATCGAGGAGAATGTCGCGCTGGGCCTCGCCTATCGCGGCGATGCCGGGGATCGCAAGGGCCGGGTGGCGGCGGCGATGGACAAGGTCGGCATCGCCCACCGCGCCCGCCACTTCCCGCACCAGCTGTCCGGCGGGCAGCAGCAGCGCGCCGCCATCGCCCGCGCGATCGTCGGCGATCCCAAGCTGATCCTGGCGGACGAGCCGACCGGCAACCTCGACACCGCCAATGGCGAGCAGGTGATGAACATCCTGATGGGGCTGAACGGCGAAGGCGCGACGATCGTGATGGTCACCCACTCGCCCGCGCACGCCGACATGGCCAAGCGGCGGATCGACATGCTCGACGGGCGCATCGTCGCCAACGCCATGCGGGCGATGTGATGGGGTCCGGGGCCTATCCGATACCGTACCCCGGCGAAGGCCGGGGTCCAGTTACGGAGCGGTCGTGGTCCCACACAGGCGTCCCCCAACTGGGCCCCGGCCTTCGCCGGGGTACGGCCTGAGATTGTTCAGATGTCCCGCCCCGAACAGCGCGGCGGACTCCTCATTCCCTCCCAACCGGAGACCTCTCATATGAAACCGCTGCTCACTCTCGCGCTGCTCGCCTCCACCCTGCCGACCCCGGCACTGGCGCAGGACACGCGCAGCTTCGCCGCCGCCGGGTTCGACCGGATCGCGGTGCAGGGCTGCGACCATGTCGCGATCACCTTCGGCGCAGGCTTTTCCGTCCGGGCGCAGGGGCAGGCGGGGTCGCTGGCGGCGATCGGCGTCGCCGTGCGCGGCCGGGTGCTGACGCTGCTGCGTGCGAAAGGCAGCTGCGACAGCCGCGCGGGCAAGCCGGCCGCGACGATCATGGTCACCCTGCCACGGTTGCAGGCGATCGAGGCGAGCGGCACCGGATCGGTGCGCATCGCCGCGCTGGACAGCCCGACCTTCGCCGCGACGATGCGCGGCACCGGCGGCCTGACGATCGACGGCCTGCGGTCCGACCGCGCGGTCGTCGCGCTGTCGGGGACGGGCGCCGCGAAGCTGAACGGCGTGCGGGCGGGGCGGCTGTCGCTGGAGCTGGGCGGTACCGGTGCGATCACCGCCACCGGCGGCGCCGACGCGCTGGCGATCGTGGCCAGCGGGACGGGACATGTCGACACGTCGACAATCACCACCGCCGCGCTGTCGGTCCGCGCCAGCGGCACCGGATCGGTCCGTGCCGCCGTCAACGGCCCGGCGGGGATCGACGCCAGCGGCATCGCGCGGGTGACCGTCACCGGGCGGCCGGCCTGTTCGGTCGCGAAGAGCGGCCTCGCCCGCGTCACCTGCGGCTGACACGGGAGCCATGACGATGAACCGCTTCGCTTTGCTGTCGCTCTATCGCTCGCTTGTGCGCCACAAGCTCTATGCCGCCCTCAATATCGGGGGGCTGGCGGTCGGGATCGCGGTGTTCCTGATCCTCGGCCTCTATGTCCGGTTCGAGACGGGCTATGAGAAATGGCTGCCCGACCATGACAAGGTCTATGTCGTGCAGACGGTGTGGACCATTCCCGACAGCCCGGTGAGCGGCCCCATTCCGTGGACGATGGGCGGGCTGATCGACCAGCTGCGCGAGGATTTTCCGGGCGTCGTTGGCGCACGCATCAATGGCGGCGACCGGGCGGGAACGATCCTGGCCGATGGTCGCGCGACACGGGTCGACGCGGCGCAGGTCGATGCCAATTTCTTTCAGGTGATGCCGCTGCCGCTGGTCGCGGGCGATGCGGCGACGGCGCTGGCACAGCCCGGCAATGCCGCGATCGACCAGAAGACCGCGCGCGCCTATTTCGGAACACGCGATCCGATCGGCCAGACGCTGGTCCTGTCGATGGACAAGGTGCGGACCTACCGCGTCAGCGCGGTGTTCCGCGACCTGCCCAAGAATACCGATCTCAAGCTGTCGGTGCTGGTGCCGCTGACCCGCGAGATGGCCAGCGATTATTGGTATCACTGGGGCAGTTCGGCGCTGCGCACGGTCATGCGCTTCGAGACGCCCGAAGCCGCCCGCGCGTTCGAGGGCAAGCTGACCGCGTTCGTCGACCGGCGGGGCAAGGATATGGCCAATCCGGGGGGCAAGGCGTCGGAGATGCAGCATCTGAAACTGCTGCCGCTCACCGACCTGCATCTGGCACCACAGGGGCAGGATAGCGGCACGGCGAAGATGACCGTCGCCACGCTCGGGCTGGTCGGGGTGCTGACGCTGCTGATCGCGGTCATCAACTATATCAACCTTGCCACCGCCCGGTCGGGCCTGCGCGCGCGCGAAGTGGCGATGCGCAAGGTGCTGGGCGCCGATCGGGGCGTGCTGGTGCGGCAATTCCTTGGCGAAGCGGTACTGACTGTCGCCATTGCCGCCCTGGGCGGGCTGATCCTCGCCGAACTCGGACTGCCGCTGGTCAATGCGGCGGGCGGGCTGTCGCTGACCATTCCCTACGCCGTCGTCGTGCCGGCGCTGGTGATGCTGTCGCTGGTGGTCGGCGTGCTGGCGGGTGTCTATCCGGCGATCCTGTTGTCGCGCTTTCCCGCTGCCGCCGTGCTGGCGTCGTCGCGCTCGCCCGGTGGCGGGCGGGCGGGGACGCGCATTCGCGAGCTGCTGGTGATCGGGCAGTTCGGCCTCGCCATCGCCTTCATGATCGGGACGGCGGTGCTGGTCGCGCAGACCCGGCATGTCCGCTCGACCGATCTAGGGTTCCAGCGGCAGTCGCTGCTGGTGCTGACCTCGATGGTCGATCCGGCGGTGCTGCAGGACCGCAAGGCGTCGATCCTGACCGCGATCCGCGCCCTGCCACAGGTCCGGGACGCGACCATCGCCAATGCCGCGATCGGTGGCAGCGGGGAAGCCAACAACACCAACGTGCCGCTGCCGGGCGTCGCCGGACCGGGACCGTCGCTGACCTGGGTGTTGGTGTCGCCGCGCTTCTTCGAAACCCATGGCACGCGGCTGCTCGCCGGGCGCTGGTTCGACAATGCCCATGGGGCCGACGATACGACCGGACGCAAGGCGGAGCAGGGTGCGAATATCGTCATCAACCGTCGTGCATTGTCGCCGCTGCGCTTCAGGACGCCGCAGGAGGCGATCGGCAAGACGCTAGGCGGCGATCGTCCGCGCACCATCATCGGCGTGGTCGACGACATGCGCTTCGACAGCCCGCGCGCGCCGCTGGCACCGACCTATTATCTCTATACCAGTCGGCCGGAGACGATCGGCACCTCGGTCGTGACGATGCGCGTGACCGGCGATCCGCGCACCGCGCTGAAGAGCCTGGAGGAGTTGTGGCAGCGGATGGTGCCGCAGGTGCCCTATAACGCGCAGACTGCCGACCAGCGCCTGACCGACTTCTACGAAGCCGACGACCGCGCCACGCGGCTGTTCGGGATCGGTGCCGGCCTTGCCGTGCTGATCGGCTGTGTCGGGCTATGGGGTCTCGCCTCGTTCAACACCGCGCGGCGGACGCGGGAGATCGGCATCCGCAAGACGCTGGGCGCGTCGTCGGGGGACATCGTGAAGCTGCTGGTCGGGCAGTTCCTGCGCCCCGTGCTGATCGCGAACCTCGTCGCATGGCCGCTGGCGTTCTTCGCGATGCGGACGTGGCTGGCGGGGTTCGAGGATGCGATCCCGCTGTCGCCGCTGTTCTTCATCGGCGCCAGCGTGGTGGCGGTGGCGGTGGCGGTGCTGACCGTGCTGGGCCAGTCGTTGCGCGCCAGTCGCGCCGCCCCGGCCTGGGCCCTGCGGCACGATTGAGGGGAGGGGGCGTGGTCGGTGGCCACGCCCCTTCTTCAGTAGCGGACGTTCGTCACGGTGATCGGCACCTCCGCCCGTGCGAGCGCTGCGTCGGTCGTATAGAGTTCGGCTTCCAGATCGATCGCCAGCGCGAGGCAGGCGCGGTCGCCCAGCGACAGCCCGAGCGGACGCGTGGCCGGGCGCAGGTCGCCGATCGTCATCGCCTGTGCCGTCGACAGGGGCCGGACGTCGAGGTGAAGCCCGCCCAGTACTTCCTGCACTTCGGCAAGCGTCAGGCCACGCTCGCGCAGCTTCGACATCACCTCGCCCAAATTGGTCGCGCCGATCACCGATCGCGTCAGGACGGTTGCAACCCGATCCGCGCCGGGCTCTTCATTCAGCAGGCAGAGCAGGGCGGACGCATCGAGTACGATCCGGTTACTCACGTTCCGCCTCGGCACGACGATCCGTGATCAGCTCATCCGACACGCTTGTACCTTCGGGTATGTAGCGGCGAAGAATGGCCCGTGCATTTTCGAGTGCCTTGTTGATCGATCGTACCCGAAGCTCACCATGGTCAATATCGACCATGACGGTATCTCCAGCGCTGATACCCAATTCGCGACGCATCGCTGCCGGTATCACCAGCTTGCCTCCTTCGACGATGCGAACCCTTTGTGCTCCCACGACCCTGATCCTTGATGGGTACTGATGGCATAATTGGTACCAAAGTCGAATATGGGTGTCACCCTATCGTTCGATATGCGTAATAAGGGTATACCCCGTTGATACATTCAGGCGGAACACCCACTACCGTCCGATCAGGGTCATTTGCAGCGACATTGAACACTTCACTCAAAGGGTCTAGAGCCTGATCGAACAGAAAGGGGGGTGCGATGGCCTTGTTCGGCTATGCCCGCGTGTCGAGCGACGATCAGGACCTGACCATCCAGGAAACCGCCCTGCGCGCGGCGGGGTGTCAGGCGATCCGGTCGGAAAAGAAATCGGCGACCGGCCGGACCGGGCGCAGCGAGTTGCAGATCCTGCTCGATTTTTTGCGAGAGGGCGACACGCTGGTCGTCACGCGGATCGACCGGCTTGCGCGATCGATGAAGGATTTGCAGGACATCGTCCATGAGCTGAAGGGGCGGGGGGTGGCGCTGAAGGCCACCGAACAGCCGATCGACACCGGCACGGCGGCGGGCAAGGCGTTCCTCGACATACTGGGCGTGTTCGCCGAGTTCGAGACGAACCTGCGCCGCGAACGCCAGGCCGAGGGGATCGCGGCGGCCAAGGCGCGCGGCGTCTACAAGGGCGGCAAGCCGCGCATCGACCCGGAAGCGGTGCGGACGCTGGCGGCGCAGGGGGTACGCCCGGCGCACATCGCCCGCGAACTGGGGATTTCGCGGGGGACGGTCTATCGGTTCCTGCCGCGGGAGGGGTGAGAACAGGTCGAAATCGGTTCCGCTGTTCGTCACTCCCGCCTGTGCGGGAATGACGACGTTTGCTGCTCCTACCCCGCCAATCGTGTGCCATCCCGCACCGGCAGCGGCCCCGGACGGCCGAGCAGATAGCCCTGTGCTTCATCACACCCCTGTTCGCGCAGGAACGCCAGTTGCTCGATCGTTTCCACCCCTTCGGCCAGCACCGGAATGTTCAGGCTCTCGCCCAGCGTCAGCACCGCGCGGACGATCGCCGCCGATTGCGGCGCGCCGTTCAGTTCGGCCATGAACGACCGGTCGAGCTTGATCTTGTCGAACGGAAACGACCGGAGCGTCGACAGCGACGAATAGCCGGTGCCGAAATCGTCCATCGCCACCGACACGCCGATCGCCTTCAGCTGGCGCAGGATGTGGATGGTGCGCACCGGATCGGCGATCATCGCCGTCTCGGTAATCTCCAGCTCGAGCCGCGCGGGCGACAGGCCGGTGTCGAGCAGCACCTGCTGCACCAGGCGGGGCAGGTCGACATGCCCCAGCTGTACCGGCGACAGGTTGACCGCGATGCGATGCGGTTCGGCCCAGCTGGCCGCCGTGGCGCAGGCGGTGCGCAGCACCCATTCGCCGATGGCGAGGATCAGGCCGGACTGTTCCGCCAGCGGAATGAAGTTCGCCGGCGACACGCTGCTACCATCCGCGCGGGTCCAGCGCAGCAGCGCCTCGTACCCGGTGATGGCGCCGGTCCCGACCGATTCCTGCACTTGCCAGTGGAGCGAGAATTCGCCGCGGTCGATCGCGGTGCGCAGCTCCTTCACCATCCGCCGGCGCAGCCGCACCGTCTTGTCCATTTCCTCTTCGTAGAAACAGGCGTCGACCGCGATCGACGCCTTGGCGCGGTACATCGCCAGGTCGGCATTGTTGATCAGCGTCGACAGCTCGGTCGCGTCGCGCGGCCACAGCGCAACGCCGAGGCTCATCCCGCAACTGGTCTCGACCCCGCTCTGCTCCAGCATCACCGGGGCGGTGATCGCATCGCGCAGCCGGTCGATCAGCTGCGCGGCGTCGTCGGGTTCGGCGACCGGCATCACCGCGACGAATTCGTCACCGCCCAGGCGCGCGATGAACTCGCCGGGGAGGAGGGCGGCCTTCATCCGTTCGGCGATGCGCGTCAGCAGCTGGTCGCCCGCCGCATGGCCGTGCATGTCGTTCACTTCCTTGAACCGGTCGAGGTCGATCGACAGCAGCGCGACCGCGCGGTGGGCGCTGTCGGGACCGGTCTGGCGCGCCAGCCATTCGAGGAACGAGGTGCGGTTGGGCAGCCCGGTCAGGCTGTCGTTGCGCGCCAGATGGGCGATGCGGCGCTCCTGCGCGATCCGCGCGCGCAGGTCGCGGATCGAATAGATGGTCTGCGGACAGCTGCTGCGCGGGTCGATCCGGACCGCGACCTCGGTCGGGATTTCGGTGCCGTCGGCGGCGGTCAGCGTCAACTGGGCGATCCGGTCGACATGGGCGGCGTCGATGTCGTCGATCCAGCGGGCCAGCTTCTGTCCGATGGCGGCGGCGGTATCGATCCCGACCAGCGCGGCAAAGGCGGCGTTGGTGGCGACGATCTGCCCGGCCTGCACGATCACCTTGCCGTCGACATTGCTCTCCAGCAACTCGCGCAGGCGGCGGCGGGTGTCGGCGCGCGCCTGCGCATCGAGGATATAGGTGGCAAGGCCGGTGCCCACGACCAGCGTGCCGACCCCGGCGACCGCGATCGCCATCACGATCGTCGCGGCACTCGATCCGACCTGGCCGACCGCGGGGGCGAACGGGGTGACGATCATCGCCGCCATGCCGGTGAAGTGCAGCAGCACGATGCTGGCCACCATCATGCCGGTCGCCCACCACGGCCCGGCAAAGCGCCCGGTGGCCCGCGCCCGATCGAACGCCAGCGCGCCCAGCGCCACCGCGAACAGCACCGACAGCGCGACCTGGCCGTGCGACCAGCGCACCATGCCGTGCGCGACGAACGCCTGCATCCCGACATAATGCATCACGCTGACCGTCACCCCGAACAGCGCGCCGCCCAACGCCGCCGACGGGGGCCAGCGCCGGGTGGCGAGGTGCAGCGCGCCGGCGCTGCCGAAGATCGCGAGCAGCAGCGACATGCCGGTCAGCCGCGGTTCGTACGCGACCTCGACACCGGGCTGGTAGGCGATCATCGCGATGAAATGGGTACACCAGATCGTGGCCCCCGTCGCCGCCCCGCCCAGGAACACCCACGCGATGCGCGTGCCGCGTTCGGCATGGCGGATGCGGTCGAGCAGCCGGATGGTGATCATCGACCCGACAAGGCAGAACCACGCGGCAAGCCCGACCAGCGCGAGGTTATGCTCTTCGGTCAGGCAGGTAAGGAAACGCATATGCCGGACTCCATTCGTCCGGCCGTTACGATTGCGTTTCTAAATGAAACGTTATGCCATGGCGATAGCGGTATCAGGGGTACGGTTTGGTACAAAGCCGGAATGTCAGGGAACATTTTTCGGGGTGGTCGACTATCGATGCCGATCCGAGCGATTCCAGAGACTTGCCGGACGGTGCAAAGAGCGCTGGCATCGCCAAAGTTCACAAAGTTCACACTCGTGCGCGGTTTGCGCACCGCGCGGCTCCGGGCCTGTCCCGGCGCGGGGCCGGCGGGGGCGGAGCGACAGTGACGGGGCGGCGGCGTGTAGGAAAGTGGTTTGTCGGTGGCGTCGACGCTGCGCGCCTCAACCTTTCACCATGCCGATCGTTATAGTACACAAGGGCACCACCGACGAAGGGAGACCGTGATGGCAACCGCATACCGCGCTCCGGTCGAGGAGCATCGCAAGTTCAAGGCAAAGCCGCGCCCCGACATCGATCGCGAAGCGCTGCGCGCCGACATCAACGAACGGTACAAGAACAGCCTGTCCTATCTTGGACGCTGAACCGCTCTGGCTGACCTTTTCCGACGTCGACGCCATCCATGCGGGACAATTGATGCTGCCGCCGCACGGTATGGCGGGGTACAAGGATGACGGACTGGTCCGGAGTGCCGTTGTGGCACCGCGCAACCTGTTTCTGTACGATGGCGAGGATGACATCCTCGTCCTGGCGATCCACCTCTGCTTCGCCATCGCCAAGAACCACGGCTTTCTGGACGGGAACAAGCGCACGGCTGCTGCCGCAATGATCGAGTTCCTGGCCATCAACGGCTATGACCTGTTCGTGCCCGACGACGACCCGGACGAACCGCTGCTCGGCCGCTGGGTAGAAAAGCTGGTGATCGGCGCGTTCGATGCCCGTCAGATGTACGATCTGCTGGAACATTTCGTGCAGGACGCCGCGCGCTGACCCGTCTTCATGTCGACACCTCGACACGTCGACCTGTCGCCTCAGCCGCCATGCCACGCACCTCGACCCGCGCCTTCAGCCGGGCGCCCAAGAGCGCCGTCCCGCTGATCTTGCGCTGGACGAACAGCGTTTCGACATGCGGCACGTGCCAGGTTGCGCGGTCGGCGGCGAGGGTGCGGGCTTCCTCGCGCACCACCGGCACGAAGGCGCGGTCGCCGAAGTCGAACGGGCCGGGGCGGGCCATCGCGTCGTCGATCGCGGCGATGATCCGGTCGACCGCGGCGCGGTGTGCGCGGACTGCCGCCGCACCCAGGAACCCGGTTTCGACCGCCACGTCGCGGATCGTCTCACGGTCGTGCGCCAGGCCGGCGGCGATCAGGCGGCGATAGGCATCGGCGGTGTCGGGCGGCACCGGGCGGGTCGCGCCGAAATCGAGCAGGACGATGCGCCCGCTATCCGCCTGCCAGCGATAATTGGCGAAATTGGGGTCGGTCTGCATCTCGCCGAATTCGAACAATTCGCGCAGGCAGAGGTCGATCAGCGCGGTCATCGCGGCGTCGCGGGTCGGCTGCGGCGCGGTGGCGAGGTTCTCGATCGGGGTGCCGTCGAGATAGTCCATCGCGAGGATGCGACTGGTGGTCAGCGCCTCGACCGGCCGGGGCACGGCATAGCGCGGGTCGCCGTCGAGCCGGTCGGCATAGCGGCGCATTGCATCCGCCTCGCGTGCGTAATCGGCTTCGTCGGCGAGCTGGCGCTTGGCCTCGGCCAGCAGCGGTTTGAGGTCGAGTTCGCGCGGCAACAGGTTCGACACGCGCAGCAGCGTGGCGACATTGTCGACATCGGCATTGATGCTCTCGCGGACGCCGGGATATTGCACCTTGATCGCGAGGCGGCGGCCGTCCTTCAGCTCGGCACGGTGGACCTGCCCGATCGAGGCGGCGGCGATCGGGTTCGCGTCGAACCTGGCGAGCTTGCCGCGCCAGTCGGGACCCCATTCGGCGATCAGCAGCTTGTCGAGCTGCGCCGGCGGCATGGTCTGCCCCTGGTTGCGTAGCTGCGCGAGGATCGTGGCCAGTTCGGGCGGGAGCAGGTCGCCGGCGTCCATCGAGATCATCTGCCCCAGCTTCATCGCCGCGCCGCGCAAATGCGACAGCCGGTCGGCCATGCGCTTGGCATTGGCGGGGGTGAGGATCAGGTCGCCCATGCGCGGGCGTTCCCCGCTGGCGATGCGGCGCGCGCCCTCGGCCAGCATCCCGCCCGCGATCCCGCCGGCAAGACGCCCGAAACCGGACAGGCGCGACAGGCGGCCGCTGGGCACGGCGCGGCCGGGGCGAAGGGGTTCGTCGGTCATGGGGAGTGGAGCGAGCGGGCGGGGTTGTGGTTCCGATGGGTGGCCGGAGGGGCGGGAATACGCCGAAGAAGCCATTATCCCTTTTGCTTTCGATTTTTTTGAAAAAGGGATAACGCTCGCGCCATGTTGGACTTGAGCGCGCAGCAGACCCGGCAGCTGATCGATTGCGAGCAGCTTTACGCCACCTATCGCGACACGGTCCGCGAACTGGCGACGCGCTATGCCGGGTCGATGGCGTGGAAAAGCGTCAAGGAGCGGACCTATCTGTACCGCAAGACCGATGGCGTCTGGAAAAGCCTGGGAAGCGAGGACGATCGCACGCGCGAGGCCCATGCCGCCTTCCATAGCGGGCGCGATGCCTTGCGCGACCGGCGCGACCGGCTCGACCAGCGGTTGCGCGAGATGGCCCCGGTCAACCGGGCGCTGCGCCTCGGCCGGGTGCCGCTTACCTCGGCACGGATCATGCGCCGGCTCGATCGGGAAGGGATGCTAGGCCGCGGGCTGAAGATCGTCGGCACCCATGCGCTCTATGCCTATGAGATGATGGGCGGGGTGCAGTTGGGAGAGGAGGCGATGACCACGATGGACATCGACATCCTGTACGATGCGCGCCGGTCGTTGAAGATGATCGGCGATGTCCGGGCGGACGGGCTGATCGGGCTGCTGCAGGGGCTGGACGGCAGTTTTCGCGCGAGCGAACCGGGCAGTTTCCGGGCGGTCAACGATGCGGGCTATATGGTCGACCTGATCACGCCGGCGACGCGGTTTCCGGCCGATGCGCGTGCGCTGGCGCGCATCGGCGATCCGGCCGACGATCTGGTGGCGGTGGAGATTGCCGGGCTGGCCTGGCTGGAAAATGTGCCGGTGGTCGAACGGATCGTCATCGACGAAAAGGGACTGCCCCTGTGGATGGCGGTGCCCGATCCTCGCGCCTTCCTGTGCCACAAGCTATGGGTCGCCGCTCGGGCCGATCGTGACGTGATGAAACAGCGCCGCGACCGGCATCAGGCGCATACGCTGGCCGAAATGCTGGCGACGCGGTTGCCGGCGATGCGGATCGACGATCCGGCGCTGGCCGCCGTGCCGAGGGCGCTGCGCGAGCCGGGGGAGGCGCTGCTGGCGTCGTTTGCCGGTGGTGACGCGGCGGGATGGGACGACTGATCCCACGCCCGCCGCGCGTCGCTCAGAACGACGCCGACACCGTCACGCCATAGGTCCGCGGGTCGCCGGGCTGGCCGACGATCAGGCCGGTATTGCCCGACTGGGTCGCCAGCAGCTCGTAGTAATTCTGGTCGAAGGCGTTGCGCAGCCACAGGAATGCGTTCCACCCGGCATCGGCGCGGTAGCCGAGGCGGAAATTGGTGATGCTGTAGCCGTCGATATACGTATAGGCCGAGGGCGACGGGTTGGACGAGAAGCGCGAGCGATAGCTGCCGTCGAAGCCGAGATAGGCATTGCCGTCGGTCGTCCCGATCTTGGCCGGCAGGGTATATTCGGCCCCGTACGAGAACGCCCATTTCGAGATGCCGGGCAGCCGCTGCCCCGACACGTCGCACGCCGAGGGGCTGACGCCGCCGGGCGTTCCCGCCGGGTTGGTCTGCTGCCCCGCCGCCGCCGCCGTGCCGCCCGACAGTTCGGGCGGGCAGGGGGCGTCGGTGAAGCGGACGTACTTCGCATCGGTGTACGCCGCGTTGGCATAGAGGTTCAGCCGCTCGGTCGGGCGGAAGGCGGTGTCTAGCTCGATCCCGCGCGTGCGCACCGCCTCCGCATTGGCGAGATAGCCGCGCAGCACGCCGAGCTGGCCGTTGGTCACCGTCGCCTGATAATCGTTAATGTCGGTCCAGAAGGCGGCGAGGTTGGCGGTCACGCGCCGGTCGAGCCACTGGGTCTTCACGCCCAGTTCGTAATGGTTGACCCGCTCGGGTTTCACCTGCGCCGCCGCGAGGATCGGGTTATTGTCGCGGTCGAGCGGCAGGCCCGACAGGTTGATGCCGCCCGACTTGTAGCTGCGCGCATAGGTCGCATAGGCATGGACGTCGCGCGCCACGTCATAGGCGATGGTGACGTCGCCCGATGCGTTCCAGTCGTCGAAATCGGGGCGATAGCTTTGCGGGGCCAGCACGCCGCACCGGTCGCGCGTCACGCTGCTGGCGGCCTGCGACGCCGCCGAACAGTTGAGCAGCGCGCCGGTGCCGGTGGTGACGACCGAGACGTAATCGCCGGTCTTCCGGTCGTAATTGACCCGCAGCCCCGGCGCGATCGACAGCGCGTCGGTCAAATGCCAGGTCAGCTTGCCGAACACCGCCGCGCTGGTGTTGGCAAAGCCGATGGTGTTGCGCGCGGTCAGCCCGTTCAGCACCGCCGGGTTGCACGCATTGGTCGTGGCGGTGGCGCAGCCATTGGTGCCGAACGGCGGGTTGCCCGGATTGAGCAGGAAGCGCGACGCCGCCGGCCCCTGCACCTGCAACCCCTGGGTATCGATCGTCTGGTGGAAATAGAACAATCCGGCGACGTAATCGATGGTGCGCTTGCCGTTCGAGGCGATGCGCAGTTCCTGGCTCCACTGGCGCTGCTGCGACGGGTTGGCCGATACGGTGGTGATCGGCAGGCCGGTAAAGTCGCGGTCGTTCGACGGGTCCCAGTTCCAGAAGCGCCACGCACTGACCGAGGTCAGCGTCGCCGCGCCCAGATCGAGGTTGCCGACCAGCGAGACGCCGCCCAGCTCCTGCCGCGCGCGCAGCGGGGTGTCGAGGTCGGTCAGCCGGTCGAACGCGTCGGTCGAGGGCGGGGCATAGCCGAACGCGCCGGCCAGCGCGGCATATTGGCGGGCGAGCGGGCGCTGCGTCGTGCCGGTGCGGACATAGATCTGCGCGCAGCAATCGGGGTTCTGGTGGCCGTAATCGCCGTACAGCGTGACGTCGAGGTTCGCGGCGGGCTTCCACAGCAAATGCCCGCGCACGCTCTGGTTGTCCTGCGCATTGACATAGCCGCCCAGCACCGTGTTGCGGATCGTGCCCCGCCGCGAGGTGACCGAGGCGGAGATGCGCGCCGCCAGCGTGTCGCCGATAATCGGGCCGGAGGCGGATGCCTTGGCCTGGATGAAGTCGTAATTGCCGGTGGTCAGCTCGACGCGCGCTTCGGGGGTGAAGCTGGGCTTGCGCGTGGTGATGTTGATCGCGCCGGCTGTGGTGTTCTTGCCGTACAGCGTCCCCTGCGGCCCGCGCAGGATTTCGATGCGTTCGGTGTCGGTGAAGTCGAACGTCGCCGACGCGATGCGGCTGTAATAGACCCCGTCGACATAGATGCCGACGCCCTGTTCGATGCCGTCATTGGTGAGGCCGAACGGCGCGCCCAAGCCGCGGATATTGGCGGCGGAGTTGCGCGGGTTGGTCGAATAGAATTGCAGCGAGGGCTGCAGCTGGGTCAGGCGGTTGACGTTGTAGGCCCCCGTGTCCGCCAGCGTCGTGCCGCCGATCACCGACATCGCGATCGGCACCTGCTGCACCGTTTCGACGCGGCGGCGCGCGGTGACGACGATCTCGCCGGTATCGGCGGGCGCCAAGCGGCCGGTATCGGTGCGGGTCTCTTCCTCTTCGGGCGCCTGCACGACCGGTTCGGGCGGCGGCGATGCAAGCGCTGCGACCTGCGCCAGAATCAGCGCCAACGACAATGCCATGCGTAATCTCCCTGCCTTTGGTGGGAGAATGGCGCAGGGCTATATGTCCAGCAACAGCGTAGGAATTTAGCGCGCCCTAGTTTGGCTTGTAGCCTGGAGCCGTTTTCATCAGGCCGGGCGCGGCGTAAAGCTACTCAAAGTCTGTAGACTTATAGTGTTCTTCCATCGCCCATAGGCGTCATGGATCATGGGCGGCATAAACCCGGCACCTTGCGCGACATCGTCGCCGCGAACGTCCGCGATCGGCGATTGCGCCTGGGCCTGTCGCAGGAACAGCTGGCCGACATCAGCGGCTTTCACCGGACCTATATCGGGTCGGTCGAACGCTGCGAACGCAACATCACCCTGTCCACGCTGGAGGCGCTGGCGACCGTGCTGGAAACGACCCCGGCCGACCTGTTGCAGGGCGCGGCGCATGATTGAGCTGGACGACGTTCCCCGCACGCCGGCGGCATCGCTCGACAAGGCGTTTCTCAAGCTGTGCCGCAGCGTCAAGGCCAAGCGCGCACGGCTCGTGATCGATCATATCCTGACGCACGGCATCGTCACCAATGACGAACTGAAGTCGCTGTACGACTATGATCACCCGCCCAGTGCCCCGCGCGATGTGCGGGACAAGGGCATTCCCCTGATCACCCACTATGTCCGTCACCCCAAGACCAAGCGGCGCATGGGGGTTTATACCTTTGACGACGTCACCAAGGTCAAGGCGGGCAGGCTAGGCGGGCGCAAGGCGTTTTCGAAACAGTTCAAGAAAGATTTGATCGCGATCTATGGCGAGCGCGACACGATCACCCGCGAACCGGTCGCTGCACGCTATCTCCAGATCGACCACCGTGTGCCCTATCAGGTGGCGGGCGACGATGCCGGGCCGCTCGATCCGGCCGACTTCATGCTGCTGGACGCATCGTCGAACCGCGCGAAAAGCTGGTCCTGCGAACATTGCGAGAATTTCCGGACCAGGCGCGACCCCGATACCTGCCGCACCTGCCTGTGGGGATCACCGGAAGCCTATAGCCATATCGCGCAGACACCGTCGCGGCGGGTCGAGCTGGTCTGGACCGGCGACGATGTGGCGGCATTCGACCGGGTGCGACAGGCGGCACAGGCCGCCGGCGTCGAAATCGCGACCTATATCAAGCAGCGGCTAGGCGCATAGCGCGGCCGGGCGGCGTCCGGACCGTCCCGCACGACCGGGCGACGTACAGGCTTTCGATCGTCTCGTCCTGTCGTCCGCTGATGGTCGCCTGCGACGACCGCCCGGCGTGCAGCGCCAGCAGGTCGGCATCGATCGTGTCGGGCAGCGGATCGCCATAGGTCTTTTCCCCCATCCGGCCGTCATAGGACAGGATATAGGGTATCGCCCGCGCGTCGAAATCGTGCAGCGCGTCGACGAGGCGCTGTCGCTCCAGCCCCGCAGCATAGCGTTTGTCGGGACCATAGGTCGTGCCCTGATAGGGCGGGTCCATATAGACCAGGTCGGCCATCCCGGCCCCCGCGACGCAATCGCGGAAATCGCCCCGGAACAGGGTGGTGCGCCCCTTCAGCAGGCGGCTGACCGCATGGGCGGTGCGCATGACCCGGTCGGGCTTCATCCCCGTGCGCCGCTTGTCGGGCGACTGGGTGAAATGGCCATGCCGGTTGAAGCGGACGGCGTTCTTGACGCAGCGGGCGACCAGATAGAGCAGCACGACGGGATCGCCATGCGCGTTGAATTCGGCACGCCGGTCGTTGAAATGGGTCGGGGTGGCGAATTGTCCGTGCCAGATGTCGGCATAGCGTTCGGCCAATTCCCCCGGATGATCGATGATCAGCGCCCACAGGTCCATCAGCGGGGCATAGATGTCGCCGATCACGAACCGTTCGGCCAGGTCGTGCGTCGCGGCGAACAGCGTGATCGCCGCCGATCCGGCAAAGGGTTCGTACAGCGTCGCGACCCGGTCGGGGAACCGGTCGCAGATGCGCGGCGCAAGGGCCCGCTTGCTGCCCTGATAGGGAATGGGCTGAATCGAAAGCGCGGTGTGGAGCATGGTAGCAGCATGCTACTTCAAGTCATCATGCGTCAATCGGGATGTTATGGGAGTGTCACCCCGCCGCAGGATGGGGGCCTCCCCGTGGCGTACACGGCCGTGGGGGGACAGGAGCCATCCCCCCATCGTCATTCCGGCGAAGGCCGGAATCCATGGATGGGGTGACGTCGCACTTCTATCGTGAGCACCCGACACAATGCATTCCGGCTTTTGCCGGAATGACGGACGGTGGCGGGGGTACGTCCAGCAAGCCTCACCGCCCTTTCAGCGCCGCCGCCTCGCCCGCCGCGTCGAGCGGGTCGCCCGCCGCCATCGCCTGCGCCTGTTCCAGCACGGCGGCCATCGGCGATCCGGCCTGAGCATAGGCGGTGGTGGTCGCCTGCGCGCCGCCCTGCAGCGCCTGGACCCGCCACGGGCCGCTGTCGCCGGCACAGGCGATGCCGCCGGTGGTGCCGGTTTCGAACGTGCGGCACAGCGCGCCGGCGCGGTCGCGGAAGGTGATGCCGATCTTGACCGGTGCATTCGTGCCCTGCGTCGAGGCGAGCTGCGCGTCGAGTGCCTTGGCCAGCCCCCCTTGCGCGACCGCCGTGCCGCCTTCGAACCCCAGCTCGCTGCCCGACCGCGGCACCAGTTGCCCCAGCAACAGCCCGGCGACGAGGCTGGCGGCGACAGCACCCCACCAGCGTTGCGGTTTCGGCGCGGGCTTGCGCGCCGGGAAGGCCACCACATTGTCGGCACGCGCGAACAGCGCCTCGACCCCGGCGGGCATCGGTTGCGCGTCCAGCCCGGCGAAACTGTCGCGCAGCCGGGCGGTCAGCGCGCGGTGGCGTTCCACTTCGGCGGCCAGCGCCGGATCGTCGGCGATCGCCCGTTCGACCCGCTTCGCGGCGATCGGGTCCAGCTCGCCATCGGCATAGGCGGCCAGCGTTTCGGGATCGATCGTCATGCCGCCTCCCCCAGCGCCGCGAGCAGCGCTTCCCGCCCGCGCACCAGGCGCGAGGTGAGCGTACCCATCGGAATATCGAGGATCTCCGCCGCCTCGCGGTACGCAAAGCCCTCCACCATCACCAGCGCGATCACCTCGCGCTGTTCGGAGGGCAGCTTGCCCATCGCCCGGCCGATATTGTGCATTTCCACTGCCATTTCCTGTTCGCCCTGCCGTCCCACGGCGTCGCCTTCCTCCGGCGCGACGAAGGTTTCGCGCCGCCTGACCTGTGCCCGGACCGTGTCGATCCACAAATTGCGCAGGATGCGGATCGCCCATGCATCCAGCCTGGTGCCCGGCTGCCACTGGTCGCGACGCGTCAGCGCGCGCTCGACCGCTGCCTGCAACAGGTCGTCGGCATCGGCGGGGTTGCGGGCGAGCGCATGAGCGACACGCCGCAACCGGGGCAGATGCGTCAGCAATTCGTCTTCGAAGCGCAACGGTGTCCTCTCAGGGCTTCGGGGATGAAACGGATGGCGTCGTCCGTTTCATCCTGCATGACGATGAAAAATCCTAGCGGCGATTGGATACGGTTTTCGCGCGATCCCTGGACAGGGCAGGAAGCGATATTGCTTCCGGCGATCCGTCATTCCGGCGTAACGATGCGGCCGGTATACGATAACCAAGGTAGAGCGTGATGGCCGGGGCCAAATTCCTGCCCAAATTCCTGCGATGCGTGGCACTGGCGCTGGCCCTGCCGACGGCGGCGTCGGCGCAATTGCTGCCCTCCGTCCCGCAACTGCCGCAGCTGCCCGGACGGGTGGGCGAGGCGGTCGGCGGGATTACCGGCGCGCTGCCGATCGACGCGGCGGTGGCCGATGCGCGCCAGCTGGTGCGGCAGTCGGTGGCGCGCGCCCGCGACCTCGCCCGCCGCTTTCCCGACCGGATCGAGCTGGACCGCGACAATAATCCCGTCCGCGCGGGCGAGGTGACGCTGGCCGATCCCGATCCGGCGCTGCTGGCGCTGGCGCAGCGCGCCGGCTTTTCGGTGATCGAGAGTGAGCGGTACGACGATCTCGGCATCGGTTTCGCCCGGTTGCGCGCCCCCGCCGGCCTGTCGGCGGTGGAGGCGGTGCGGGTGCTGGGCAAGATCGTCGGCGGCGACCGGGTGACGCTCGACCCGCTATATAGTGCCAGTGGGGAGGCGCCCGCCACGACTGCCCGTACCCCGGCGGAGGCCGGGGCCCAGTTGGGGGACGTCGGCGCTCTATCGAAGGGCTTTCCCAACTGGACCCCGGCCTCCGCCGGGGTACGGGATGCGGGTATCGCTCCCGGCGCACCCAAGCGCATCGGCATCATCGATGGCGGCGTGGCGGCCGGAACCCCCGGCCTGTCCGCGCAACAGGGCTTTGCCAGCGGCGCCCCGCGCGCCAGCGACCATGGCATGGCGGTCGCATCGCTGCTGACCGGCGGTGGCGGCATCCGGGCCAGCGCGCCGGGCGCGGCGCTGCACGTCGCCGATGTCTATGGCAGCGATCCGGCGGGCGGCAGCGCCAGCGCGCTCGCCCGTGCGCTGGCGTGGATGGTGCAGGCAAAGGTGCCGGTGGTGGTGATGAGCCTCGCCGGACCCGACAATGCGCTGCTCGGCCGCTTCGTCGCGGCGGCGCGAGCGCGGGGGACCGTGGTGGTCGCGGCGGTCGGCAACAACGGCCCCGCCGCCCCGCCGGCCTATCCCGCCAGCTACCCGCAGGCGATCGCCGTCACCGGCGTCGACGCGCGCGGGCGGGTGCTGGTGGAGGCGGGACGCGCCCGCCACCTCGACTATGCCGCACCGGGGGCGGACATGCTGGCGCTGAACGCCGCCGGACAGGCGCGCAGCGTGCGCGGCACGTCGTTCGCCGCCCCGCTGGTCGCCGCGCGGCTGTCGGCGGTGTGGACCGGCGATGCGGCGGCGGCGCTGAAGGCGCTCGACCGCGAGGCGAAGGGCGGCGGCCGTACCGGGCGGGGCGTGGTGTGCGGGGGGTGCCGGACGCCGGTGCGGTAGGGATAGGTCGGTTTCGGAGGCAACTCCACCGGAGCACCCTTCCGCCCGCTTCCCCGAACATTATACGTTTCGGTAGGGAAACGGGGGAAGTCGCATGAAATTCTGGATGGGCGCGCTGGCCTTGCTCGCGTCGGGCACCGCGCAGGCACAGTCCTGCGAGCTGCATATCTGGCCGAGCGAAAGCTATTTCGGCATGAAGATGAGCGGCATCGGCATGTTCGGCGGCGCATTGGGCGGGTTGATCGATCATGCGGCCAACAAGGGCAAGGTCGCGACGATCACCGACCTGATGCACGACGATCTGTCACCCGAGGCGCAGGTCGATGCGTTGCGCGCCGCCGATGTGACGGGAATGTTGGGCCTGACCGGCTATACCATCGTGATCGAACCGGCGATGCCGTCCTACGCGGCGGCCAAGGCCGATCCGGCGGTTAAGGCCGCGCTGCGCACGATGCAGGCCAGCCTGAAATCGGGCAAGCGGCTGAGCAGCGCGACGACCCCCTGCTATGCCGAACTGGTCGGCGGCGAGCTGTTCTACGTCAAGAAACCGCTGGTCGGCACCAACCTGTTCGCCGAATGGACCTTTCGCGATTTTGGGCGCGATGGCGGTGCCAAACCGCGCAGCTTCCCCGGACGGGTGAAGAATCCGCTGGCAGTCTTTCCGGCGAAAGCGCCCGATCAGGTCGAAGCGGCCAGGGCCGACCTGCGCGACGCCTATGCCAAGGATTTCGCGGAATATGTCGCGAAGAAGGTGCGCGGTGCGTCGGCGGTGACGGCGGCGAAATAGGGAGCGTCGCACTTCTCCGCCGAAAAAAATCGCACCCGCCGGGATTAAACCGAAACCGGCACCCGTTCTCCTTCACGAAGCGCCCCTCGCGGCGCACGAACAAAGGAGAACGGCCATGAAGACGATGTTCCTGATGGGTGCGGCCCTTGCCGCCGCGATCGCGACCCCCGCTTCGGCCCAGCTGCTGGGCGGCGGCGGTGGCGGGCTGACCGGCGGGCTGGGCGGGAGCCTCAGCGGCGGGATCGGCGGCGTGACCGGGGGCAGCATCGACCGCACCGTCGCCCCGATCCGCGACGGCGCCGAGGCGACCGCCCGCACCACCCGTCGCGGCGGCGGCGGCGTGACCGCCGAACGGCAGGTCGACCGGCGCAGCGGCCGGGTCCGCGGCGGTGGCTCGGCCCGCGGCGACGGCGCGATCGACGGCACTGCCCAAGCGCTGGGCGGCACGGTCGGCGGGTCGGGCAACGGATCGGGCAGCGCGGGCGGTAGCGTCGACGCGCAGCTGATCGGCACCGACGCGGTCCGCGACACCGCCGGCGCGGCCCGCGACCGGGTGCGCAGCGGCGTCGCCACTACCCGCGACCGGGCGACCGGTGCCGTCGGCGCTGTCCGTGACCGGGCACAGGGCGCGGTCGGGTCGGTCCGCGACACGGCGGGCAGCCTGACCGGTGCGGCCAGCGGCAGCGGTTCGGGCATGGCGAACGGCGCGATCGGCAACGGCTCGGCCTCGGGCAGCGGATCGGGCGAAGGCGCCCTGTCGCTCATGGGCGGCGGCGCGATCCCCGCGCTGAACCCCGGCCAGACCGTCCGCGACGCCAGCGGCGAAGCGATCGGCCGCGTCCAGTCGGTCCGCCGCAACGCCGCCGGCCGGGTGGAATCGGTGACGATGGCCGTCGGCAAGCGCATGGCGACGATCCCCGCCGACAACTTCAGCGTGCAGGGCGACGTGCTGGTATCGGCGATGGGCGAAGGTCAGGTGAAGCGCGCGGCGAAGGATCAGGCGGAGTAACGCGCTCCAGCCTGAACAGGAACGCCGGTCACGGGAGGGAGCCCGTGGCCGGCGTTTTTGCTTTCTCAAAAGGTTGAAGGGCATAATCAAAGCAAGGCATTTGCTGAAGATCGGCACTCTGGCTTTCGACGGACACTTCCATATTCTTGCATGAATATGAACCGCGTGATCACAGGTGAGACATCCAATCGTTCGGGCTGGCGGGTTTGGATGAGGTTCGGAATCTTAAAGGCAGCCTTGCACATGTGCTTGTCGAGCTCGCATCGGGTTCTGCTCGACCGTGGTGCCATTAATTTGTTGGCATGATGGTGTATCCCGCCGTATTGGCGCCAAGCAGAATTCTGCCGATGCAGGCGGGCGTTGATTGGCACAGGCCGAAGTATAATTTTCTCAATGTTACGTAATCAACGGGTATTAATTTGAAATAGAAATGATGGCTGCGTCCGATTTTACCCGGATCGTTCGCAGGCAAATTTACAAGTAGAGCAGTATTCTATATGAGCCTGATAGTAGCACGGCAAAGTGTATGGAGAAGTATTCCCATACAGCTAATCGGCATGGTTGCTGTTACAACGGTTCCTCTTATAGTAAGAGTGATGCTCCCAGGCGTTATCGGTCCTGATGACGCGTATAATCTATTGGTTACTACTCTAGCGAGCTTTTTTGCTGTTTTAGTGGTGTTTTTTATCGATCGAGGAATTGTCCGATACCCTGGTGTCGAGATTGGTTCGTCGGTCGTTGCATTTGTATCGCTAGCATACGGGTTGGTACTTGCATTTTTTGTGCTTGGCCGGATCGAGTATAATAGATTCACACTGCTGGCTTCTTATTTTTTATCGATTGCTTGGTTTCTCTGGTCCAATTATCGGGGCCAGCGTCGCCGCGATCTTTTGATCGGGGTAGTTCCACCCTATGACGGTATTAGCATTCACAACCTTCCGGGCATCGTTCTTCGGACGCTGCCTTCGCCGGATGCTCCCGTGAATGATCTTGACGCAGTTACGCTCGACCTGCGGCTTGATTTCGATGATCGCTGGGACCGGCGCATCGCCGATTTGGCGCTGTCTGGTGTGCCAGTTTACCATATCAAGCATCTTCAGGAATCGCTGACGGGTCGCGTCGAGCTCGAGCATCTGTCAGAAACCAGTTACGGAACCTTGTCGCCGCCTATTGCCTACATGGCATTTCGCCGAATTGCCGACCGGATCGTGGCATTCCTGATGCTGATCTTGTTGTTTCCGTTGTTTCCGATAATCTGGGCAATCATCAAGATGGACGGCCCAGGCCCCGTAATCTTTCGCCAGTGCCGTATCGGCTATCGTGGCGAGCCATTCACAGTATTCAAGTTTCGCACCATGAAGCATCGCTCTGCCGAGGAGCAATCATCGATGCGGACTGAGGCGATGACCAAAAGCAATGATTCGCGTATCACGCGGGTCGGGCATTTTCTTCGAAAGACCCGCATCGACGAACTACCGCAGATTGTTAACATTCTGCGCGGCGAGATGAGCTGGATTGGACCTCGTCCCGAAGCCGAAGTTCTGTCATCGTGGTATGAAAAGGAAATTCCTTTTTATCGCTATCGCCATATCGTATATCCTGGAATCACGGGCTGGGCGCAGGTAAATCAGGGGCATGTGGCGGAAGTAGTCGACGTAAAAGACAAGCTTTATTATGATTTTTATTATATCAAGCACTTGTCGCCATGGATCGATTTGCTGATCGTCGGGCGAACCATCCGTACCATGATTACCGGGGTGGGCGCGAAGTGACTGTTGCCCAGTCGCAAGGGCAACCATTCGATGGACTTCGTGTCGCGGTCGTTGCGGAATTTTTGCAAGGATCGACCGGCCGGGCGATCGCGGAGGGAGTGCGTCTGACGGGCATTCCGACAACGGAAATCCAGGTCGAAAATCATCACCTTCACTATACTTCGCGCTCTTTGCGGGCGTTGGGCCTGTTGGTTCAGCCTCTGTCCAAGCGTTCCCTGGAAGCGGATGTACTGGCGCAGGTTCGTTCCGCGCAGGCCAATGCCGTCATTATCCTGAAAGGGACATTGATACGCCCCCAACTGATCGAAGCGTTGCGGGAGCAGGGGGTCTATACCGCGATCTATTATCCCGATGTCCATTTTTCGCATCGGGGTGTCGATCGAGCAACCATTGCTGCGGTCGACCTGCTCTGTACGACCAAATCCTTCCATCTGGACCCGATCGGCGCCTTGCGGGCGGAACGGCCGACCGTCTTGGTGCATCATGGCTATATGCCGAATATTCATCGGCCAACGGTGCCTCCGCTTTCCGATGCGGACCAGGATGTCGACATTTTCTATGCCGGTACGCCGTCGCCTTATAAGGCGGAGTTGCTCGGTGAAGTGGTGAAACGCTTTCCCGATCGACGCATCTTGATCGCCGGTAGCGGTTGGGAGGCATATGCCGACGCCCATGGCCTGGGCCGGTATTTGCATGGCGGGCCGATTGTCGGAACATTTCTGGCGCAGTTTCACGAGCGTGCCCGGATAAGCCTGGCCATGCATACGGGAACGACGGGGCGCGAGGGATGGGGAGACCTGGTGTCGACCCGGACTTTCGAAATTCCCGCCTGCCGTGGTTTCATGCTGCATCCCGACAATGCCGATCTGCGGTCGATTTTTGATGTGACGACCGAGGTCGGCGCATTCACCGATACGGTATCGATGCTCGATCGCATCGAACAATATCTCACGCTTCCCGAACAGCGCATCGCGATGCGCGACGCGGCATATGCACGGGCAGTTCCTGCCTATAGCTACTACGCGCGCGCGCAGGAAATCCTGAGCCATATCGTTCATTTTCGCAACAGAAGCGTCTGATGCAGTATCAGGATGGCCCGGTCCGGGTCGCACATTTCAGTCGGCGACCAGGCCCTGGCCTGTTCAGCATGGAACGTATTTTCGCCGACGTGCGTCGGCATCTGGCAGACGATGTCGATGTGGCCATCGTGGTCAATCGCTATCCCAGCAAGGGCGTTTTGGGACGTCTGCGCGACAGCTGGCGTGCCCGTCGTTACCGTCGCGAGGTGAACCATATCCTTGGCGATATTCATTACGTCGCTTCCTTTCTGCCACGAAAGGGGACGTTGATCACCGTTCACGATTGCGTCCTGCTCGAAACGCGGCATGGGCTGCGGCGCTGGTTGATCTGGTTGATCTGGTACTGGTGGCCATTACGCCGCGCCGAGCATGTCGTGACCGTGTCGCCCTTTACCAAGAAGGCGCTGTTGCACTGGACCTCCTATCCATCGGAGCGGATCACCGTAATCCCGCCGACGTTGGGGGATGATTTCACGTTCGTACCGTCCCGTCCGCATGGTCAATGGCGGGAGGTCCTGATGCTGGGCGGTGCGCCAAACAAGAATATCAGGCGGGTCGCAGAGGCTTTGGCCGGATTGCCGTTGCGGCTAACGCTGATCGGAACGATTGGTGAGGCGGACCGTGCGTCCCTTGTTCAGCATTCGATCGATCATGTCATCCGTGGCGGGTTGGATGATGCCGCGATTGTGGGGGCGTATCGCGATACCGATATTCTTCTGTTTCCGAGTACCTATGAGGGATTCGGAATGCCGATCATCGAGGCGCAGGCCACGGGCCGGCCAGTGATAACCAGCATGATCGAACCGATGCAGGATACCGCTGGCGGAGCCGCGGTCTTCGTCGACCCGTTCGATGTAGCCAGTATCCGCGCAGGGGTTTGCCGGCTGCTCGACGAGCCTGAGTATGCCGATGCGATCATCGCTGGCGGCTTGAACAACGCCGAACGCTATCGTGCTAGTACGGTCGCGGCCAGTTACGCAACGCTCTATCGACGTCTTGGCGGTCGCGACGCATGAGCGCTATCGCAAAATCGGCGCGATCGGCGTTGGCGCTGATCGCGACGTTCGGTGTCAGTACGATCGACCGGATCATTCTGACCGGGGTGATGCTGCGTCTCTGGGGAACCGATCGTTTCTCAGACTGGACGACGCTGACTGCCGCGACTGCCTTGTTGGCGGTCTGCGAACTCGGGTTCCAGGTCTATTTGGGGAATATGCTTTCGCGGGCGCATTTGCGCGGGCGACGTCGGGTGTTCAACCGGATAGTGGGCTGGGGAATTACCTTCTATCTGGGGCTGTTCTGCTTGATCGTCCTTGGGTGTGGAGTGCTCGTACTTTCCACCGATCTGCGGACAGCCTTTGCGCTGCGTACGATGGACGGACGCTGGGTGTTCCTGCTGCTGGCATTGTATCAGGGAATGCGGCTGACCCGCACTTCGCTGACCCAGGTGATGCGGGGGCGCGGCGAGTTGCATCTTCACTTGTGGACGGATGTCCGGGTACAGGTGGCGATCATGGCGGCGGTCATCGCCGCGATGTTCCTGGGTGCGTCGCCGGTCGTCGTGGCCGCAATCTACGGAGCCACGGAGATCGTCATCGGAACGCTCTGGACGATTAGCGCGGTTCGGCGGCGCTATCCCGATGTTCCGATACGTCCTCGCGCTCCGGGATGGGCCGCGACACAGCACACCGCACGGAACCTTGGCTGGTACGGAACGCAGACGCTGGTGACCAACGGGATGCTCAACCTGCCCGTGCTGGTCGCGGCATGGTTGGGCATGACAGGTCCGGCCGTTGCTGCGTTCGTCACCCAGCGGACCTTGGTGAACTTCGGACGGACCTTGTGTTCGACCCTGTCAATGGCGGCAGGCGTCGAACTGGCCAATCTGTCCCAGACGCGTGCCGATGCGTCGTATCGCACGGGCGTGTACGCATTGGCCCGTTTCAACGCAGGGTTTGCCGCATTGATGACCGGCGGACTGATCGTATTTGGCAACGGCATCATGGCCGCATGGACCGGCGTTCCCGATCTGGGGTCGCGCGTGATGTTGCTGACGATGCTGGTGCCGGTGGCGGTCATGGCCCCGGTCGTCCCGCTCCAGATGGTGTCGCTCTATGCCGGCTTTCCCCGGCCCCAGGCCATCGGGGGTATCGTCCAGGCGGTGATCGGGCTGGTCACCTGTGTGGTATTTGGTCACTGGTTCGGGATCGTCGGCGTCGTCGCGGGTGTCGCGCTGGGCGAAGTGGTCGGACAGGGGATCGTGTTCCCGCTACTCGCGGCACGGCGACTGCAAGTACCTTTTGCGGGGGTCGTCCTGTCGTCGCTGATCGTGTTCGTCGGCGGGTTGGCATGGTCGTGGGGTGTCGGCCTGCTTGCGGTGCGGAGCGGGCAGGACGGGCTGGTCGGTTTTCTCGTGTCCTTGGCAATTTGGGGCGTATTGGGTGCGCTGCCGGTTGTTCTGGCCTGCTTGCCTGCATCCGTCTGGCGCCGGCTGCCGCTGCGACGGAGACGACAATGATGGCTTCGCGCCCACCTAGGTTCTAAGGGAGCGCCCATGTCGTTCGTTCTCGTCCTTCTCACCGGCCTGCTATTTGCTGCGGCTGCCATGCGGACCAGCAGGGTGGTATCGCTGCACTTGCTGGCCGTTTGGGTGTATTTTTCCGCCTTGCCGGCACTGACGACGATGATCGTGGTCAGCGACACCGGATTGCGCGAGGCGATGGTCGATTACGCCTATCTGCCTGTCCTGTACCTGGCAGGCGTTGTCCTGGCTTCGGCATTGATGCGTGATGGCGTAACTTCGGCACGGCTGCTTGGCCGGCTTGCCGAATTGCGTCGTGACCGGACGGGTCACATGGCATTGCAATACATGTTTTGCGGCGTGTTCGTCATAGATTTCGCATTGCGACTGTTTTACGATATTCTTGGTAGTGGTACTGCCAGCGATCAAATCGTGCTGGAATTGCCCTATCAGGTCACGACAATTCTTTTCATCAGTTCGGAATTGCTGTTTGGCCTGTTCTGTTACGCCTGTCTAACCATCCGCCTGAGCAGGTTGGCCAAGATTCTGGTCGCCCTTTTCATCGGGTACATGCTGATTTCAGAAGGCCGTCGCTCGTTCCTGTTGTCCGTAATCGCGCTTGTCGTGCTGGCAGCAGGTGATTTTCGGTTTCGGTTGAATGCGCGCGTGATTGGCTTCCTTGGGGTGGCTTCGTTCCTTTTCCTCGCGCTCAGCCCCATATTTCTCCAGTTTCGTACGAACCTTCAGACCATCCAGCTGACCTATGGCGTGTCCAGCGTGAACGCTTTTCCGGAAGCGGTGCGCACCACCATGGCGTCGATCGGACAAGGAACGACCGGCATCCTGCAGGATACGTCGGCCAACGTCGCCGAACGGGGCAATGCCGGCGTCTTCTTCTTTCGCGTGGCGCAGAGCATTCCCCGCTATCAGCAAGGCGCCATGACGGCGACGTCGATCCAGTGGCTGATCCCGTCCGTCTTCATCCAGAAGCCCGAGGCGCAGACCGAGACGCTGATCCAATATGCTTCCGGCCTGCCGTTGATCGACGACGCCAATTCCATTCCCACCATCTTTTTTGCCGATTTTGGTCCGCTGGGCGTTGCTTTGGCCGGCTTCATGACGGCCATGTTGCTGTACGCGGTTGCGCGTGTTCTGGCGCGACCGGGATCATTGGGACTGCTTGGTGTATATCTGCTGGGCGTTCTGTTGGCTCGATCATTTCGGATCGAAGGTGAGTTTACGGAGTTTCTCGCCTTCTTCCGCAACGTCGTTCTGATCCTGATCCTTGACAGAGGGTGGCGGTTTCTCGTGCGGAATCGGCCCGGCGCGACCGTATCCACCCCGCAGGGATCACCAGCGCCGAGCGTATCGTGACGCGACGGGTAATCGATCGACGGGCCTTGATGGCGGCCACGGGGACGTTGGCTGCAACCGGTCTGGTCGCGATGCGAAGCACGCCTGACGCTTCCGACGTACCGGCAATTCCATCATCGGGTTCGGGTGGTGTCCTGTCGGTGCGGCAGGTGGGCGCTGTGGGCGATGGCGTGGCCGACGATGCTCCGGCAATTCAACGGTGCCTGGATCAGGCGGCGCGGACGGGACAGTCGGTGGTGTTTACAGCCGGCGTGTACCGGGTCGCGACACCGTTGCACGTCGGAGACGCCATTCTGCGCGATTGGCGCCCGCTGATCGCCCGCACGGATCGCATCGAATATCAGTCGATCTTGGATGGCTTGATCGATCGGACGGCCTACAGCCGTAACCGGGAACGATATCGCCCGGTGTCGATCCAGTTCGAGGGACAGGCGATCCTGCTCGGCGATTTCGCGAATGCGGCGTCGCAACCGATATTGTCCTATAATATCCCTGGCGAACGGGGGCAGGCGACCATTACCGGGCCGGGTACATTCACGACAGTGAGCGGGATGCGAGCCGGGCGCTACATGGCGCATGATGGGAATGATGCACCGGCCGGGGCCGGTTCGATTGGGCTGGGGCTCCCCGTGGCTTCGGTATCCCGCGTCACCGATCTCCAATTTGGCCATTTGGGATGCGGGTTGGCAGCGGTAGGAAGCTACTGGACCCATTTCGAAGGATTGCGAGCGGATAATTGCCGCGACGGCTTTCATCTTGCCGTGGCCAACGCGGTGCATTTTTCAGGACGAGCGTGGTATTGCGGGCGCGGGCTAGTGTACGATGGCTCGGCCTCCACGCTGCAATTGCACACCGAACAGGTCGGCGACGACATTACCCTGCTTTCTTCCGAAGCCGATGTGCTGCTGCCTTGTTACCTTGAAGACGTCGATGGTGGGGATGGTCGCGGCCGTTATGCGCTGACGCTCGGTACGAAGCCGGGTGTCCGCCGGGTCATTGGTTTGCGTAGCCAGGGGCTGCGGATCGGCAGCCTGCGTCCCGGCAAGCGGGCGTTGCGCATCGCGGGCGGGGAAGCACTCACCTTTGCCGGAGCCCGCTGCTATGCCGAGCGGCCAGCCACGGTCGATGCGATGAGCTATGGCCGGCTTGAAGATTGTGACGGCATTTTTCAGAAATTGCTGCCACCACAGCGGTTTCCCGCGCCAGCGGGGCTGATCGGTCGCGATCCCCGCAATGGATCGGCCGCTGCCTATCCGGTTGTCGATGTGGTCAGCCAGTTGTTGCCGGCGGTATCGCACGGCGTACTGGCACCCGGTGCGGCGGTTGCGGGCAGGATCGCCCTGCCGATGCCGGTGCAGCTTCCCTTCCGCTATGACAATATGACACTTCGCCTGGTCAGTGGCGGCGATCATGGTGTTGCAGCAACGGTAACCTCGCTGGCCCGCGATCGGGTCGACTATTATCTCGTCAATCATACCGCCCGTCCGCTGCGCTATGACAATGCGATCTTCTTTTTGAGCGGCATGACATTCGGGAGCGTGGAATCTTGACCTCGACGTCTGTCGATTGGCTGATCGTCTCCGGTTTCGGTATCCATATCGGAGGCGGACGCGTGTTGCAGGAAGCGCTGTTGGAAGCGGCGGGTCCGGCGATGGCCGGCATCGTCATCGATCAGCGGTTTCAACCTCCCCAGGCGGTGCCTGCCGGCGCATGGGTGGACCGCATTGCTCCGTCGATGTCGGCGCGATTGCGTTCATTGAATACCCTGGCGTCGCGTGCCTATGCCGGACAGGTTCTGTTGTGCTTCAACGGATTGCCGCCGTTTCGTCGATCGGCGGCGCGGACGATCGCCTATATCCAGTCGACCCACTTCATCGGTGGGGATCGCGGCATGGGATACCCTGCCAAGGTGCGGGTGCGGCTCATGCTCGACCGTCTGCTCTTTCGTCTGGGTCGTCGCAATCTCGATGCCATCTGGGTACAGACGCCAACGGTCGCTGCCGGTATGCGTCGGATCGCAGGCGACGTCCCGGTCCATGTGGTTCCCTTCACCGCAGCGCGTTATGTCCGACCCGCACCGGTCGAATCCGTGCGACGTCGGGCGAGTGGCCATTTCCTGTATCCGGCCGATGGCGCACCCCATAAAAATCATGTGGCCTTGCTCCACGCATGGGGATTGCTCGATCTGCCGGATGCGCGTCTGGAACTGACGCTGACCGATGCCGAGGAAACGCGCATCCTAGCCTGGGCCGGTTTGAACGGGTTGCCGCCGGGCGTCGTCAACCATGGGCGAATTGCACAAGCCCAGGTCGTCGAACGCCTCGCAGCTGGGGCTACGCTGATTTTCCCGTCGCGAACGGAAACCTTCGGGCTTCCCCTGATCGAAGCCGCATCGGCAGGGGCAATGATCGTTGCCAGCGAGCTTGATTATGTGCGCGACGTTGTCGTGCCCGACGAGACCTTCGATCCTGGATCCGCGCGTTCGATTGCCCGGGCCATCGAACGATCGATGGGAATGGCGCCATCGCCTGTCACGATCGGCAATGCGGAGGACGTCGTGAGCGCACTTGCGCGGGAGCGAGGTGCATGACGCAGCCCTCGGCCAATCCGGGCGATGCCCGGCCCCATAGTGTCCTGATCCTGAGCCAGCATTATTGGCCCGAACGTTTCCCGATCAATGAGATTACGGGTTCGCTGGTCGAGGCCGGGGCGGCAGTGACGGTTCTGACCGGTCAGCCCAATTACCCGGACGGTGCCATCTTTCCGGGCTATGCCGCCACCGGCATCGGAATCGATCGTCATCCCGAAGGGTGGGAGGTTGTCCGCGTGCCGCTGGTCCCACGCGGTCCCGGCGGGGGTATGCGACTGATCGCCAATTACCTGTCGTTCCTGGCAACGGCGATCGTGATCGGTCCCTGGCTGCTGCGTGGACGACGCATCGACACGATCTTCGTTTACGCGACATCGCCGCTGCTGCAGGCGATCGCCGGTGTCTGGCTGAAATGGATCAAGCGTGCCAAGCTTGTCGTATGGGTTCAGGACCTTTGGCCGGAAAGCCTGTCGGATACCGGTTTCGTCCGATCGCCGACAGTCCTCGGCATGGTACGGAGCGCGGTCCGCTGGATCTATCGCCGCAGCGATCTGGTGCTGGTCCAGTCGGTCGGCTTTCTCGACGCGGTGCGCCCCATGGCAGGGGCGACCCCGGTGGCGGTCCATCCCAACCCAGGTCCGGTGGAACGACCTGCCGGTGCCGATCCCGTCGCGTCGGATGCGCCGATCCTCGAGCCCGGGTTCAATCTGGTGTTCGCCGGCAATATCGGCACGGTTCAGGCGATGGATACGGTCCTCGATGCCGCGGCATTGTTGCTCGATGAACCGGACATCCGCTTCGTCCTGGTCGGCGATGGTAGCCGCGTAGCATGGGCGCAGGCTGAAATTGCCCGGCGCGGCCTTGCCAATGTGCGACTGCCCGGCAGCTATCCGCGCAGTGCGATGCCGGCGCTGTTCGCGCAAGCCTCCGCATTGTTGGTCACGCTCAAGCAGTCGCCAATCATGGCGCGGACGGTTCCCAGCAAGATTCAGGCGTATCTCGCCGCAGGGCGTCCGATCATTGCCGGCTTGGACGGCGTCGGGGCAGATCTGGTAGAGCAGGCCCGCGCCGGACTGGTCGCGCCTGCCGAAGATTCCAATGCGCTGGCGGATGCGGTTCGCCGGATGTACCGGCTGAGCGCTACCGAGCGCGAAGCGATGGGCGAACAGGGGCGCGCCTATTATACGGACCATTTCGATCCCGCTGCGCTGGCCCGGCAGTTGTTGGCGCAGTTCGACCAATTGAAAGAACGAGAAGAATCCGATGTCGCACGATGATGCCACTCCGCCGATGCGAGTCCTGGTCCTTGGCGCCTCGGGGATGCTGGGGAATGCGGTGACGCGTCGCTTTGCCGAGGATCCACGGTTCGCCGTCGTCGCGACGGTGCGCTCTCCCTCCATCGCCGGAGCGTTTCCTGCGGCGGTTCGTCCCATGCTGCTCGCCTGGGACGACATCGGTCACGCCGACAATCTCGAAGCACTGTTCGATTATGCCCGCCCCCAATTGGTCATCAACTGCATTGGCCTGGTCAAACAGATTCCCGGCGGCAGCAGTGTCCTGTCGGCTCTGCCGCTCAATTCGATGCTGCCGCATCGACTGGCGCGGCTATGCGGCCTCCTGGGGGCGCGGCTCGTTCATGTCAGCACCGATTGTGTCTTCTTGGGTGACAAGGGCGGCTATGTCGAAAGCGATCGCCCTGATGCGCGTGACGTCTATGGCCTGTCGAAATTCATGGGCGAAGTCGATTACCCCCACGCGATCACCCTTCGAACCTCGATCATCGGCACCGAATTGACCGGTGCCCGATCCCTTGTGGGGTGGTTCCTGGCGCAGCAGGGGCAGGTTCGCGGGTTCCGTCGAGCCATTTTTTCCGGGTTGCCGACCTGTGAACTGGCGCGGGTCATCCGCGATGTCGTCGTGCCACGGCCAGACCTGCATGGCCTGTATCATGTGTCGGCCGCGCCGATTGACAAAGATACGCTGCTACGGCTTGTCGCAAACAGCTATGACCACAGGATCGATATCGTGCCGGACGATACGTTCGTGATCGATCGTTCGCTCGATTCAACTCGCTTTCGCGAGGCAACCGGTTATTGCCCGCCGGAATGGCCGGCGCTGGTCGCCGAAATGCACGCTTACGGTTAATTGGATTTGGGAACCGCAATGTTCACTGGCAAGAAGCTCCTCATCACCGGTGGCACCGGTTCTTTCGGCAATGCCGTTTTGCAGCGTTTCATCGATTCTCCCATCGAAGAAATCCGCATTTTCAGCCGTGACGAAAAGAAGCAGGAGGATATGCGAATCCGCCTGGGCGCCGACAAGGTGAAATTCTACATCGGCGACGTGCGCGATTATTCGAGCGTCCGCGATGCATCGCGCGGCGTGGACTATATCTTCCACGCCGCAGCGCTGAAGCAGGTTCCGTCCTGTGAGTTCTATCCGATCGAAGCGGTGCGCACCAATGTGCTGGGAACCGACAACGTCGTGCAGGCGGCGATCGAGAACGGCGTGCGCCGCTGCATCGTGCTGAGCACCGACAAGGCCGTGTATCCGATCAACGCCATGGGCATGTCGAAGGCGATGGCGGAGAAGGTAATGATCGCCAAGTCACGGCTGTGCGACTCCGAACGCACCGTCCTGGCAGCGACCCGTTACGGCAATGTCATGGCCTCGCGCGGGTCGGTCATCCCGCTGTTCATGGACCAGCTGTTGTCGGGCAAGCCGATCACGATCACCGATCCGAACATGACTCGCTTCCTGATGTCGCTTGAGGACTCGGTCGATCTGGTGTTGCATGCCTTCGAACATGCCGAACCCGGTGACATTTTCGTGCAGAAGGCGCCGGCTTCGACGGTAGCGGATTTGGCGGAAGGGCTGCGCCAGCTCATGGGGCGCGACAATCCGATCAAGGTGATCGGCACGCGTCACGGTGAAAAACTGTATGAATCGCTCATCTCACGCGAGGAGATGGCGCGTGCGACCGACCTTGGTCGCTATTATCGTATTCCCGCCGACACCCGCGATCTGAATTATGGAAAATTCTTCGTGGAAGGCGAAACCAGCATCTCGCAGCTCGACGATTATACCAGCCACAACACGGAGCGCCTCGATATCGAGGGTGTGAAGCGTACCATCGGCGCGTTGGCTGAAGTACGCGAGGCGATGCGTCAGGCCGGAGCCGCGTAATGCTCAAGGTAATGACGATCGTCGGGACCCGGCCGGAAATCATCCGCTTGTCGCGGATCATCGAGAAGCTGGATCAGCATTGCGAACATGTTCTGGTCCACACCGGACAGAATTACGATTACGAACTCAACGGCGTGTTCTTCGCCGATCTGGGCATTCGTAAGCCGGATCGCTTCCTTGAGGCGGCCGGCGAAACCGCAGCGCAGACCATCGGCAATGTCGTCATCGCTGCCGATCGCGTGCTGGCGGAGGAGCGTCCCGATGCATTGCTGATCCTGGGCGATACCAACAGCTGCATCGCCGCGATTGCGGCAAAGCGGCGGAAGGTGCCGATCTTCCATATGGAGGCCGGCAACCGTTGCTTCGATTTCAATGTCCCCGAAGAAATCAACCGCAGGATCGTCGATCACGTCAGCGACATCAACCTGCCGTACAGCCAGATCGCGCGCGACTATCTGCTGCGCGAGGGCATGTCGCCGGACCAGGTCATCGTCACAGGCAGTCCGATGGGCGAAGTCCTGGCGCATTATCGCGATTCGATCGATCGATCGGACATTCTCGATCGCCTCGGTCTTTCGGCATCGGGCTATTTCGTCGTTAGCGCACATCGCGAAGAGAATGTGGACGCCCCGGAGCGTCTGGCGTTGTTGGTCGATGTACTGAATGCGCTGGCCGAACGCTATGACCAGCCCGTCATCGTGTCGGGCCATCCCCGGACTCGCAAGCGGATGGAGGCATGTCAGCTGACGTGCGATCCACGGGTGCAATGGCACAAGCCGTTCGGGTTCTTCGATTATATCCGCCTTCAGACGCAGGCGCGTGCGGTTTTGTCGGACAGCGGCACGATCACCGAGGAAGCCTCCATCCTGAATTTCCCCGCACTGAACCTGCGCGAAGTTCAGGAACGGCCCGAAGGGTTCGAGGAAGGCGCGGTGATGATGGTGGGCCTGTCGGTAGACCGGATCCTCCAGGCGCTTGATATCATCAAGACGCAGGGACGGGGTAGTGTCCGGACCGTGCAGTGCGCACGCGATTATCAGCCTGAGAACGTATCGGACAAGGTTCTGCGGATCATCCTGAGCTATGTCGATTTCGTCAATCGGCGGGTCTGGAGGCGCTGACGCCATGGTCGTTGCCGTGACCTGGGAGCAGCTCGACCTGCTGGGGACCGCGGCAGCGGCATCGCCCCGGCTGCGGACGCACCATAGCGTACACAACAGCTATGATGACCCGGTGCAGCGGCTCTTCGTCGCAATGCATCCTGGCAGCTATATTCAGCCGCATCGCCACGCTGATCGCAGCGAGACGCTGCTCGCGCTGCGCGGTCGGTTCGATCATCTGGTGTTCGATGACGGCGGGCAGATCGTTGAGCGGCTTTCGTTCGGTGCGCGCGATTGTGTCGCATCCTGCATCGAAGTGCCGCCGGGAACCTGGCATATGGTCATCGCCTATGATCCCTATTGCCTGTTGTTCGAAGTGAAGGCCGGGCCGTTCGATCCCGATAGTGCCAAATATTTCGCTCCCTGGGCCCCGCCGGAAGGCGATCCCGCAGCAGCAACCTATCTGGCGATGCTGGCCCAAGGGACACCGCACGCATGACCATCCCGGTATCGCATGATTTCAGTCGGATCCGATCCAGCCAATGACAAGCCACGGACGCCCCCTTCGCCCGTTGGGTACGTTGCCAAGCCTGTCCTTTGCGATGCTGGCAGGACTGCTCCTCATATTGTGGGTCGCAGGCGGGGCATCGCGCGCCGATGCGGCGGGGCAGATCGTCGTGCGGGGTTTCGCATGGCTGTCGATCGTGTCGGCCTTGTTGCTCGGTCATTGGAAATGGTCTGGCCGATTGCCGGCGGTGGCGTGGTTCTTTATCGCGGCACTCGCCTTGACGTTGCTGCAACTGGTGCCGTTGCCGCCAGCGGTGTGGAGCACCTTGTCGGGGCATGGCCTTATTGGCGATGCGGCGATCATTGCCGGTCAGCCACAGCCCTGGCGGCCGATCGCAATCGTTCCGGGTGCTGCGTGGAATGCGGCGGCATCGCTGGTCGTGCCGGGCGCCATGCTGTTTCTGGCGATGCAGGTCGACGAACAGGAACGCGCACGCTTGCCAGCTGTGTTGCTGATACTGGTTGTCTGTTCGACGATCGTGGGATTGCTGCAATTTTCGGGTGCAGGCTTCAACAATCCGCTGGTCAACGACACGCCGGGTCAGGTGAGCGGCACGTTCGCAAACCGTAATCACTTTGCATTGTTCATCGCCATGGGATGCGTTCTGGCACCCGCCTGGGCATTCCAGGGCGGCCGGCGACCGCATTGGCGGGGGCCGGTGGCGCTGGGGTTGGTGCTGCTGTTCACACTCACCATTCTGGCCAGCGGTTCACGAGCAGGCATGATCTTGGGATTGATCGCGCTCGGTATGGGATTGTTGCTGACCTTGCGTCCGCTTCGGCGTGAACTGCGCCGATATCCGCGATGGGTCGCGCCAGCACTTCTCACGGCAGTCATCGCAGTGATCGTCGGCTTTGTGCTGCTCAGCGTTGCCGCGGACCGTGCCGCATCGATCAGCCGGGCGATCGCGATCGAAGGCGACGAGGACATGCGGACCCGGGGATTGCCGGCGGTTCTTGCCATGCTCCGATCGTTCTTCCCGGTCGGCAGTGGTTTCGGCGGTTTCGATCCGATGTTCCGCATCAATGAACCCGGCAATTTGCTGAAGCTGACCTATTTCAATCACGCCCATAATGATTTCCTTGAAATCGTCATGGATGGCGGGGTGCTGGGTGCGCTGCTGATCGTTGCCGCTCTCCTGTGGTGGGGCATAGCCTCGATCCGGGCGTGGAAGATGGATGGCGACGGGTTGGAAACGCGCTTGGGTTCTGCACTGCTGTTGCTGGTGTTCGTAGCGAGCGCATTCGATTATCCGGCGCGTATGCCGATGATGATGGCCACCATTACGCTTGGCGCCCTGTGGCTGGGTGGTGGCCGAAAACTATCGACTCGCCTTCCTTTACCCGCCGATAGCCAGCCACTATAGGCAGCGGTCTCCTCGTATCCACTTCGGATTTCTAAGCGCATGCGCAAGCTTTATATCGCCGTATTAATGGCAGGCGTTCTTGCGGGATGCGCGCGTCACGAGCCGTTGCAATCTACGTCGCGACTGACGGTACTCGATGGCAGCGCCGTGTTGCCTGCGCCGGATCGTATGGACCTGACGGCAGCGGATCGGCCTGCGCTCATCGGTCCGCTCGACACGATACTTGTCGACGTGTTCAACGTTCCTGATCTCAGCCGGGAAATCCAGGTGGATGCCAGTGGCCGGATTGCAATGCCGTTGGCCGGTACGGTCGATGCGCGTGGCAAGACTGCCGAGGAACTTGCGACCGTGATCGAAGCCGCGCTGCGGGCAAAATATGTCCGCAACCCCGGCGTCACGGTCAATATCAAGAGTTCAGTCAGCCAAGTTGTCACGATCGACGGACAAGTCGTCGAGCCTGGGCTATACCCGGTCACCAACCAGATGACGCTGATGCGGGTTATCGCATCCGCCAAGGGGCTGTCGGAATTCGCCCGACAGGACGATGTTGTCATCCTGCGTACGGTCGGTGATCGAAAGATGGCTGGGTTGTACAATGTCGCCGCCATCCGGCGAGGCGCGTATGACGATCCTCCGGTGTTTGCCAATGACGTGATCGTCGTTGGGGATTCGCCGCAACGCCGCCTTTTCCGCGACGTCGTGTCGCTTTCCCCGATCCTTGCGGCGCCGCTGATCGCGATCGTGCAATAAGGTACGCACGCCATGAATATCGCTAATTCCGTACCGCTTAACAGCGTTGCACCGACCTCCGCACCTGCTGCGATCAACGAAACATCGATGATCCGGCAGTATTTGCGAATTGCGCTGCGATGGCGCTACGTCATCCTGGGCTCTATCGCGGTCTGCTTCTTGCTGGGCCTGATCATCACGTTGCTGATGACGCCGCAATATACGGCAACAGCCACCATCGAGATCTCGCGCGAGGCCAATCAGGTCACGAACTTCCAAGGTGTCGAGCGCGATACCAGTGCGGCCGACCAGGAATTTTATCAGACCCAATATGGTCTGTTGCAATCCCGTTCGTTGTCGGAACGTGTCGCAGTACAATTGCGACTGGTGGACGACCCTAAATTCTACGAACGCTTCGGCGTGACGAGCGATGCACCGGCGTTCCAGCTGGTGAATGGGCGCTATCCTGCCGCAGGCCGTTCCGCGCGTCAGCGTGTGGCGGGCGAGATATTGCGTAACCGCCTCGATGTCGCACCGACCCGCCTGTCGCGTCTGGTGGATGTTCGCTTCACCAGCCCCGATCCCGAGTTTTCGGCGAAGATCGCCAACGCCTGGTCCGATGCGTTCATCCAGACCAATCTCGAACGCAAGGTACAGGCCACGTCATACGGCCGCGATCTGCTCCAGCGGCAGCTCGCCCAGCAGAAGGAGCGGCTCGATGAGAGCCAGCGCCAGCTGGTCGCCTACGCTTCGCAGCAGCGGATCATTAATCTGCCCGCGCAATCGAATGCTGATGGCACGACGTCGGAGCGTTCGATTGTCGCTGACGATCTCGCATCGATCAACTCGGCGTTATCGCAGGCGACGGCCGAACGGATTGCCACGGAATCGCGGTATCGCGAAGGTGGACGCGCGGGTGCGACTTCGGAAGCATTGCGCAATCAGGCGATCAATTCGTTGCGTCAGCGCCGCGCCGAATATGCGGCTGAATATCAGAAGCTGATGACGCAGTTCGAGCCGGAATACCCTGCTGCTCGGGCACTCAAGTCGCAGATCGACCAGCTCGATCGCAGCATTTCCAGCGAAGAACGGCGCGTATCGGGTTCGCTCGAAACCGAATATCGTGGCGCTGTGGAACGCGAACGCGCGCTGCAGGCACGCGTCGAGCAGCTCAAGGGCAATTATCTCGACCTGCGTCGTCGGTCGATCCAGTATAATATCTTCCAGCAGGAGGTGGATACCAACCGCGCGCTCTACGAAGGGCTGTTGCAGCGCTTCAAGGAAATCGGCGTTGCGGGGGGCGTCGGCGTCAACAACGTGTCGGTCGTCGATCAGGCGGATGTGCCTGAACGGCCGTCCAGCCCGCGTCTCATCATCAACCTCGCCATCGCCCTGCTTGCCGGTCTCGGCATCGGTGCGGCACTGGCCTTCGCGCTCGAACAGATGGACGAGGCGATTGCCGATCCGGCGGAGGTCGAGCGCCGGCTCGGCCTGCCGCTGCTTGGCTCGGTGCCGAAGGTGGAAGGCGCTACGCCCAAGGAGGCGCTGCTCGATCGCAAGTCCGATCTGGTCGATGCCTATCTCGCGATCCAGACCAACCTGGCCTTTACCACCGAACATGGCGTTCCGCGGTCGCTGTCGGTCACCTCGACCCGACCGGCCGAGGGCAAGTCGACCACCGCACTGGCGCTCGCCACCATGCTGGCGCGCAGCGGCAAGCGGGTGATCCTGGTCGATGGCGACATGCGGTCGCCCTCGGTTCATCACCTGGGCGGCGTGAGCCACGACCATGGGCTGAGCAACTTCCTCGCAGGGCAGGATGACATCGCGCCGCTGACGTTCGATATGGTGGAACTGGGCTTCACCGCCATGTCGGCCGGGCCGATCCCGCCCAATGCGGCGGAGCTACTGACCGGCAATCGCCTGTCGCTGTTGATCGAACGGTTGCACGAGCATTTCGACCATGTCGTGATCGACAGTCCGCCGGTCATGGGCCTGGCCGATGCCCCGCTGATCGCGAGCCGGGTCGAAGGCGTCGTCTATGCCGTGGAATCGCACGGTATCCGCTCGACGCTGGTCAAGACCGCGCTCGCACGATTGGCTTCGGCCAACGCGCATATCTTTGGCGGCGTGCTGACCAAGTTCGAGGCGCGCAAGGCGCATTACGGCTATGGCTATGAATATGGCTATGGCTATGGGCGCGATAAGGCGGCTGAGGCCAAGGGCTGATGTCCAGGCGTCGCGCCGCGACCCGTCCCCGGCGGTCGGCGACCGAATGGGCGGTGCGTGGCGGGCTGGCGGTTGTGGCGGCGGGACTAGGGACCGTCTCTGTCGCCCATTCGCTGGCCTATATGATCCGTGGCAGCGATCCTGCGCGCGCCCATGCGCTGGCGCCATGGGATGGGCGGATAACGGCGCTGCTGTCGGAACGATTGTCGGGACCAGAGGCAAGCGCGGCGGATCGCAGGCAGGCGGATGATCTTGCTCGCCTCGCGCTGCGGCAGGACCCGACGGCGGTGTCGGCAGTCGCGACGCTGGGCATCAACGCGCAGGTACGCGGTGATACGGCGGGGGCGCGGCGCATCCTGGCCTATTCCGAGAAGCTGTCGCGCCGCGACCTGCGGACGCGGCTTTGGGCGATCGAAGACGCCGTGGCACGCAACGACATTCCGGGCGTGCTGCGCAATTACGACATCGCGCTGCGAACCTCGCGGATCGCACCGGACCTGCTGTTCCCGGTTTTGGCATCGGCGATCGGGGATACGGAAATCCGGCAGGAATTGGCGAAGACGATGGCCCGCCGTCCGATGTGGAACGACCAGTTCCTGGGGTTCGTGGCAGGCAACGGTGCAGATGCTCGTGCCACCGCCAGCCTGTTCGAAACCCTGCACCGCCGTCAGATCGGCCTGCCCCAGGGGGCGGCACCGATGCTGGTCGGTCGGTTGCTGGCCGAACAGCATTTCGACGATGCATGGCGCTTCTATGCCGTGGTGACGCCGGGCGTTGACCGGCAAATGGCGCGCGATCCTGATTTCACGGCCAATCCGGCATCGCCGACGCCGTTCGACTGGCAGCCGGTCACCGATAGCGGTGTGTCGGCGTCGATCCAGCGCGGAGAGAATGGCGGTATTTTCGATTTCGCTGTGCCCCCGAACCTGGGTGGGCCGGTGCTACGCCAGACGCAACTGCTGTCGCCGGGGGAGTATGCGATCGACGGGCGCAGCATCGGGATCGATCAGACAGAGGCCGCTCTGCCTTATTGGACGCTGACCTGCGCAGAAGGGCGTGAACTGGGGCGGGTCGTCGTACCGAATTCGGCGCAGGCCAAGGGGCGCTTTGCCGGGCGTTTCACCGTGCCGGCGGGATGTCCGGTCCAACAACTGCAACTGGTTGCACGGCCATCGGATGCACTGTCCGGGGTTTCCGGGCAGATGGACGAGGTCCGGTTACGCCCGGTTGCTCGCTAAGGCCTAGGCGATGACCGGCAGTGGGGCTATGAGCGGTGGAATGCGTTGCGCGTTGTTCCTCTTGGCTCTTTGCCTGACCATGCCTGCCATGGCGCAAGATCGCTATCAGGACGAGACGCAGGAACAAGCGCCACCCGTCCAGCAGCAACTCCCCGAAACCCGCCAGGGCGAAACCGCCCGCTCGGCCGCCGGCCAGGCCGGCCAGCGCCAGACGCGAGAGCAGATCGCGCAGGACGCCGGCATCGAACCGATGGCGCGGATCAACGGGCGGGTGCAGAACCGGGTGCAATCGCGCATCCGCAACCGGATCGACCGCTATTACGACCCGCAGGCCAATGCCGCCTCGCCGTTCGAGGTTGCCGGCGACCAGGCGCGCACGGCGGGGCGGCCGCGGCGGTGACGTCGTGGGCGGGCGACAGCACCCGTCCGGCCATTTCCTACTCGAAAGCACGAATGGACGCGGGCGTGGACCGTGCCCACGTCCGACTAGGCCCGGTTTGCGCCCACATCTTCGTGCTTTCGAGTAGAAAATACCCATGACCCGCAAGCCCCCCGCCCCCCGCACGCCGGCCCGTCCGCAGGGCGACCTGTTCCGGCTCGACAGCCCGCTGACCGCCGAGATTCGCGGCGAGCGGTCGCTGATGGCGTTCCCGTTCTTCGCGCTCGCCAAGAATGCGTGGATGAAGCCGCTGACCTACCAAGCGAACAACGTCACGATCGAGGTCCGCCCGTCGGCCAGCGGGGTCGCGACCATCTATGACAAGGAAATCGTTCTCTATATCGCCAGCCTGATGCTGGCGAAGATCGAGGTGGGCGAGAGCGTCACCCAGGATTTCGTCTTCACCGCGCATGATCTGTTCACGGTCACCGGCGCCAACCACTCGGCGCGGTCGTACGGGCGACTGTCGGAGGCACTGGAGCGGCTGCAGGGCACGCAGATCAAGACCAACATCGAAGCGGGCGGCGAAGGCGAGGAAGGCTTCTTCTCGTGGCTGTCCGAGGCCAAGCTCCATTATTCGCGCACCCGCGGCGGCGAGCGGCGGCTGAAGGCGGTGAAGGTGCGGCTGTGCGACTGGCTGTTCCGCGCGATCCTGCTCGACCGGCATGTGCTCGACTATGCCGCCGCCTATTTCCAGCTCGGGCCGATCGAGCGGCGCATCTATGAAGTGGCGCGATCGGGCGGCGCGGAACGGTTGGAAACCGACCTCGCGACCTTTCGCCTGCAGATCGGCTATCAGAACCCGCTTGCCAATTTCCGCAATGCTTTGAAGCAGATAGCGGCATCGGACAGCATCCCCGACTATCGGCTCGAACTGATCGAACAGGCGATGGACGAGAACGATGCGCCCCGGCGTGGGCGGCGCAGCGCCCCGGTGCAGGTGGTGCTGACCCGGCGTCCGGCGCAGCTGGGCGGCGATGATTCGGACAGGGCCGAATCACCCGCCGGCTGAGCGGCGCATTTCCTACTCGAAAGCACGAATTTGTGCCGGCTATTGATACCCGAAAGCACGAATCGGCGGGGGCATTCCTACTCGAAAGCACGAACCGGACGCAGGAATTTGCGCCGAAACGGGTGCGTTTTCGTATTTCCTACCCGAAAGCACGAACCGGGAACGCTTCCGATGTTGGATTTCATCTGCAAAGGTTGCCCCAAGTCGGCAGTGGGGCCGGCAGATGAGGAAATGGCCGTGACCACATAAAGGAAAGCCCGGCACGAAGGCCGGGCGTCCCAGGGTATTTGGACGACGTCGCCAAACGTCGAAGCTCATCTCAGTGCGTATCCAGATACCCCCGATCGCTTGCCGGTTCAAGGACGCGCGCTTCGCGCCACGCCCCTTTTTTGCAAAAATGGTCCCGGCCCCGGACAAGGGGGACGATGATGGCGCTTATCCTGGCGCAGGCGATCGCGCGCATCGGCGCGTTGGATACCACGCGCAGTAGCGTGCCGAACAAGACCATGCGCAGCGGCGGCCTGCATCGCACCGGCGCCCCGGTGCGGCGCGGCAGCGTCGAGGCGGGGACGGTCGAGGACAATTTCTTCGCGGTGCCGGCCAAAGGCGAGACCGACCGGCTGCTGCGCGCCGCGCGCGCCGCACTCGACGCCGGCCGCCGCGCCCGGCGCACGGCGCGGGCCGAAGGGCGGATGCTGGATGCGGCCGAGGCGGCGCTGGCTGGCCTGACCGCTTCCGCCGTGCGGGTGTTCGAGGAAATCTGCACGCTCGCCCGGCTGAATGGCGGCAAGGTGTTCCCGACCTATGACCATCTGGCCAAGGCGACCGCGCTCGGCCGGGCGACGGTCGCGCGGGCGCTGGCGGCGCTGGAGGCGGCGGGGTTCCTGATCCGCCAGCGCCGCTTCTGCCGCACGACCGGCGGCAGCGGCCCACGCTATCGCCAGACCTCGAACATCTATCGGGCGCTGCTGCCGGGCAAGCTGCTGCGCTTCCTGCCGCGCGGGCTGCGGCCGGCGCCGTTGCCGTGCGACGCGGTGGTGCATCGGGCGGAAACGGCGGCCGAACTGGCGGCGATGCGGGCGACGCTCAGCTGCAAGGAGCTGGCCGAGGTGACGCTGGGCGGGGCGCTCGGCCGGGTATTGGCCTCGCTGGGCGCGGCGATCGATCGTGCCGCGTGCGAGTCTCATTCCGATCCGCAACCGCTATCGGAGTCTTATAAACAGGATCCAATTGCCGTTGGCCTGGTCGGCCAACCACGCCGGGCCTGACGGCCATACAGACCACAGACCCCAAACCCCGCAAACGCATCACCCGGAAACACGGTGGAACGCACCGGCTTACGCCGGCGCGATGCTCTCCGGCGAGAGCAGGCGGCTTCCGGCGTGGCCGACCGGGGTTCGGTGCCTGCGGATCAGTGCGGCACCACGCCCAGTTCGACCCCGGTCTTGTCATGCAGCGCGAAGCGGTCGATCAGGTCAGCGCTGGCGCGATTAGTGCCGATCACGGTGACGGTCGCGCCCTGCTGGCGCAGCCGGGCGACGATCTTGTCGAGCGCATCGACCCCCGAAATGTCCCAGAAATGCGCCGCGGTGACGTCGATCGTCACGGCCCCCGCGCCCTCCACGCCGAACGCGCGGCGGAAGCGGTCGACCGAGGCGAAGAAGATCTGCCCGCTGACCCGGTAGGTGACGCCGGCAGCATCGGCGGTCCGTTCGACCGCGAACATCCGCTGGACCTTGCCGGCAAAGAACACGCCCGACAGCAGCACGCCCGCCAGGACACCCAGCGACAGGTCGCGGGTCGCGACGACGACGGCGACGGTCACCAGCATGACGATCGACGAGGTCGGCGGGTGGCGCCGCAGATTGGCGATCGAGTTCCAGCTGAACGTGCCGATCGACACCATGATCATCACCGCGACCAGCGCCGGCATCGGCACCCGCCCGACCCACGGGCCGAGCACCGCCAGCAGGAACAACAGGAACGCGCCCGCGACGAAGGTCGACAGCCGCCCGCGCCCACCCGACGTCACATTGATGACCGACTGGCCGATCATCGCGCAGCCGCCCATCCCGCCGAACAGCGCGGCGACGATGTTGGCGCCGCCTTGTCCCGCGCATTCCTGGGCCTTGGCGCTGTCGGTATCGGTCATGTCGTCGACGATCTGGGCGGTCAGCAGCGATTCGAGCAGCCCGACGGCGGCCATGGTCAGCGACGTCGGCAGGATGATCCACAGCGTTTCGAGCGTCAGCGGCACCTGTGGCACGGCGAAGCTCGGCAGCCCTTCGGGCAGCTTGCCCATGTCACCGACGGTGTTGACCGGCAGGCCCATCGCGATGCTGATGGCGCTCAACGCGAGGATCGCGACCAGCGGCGACGGCACCGCGCGGGTGATGCGCGGCAACAGGTAGATGATGGCAAGGCCCAGCGCGATCAGCGCATAGCTGTGCCAGCTGACCCCGATCAGCTGCGGCAGCTGCGCCAGAAAGATCAGGATGGCGAGCGCGTTGACGAAGCCGGTGATGACCGATCGCGACACGAACTGCATCACCCGGTCGAGCCGGAGCAGCCCGGCGGCGATCTGGATCAGCCCCATCAGAATCGTCGCGGCGAACAGATATTCGACGCCATGCTCGCGGACCAGCGGCCCCACCAGGACCGCCACGGCGGCGGTCGCGGCGGACACCATGCCCGGCCGCCCGCCGATCAGCGCAATGGTCATCGCGATCGCGACCGAGGCATAGAGGCCGATGCGCGGGTCGACCCCGGCGATGATCGAAAAGCCGATCGCCTCGGGGATCAGCGCGAGGGCGACGACGATCCCTGCAAGGATGTCGCGGCGGATTTGGACGGCGCCGCCGAACCATTGGCGGCGATAGGTTGCAAAATCGAAGGTCATGGAAATTCCACATCGGGCCGCAGCGCGCATCACTTGGGCGCGGATCATGTCTGCGGGGGATGTTGTCCGGCGGATCGGCGGCCGGAATAGCCACCCGGAATTGCACCGGGTCCTTGCGAATGCGGCGCGTGTAGCCGGGGGGTGGGTGCAGGGCAAGGGGGGCGCGGTCGAGGGATGACGTCAACCAACGGGGAGGCCCCAGCCTGCGCTGGGGCGACGTGCGGGGCGAGGAAGGGCGCGGCATCCTGCTTGTCAGCCAAACACGTCATCCCAGCGCAGGCTGGGATCTCCCCGTTGGCTGGCCCCATCCCACCCCATTGTTATTTCGCCGCAATCTCCCACGACCGGGCAACCGTCGCCCCTGTCGGGACGTTGGTCCCACGACCTCCGATCCCAAGGACTCCCCCATGACCGACACGAAGCCCCTCAACGCCGGCAATGGCGGTGAAACGCATCAGGTGACCGATGCCGATCACCCGGTGCTGACCACCAACCACGGCACGCCGATCAGCGACAACCAGAACCAGCTGAAGGCGGGTGCACGCGGCCCGGTGCTGATCGAGGACGAAGTCTTCCGCGAGAAGATGAACCATTTCGACC
>Ga0308159_1000734_pt1 | contig 63266 bp, 65 predicted proteins | sample PhyCR1_FD_201040 | JGI IMG/M metagenome (GOLD analysis project Ga0308159, IMG submission 201040) | Phyllosphere microbial communities from UC Gill Tract Community Farm, Albany, California, United States - DLSLC.R1 | ecosystem: Host-associated > Plants > Phyllosphere > Unclassified | place: USA...
AGCCCGCCTGGGACGAAACGCACAGAGTGCCGCGCTTGCCCTGGGGAATGTAGACGGTCTCGACGCAGCTGCCGGACGCCACGCGCACCACCCATTTACGGGTGCCGTCGCTGGAGATGTCCTCGCTGACCACTTCCGGACCGCGAATCTCGGCAACAGCCTTGAGCTTTTCGCGCAAGGCCTTGCCGACATTCGTCATGGCGTCGAAATCATCGACGCCAAAGTGGTGAATCCATTTCATTACCTGACCGGCACGGAAACGCTTCTCCCCGATTGAGTCGAAGAATTTCTCCATTTCCGGTTGAGTAAGCCCCAACAGGTTAGTTTTGCCGATCGATGCAGTCATGGTTTCACCTCTCACGCGCAAGCCTTACTCAGCGAGCGGTTACTTCAGTAGCTGCGAAGAAGTAAGCGATTTCGCGAGCAGCGGCAGCTTCGGAGTCCGAACCGTGAACGGCGTTGGCGTCGATGGACTCGGCGAAGTCAGCACGGATGGTGCCGGCAGCAGCTTCTTTAGGGTTGGTAGCGCCCATCAGCTCACGGTTGCGAACGATGGCGTTTTCGCCTTCCAGAACCTGAACAACAACCGGGCCGGAAGTCATGAAGGCAACCAGTTCGCCGAAGAAGCCACGCTCGCTGTGCTCAGCGTAGAAGCCTTCAGCTTCAGCCTTGGACAGTTGCTTCATTTTCGAAGCTACAACGCGCAGGCCGGCTTCTTCAAAACGGGAAACGATCTTGCCGATAACGTTTTTTGCAACAGCGTCAGGCTTGATGATGGAGAAAGTACGTTGAACAGCCATGGTGTAACTCCAGAAACGGTGATTAAAGCGAAAAATTAAACCCGCGAATTATACGCGGGTTTATAGGGATTGCCTAACTGCGTAGCCCGCGGATTCAGTCAGCTTCGTCGATCCAGGCGGCCTGAATTGCTTCAAGAACCTTCTCGCCTCCGCGAGCCGGATCGTCGCTGAACTCCGGCAGTGCCAGAACCCATTGGTGCAGATCGACAAAGTTCACATAACGCGGATCCACATCCGGCTTGGACTCAGCCAGTTGGATCGCGATTTCCAGTACATCAACCCACTTGAGGCTCATGCCAGTTCCTTGAAATCAGTGCGGCGCTTCGGCTGCATGGTTGAGCGAGTATTTTGGAATTTCGACGGTCAGGTCTTCATCGCCGACGATGGCCTGGCAGGACAGGCGCGACTGCGCTTCCAGGCCCCAGGCCTTGTCCAGCAGGTCTTCTTCCAGCTCGTCAGCCTCGTTCAGCGAGTCGAAGCCTTCACGAATGATGCAATGGCAGGTGGTGCAGGCACAGACGCCGCCACAGGCACTTTCGATCTCGATGTGGTTGTCATGCGCCACCTCGAGCACCGAGACGCCAGGCTCGACCTCTACAACCAGGCCGTCCGGACAGAACACGGCGTGTGGCAGAAAAATGATCTGCGGCATCAGTTATTCCTCGATTTCATTCAGGTTGCGCCCCGCCAGCGCGGCTTTCACCGTCGAATCCAGGCGTCGGGCAGCAAAGGCATCGGTCACTTGCGACAGACGCTTGGTCTGCTGCTCGATGGCATAACCATCGGTGCCACGCATCAATTCACTCAATTCCTGCATCTGCAGCTCGATAACCATGCGCTCTTCGGCGTCCAGCAGACGCTCGCCATCGGCGTCCAAGGCACCTTGCACCGCCTCGATCAGGCGCTGAGCATCAACCTGCTGCTCGCGCAGTACACGGGCCACCTTGTCGTCGCCGGCGTACTGGAAGGAATCCTTGAGCATCTTGGCGATCTCGCCGTCGGTCAGACCGTAGGATGGCTTGACCTGGATACTGGCTTCGACGCCCGAACCCAGCTCTCGCGCAGAAACGCTGAGCAGGCCATCGGCGTCGACCTGGAAGGTCACGCGGATCTTCGCCGCACCGGCCACCATCGGTGGGATGCCGCGCAATTCGAAACGCGCCAGGGAGCGGCAGTCGCTGATCAGCTCGCGCTCGCCTTGCAGCACATGAACCATCATGGCCGTCTGGCCATCCTTGTAGGTGGTGAAGTCCTGGGCACGGGCAACCGGAATGGTGGTGTTGCGCGGAATCACCTTCTCCATCAGCCCGCCCATGGTTTCCAACCCCAGGGACAGCGGAATCACGTCCAGCAGCAGCAATTCGCCGCCTTCGCGCTTGTTGCCGGCCAGGGTATCGGCCTGGATCGCGGCCCCAATGGCCACCACTTGATCCGGATCGATCTCGGTCAACGGCTGGCGACCGAACATTTCAGCCACCGCCTCACGCACACGCGGCACACGGGTCGAACCGCCCACCATGACCACCGCCTGCACTTCATCCAATTCGACATTGGAATCGCGTACAGCACGACGACAGGCCTTGAGGCTGCGGGCAACCATCGGCTCGATCAGGGCGTCGAAGGCGTCGCGAGTCAGGGTGGCACGCCAATCGCCATACACCACTTCCACGGACGCGGCGCCGGTCAAGGCTTCCTTGGCCGCACAAGCGGCTTGCAACAGACTGCGCTGGGTACCCGGGTCGAGGTCGGCGGACAGGCCCGCGCCCTCGATGATCCAGCCGGCAATGGCGTGATCGAAGTCATCGCCGCCCAAGGCAGTATCGCCACCGGTAGCCAAGACTTCGAAGACGCCGCCGGTCAGGCGCAGAATGGAAATATCGAAGGTGCCGCCACCCAAGTCATAGATCGCCACCACGCCTTCGGCGTGCTGATCCAGACCATAAGCCACAGCCGCCGCGGTCGGCTCGTTGAGCAGGCGCAGCACATTCAGGCCGGCCAGCTTGGCCGCATCCTTGGTGGCTTGACGCTGGGCGTCGTCGAAATAGGCAGGAACGGTGATGACCGCACCTACCAGCTCGCCACCCAGGGCCGCCTCAGCACGCTGACGCAACACCTTGAGCACTTCAGCCGATACCTCCACCGGGCTTTTCGGCCCCTGGATGGTCTCGATGAACGGCATATGCGACTCGCCCTCGACGAAGCGATAGGGCAGTTGCTCACCCAGCTGCTTGACGTCGGACAGGCCACGCCCCATCAGGCGCTTGACCGAAAGCACGGTGTTCAAAGGGTCGGTAGGTGCAGCCAGGCGGGCCGACTCGCCCACCTCGACGCGGTCGGCGTGATAACGCACCGCGGACGGCAGAATCACCTGCCCCTGCGCGTCGGCCAGCGGCTCGGAAAGACCACTGCGCAAGGCAGCGACCAGCGAATTGGTAGTGCCCAAGTCGATCCCCACAGCCAGGCGACGCTGGTGCGGTTGAGGACTTTGGCCGGGTTCGGCGATCTGCAGTAGGGCCATGCTTATCTGGACTTATCTGTATATCAGGCGTGCGACCGGAGCGGCACTGGGTTAATCGTCGAGGCGCTCTTCTAACTGGCGCACTTCGTAGGTGAGCTTGTCGAGGAACTGCATGCGCCGCATCAGGCGCTCGGCCTGCTCGCGTTGCGCCGCATCATCCCAACAGGCTGCGAAGCTTTCATTCAGTTCATCCTGGGCTGTCTTGAGCCGACGCTTGAATGCCGCCACTCCGGCCAGGTCGGCGCTGTCCTGCAAATCCTCGAGCTCTTCGCGCCATTGCATCTGCTGCAGAAGAAACTCCGGATCATGCACCGTGACTTCCAACGGCAACTCGCCGCCATTCAAAGCCAGCAGGTAACGGGCGCGCTTGGGCGGGCTCTTGAGGGTCTGGTAAGCCTCGTTGAGGCTTGCCGACTGCTCCAGGGCCAGGCGCTGCTCGCGCTCGGAAGCATCGGCAAAACGGTCTGGATGAACCCCACGCGCCAACTCGCGGTAGCGCGCGGCCAACTGCTCGAGATCCAGGCGGAAGCTCGGTTGCAGCTCAAATAAAGCGAAATGACAAGGAGTACCCACGACAAGCCTCAGATGTTGAAGCTTTCGCCGCAGCCACACTCACCGCGCACGTTGGGGTTGTTGAACTTGAAGCCTTCGTTCAACCCTTCCTTGACGAAATCAAGTTCGGTGCCGTCCAGATAGGTCAGGCTTTTCGGATCGATGATCACTTTCTCGCCGTGACTCTCGAATACCTGATCGTCCTCGCCAATCTCGTCGACGAACTCCAGCACGTAGGCAAGGCCGGAACAGCCCGTGGTGCGAACACCCAGACGAATCCCATCACCCTTGCCGCGCCCGTTGAGGGAGCGTCGCACGTGTTGAGCAGCCGCTTCTGTCATGCTGATAGCCATCGTGACTCCTTACTTGTCGCCAAATCTGTGAAAGCCGATCGGTCAGATCAGGCCTTTCTTCTGCTTGTAGTCGCGTACGGCGGCCTTGATGGCGTCTTCGGCGAGTACCGAGCAGTGAATCTTCACGGGAGGCAGGGCCAGCTCTTCAGCCAGCTGGGTGTTCTTGATGGTTTCGGCTTCATCCAGGGTCTTGCCCTTCATCCACTCAGTGGCCAGGGAGCTGGAAGCAATGGCGGAACCGCAGCCATAGGTCTTGAACTTGGCGTCTTCGATGATGCCCTGCTCATTGACCTTGATCTGCAGGCGCATCACGTCGCCGCAGGCAGGAGCGCCGACCATGCCGGTGCCGACATCCGGATCTTCCGCGTTCATCTTGCCGACGTTGCGCGGGTTCTCGTAGTGGTCGATGACCTTTTCGCTGTAAGCCATGATTCTTAATCCTCACTCATCAGAGAGTCGCTCTTGGGTTCTGCAAATCGCCGTTATCGGTACGCTCTACAGAACCCTGTGCGGCGACTTATATTCAGTGCGCCGCCCACTCGATCTTCGAGATATCGACGCCATCTTTGTACATGTCCCACAGCGGCGACAGAGCGCGCAGCTTGGTAACGGCTTCGCAGACTTTCTGCGCCGCGTAATCGATTTCTTCTTCAGTGGTGAAGCGGCCGAAGGTGAAGCGGATCGAGCTGTGAGCCAGCTCGTCGTTGCGACCCAGGGCACGCAGCACGTAGGAAGGCTCCAGGGAGGCCGAAGTACAGGCCGAACCGGAAGACACTGCCAGGTCCTTGAGGGCCATGATCAGCGACTCGCCTTCAACGTAGTTGAAGCTCAGGTTCAGGTTGTGCGGTACGCGGGCAGTCATGCTGCCGTTGATGTACAGCTCTTCCAGGTGCTCGACCTGCTTGTAGAAGCGGTCGCTCAGGGCCTTGATGCGCAGGTTCTCGGCGGCCATGTCTTCCTTGGCCACGCGGAAGGCTTCGCCCATGCCGACGATCTGGTGAGTAGCCAGGGTGCCGGAACGCATGCCGCGTTCGTGACCACCGCCGTGCATGGTTGCTTCCAGGCGCACCCGCGGCTTGCGGCTGACGTACAGCGCGCCGATCCCTTTCGGGCCGTAGGTCTTGTGGGCGGAGAAGGACATCAGGTCGACCTTCAGGGCCTGCAGGTCGATGTCGACCTTGCCGGTGGACTGAGCGCCGTCGACGTGGAACAACACGCCCTTGGAGCGGGTCAGCTCGCCGATGGCAGCGATGTCGTTGATGGTGCCGATCTCGTTGTTCACATGCATGATCGAAACCAGGATGGTGTCGTCACGCAGGGCTGCTTCGACCATGGCCGGAGTGATGAGGCCGTCTTCGCCCGGCTCGATGTAGGTCACTTCGAAGCCTTCACGCTCGAGTTGGCGCATGGTGTCCAGGACAGCCTTGTGCTCGATCTTCGAGGTGATCAGGTGCTTGCCCTTGGTGTGGTAGAAATGCGCGACACCCTTGATTGCCAGGTTGTCGGATTCGGTAGCACCGGAAGTCCAGACGATTTCACGCGGGTCGGCGTTAACCAGGTCGGCCACTTGGCGACGGGCGTTTTCCACCGATTCTTCGGCTTTCCAGCCAAACACGTGGGAGCGGGACGCCGGGTTACCGAAGTTCCCGTCGACCAGCAGGCATTCACTCATTTTCTGCGCGACGCGCGGATCAACCGGGGTGGTCGCTGAGTAATCAAGGTAAATCGGCAATTTCATGGACTCTCTCCTAAATCAGGCTGGCTGGCGTGCCGCTAGCTCTTTGGCTGTCATTCGACGGCGGACGCTTCAATCTTGTCCAGGCGCGGCGCCTTGCCATTACAACGGCGCTGGTCCTGACGCTGGGCTACTTCTTGCACCTCACGGCGAGTGACAAGGTCAGCCAAGCTGATACCGCTTAGAAATTCGTGGATCTGCAGGCTCAGATCGCACCACAGGTGGTGCGTCAGGCAGGTGTCGCCGGCATGGCAATCACCCAGCCCCTGGCATTTGGTTGCATCGACCGATTCGTTCACCGCATCGATCACCTGGGCCACCTGGATCCCCTGCATGTCGCGGGACAGCTGATAGCCGCCACCAGGACCCCGGACGCTGGACACCAGATTGCTACGGCGCAATTTGGCGAAAAGCTGTTCGAGATAGGACAGGGAAATGCCTTGGCGCTCGGAGATATCGGCCAGGGAGACCGGGCCATGTTGCGCGTGCAACGCCAGATCGAGCATGGCGGTCACGGCGTATCGGCCTTTAGTAGTCAGTCGCATGGACAAGTACCACGGAGTTTCGGAATGGAGGCGAGTATGCAATACCCGAGTAATCAGGTCAACTATAAGACCAACTACTTTAGTCGGATTTACCCGCAAAAGAGCGCGCGAATCATAGCAAAGTCTGCGACGTAATGGCACAGCGCGATGGCAACAACTGACCCGCGGGTCGCTTATGGCATCTCAGGGGATTTTTCGCCGGCAAACCGGCTCCTGCAGGAGAAGCCGGTTTGCGGGGCATCAGCCGACCTGGCTGTCGCCCTTGCCCTTGACTTCAGCAAAGTCTTCTTCACGCAGGGCAGGCAAGTCCTTGGCGCAGTAGTCACTGCCCAGATCCTTCAGCGCGCCACACATCCCCTCCAGACGACCATCGACCGCTTGCAGGTGATCAAGCAACTGACCAATGGCCCGCGCCACGGGGTCAGGCATGTCTTCGCTGACGCCATAGGCATCGAAGCCGAGCTTTTCCGCCATGGCCTTGCGCTTGGCTTCCTGCTCATCATTGGATTTCATGATGATCCGCCCCGGAATCCCCACTACGGTCGCACCGGCCGGCACCGCCTTGGTCACCACGGCATTGGAACCGACCTTGGCCCCGGCCCCGACCGTGAACGGCCCCAGCACCTTGGCGCCAGCCCCCACCACCACACCATCTTCCAGGGTCGGGTGGCGCTTGCCTTTATTCCAACTGGTGCCACCCAGGGTCACCCCCTGGTAAAGCGTGACGTCATCACCGATCTCGGCGGTTTCGCCAATGACGATGCCCATTCCATGGTCAATAAAGAAGCGACGACCGACCTTGGCCCCCGGATGAATCTCGATCCCGGTCAGCCACCGCCCGAAGTTCGAGACCAGCCGCGCCAGCCACTTCCAGCCCATCCCCCACAAGGCGCCGGACAGGCGATGGATCCAGATCGCATGCATCCCCGGGTAGCAGGTCAGCACCTCAAAGGCGTTGCGCGCAGCCGGGTCACGATGGAAAACACTTTGGATATCTTCACGCAGACGTTCGAACATCACTGATCCTTCCGCTTCTGTAGCTCCCCACGAGCCGCTTTCTGGGTTTCCGTGAGGATGCCTCGCAATATATTCATTTCCGCCCGGCTGACCGAGCTGCGACCGTACAACCGACGCAAGCGCGCCATCAAGTGTCGAGGTTTCTCCGGATCGAGGAAGTCGATGGCCACCAGGGTTTGCTGCAGGTGCTCGTAGAACCGCTCCAGCTCATCCATGGTTGCCAGCTCATCACTGCGCGGCGACGCCACCTCATCCTTCTCCACCTTTCTCGGCTGGCCCTGAGCTGCCAACCAGGACATGCGCACTTCATAGGTCAGCACTTGCACCGCCGTGGCCAGGTTCAACGAGCTGAACTCCGGATCCGACGGGATATGCACATGGAAATGACATCGCTGCAGCTCGTCATTGGTCAGGCCGGAATCTTCACGACCGAACACCAGAGCGATCTGCGCCCCCTGCCCGGCCTCCTCCACGACCTTGAGGCCCGACTCGCGGGGATCCAGCAGCGGCCAGGGAATGCGCCGATCACGAGCGCTGGTGCCGAACACCAGGGTGCAACCCGCCAGAGCATCCTCCAGCGTCGCCACCAGCTGGGCATTTTCAAGAATATCGGTGGCACCAGAAGCCCGCGCATCCGCCTCATGGGACGGAAATACCCGCGGCTCCACCAGCACCAGCCGCGACAAGCCCATGTTCTTCATGGCACGCGCAGCCCCGCCGATATTGCCCGGATGACTGGTATTGACCAGGACGACACGAATGTTCTGCAGCAAGGGAGGCGCTCTCGGACACGGGAAGGGGGAGCAAATATTACAGAACAGGCTGCACCACCGCCTCAAAAATAACCATCTGCCAATTCCGCTGCCTTATTGAGAGCCCGCGACAGGAGCGGCCAATACCCGCTGAGGAAATGCGCCACACAGCGGATCAATGCAATCAAAGCGAACGCCGACCTTCATCTGCAAAAGTTTTCTGCTAGAATGCTCGGCTTTCTTTAACAACCTTAGGTGACCTATCCATGCAGCCAATGCTGAATATCGCGCTGCGCGCCGCCCGCAGCGCCAGTGAATTGATTTTCCGCTCCATCGAGCGCCTGGATACCATCAAGGTCGACGAAAAAGACGCCAAAGACTACGTATCCGAAGTTGATCGCGCTGCCGAGCAGAAGATCATCGACGCGCTGCGCAAAGCCTACCCGACCCACGCCATCCTCGGCGAAGAAACCGGCCTGCACGCCGGCAGCGGCGAAGGCGAAGACTACCTGTGGATCATCGATCCGCTGGACGGCACCACCAACTTCCTGCGCGGCATCCCGCACTTTGCCGTGAGCATCGCCTGCAAATACCGTGGCCGCCTGGAACACGCCGTGGTCCTGGACCCGGTTCGCCAGGAAGAATTCACCGCCAGCCGTGGCCGCGGTGCCCAGCTGAACGGTCGTCGCCTGCGGGTCAGCGGCCGCACCAGCCTGGACGGCGCCCTGCTGGGCACCGGCTTCCCCTTCCGTGACGACCAGATGGACAACCTGGACAACTACCTGGGCATGTTCCGCGCCCTGGTTGGCCAGACTGCCGGCATCCGTCGCGCTGGCGCAGCAAGCCTGGACCTGGCCTACGTCGCCGCCGGTCGCTTTGACGCCTTCTGGGAATCGGGCCTGTCCGAATGGGACATGGCAGCAGGCGCCCTGTTGATCCAGGAGGCCGGCGGCCTGGTGAGCGACTTCACCGGCGGTCACGACTTCCTGGAAAAAGGCCACGTCGTGGCCGGCAACACCAAATGCTTCAAGGCAGTTCTGACCGCCATCCAGCCGCACCTGCCGGCTTCGCTGAAACGCTAAGCACCAGCGACAAAAAAGCACCCCGAGGGGTGCTTTTTTTATGCCCGCAATTCCCGTAGAAGCCAGCTTGCCGGCGAATGGGACCTTGAGATCGCCTTCGCCGGCAAACAGGCTCCTGCAGTTGAGGGTTACTGGCCGGGCTGATTCTGGTTCTGACCGAGAATCAGGCGCCCTTCTTTATCCACCGGAATCTGGTTGCCCGGATCCCGATCCATACGCACCTGGCCCTGCTTGCCACCCAGGTCGTACTTCACGTCATAACCAACGATCTTGTCACTGATGTCATTGACCGTGTTACAGCGAGTCTGCGTAGTGGTGTAGGTATCACGCTCCTGCATGCCTTCCTGCACCTTGTTCCCCGCATAGCCCCCACCAACAGCACCGGCAACCGTGGCGAGTTTCTTGCCATTGCCATTACCGATCATGCTGCCCAACAGGCCACCGCCCACTGCGCCAGCCACGGTGCCCAGGATCTGATGCTCATCCTTGACCGGGCGCTGCCGGGTCACGGCGACGTCCTTGCAGACTTCCCGCGGGGTCTTGATCTGTTGCTTGACCGGCTGAACGGCCAGCACTTGCGCATACTCAGGGCCGCTTTTAACCAGGCTGTAGGTGGCAACAGCACCCCCGGCGGTGACACCGACAGCACCCAATACCGCACCAACCAGCAACGACTTGTTCACGTGAACCTCCTGACCATACATGCGGGTCAAAAGCCCGCGCTTCTCCCAGCCTTGGAGCAAAAAAAAAGGCGCGAGTTCAACACTCGCGCCTTTTTAACTGACAGCCGGAACAGGTCAGGCCATCAAGGACGGTCGTCCACTTCCTTCTCGGTATTGGCCGGAGGAATCAGGTCTTCACTGTTCAGGTTCAGCCAGATCAGCACCACGTTGGCGATGTAGATCGACGAGTAGGTACCCGCCAACACACCGACGAACAGGGCGATGGAGAAGCCCCACAGGTTGTCGCCACCGAAGAACAGCAGGGCCACGATCGCCAGCAGGGTGGAGATCGAAGTGGCCATGGTGCGCAGCAGGGTCTGGGTGGTTGAGATGTTGATGTTCTCGATCAGGCTGGCCTTGCGCAGCACACGGAAGTTCTCACGCACCCGGTCGAACACCACGATGGTGTCGTTGAGCGAGTAACCGATGATCGCCAGCACCGCCGCCAGCACCGTCAGGTCGAAGGTGATCTGGAAAAACGACAGGATACCCACGGTCACGATCACGTCGTGGATCAGCGAGACGATGGCACCGACCGCGAACTTCCACTGGAAGCGGAACGCCAGGTAGATGAGGATGCCGCCCAGCGCCATGAGCATGCCGAGGCCACCCTGGTCGCGCAGCTCTTCACCCACCTGCGGGCCGACGAACTCGACGCGCTTGACCTGCGCCGGGTTGTCACCGCCAACCTTCTGCAGCGCTTCAGCCACCTGGTGGCCCAGTTGCGGGTCTTCGCCCGGCATCCGCACCAGCAGGTCGGTGGTCGCACCGAAGCTCTGCACGATGGCTTCGTGATAACCGGCGTCGTTCAGTTGCGAACGCACCTTCATCACGTCTGCCGGACGCTCGTAGGTCAGCTCGATGAGCGTACCGCCGGTGAAGTCCAGACCGTAGTTCAAGCCTTTGTGGAACCAGCTGAACAACGCCAGGATGGTGAGCAGCACAGTGACGCCGAACGCAACGTTGCGCACGCCCATGAAGTTAATAGTACGTAACATGGCAGCCCCTTAAATCCACAACTTCTTGAAGTCACGACCGCCGAAGATCAGGTTGACCATCGCGCGGGTCAGCCAGATGGCCGTGAACATCGAGGTAAAGATCCCGAGGGACATGGTCACCGCAAAGCCCTTGACCGGGCCGGTGCCCATGGCAAAGAGGATGCCACCCACCAGCAATGTGGTCAGGTTGGAGTCCAGAATCGCGGTGAATGCCCGGCCGAAGCCTTCGTTGATTGCTCGCTGCACGGTCATGCCGGCGGCGATCTCTTCACGTATCCGCGAGAAGATCAGCACGTTGGCGTCCACCGCCATGCCCATGGTCAGCACGATACCGGCGATACCCGGCAGGGTCAGCGTAGCCCCCAGCAGGGACATCAGGGCCAGCAGCAACACCATGTTCAAGGCCAGCGCCACAGTGGCGATCACCCCGAAGAAGCGGTAGATGGCGATGATGAACAGCGACACGAACAGCATGCCCCACAGCGACGCATCGATACCCTTGGTGATGTTGTCAGCACCCAGGCTCGGACCGATTGTGCGCTCTTCAGCGAAGTACATCGGCGCCGCCAGACCACCGGCACGCAACAGCAGCGCCAGCTCGGAGGATTCGCCCTGGCCATTGAGGCCAGTGATACGGAACTGGCTGCCCAGCGGCGACTGGATGGTCGCCAGGCTGATGATCTTCTTCTCTTCCTTGAACGCCTGGACCGGCACGTCCTTCTCAACGCCGTCGACCACCTGCTTGGTATAGGTGGTGATCGGCTTCTGCTCGATGAAGATCACCGCCATGCTGCGACCGACATTGCTGCGGGTCGAACGGTTCATCAGCTCGCCACCGTGGCCATCAAGCTTGATGTTCACCTGTGGGCGGCCATGCTCGTCGTAACCGGCCTGGGCATCGGTCACCTGGTCACCGGTGATGATCAGGCCACGCTCGATCTGCGCTGGAGGACGATTGCCCTCACGGAATTCGAAGGACTCGGAAGTCGCCTTGGAAGCACCCGGCTCGGCGGCCAGACGGAACTCCAGGTTGGCGGTCTTGCCCAGGATCCGCTTGGCTTCAGCAGTGTCCTGCACGCCCGGCAGCTCAACCACGATACGGTTGGCACCCTGGCGCTGAACCAGAGGCTCGGCCACACCCAGCTCGTTGACCCGGTTACGCACGGTGGTCAAGTTCTGCTTGATGGAGTATTCGCGGATTTCCGCCAGCTTGGCTGGGGTCATCGCCAGACGCAGCACCGGTTGGCCATTGAGGTCGGCCGGTACGATATCGAAATCATTGAAGTTCTTGCGGATCAGCGAACGGGCCTGCTCACGGCTGTCTTCATCGCTGAAGCCCAGCTGGATGGCGCCATTGAGCTGCGGCAGGCTGCGATAGCGCAGGCGCTCTTTGCGCAGCAGGCTCTTGACGTCGCCTTCATAGACTTTCAGGCGGGCGTCGAGGGCTTTGTCCATGTCCACTTCCAGCAGGAAGTGCACACCACCGGACAAGTCCAGACCCAGTTTCATCGGGTGCGCACCGAGGTTGCGCAGCCATTGCGGAGTGGTTTGCGCCAGGTTCAACGCCACCACATAGTCATCGCCCAGCGCCTTGCGCACTACATCCTTGGCCGGAAGCTGGTCTTCCTTGTTGGTCAAGCGCAGCAGGCCACCCTTGCCGTTGGCGGCAATGGAAGAAGCCTTGACGTTGATGCCGGCGTCGGTGAGCGCTTTGCTCGCACGATCCAGATCCGCCTGAGTGACCTGCAACGCGGTACTCGCGCCGCTGACCTGAATGGCCGGATCATCAGGGTATAGATTGGGAGCGGAATAAATAAAACCGATCGCCAGCACCGCCAGGATCAGTAGGTACTTCCACAGAGGATATTTGTTCAGCATCACGCCGCCCGTTTATGACGCGGGGCGCCTTGCGCGCCCCGTCGATTGGTAAAAGATGAAACTTAGATCGCTTTCAGCGTGCCTTTTGGCAGCGTGGCAGCGATCGCGCCCTTCTGGAACTTCAGTTCAACGGAGTCCGACACTTCCAGAACCACGAAGTCATCGGTCACTTTGTTGATCTTGCCGGCAATACCGCCGGTGGTCACAACTTCGTCGCCTTTCTGCAGGCTACCCAGCAGGTTCTTCTGCTCTTTGGCGCGCTTGGCCTGTGGGCGCCAGATCATCAGATAGAAGATGACCAGGAAGCCGACCAGGAAAATCCACTCGAAACCAGTGCCAGCAGGACCGGCAGCGGCAGGTGCAGCGGCGTCCGCATACGCGGCAGGGATCAAAAAGCTCATTTAACACTCCGATAATTTCAGAATTAGTGTCTTAACGTCTTTAGAACTTATTCTAAAGGCGGCACGGGTAACCCGCGTTTGGCATAGAAGGAATCGACAAAGGCGGCCAATGTACCTTGTTGAATAGCCTCGCGCAAACCAGCCATAAGACGCTGGTAATGGCGCAAATTATGGATGGTATTGAGCATACTCCCGAGCATTTCCCCACACTTGTCCAAGTGGTGCAGATAAGCACGGGAGAAGTTCTGGCAGGTGTAGCAATCACAAGTTGGGTCCAGCGGCGAATCATCATGGCGATGGAACGCGTTACGGATCTTCAGCACGCCTGTATCGATGAACAGATGCCCATTGCGGGCATTGCGGGTTGGCATCACGCAATCGAACATGTCCACACCGCGGCGCACACCCTCAACCAGATCTTCCGGCTTGCCAACTCCCATAAGGTAACGAGGTTTGTCGGCTGGCATCTGGCCTGGCAGGTAGTCCAGGACCTTGATCATTTCATGCTTGGGCTCGCCCACCGACAGGCCGCCAATGGCCAGGCCGTCGAAGCCGATCTTGTCCAGGCCTTCCAGGGAGCGCATGCGCAGGTCCTGGTGCATGCCGCCCTGGACGATACCGAACAGCGCCGCGGTGTTGTCGCCGTGGGCATTCTTCGAGCGCTGGGCCCAGCGCAGGGACAGCTCCATGGAGATTCGCGCCACGTCTTCATCAGCCGGGTACGGCGTGCATTCATCGAAGATCATCACGATGTCCGAACCCAGGTCGCGCTGCACTTGCATCGACTCTTCCGGGCCCATGAACACCTTGGCGCCGTCCACCGGCGAGGCGAAGGTCACGCCCTCTTCCTTGATCTTGCGCATGGCACCCAGGCTGAACACCTGGAAGCCACCGGAGTCGGTCAGAATCGGGCCTTTCCACTGCATGAAATCATGCAGGTCACCGTGGGCCTTGATCACTTCCGTGCCCGGGCGCAGCCACAGGTGGAAGGTGTTGCCGAGGATGATTTCGGCGCCGGTAGCGACGATATCCCGCGGCAGCATGCCCTTGACCGTGCCATAGGTGCCCACCGGCATGAAGGCCGGGGTTTCCACCGTGCCGCGGGGGAAGGTCAGGCGACCGCGACGAGCCTTGCCATCAGTGGCCAGGAGCTCGAAGGACATACGACAAGTGCGACTCATACAGTTTCCTCGGGGGCCAGATCCTTGGGAGCGGTCGGCGCGGGATTACGGGTGATGAACATCGCATCACCGTAGCTGAAAAAGCGGTATCCATTTTCCACCGCGGCGCGATAGGCGGCCATGGTTTCGGGATAGCCGGCGAACGCCGAAACCAGCATCAACAGCGTGGATTCCGGCAGATGGAAGTTGGTCACCAGGGCATCGACCACATGGAACGGCCGGCCCGGGTAGATAAAGATGTCGGTGTCGCCACTGAACGGCTTGAGCACGCCATCGCGCGCGGCGCTTTCCAGGGAGCGCACGCTGGTGGTGCCCACTGCCACCACCCGGCCACCGCGAGCCCGGCACGCAGCAACTGCATCCACCACGTCCTGGCCGACTTCCAGCCACTCATGGTGCATATGGTGATCTTCGATGCGCTCGACCCTCACCGGCTGGAAGGTACCAGCCCCCACGTGCAGGGTGACGAACGCGGTCTCCACGCCCTTGGCGGCAATGGCCTCCAGCAGCGGCTGGTCGAAATGCAGCCCGGCGGTCGGTGCCGCCACCGCGCCCAGGCGCTGGGCGTACACGGTCTGGTAACGCTCGCGATCGGCGCCTTCATCCGGACGGTCTATATAAGGAGGCAACGGCATGTGCCCGACCCGGTCCAGCAGCGGCAGCACTTCTTCGACAAAGCCCAGCTCGAAGAGCGTGTCATGGCGCGCCAGCATCTCGGCTTCGCCACCGCCGTCGATGAGGATCTTCGACCCAGGCTTGGGCGACTTGCTGGAGCGCACATGGGCCAGCACACGGTGGCTGTCCAGCACCCGCTCGACGAGGATTTCCAGCTTGCCGCCGGAAGCCTTCTGACCGAACAGACGGGCCGGAATCACCCGGGTATTGTTGAACACCATCAGATCGCCCGGGCGCAAATGCTCAAGCAAATCAGTGAATTGACGGTGGGCCAAGGCGCCGGTTGGCCCATCCAGGGTCAACAGACGGCTGCCGCGACGCTCGGCCAGTGGATGGCGGGCGATCAGCGAATCAGGAAGCTCGAAGGTAAAGTCAGCAACGCGCATGATGGGGTTCGTCTAGCAGGGCCGGAAAGTTTAGCGGATTAAGCAAAAATTGACCATGAAAGCCGATTGACCAACGGTAAGCGCCTCTCTATACTTCGCCGCCATTGAGCCCTGATGGCGGAATTGGTAGACGCGGCGGATTCAAAATCCGTTTTCGCAAGAAGTGGGAGTTCGAGTCTCCCTCGGGGCACCAAACATGAAAAAGACCTTGAAATCCAAGGTCTTTTTTTTCGCCTGCAGAAAAGTGCCAGCACGACGCACACCTCCCGTTGCGGGCCTCTTTCCCGCCCTGCTCAGTCGTACAAGTCCTCCACGTAGTACTCGTAGTTGTCGGCATTCTCCACCGCGTCGCTCGGGCGGTTGGCTCCCAGGTTCTGCGATCCCGCCACGCCGTAGGCGCCGGGGATATCGGTGGTGTGGCCAATGGAATGGGTCAGTTCATGCACCACGGTACCGGCCTGGGTATCGAAACCCACGCGCGGCGGCAGGGCAAAGAATGCCGTGCAGAACCAGGCCTGCACGTCCCCGCGGGCGTTGACGTAGGTGGCGGCGATATCCCCGGGCGCGTCGCAAGGGTCATTCGGGTTGACCCGGCAATAGGCCGTCAGGGTGTTGCCACTGTTGAGCTTGAAACGCACCCCGTCGAGCACTGCACGCACCCGCTGGTAGCGATCCTGGCTGAAGGTACCGAACCAGGTCCGGTAGGCCAGGTCCTGATTGCGGCGAAAGGTCGCTTCATTGTTGTTGACCTGGTTGTAGGCATTGGTCGACCAGGTAGTAGCGACGGCCACGGCATTGCTCACCGCGGTACGGTCAGCCTGGGTGGCACAGGAGCCGTCAAACGCCACGTTGATGGCGAGCGCCGATTGCGCCAGCGCACCCAGGCCCAGTAGCAGCAACAGATTTTGCCAGCGACGCGCCAGACGACGGCGGCTTGAATGAACAACGGTATCAGTATCCATATTCAGCATCCTTCCATGCAGGTTCCGAGGAATGTCGCTCCCCCTGCCAGGGGCGACACTCGCATTGGATTCCCGAGGCTCGCGGTGCATCAGCAGGAATTGCTTCCGTAGCCGGCGCCAGGGCCCCGCGCGCCTGATACAAGCATCTCTCGGGCACATCCTTGATGGAGGTCAAAGAGCCGACGTTTGAGGGCCATACACTTGTAAGTGAACATTTGAACGAGACGCACAGGCCCTCCTTATATGAGTGAAGAATCCACCCTCCGCACCCAGCCCAAAGCCTTGCCGGAAGCCAGCTCCGCCAGCCCTGCCAAGAGCACCCCGCGCAAACCCGCAACGCCGCGCCCGCGTCGCCCACGCACAGCGAGCAAGGCTGCACCGGTGAAAGCCGCCGAGGCCGAAATCAGCGCCATCAGCCAGAAGCCCATGGCCCTGCAGGTGGCCAGCGCGCCGCGCGGCTCCAACGAAGACAGCGTGTCCGCTGCGCTGCCGGGCAATTATCCGTACCGCAACCGCATGCGCCGCGCCGAGTACGAAAAGGCCAAGAACGAACTGCAGATCGAACTGCTCAAGGTGCAAAGCTGGGTCAAGGAAACCGGGCAGCGCATCGTGGTGCTGTTCGAAGGCCGTGACGCTGCTGGCAAGGGCGGCACCATCAAGCGCTTCATGGAACACCTCAACCCCCGCGGCGCGCGGATCGTGGCCCTGGAAAAGCCCTCGGAACAGGAAAAGGGCCAGTGGTACTTCCAGCGCTATATCCAGCACCTGCCCACCGCCGGGGAAATGGTCTTCTTCGACCGCTCCTGGTACAACCGCGCCGGGGTGGAACGGGTGATGGAGTTCTGCTCGCCCCTGCAATACCTGGAGTTCATGCGCCAGACCCCGGAGCTGGAGCGCATGCTGTGCAACAGCGGCATCCTGATGTTCAAGTTCTGGTTCTCGGTGAACCGCGAAGAACAGCTGCGCCGCTTCATCTCCCGTCGGGACGACCCGCTCAAGCACTGGAAGCTATCGCCCATCGACATCAAGTCCCTGGACAAGTGGGATGAGTACACCGCCGCCAAACAGGCGATGTTCTTCCACACCGACACCGCCGATGCCCCTTGGACGGTGATCAAGTCCGATGACAAGAAGCGCGCGCGAATCAACTGTATCCGCCACTTCCTGCACGAGCTGGACTACCCGGGCAAGGACCTGAAAGTCGCCCATGCCCCGGACCCATTGCTGGTGGGCCGCGCCTCGCGTGTACTGGAAGAGGATGAAGGCACCCAGGCCCAGGCTGCGACAGATCCGCGAGCCACGCGCCTGGCCTTGTCAGCCTGAATTCCGGGCAAAAAAAACTGCGCGCAGACAGGCGGGTCTGTGCGCAGCAAAAGTCGAGCGGATCTATGAATCAGAGCACTGGATCAGCTCGAGGCCTCAGGCAGCCTCGGTCACCGGCGTCACCTTCTCCGGTGGTTTGATAGAGCCGATGTACACCGCAAAGATGGTCAGCAGCGCACCCGCGATCTGCAGCGCCGAGCTGGCCTTGCCGAGAAAAGCCACATCGACGAAGTAGGTGATCACCGGCTCCAGCAGCAGGATCAGCCCCGCCAGGCCCAGGCTGATGGCACCGATGGAGCGGTTGACCAGCAACCAACCCACGAATTGCACCATCACCCCGTAGATGATCAGCATCACCAGGGTCTGCCCATCGACGATGGCCAGGCTTTCCCCCATGGCCAGGGCATACACCAGCAGCACCAGCGCGGCCCACAGGCTCAGGTTGAGCATCTGTGCGATCTTGTCGCCCCCACCGTCAGGCAACTGCGTGTTGACCTTGAGGAAATACACGCAAATGGCGTAGGCCAGGCCCGAGAGCACGCCATAGACCACACCCTTGATGCCCACTGCACTGGTCATTTCCGGCAGCAGCAACAGGTACAGGCCGATAAACGCCAGGGTAATGGAGATCAGGAAGTAGATCGACGGCTTCTCCTTGAGCAGGTACAGACCCAGCAGGGTCATGAAGAACACCTGGCAATTGGTCAGGATCGAGCCGATGCCGGGGCCGACGATGTAGATGCTCTGGTGCCAGAGCACCAGGTCGATGGCCAGGAACACCCCGGCCAGGGCCGTGTACAGCTGCGCCTTGGCGCTCTTGAGCAGCACCGGGATGCGCCGCACCTTGAGCAGCAGGAAGAACAGGATCGAGGCGAACAGCATGCGGTAGAACCCGGCCCCACCGGCGCCGATGTGGGCAAAGGCCACCGCCAGCGCCGACAGGCTGAGCATCAAGCCACCAATGGTCAGCTCGATGATGGCGCGGTTGGTATTAGTCGACATGCGCGACTCCATTAATGAAGACCAGAGGATCGACGTCCTGGTCCGGGTCACTTAACTTGCCCTGCTCCAGCACCTGTTGCATGGCGTCGAAAATGCTCGCCAGGCCGGCCTGCAGCGTTTCGCTGCTGATGGTCAGCGCCGGCATCAGCTTGAGTACCTGGTCCACCGGACCGCAGCGCTCGATGATCAGGCGGCGGGCGAAGCAGGCACGCATCACCGCGGCGGCCAGGGCCGGGTCGTGGAACTCGATGCCGTAGAACAGCCCGCGTCCGCGCACATCCTTGATATGCCCGGCGAAGCGTTCGGTCACCTCAGCCAGCCACTCCTTGAGCTGTGCTTCGTTGGCCTGGATGTGCTTGACCAGGCGGTCATCGCTCCAGAACTCCTGCACGGTCTTGGTGGCGGCGACAAAGGCCAGGGTGTTGCCGCGGAAAGTGCCGTTGTCCTCGCCAGGGGACCATTGGTCCAGTTCCGGGCGATGCAGCAGCAGGGCGAAAGGCAAGCCGTAGCCGCTGAGGGACTTGGACAGGCACACCATGTCCGGGGTGATGCCCGAGGGCTCGAAGCTGAAGAAGGTCCCGGTACGGCCGCAGCCGGCCTGGATGTCGTCGACGATCAGCAGGATGCCGTGCTCGGCGGTCAGCTGGCGCAGGCGCTGGAGAAACTCTGCCGAAGCCACGTTGATCCCGCCTTCGCCCTGGATGGTTTCCAGGATCACCGCTGCCGGCAGGTCCATGCCGGAACTGTTGTCCTTGACCAGGCGCTCGAAGTAGGCGATGGAATCCAGGCCTTCCAGGTAACCGTCGAACGGCATGCGGAACACATAGGGATCCACCCCTGGCTGGCGGTTGTCACGGTTGCCGGTCAGCCCCAGGGAGGTGTTGGACATGCCGTGGAAGCCGTTGGTGAAGGCCACGATGTGCCGGCGCCCGGTGACCTTGCGCGCCAGTTTGACCGCCGACTCCACCACGCTGGTGCCGGTGGGCGAGGTGAACTGCATTTTGTAGGGCAGGGCCCGGGGCGCCAGGATGATCTTGCGGAAGTTGTAGATGAACTCCTGCTTGGCCCGGCTGTGCATGTCCAGGGCGGCCTGGATGCCGTCCCGTTGCAGGTAGTCGATCACCGCGGCCTTCACCGCCTTGGGGTTGTGGCCATAGTTCACGGACCCGGCGCAGCTCAGGAAGTCGATATAGGCCTGGCCTTTCAGGTCATACAGATGACTGCCCTGGGCCTGGTCGAAGACCACCGGAAAGCTGCGGCAGTAACTGCGCGCCGAAGACTCCACATCCGCAAATACGCCCAACTCATCCATTTCTGAAATATCCATTGCTGCCTGCTCACATAAAGGGGTCGAGGTTCAGGATTCGATGCAGCGGCTCAAGCGATCTTTTCTGCAGCCTGGGCCAGGCCCAGTTGCTGGTTCAGCGAGTTGAAAATGTCCCGCGAGCGCAGCGACAGCAGGCTGAAGGAGCCGGCATCGCCATAGCCGTGGGAGGATTCGCACAGACCATTGAGGTACAACGCGGGCAGATGGCTGCCCTTGGCTGCGGCCAGGCTGTAGTCGCGCCCGATGCGGATCACGCCCTGAGCGTCGCTCTCCAGGTGTTCGGCCAGGTCCTTGAGGATCGCCGGGTAGCGTTCTTCCTGGGGGCCGGTGCCGAGGTTGCGAAAACCCGTGGCCAGGACGATCGCGTCCAGCCCGCCCAGCTCCTCGGTGGCGTGGGTGCTGCTGTTGCGCAGCGACAGGCTGTAGCCCTCGCCGTCCGGCGTGCAGCCCTGGATCTCGCTGAGCCCCTTGATGATCACGCGCTCGCGGCCCTGCAGCTTGTCCTCATACATGCCCACGTAGAGTTCCTTGATTACGTCGGCATCGGCAGCGGAATAGTTGGTGTAGTGCAGGTGGCGGTTGATGTTCTTCTTCGCCTCGGCGGAGCTGTTGTAGTACTGGTCGACGAAGGACGGGAAGTACACGTGCTCGCTGAACTGGCTGGTGTCCTTGAGGCGGAAGCCGTAGCCGCGCTGCACGCTGACGATTTCCAGGTTCGGGTAGGTGTGGCGCAGGTGCAGGATGATTTCGATGGCGCTCTGGCTGCCGCCGACCACCGCCACGCGCTTGAGCTCACCCTTCTGCGCCAGGCTGGCCAGGCGCCCCAGGTACTGGGTCAGGTGGAACACCCGGTCCGCCGCGGCGTTGGCGAACACCTGCGGAATCACCGGGGTGCGGCCCGGGGCCAGGACCACGGAGCGCGCCTGGTACTGCACGCCGGCCTGGGTGGTGATGGTGTAGAGGTTGCTGGCCGGGTCGACCTGGATCTGGCTCACGCTCTGGTTGTAGGCCACGTCCCGGGCGAAAAAGCCGGCAACCCAGCGTACGTACTCGGCGAACTCGCTGCGCAGGGGGAACTCCAGGCCCAGGTTCAGGTGTTCGAACAGGCGGTCGTTCTCGAACAGGAAGTTGGTGAAGGTGTAGCGGCTGCGCGGGTTGCGCGGCGTTACCAGATCACGGCTCGGGTGGTTCTGGATATCGCTGCCGGAGAGCATCATCTCCGGCTGCCATTGAGTGCTCGCGTGACGCTCGAGAAACAGCCGGGTGCCGGCAAATTCCATCTCTTCCATGGCGATGGCCAGGGCGATGTTCGCCGGGCCAAAACCGATGCCGATCACGTCGTAAACTTGCCCTTCACGGCCAACATCCTTGGCAGTCACTTTATGAACACTCATAAATTCCCCTTCCTGCAACAAAAGTCAGACTCGAAAAAGCAGAAAAAACACCAGGGTCTTTTCTGCCTTCCGTCAAATAGCCATTAATTTTTAGTTAGCGTTATTCGTTATAACTAGTTCGGCTTTTTCAAACTTCTTCTGCAGCCAACTTCAGCCACTTTTGTACTGGCGGGTAGGCCAGAACTTGTTCGACATAAGCCTGAAGTTGTGCCGGCACCGCCACGCCATAACGACGGAAGCGGAACACCACCGGTACGAACATGGCATCGACGATGCCGAAGTCGCCGCACAGGAACTGCTTGGAGCCGCTGGCGTGGCGCAGGTTGGTCCAGATGTCGAAGATCCGCTGGATCTCTTCCTGGGTGTCGGCGGTCAGCGGCTCGGGGGTATCGCCGGTGTTCAGGCCGAAGGACATCTGGGTACGCAGGTTGACGAACCCGGAGTGCATTTCCGCCGCGGCAGCGCGGGCCTGGGCCTTGACCAGCGGGTCCTGGGGCCACAGGTTGGCCGCCGGATAGGCACCGGCAACGTACTCGCAGATGGCCAGGCTGTCGTTGATCACCACCTTGTCCAGCAGCAGTGCCGGCACCTTGCCCGAGGGCGAATAGCGCAGGATCTGCTGGCGGGTGTCATCCTGTTCCAGCTTGACCTGAAGGGTCTCGAAGGAGACGTCTGCCGTTACAAGAACCAGCCATGCACGAAATGACCATGAAGACTTTTTGTAATCCCCAATAACTAGTTTTGTAGGCATCACTTCCCCTAGCTCGCGTTGTGAAATGGGTGCTAAATTTAGCGGCCCTCTTTTCCAACGTATTGCACAAAACTGGACAAACTCATGGATGAGCACCAACCCGGCAAAGTCTTTAGGCCAGACAAGGATTTCGTGCAGTTTTGGCGAATACCAGAAGGCGACTGTGAGTTGTTATCGGCGCGTTACAGCACTCAGTCTTTTGGCAGGCATTCACATGATCGGTATGCAGTAGGCGTTATAAGCAGCGGGGTGGAAAAACTCTTCTATAGAGGCAGCTACTACTTGGGCAGCGCCGGCAGCGTGGTCACCATCACCCCGGGGGAAATTCATGACGGCCTCCCCGGGCATGACCAGGGCTGGATGTACCGCATGCTTTACCTCGACCCGGGCTGGGTCAACCGGGTGATTTTCCAGGGCCGCTTCGGCGCCGAGCACATCCATCTGTTCCAGAATGCCCTGAACCTGGACCCCAGCTTTGCCCTGACCTTCCTCCAGCAACACCAGATCATCGAAAATTCCCCACCCAGCCTGGAGCGCGAATCCATCCTCCTGGACCTGGTGACCCAACTCTTCGAACGCAGCGGCGCCCCCATTGCCGCCATCGCCAGCGCCGAGCGCAGCGCCGTCAAGTTCATCAAGAAGAAGCTCGAAGACGAATACGCCCGGCACATTCCCCTGGAAGAACTGGCGCAACTGGTGGACATGGACCCGCTGTACCTGATCCGCGTGTTCAAGAAGACCGTCGGCGTCTCGCCCCACAGCTACCAGATCCAGAAGCGCGTGGCCCAGGTGCAGAACCTGCTGCGCACCGGCGCCAGCCTGGCGGAAGCCTCGTTCAGCTGCGGCTTCTTCGATCAGAGCCACATGACCCGCGCCTTCAAGAAGGTGGTGGGCATTACCCCCGGCAGTTTCCGTAACAGCCGCGCCTGAAGCGCGCGGCCTTCTTTCCCTGTCACTCCCGTTTGTTCAAGGACCCGCAACATGCCCGCAATCCCGACCCCGGAACTCACTCAGCTGCCTGCCGGCGCCGTCGCCTACCCCGACGCCCGGGAGCTGTTCGTCGCCGACCAGCAGGAACTGGCCGAACATCTGCTGCCGCTGCTGTCCATCGACGCCAGCCAGATCAACCCCGAATGGTCCGGACGCCTGCACCTGCTGAGCCCCATCGAACCCGATGAAGGCCTGGTGGGCGAACTCACCCAGGACGAAGGTTTTGGCAGCGAGCTGCTGAAGACCAACTGGATCGGCTTCAAGATCGAGAACGGCCGCTATCGCCTGTGCGGCGATCCGCGCTACTTCTTCCTGCACCCGGGCAACGCCCAACTGCCCGAATCGCGGCGCAACCAGCGGGCCCAGCTGCAACGCCATTACGCTCAGGAGCACGCGGCTTACCAGACGGCGCGCCAGCGTTACCAGGAGCTGGGCTATCTGACCTGGCCGGAAGATGACGAGCAGCGCCTGACGTTTATCAATGAAATGGGCGGCGTGGCCGAGGGTTACGGCAACTGGGTGGAAACCGTGGAATTCCCCATGGATATCGTTGAAGCCACGGACGACAGCGGCGACATCGACGTCTGGCCCCTGAGCCCCGCGGGCCGGCGCTTCCAGCACGTGCTCGGGGTTCCGGCCTACCACTACGGCATCAGCGGCGCCGACCTGATCGTGATGTTCTATGAGCCGGTGGAGGGCCTGGTGCTGTTCTGCTTCGACTGGTCCTGATATGACCCGGTAGCCGCCTCAGGCCGTGATCGGTTGGGCGGCGTTGCCTCTGCAACGCCGTCCTGCAGAAGCTCGCCAAATCCTGCAGGGTTTTGTTGGCCGGAGCCCTGACTACACCGGCAATTCCACCCGCGCTTCCAGCCCACCCCCCTCACGATTGAGCAGCCGCAACTCGCCACCATGCTCGCGGACAATCGCCCTTGCAGCCGACAAGCCCAGGCCCACGCCGCCGGTGCTCTTGTTGCGCGATGACTCCAGCCGGAAGAACGGTGCAAACACCTGCTCCAGCGCCTCGGCGGGAATCCCCGGGCCACGATCCAGCACCCGCACGCGCAATTGATGCGCATCGTGTTCCAGCACAATGGCCGGCTCGCCCCCGTACTTGATCGCGTTGTCCAGCAGGTTGGTCATCACCCGTTTCAGTCCCAGGGGCCGACCGCAATACACCAGGCGCGGCGGGCCGCTGAAAACGATCGGAATCGACTGGTCGCGATAGTCGTCCACCAGGGTCTGCAACAGCTCGGCCAGATCGAAATGGGTGGCCTGTTCCAGCCGCGCATCGTCGCGAAAGAACTCCAGGGCCGAATTGATCATGGCCTGCATCTCGTCCACATCGCGGAACAGGCGCTGCTGCTGGTCGGCATCCTCGATGAACTCACCGCGCAGGCGCATGCGGGTCAAGGGTGTGCGCAGGTCATGGGAAATGGCCGCGAGCATCTGGGTGCGGTCCTTGATGAAGTGCTGCAACTGCGCCTGCATGGCGTTGAAGGCCAGGATTGCCTGGCGGATCTCGTGGGGCCCCACCGGATCGATGGGCGGTGCACGAAAGTCCACGGCAAAGCGCCGTGCGCCCTGGGCGAACTGCTGCAGCGGCTTGGCCAGCCGGCGCGTGGCGATCAAGGCCACCAGACCGGTGGAGATCAGCACCAGAGCGATCACGATCAGGTTGCGCGTGCCCTCCTCCAGCCCCCAACTGCGTGACGCCGAAGAAAACATCAGCCAGCTTTGGTCGCTCAACTGCACCAGCAGCGCGTAGCGACCTTGGTCGCTTCGCCAGTCGCTGGGCTGATAGGCCTCGATATGCCGCTGCGGTGGGCCGAGCAAGGCGCGAAATGCCTCGGAGCCGTCGCGGTATTCGGAGTCTTCCAGCAGCGGCAGATCCAGGCCCTGCCGTGTCGCCTGCCAGACAATGCTCAGGTGATCGGTGCTGACCGAAGCCGCCAACCGCGAGCGCTGGCCCGGCTCCGAGGCCTCGACCATGCGCACGATGGCCGCGGACTTCTCCAGCAACCCGGTTTCCGCCAGTGGCGGATAAGCCCAGACCCCGGCCAACTGCACGAACAGTGCATTGAACGCCAGGGCCGTGAGCATGGCCATGATGATGGTCAGGGCGATCCAGCGCGCCACGGTGTCGCGCAGGCGATAACGCCACAAGGGCTTGATCAGCTTCACTGGCGGGTCACGCTGGGGGTGAACAGATAGCCGCCGTTGCGCACGGTACGAATCATCGCCGGGCGCTTGGTGTCGAATTCCAGCTTGCGCCGCAGGCGGCTGACCTGGACATCGATGCTGCGATCGAAGGCGTCATGGGCCTGGCCCCGGGCCAGATCCAGCAACTGCTCGCGGGTGAGGATGCGCTGCGGATGCTCGACAAACACCAGCAGCAGATCGAACTCCCCTGCCGACAACGGAATCATCACCTGGTCCGGCGAGCGCAGTTCGCGGCGAGTCAGGTCCAGCTGCCAGTCGGCGAACTTGATCAGGGGCCGCGGCACGTCCGCGCTCACCGGCCGGACCTCTCCAGCCCGGCGCAGCACTGCCCGCACCCGGGCCAGCAGCTCGCGGGCATCGAAGGGCTTGCTCAGGTAATCGTCGGCGCCCATCTCCAGGCCCACCACCCGATCGCTCAACTCGCCCATGGCGGTGAGCATGATCACCGGCGTGGCATGCTGCTGGCGCAGACGCTGGCACAGGGTCAGGCCGTTATCGCCGGGGAGCATCAGGTCGAGAATGATCAGGTCCGGCACCTCCCGCTCCAGAGCCGCCCACAGCGAAGCGCCATCGGTGGCCACGGCCACCTGATAGCCCTGTTGGACAAAAAATTTCTTCAGCAGCGCGAGGACTTCAATGTCGTCGTCCACGATCAACAGGCGGCTCACCAGCGGGCATCACTTCAAGTCGGAAAGAGCCTTTATCTAAAACCATTCGCCGCCCTGCGTCATATATTTCAACGCAGTAACAAACCTTCACCCGCGCAATAAAGCAGACATCTTTGCGCAAGGTTCGCCTGCCAGCATCGGCTTCCCCCTGCTGGAGAACCCTGACCATGCACCTGATCAAGCCCGCCTCGGCCCCAGCCCCTCTCGTCGCGAAGGAGCTGCCCATGTCCACCTCCGAACAACACGCCCTGATGCTCCTGCAACGCGTGACCAAACTCGACGACGCCAGCCTGCATTGCCGCGAAGTCAGCCTGCGCATGTCCGATGACCAGAATCACCTGGTGCTGACCCGCTACAGCGAGCACTACAGCCCCGAGGGCATGGAGTGGGTGGAGCGCAAGCATCGGGTGTCGGTGACCGACCTGCTGCGCTGGGTGATCGAGCAGGGCCAGCCGCAGAGCATTGAACGCGGAGAAGAACACAAGGCCTCGGCCTGAGGCCTGTAGGGGCGAGCTTGCTCGTGACGATCGCGCGCAAGCTCGCCCCTACAGAACTCCGCTAACTGATCTGACTGGCCGTGGCCACAGAGGCGCCCCTAAGTCTCTTCGGCAGACGCCTGTCTGCCCGCCTCCCCACGAACACCAACCTCTCGACACGCCAACGCACTCACCGCCAGACACCCCGCCGCCAGCGAATACACCCACACCGTGGACGCCACCGGCAGCAGCAAGCCGGCGATCAAGGGCCCGACCCCGGCGCCGATATCCCGCCACACCGCATTGGCCGCCAGGGCTCGCACCCTGCCCGCCCCCGGATGCCGCTGTGCAACCACCGTGACCACCAACGGCAATTGCAGGGCCCGCAACACCAGCACCAGGGCGCCGCCGACAATCAGCCAATGGCAACCAAAGCCCACCAGGGCCAAAGAGGTCAGCAGGGAGAAGACGATCAACATCCGTGTTGCGCCCCAGCGTTGTGCAGCGAGGCCGCCCAGGGGGCTCAGGAGCATTTCCGAAACGTAGCGCAGGGCCAGAAGCCCGCCCGCCACCAGTACCGCGTTGCCCGCCATCAGCTGCTCGGCCTGCAGCGACAGGCCAATGATGAACAGACCATCCAGCACCAGCCCTTCGATAAAGGACCACAGCGCCACGCTGTCGGGGCGCTGAAAACGGCGGCTGGAACTGGCCAGTGGATGGGGTTTGCTCGGCAGGCCGAAGGCCAGGAGCAGGGCGACCAGCGACGTCAGGGCCATAAGAAGGAAGATCACTCGCGGGCCATATTCGACGCTGACCAGCGCGCCCAGGGGCAAGGCCAGCATCGGCCCGGTGGCGATCAGCGCCCGGGAGCGGCCGGTGCGGCGGGCGGCGCCCGTGGGCTCGGCGGTGGCCATGACCTGGGTTGAAAGGTTGAGGGCCGCGTAGGTCAGGCCCCAGCCCAGGCGCAACAGCAGCAGCCACCAAAAGCCGGACAAGGTGGCGTAACCCAGGGCACAGAGGGCGGCGGTGGCGGCGGCCAATACGCAAACCGGGCGATCACCGCGCCGGGCGTAGAAGCGCATCACATGGCTGTAGCCGAAGATCCGCACCAGGCGGTTGGCTGCCAGCAACAGGCCGGCTTCGGCCAGGGTCACGCCGAAGGCCTCGTGCTGCATGGGCAGCAACAGGTAGAGCAAGGTGTCGCCGGGCAGGCACAGGCCGAGGATCGAGGCGGCGCGGGCGGAAGCCTTATCGGTGGTGCGGGCGTGGGTATCGGGCATGGCAGGCAAACCGGCAGGTCATGAACGGCGTTCAGCGTGACCTTCTGTTGCGACACTGACAAACGCTTTAATTGCGCCATACATGTGACTAAATTAGACACATGATCACTGACCTGCCGCCCCTGAACGCCGTCCGCGCCTTTGCCGCCGCTGCTCGCCACGAGAGTTTCAGCCGCGCCGCCGAAGAACTGCATGTGAGCCACAGCGCGGTGAGCCGCCATATCAAGTTGCTGGAAGAGCACCTGGGAGTGCTGCTGTTCGAGCGGCGCATTCGCCAGTCGGTGCTGACCCCCGCCGGGCAAGCCTTCTATGAACAGGTCAGCGTGGCCCTGACCCAGATCGCCAATGCCGCCGCCTCCCTGCGCCGCGGCGCGGCCCTGCGCAAGGTCATCATCAATGTGCGGCCGTCCTTCGCGGTGCGCTGGCTGATTCCGCGCTTGCCGCAGTTCATGGCGCTGTACCCGCAGATCCAGCCGGAGGTGGTGACCAGCACCCTGCTCCCCGATCCGGCCAAGGAAACCTTCGATCTGGTGATTCGCCGCGGGCGCTCGGGCTGGGCAACCACGCTGCAACCCCAACGCCTGCTGGAAGACGAAATCCTGGTGGTGGCAGCGCCGTCGCTGTTGCACAGCACAGCACTGAACAGCCCCGATGATCTGCCGCGACATACCTTGCTGGTCAGCCGCACCCGCGCCAGCGACTGGCAGAAGTGGCTGGAGCACTGCGGCCTGAAACCGCTGCGTACCTCGCCAACCTTGCATTTCGACCATATGCACTTCGTGCTCCAGGCCTGCGTCGACGGGCTGGGCCTGGCGCTGTGCCCGGCCTCGTTGCTGGCCAAGGACCTGGCCAGCGGCCGCCTGATCTGCCCCTTGCCGGAACTGCTTCAGCCCCTGACCCGCTATTACTACGCGCTGGCCAGCGATGCGGCCCCCGAAGCCCAGGTGTTTATCGACTGGATGCTGGCGCAGATTCACCAGGACGCCATGGATAATCAGGTACAACAGCTTGCGGGCAATGCGGGCCCACGCCCATAAATAATCGGATACAAAAGCCTTGCTCCAGCCCGCACAACCGACGTTTCTTCGACATCGGCTGCGCTACCATTTCGCCCCCTTTGCAACCGCTAGAGATCCCGCAGCAGATGCTCCCGACCACGCCCCCCACTGCCCTGCCTCCTGTTCTCGCCGGCCCGTTGCTGCGCCGCCTGGAGCCGACGCGGCTGGTGCTGTGGCTGGTGGGCTCCAGGGCATTGGCGCTGACCCTGCGCCTGCAGCCCGCTGGCAGCGCGACCCTGGATCTGGCCCTCGACCCGCAGCAATGCCAGGTCATTCCCGTAGGTCGCCATGCCTTCATCCATCTGATCGATGTGGCACTGGACGATGCCCTGCCCCTGGACGTGACGATCGCCTATGACCTGCTGATCAACGATGCCGAGGACAGCGCCCGGGCCATTGCCGATTGGGCACCGCACCTGCTGTATGGCGATGCCGGGGCCCCTGAGTTCGTGCTCCACAGCCGCATCGACAACCTGCTCCACGGCTCCTGCCGCAAGCCCCATCACCCGTCCGCTGACGGCTTGCTCTGCGTCGACCGCCTGCTGGCGCAACACCCCGAGCCTGCACAACGCCCGGCCTTGCTGATGATGAGCGGCGATCAGGTGTACGCCGACGATGTGGCCGGGCCCATGCTGCGGGCCGTCCACGCCCTGATCGAGCGCCTCGGGCTGTTCGATGAAGAGTTGGACGGTGCCGTGGTGGCCGACAGTCAGGCGCTGTACCGCCATGGCGCCAGCTACTACCAGCGGGCCGAATTGCTCCCGGCGCTGAAGAGCAATGAAACCCTGCGCGAGCGGTTTTTCGGCGGGGTGAAAAAGCCGATCTTCACCAGCAGCAACGCTGACAACCACCTGGTGACTTTCGCCGAGGTGCTGGCCATGTACCTGCTGGTCTGGTCGCCGCTGCCCTGGACCCTGATCACGCCGCAGCCGCCGCAACTGACGCCGGAACAGCAAACGCGCTACACCCGGGAACAGCAACGCATCGACGATTTTGTCCAGGGCCTGAAGGGTGCCGCGCGGGTCTTTGCCCACCTGTCGTGCCTGATGATCTTCGACGACCACGACATCACCGACGACTGGAACCTCAGTGCCCAATGGGAAGAAACCGCCTACGGCCATCCCTTCTCCAAGCGCATCATCGGCAACGCGCTGCTGGCTTACATGCTGTGCCAGGGCTGGGGCAACAACCCGGATGCCTTCGCTCAACTGCTGGAACACACCCGGGCCTTGAGCGCCACGGCACAAACTCCGGAACGCATGCTGGAATGCCAGGCCCAAAACGACCTGATCGACCAGTTGCTGGGTTTCCAGCAGTGGCAATACGTATTGCCCAGCACCCCGGCCCTGGTGGTGCTGGACACCCGCACCCGGCGCTGGCGCAGCGAGTCCAACCTGGGCCAGCCTTCCGGCCTGCTGGACTGGGAAGCCCTGAGCGAACTGCAACATGAACTGCTGGATCACCCCTCGGCGATCATCGTTTCACCGGCGCCGATCTTCGGCGTCAAGCTGATCGAAACGGTGCAGAAGGTCTTCAGTTGGTGCGGCTACCCGCTGCTGGTGGACGCGGAGAACTGGATGGCCCATCGCGGTTCCGCCCAGGTGATCCTGAACATCTTCCGCCACTCGCGAACCCCGGGCAGCTACGTGATTCTCTCGGGGGATGTGCATTACTCCTTCGTCTACGAAGTGCTGATCCGCCACCGCCAGGGCGGCCCGCGGATCTGGCAGATCACCAGCAGCGGCATCAAGAACGAATTCCCCGCCGCCCTGCTGGAATGGTTCGACCGCCTCAACCGTTGGCTCTACTCGCCGCGCTCGCCGTTGAACTGGTTCACCAAGCGCCGGCGGATGAAGGTGATGCCCCATGTGCCCGAGCATGCCGAGGCCGGGGAGCGGCTGTGGAACTCGTCGGGGATCGGCCAGGTGTTTTTCAATGAGCAGGGGCAGCCCGTGGCGATCTATCAGCACAATGCCAATGGCGCGGCGCCGACACGGATGATTGCGCCGAGATAGAATCCGCTGTCGCCGGCCACCAGGAAGGACCCGCCCGATGGAAAAACAACCGTTGTATCGCAAGGTCAACACCCGGACCCGGGGCGTGGGGCACAAGAACTCACCGTCCTACGCCAAACAGCGCCACAGCAAGGCCCTCCTGGCCAGGGAACAGCAACGCGGCAGCATGCACTCCGACAAGCGCCTGGGGCTGGATTACACCCCATTGTTCCGTTTTCTGCTCAGCCGGGTCGGCCAGCCGTGGGATGGGGTGTTCAGCGAAGCGAAAGGCCGGCTGGATCGGGAGGAACCGATTTTCTGGTTGGTGGCCCTGCATGAGCACGAACAACAGGATTATGTGGGGCTCAGCGGCTGCGCCTATTTCAGCGGTCTGTACGTCGATACCCAGGGCCTGCTGCAGAAGGTCAATCCCCAGCTGAGCGCAGCCACCATGAGCCCCAATTGCCCTTGCTGCACTCACACCTTGAACGGGGTTCCCTTCGGCCAACCCTATCGTCGCTGGTGAGCCCGTCGCAGCGCGTCGCATCCGGCGCACAGATTGCCTCAGATCGATTGCCAAAGCCCCAGGAAGGAGCGCTCCGTGTCATCAGCAATCACCCCGGAACAGCTGGACGACATTCGCTACGTACTGTCGGACGCCTTTGTCGATAACGAGGTGGACTACGCCTACATCGCCCGCGAGACCCAAGCCTATGACCGGGCCGAGGTGGAGCGCATTCTCTACGAAGAGGTGGCGCCGGTGTGCTACGTCAACCTGATGGCGGTGATCCCGGAAATCTGGATGGGCTTCGCCCGCGAGCCTTTGCTGGAGGAGATCGAGGCAAGCCTGGCGCTAAGGCGCAACAGCCGCTGGCAGGCGTTTCGCGTGCGCTTGTTCATCCGTTGGATCCGCTTTCGCGGGGCCTATATCTGGGAGGAAATCTGCAGGCACTACGCCCCATAGGTTCGTACGCTATCGCGCGTCGGCGCGGCAGAAATCGGTGGGCCGCAGAACCACCAGGTCCGGCAATGCCTCGCCACGCTCATCGATCTTGCGCAGCCTCGCGGTGCACATCTGGTCCTGGAGAAATTCCATCTGATAGGTCGCGCCGGCTTCGGGAACGAAGGTCACGCTTTGCTCGCAGACGGCACGGTAGTCCTTATCCATCCCCGGTTCCGTGTTGTAGAACATGAAGGCGAACGGACGATTGGCCGGGATCTTCAGCTCGTTGGCGCCAAAGCCCTCCTGGCGCCGCATGCGGTCGGTGGCGGCGGTCATGGGAATGCCCAGGTTGCGGAAGTTGGGATGGGCGATGCCGCGATGGGGCCGAACCATCAGCCCCGACGCAGGCTTGCTCCAGTCGATGCAATCGCTGTAGGGCACACCCCGCACCAGCCCTTGGGCGACGATGCGGATCAGTGCGGTGTCACCGGCATCGGCCGGCACCCGGTAGCTGACGGTGGTCGCTTTGAGCGCGGAAACAAAGGCACAACCGCTGAGCCCCAGAGACAGGCTCAGCAACAGGATCGAGCGAAGCCGCATGATTCATCCTTGAAGGACCGACAGCGAAGGCTGACGCAAAGGATGGCAATCTTACCTCGGCGCCAGGGCGCGTCGGCAGATTTTTCTGCGGGGCCTGTAGCCGCAGCCAAAGGCGGCGACTACAGGGTCAAGCCCTCAGTAACGGGCGTCCGCTGGGCGGCCACCGTTGGGCCAGTCCTTGACCTTGTCCGGGAAGTCCGGGCGCGGTTGGTGAGAGAAATACTCGGCCACGTCCAACGCCTCCTGATCCGAAAGACCGCCCTGGCCCAAGGGGAATTTCTCGTGGAAGCCAATCGGCATGTTGCGTTTGACGAACGCCGCAGCGGTGTAGGTGCGGGCCATGCCAGCGCCGATGTTGAAGGATTGATCGCCCCACAGCGGCGGGAAGATCAGGCTGCCGTCGGCACGCTTCAGGCCTTCGCCGTCGGCGCCGTGGCACACCGCGCATTGCTTGGCGTACACCTGCTTGCCATTGTCGGCATTGGGCTTGAGGGCCGGGTCGATCTTGCCCACACCGCGGCCGGCCACCTTGTCTTCTGGGCGGGTGTTCATTTTCATCCACTCGAAGTAAGCCACCATGGCTTGCATGTCGGCGCCGTTCACCGGCAGCGGCTTGCCGTGCATGGAGCGGCGGAAGCAGCCGTTGATGCGCTCTTCCAGGGTGATGGTCTTGCCCGCCCGCGGCGCGTAGCCGGGGAAGAACGCCGAGACGCCGACAAAGGGTGAACCGTCGGCCACGGTGCCGGCGTTGAGGTGGCAACTGGTGCAGTTCAGCGAGTTGCCGACGTTGTCCGGCAGCAGGGCCTTGGTTTCCAGATGCAGGCGCATGCCACGCACCACTTGCTCGGCATTCGGCGCCGCCAGCAGGTTGGCCAGGCGCGGAGTTTCGAACAGGGTGCTTTCCACTTGCGGGCTCAGTTGCGCCCGCATCTTCTTCACTTGCTCGGCGCTGATGGCGGAGCCGTTGTTGCCCCAGCTGCTGCGGACAAAACTGAGGATCTCGGCGATCTCGCCATCGGCCAGCTGGGCAAAGCCGGGCATGGTGTAGACCCGTGGATGGGCCGCGGTCTGGGCGGTCTTCCAGCCGGTCAGGGTGATGTGCAGCAAGGAGGTCGGGTTGGCCGAAGCGACGCTGGGGTTGCCGGCAAGGGACGGGAACATCTGCGGCACACCAGCGCCGTCCTGACGGTGGCAGTCGGAACAGAATTGCGCGTAGCCCAGGCCGCCACGGGAGGTGAACAGGTCGTTCGGCGGGGCCGCCGGGGTCAGGGCCACCGATGGCATGGGCAAGTCGTCCTTGCCGGCCGGCAGGGACTTGAGATACGCGGCGATCGCCGTCAGGTCGGCGTCGGTGAAGTGCTGGGTGCTGTGGTGGATCACGTCGGCCATGTTGCCGGATACCGTGGCAAAGCGGTTCTGCCCGGTCTTGAGCAACTGCACCGTGTCCTCCACGGTCCACAGGTTGCGCAGGCTCAGGGCTCGCCACTCTTCCACCGTCTCGCCGGCCAGGTAGTGCTGGCCGCCGGATTCGCTGTCGCTCATGGCCTTCTCCTGGAAGGCGATGCCCCGCGGGGTATGGCAGGAACCGCAGTGGCCCAGGCCCTGGACCAGGTAGGCGCCGCGATTGAGCTGTTCGTCCTTGGCCGGGTCAGGCTTGAAGGGCTGCTTGTCGACGAACACCAGGTTCCAGAACCACAGGCCCCAGCGCTGGTTGAAGGGGAACCCCATGTCGGCTTCCAGGTTGCCCTGGGCTACGGGTTCCACCCCGTGCATCAGGTAGGCGTAGAGGGCGCGCATGTCCTCTTCGGTCATCTTGGCGTAGGACGGATAGGGCATGGCCGGGTACAAATGACTGCCGTCAGGGGTTACGCCTTCGCGCATGGCGCGGTCGAATGCTTCGAAGCTGTAACTGCCGATACCGGTGTCTTTATCCGGGGTGATGTTGCTGGAGTAGATGGTGCCCATGGGCGTCTTCAGCTCCAGGCCACCGGCCATGGTGGCCCCGCCCTTGGCGGTGTGGCAGGCAATGCAGTCGCCGAGCTGGGCCACGTACTGGCCACGCTGGATCAGTTCGGAATCTGGGGTGGAGGCCGCCGCTGCCGGGGTCGGCTCGCTGGCATGCAGTAGGGGTACGCAGAGCAACGCAGCGCCCAGAAGGCACAGGCGTGACAGAGAAAAAGCCATCAGGTTATTCCTTTAAAATCCGCCTGGGGTGGTCCCCTCGGCCGATATCCACAAAGGTTTTTATTGGTTATCCCGGCCTTCACGGTACAGGCCCGGGGCTCGATACCTTGTGGGTCCGAGCCTGATGCCCTTGTAGCGGATTTTTCTGAAAACCCTGTTGATATGGATCATGGCCCTATAGGCAATGTCCTGTATGGCCGACTCTGCGACACTTTTACCGGGTGGTTTCCACCCCTAGGCCGGCGGCCTGCCAATCGACGAAACCGTCGTCCAGGCGCCGCACTCTGAAACCCTTGGCGCGAAGCAAGGCCGCGGCATTGTGTGACAGCACGCAGTAGGGCCCGCGGCAGTAAGCCACCAACTCCTGGCCCGCGGGCAACTCGGCCAGACGCTGCTCCAACTCTTCCACCGGGATATTGATTGCCCCCGGCAAATGCCCAAGGGCGAACTCCTGCGGCGAGCGCACGTCCAGCAGGGTCATGCCGCCCTCCTGCAGGCGTTGGCGCAGCTCTTCCCGGGAGATGCCCTCCAGGCGCCCCGGCTGCTGCTCGCTGTCGGCCAGCAGCTCACGGATCTGCCCGTGGTTGTAATCGACGTATTGGCGCAAGCCCCCCAGAAGTGCGGCCAACGGCCCCTGGCTGAGGCTGTAGAGCACCCGCTTGCCGTCGCGCCGGGTCTGCACGAAACCGCCCCGGCGCAGCTGTTGCAAATGTTGCGAGGTGTTGGCCACCGAGAGTCCCGAGGCTTCCACCAGGCGCTCCACCGGCTGCTCGCCACGAGCAATGTGCTCCAGCAGGATCAGGCGATGGTGATGGCCGAGAATACGTGCCAGCTCGGCCATGTCCGCCAGAGGCTGTTGAGGGGAAATCGAATCGGTCATTGACAGCTCCTGCTGCTTTATTGATCATTCAATTACTTAATTGAATGAAACATTATCACACCCATAGCCGAGGCTGAAGTGCAGCCATCCATACCCAGGAGTCTTTATGCATGAGTTCATGGCGTTGATTTTACCGGCACTGCTGATCGGTGTCGGCGCTACATTGGTCCTTGATTTGTGGACGCTGTTTCTGGCGCGAGTGTTGAACATTCCTGGCCCCAACTGGGCCATGGTCGGACGCTGGATCGGGCATTTTCCTCGTGGCCAGTTCCTGCACCAGAGCATTGCCCAAGCCGCCACGGTTCCGGGGGAACGGGCCCTGGGCTGGCTGGCCCACTACCTGATCGGCGTCCTGTTTGCCGCCCTGTTGCTGCTGGCCTGCGGCCTGGAGTGGGCGCGGCAACCGACCCTGGCACCGGCCCTGATCATCGGCGTATTGACGGTGGCTGCGCCGTTCCTGCTGATGCAACCGGGCATGGGCGCCGGGATCGCGGCGAGCAAGATGCCCAAGCCGAATGTGGCCCGGCTGCGCAGCCTGATGGCGCATTCGGTGTTCGGGCTGGGCTTGTACATGGCCGGGATGTTCTGGGCGTGGGTGTTGGGGCAGACTGCGTGACCTCAGCCCAGAGGCCGAGCATGCCCAGAGAGATCGATCGATGAAGCCACCTGTATGCGACCTGTGCCACAACGATTTTTCCTCGGAGATGTGCCATGCCGGAACTGGCGGCGGCATGGTGCAGTTCGCCGATTATCGCCCGCTGGGCCAAGGGTGCGCGGGGCACCCTCATGGCTACGAGTGGTTCTGCGATGAACATCTGGCCAGTGCCCGGGCCCTGGCTTCGCTGAGCTATAGCGATGCCAGGGCAGTGCTGACCCGGCAGTATGCTCCGCTTGCGGACTACCCGCCCCTCGCCTCCAGTGATCCAGCACTCTGGATCACCGAGGTGGGCCCCAACCCCGCGAAGATCTTCGCGCTGATCAGGCAAGCCATGGGCGTAAGCCCCAACGTGGCCAGAAACTTGCTGACCAGCGTCCCCTTCAAGGTGATCCAGGCCTGGCCGCAACAGTTCAGTGTCTGGCAGGAGTCCCTGATTCAAGCCGGCGCCCAGGTTGAAGTACGCTATCCCTCGTCCAAGTCCGCCTGGGCCGAGCAAGCCGACGCAGATAACGACTGATCCTGCTCGCGCATCCAGTCTGCACTCGCAGGGGCTTTCACATACCCGCTGAACCCAGTTTGCTCCACACAAGCAATATCCGTAGGTCTAGCCGTGTCCGCCGCCGAGGCTGGCGTCTACGCTGGGTTCTGATGGGCTGGCAGGCGCCCTGGCGGTACCTGCGCTGGAAGATCCCGGGCACTTGTGCCGGTGAAAGGAATCAGAGCCATTTGTAACCTGATCATCGCCCGGCTTGTTTTCATGCCCCCTGCGGAAGCCCTTGCCCATGCTCGAACACCTCGACCTCAACGCGCTGATCGCCGCCTACGGCTACTGGGTGATCTTCATCGGCTGCCTGCTGGAAGGCGAAACCGTGTTGATTCTCGGCGGCATGGCGGCGCATCAGGGTAGCCTGCAATGGCCGCAAGTGATCGGCTGGGCCACCCTGGGGGGCATCCTCGGCGATCAGTTGCTGTTCTGGACCGGGCGCTATGGCGGGGCGCGCCTGCTGCCCAAGCTCAAGCGCCATCAGGCGGCCATCGAACGGGTCCAGGGCCTGATCCAGCGTTACCCCTCGACTTCGGTGTTCGCCGTGCGCTTTCTCTACGGCATGCGCCTGGTGGGCCCGATGGTGATCGGCGCCAGTGGCCTGGCACCCTGGCGTTTCGCCCTGCTCAATGTGCTGGGGGCTGCGGTATGGGCCATCTTGTTCGTCAGCGCCGGTTACTGGGCCGGCGAAGCCTTGCAGCATTTTCTTGGCGACCTGAAACCCTATCGCCTGCCGATCTTCCTCGGGGTGATAGCGCTGGTGGTCCTTGCGGCACTGGTGCGGCATTTGCGTAATAGGCACAAGGCCCAGCAGCACTGAGACAAGGGCTTTGGCACATCGGGAATTTTCATACTGACCCGGCGACTTTATTTCGTTTGTCCAGGCCCCCCGGCCCCGGCTTAGATAACGGCTTGTTTCCGGCACCCAGAGCCCGCATCCATGAGCCACGAGAACATCAGCCGTTCGATCTCCACCGTCCACCCGATCCGCCTCAGCCACGGACGCAACGCCGAGGTCTGGGACATCGATGGCAAGCGCTACATCGACTTTGTCGGCGGTATCGGCGTGCTCAACCTCGGGCACTGCCACCCACGCATAGTCTCAGCCATCCAGCAGCAGGCCACCCGGCTCACCCACTACGCCTTCAATGCCGCGCCTCACGGGCCCTACATCGAGTTCATGCAGCGCCTGGCGAACTTCATCCCGGTGAGTTACCCGGTCAGCGGCATGCTCACCAACAGCGGCGCCGAGGCCGCGGAAAACGCCCTGAAGATCGTGCGGGGAGCTACCGGGCGCAGCGCGGTGATCGCCTTTGACGGAGGCTTCCATGGGCGCACCCTGGCCACCCTCAACCTCAACGGCAAGGTGGCGCCCTACAAGCAGAAGGTCGGTGTACTACCCGGGCCTGTGTACCACCTGCCCTACCCCAGCGCCGACAACGACGTCAGTTGCGAAGAAGCGCTGAAAGCATTGCGTCGGCTGTTCAGCGTGGAGATCGATGTACAGGAAGTGGCCTGCTTCATCCTTGAGCCGGTGCAGGGCGAAGGCGGCTTCCTGGCCCTGGACGCCCCGTTCGCCCGGGCCTTGCGCAGCTTCTGCGATGAACATGGCATTTTGCTGATCGCCGACGAGATCCAGTCCGGCTTCGGCCGCACCGGGCAGCGTTTTGCCTTCTCCCGCCTGGGCATCGAGCCGGACCTGATCCTGCTGGGCAAGAGCATTGGCGGCGGGGTTCCACTGGGCGCCGTGGTGGGTCGCAAAGCATTGCTGGACGTGCTGCCCAAGGGCGGCCTGGGGGGCACCTACTCGGGCAACCCGATTGCCTGCGCGGCGGCGCTCGCGACCCTGGATGAAATGACCGACGAGCACCTGCAAGCCTGGGGCGAGCGCCAGGAGCGGGCGATCGTGCAACGCTATGAGCATTGGAAAAGCAGTGGGCTCTGCCCCTTCCTGGGCCGTCTGACGGGGGTGGGAGCCATGCGCGGCATCGAGTTGGTCAATGCCCGGGGCGAACCGGCGCCAGAGCAACTGAGCACGCTGCTAGGCAGCGCCCGGGATGCGGGCCTGCTGCTGATGCCCAGCGGCAAGTCGCGGCACATCATTCGCCTGCTGGCGCCCTTGACCACCGAGCCTGAAATCTTCGAGGAGGGCCTGGATATTCTCCAGGAATGCCTGGCGCGCCTGTGATTCCCGGCGCGCCTCAGGGCGAGGCTAGAACAGGTAGCCCATGTAGGTGGCAATGCCGCCACCGGCCTGTGGTCCGACGTTCATGCCAGCCATGACCACTGCGCCCTTGGCCGAACGCAGCAGCTGCTCGTTGACCTTGATCGAAGCCATCATGGTCGCCGGGTTGCTTCCCAAAACGACGGCCAGGGCCAGTAGCTTGGGGTCCAGGCCGAACAGCAGGGCCGTGGCCGAACCGCCCACCACCAGTCCACCACCGACCTCGGTATAGAAGCAAGGCCCGGTGATGTCGTCCTCGGTCAGGTCCCGGCTGCGAAGGGCATCGCTGACAAAGACCTTGCCGGTGCTGGGAAAAGCCTCCGCCGCACCGGCACCACTGACGCTCTTGCCCTTGACCTGGATATTGACCTTGCCGAAACGCGGCAGGCGCCCACCAAAGCCGGCGCCCACCCCCAGGCCGCCGTAGCGATAGCTGACGTCCTTGCCCTGAGGCGAACGCAGGGTGATCGAACCACCACCGCCGGCCACGAGGGCTACGGTCAGGCCGCCGCCGCTGGCGGTCTGGTACAGCCATTTACTTTCGTTGACCGGAATCGGAATGCTGAGGTTCATGGGGTCAAAGTCCTTTTGCTCGTTGTGTGGCTCGCCCGCGCTGGCTGATGACACCCACCAGGCCGGCCAGGGTAAATACCAGACCGATCAGGCCGAGCACACCCGGGGTGGCCCAGAGTGCTGCCGGGTCGTCGATGATTGCGCTGTTGGCCGGCCGCTCGGGCTGGTAATACACCCGCACCGGCTGGTCCTTCTGGTAGCCGAAGATAAAGCCACCCTGGGGGTAGGAAATCTTCTCACCGGTACTGCTGGTGAAGGCGATCTCGGGGTGCGACCCCCCGGCATTCAAATCGCTGACGATACCGTCGGCGGTCTGGGCGCTGGCGAGGAACTCGCGGCGATCAAGGGTGAGATTGACGGCGATGACCAACAGGCCGATGCCGATCAGGGCAAACAGCAGACCCTGGAGGATCTTGCCAAAGCGTGACGGGGTGGAGTTAGCCATGGGCTGTCTCGATATTCGTCCGTGAAAGAGGGAGGCCACGATAACAAGAAACCTGCCTCCAGAAAAACCACTGCCGCGGCGCAAGCGCATTCCGGCAACGGCGTTCAGGCGCCCTGGAAAGCGGCCTGAGCGCCTGTCGCCAGCGCTTGCAAACCGAATTTCCGACGGGCATTGCCCTGGAGGAATTTGTCCGCAAATACCGGCGGAAGTTCCAGGCCCCGGACCTGCTCCCGGCGTTTTTTTTTCAACACACCAGGAGGAACTGGCCGGCGAGCAGCACGTTGCCCTGGCCACAAATCCGTGGCCAATGCCTGAACGCCGCGAACAGCCGTACGAGTTTCGAAGAGCTCCCTTGGCCGGTTGCGTTCAGGCTCCGAGGGCTGCCAGTTTCCGAGGCAGGCTTGTATCCTCCAGGTCGCCCACGGTCGAGCCGGCACGCCGCTGCGACAACGATGCCCACTGGGCCGAAGCACTCAACTACATGGGTCGGCCCCGAGCACAGTCGGGGCGCGATCTGCCCGTACTTGCCCATTGGAGAGTTCACCATGCTGATCCGCGACGCACACGCCGCTGAAAGCGAAGCACTGCGGCAGTTTCTCGGCGATAACGGCTGGGGCCATCGGGTGGGCAGCAGCGAATACTTCGCCCAGTTGCTGGCAAACTCCCAGCGCACGGCGGTCGCCCTTCTGCAGGGGCAGATCGTCGGCTTCGCCCGAGGCATCAGCGACGGTCTGTCCAACGGTTACCTGTCCATGGTGGTCGTTGCCGAGCAGCACCAGCGGCGCGGTATCGGCCGCGCCCTGGTGCATTGGGTGATGGGCGACAACCCCGAGATCACCTGGGTCCTGCGGGCCGGGCGCCCCGGGGCAGCGGAATTTTTCAGCTCGCTGGGCTTCGAACCCTCGATCATCACTCTGGAACGCACGCGCCATCGCGCATAATCACTCCCCCGCCTCCAGCGCATCCAAGGAAGCCCCATGTCCGAACAGCACGACTCCAACGCCGACTGGCCCCCCGCCGGCTGCCCGCCCCTGGCCTGGCCGGACCTGCCTGACCAGGCTGCACGGCTGAACTGGTACCTGGCCGCGATTGGCGCCTACGGCGCGCTATGGGAAGGGCACGTCAACGAACCGGAATTGACGCCTGTCAGCGAGGACGCCCTGCAGGCGCTGGAGCAACGCCTGGGCTGCCCGTTGCCTCGATCGCTGCGCGACTACCATCGGCAATTGGGGGTGCTGTCCCTGGCGGAGGTCCTGTGCAGCGTCGGGCCCGGGCACACGCCGATCCAGCCGTTGCTGGAGGCTTATCCCGGTATCGTCGAGATCGGCGATGTCGACCTGTTACTGGCAGGCAAGCTGGTGGCCTTCGGCGACTACCTGGGCAATGGCAACCTGTTCTGCTTTCACCGCGAATCCGGCGCGGTCTACTACTTCGATCACGACACAGGTGCGGCGCTGACACGCTTCTTCGACTCCCCCGAGGAGTACCTGGATGCGCTGATGCTGCTCTGCCTGGCGGAGGTGTATGACGACGATGATGCTGCCGAAGCATTGATCAGCCAGCGCTACGGCGAGGACCTGGTACGCAAGTGGCGCTATTGAGCCCTGCACCTCATTTGCCGGCACCTGCGCGCTGCCGGGCGCAGTAGCCGTCACCATCGGGTTGGGACTGCAAGTCGGTGCAACCGCCCCCCATGAACGCGGCCAGCGCGGCAAAGGGCAGCAGAACAATCACCTGCGCAATGCCTCGGGCCTGGGCATGCGGGTCCTCGACCTTGCGCAGAAAGCCCTGATCGTGGGCCGCTGTCTCGGTTTGCAGCGTGGCCCAGAGGGTATAGCGAAAAGCGTCAGCTCCAGGCCCCTGGCCGCCGACACGCTGACAGGCGTCCAGCGCCTGGACGGCGTAGACATCCCCCACCTGACGTGGCACTCCCGTCGGGCGGGCCTGACGGGCATTGAAGTCATCGATCAGGGTGGTGAGTTGCAACTGGTCCGCCTGCTGGGCCACCAGGCAATCGCTCTCGGCAGGAAACTCTCGACTGGTACGGGCCAGGGTATTCAGCCAGTTCCGGTAGTTGGTGTAGAAACCGAACTGGCTGCCGTCCGGCAGTTCCTGTCGATACAGCTTGAGGGCCCCGACAAAGTGCTTGCCGGTGTCGGTCAGCCGCTGCACCTGCTCGCGGCTCAGTGGCTGATTGAGGGTGTAGCCATACACCTGCGGCCCCTCGACTGTCGGCCCGACCGGAGCCGTAGTACAAGCTCCCAGCGATGACAGGATGATCGTCAGGCTTAAAACGCTGCACAGCATCCGTTGCATGACATGCCTCAGGGCGGGTGGACGGCTCGTTGACCAGGCGCGAGATTACGCCATTTCCCAACCGCTGTTTCGGCCGGACCTGCCAAACCCTTAACCCTGCCCAGCCATGGGCCTACTGCCGCGAGGCTGGTGACAGCCTGGTGCAGATGCGCCGCTATCGCGACGGCCCCCATGCCCGGCTTGACGTGCCCGAAGCAGCGCTCCATTGTCCCCGGCCCGCCCCTCGAACAAGGATGCTCCATGCTTCAGCGCGTCATGCTCTGCACCCTCTTGACGGTTATCGCCCTGCCCGCGTTCGCCGCGCCAGCCAAAGTCGAACGCCGGTGCGGCTGGTTCGAGAATCCGACGCCAGCCAACGCCACCCTGACCGACCGCGATGGCGTCTGGGAGATCGCCAGCCAGGGCGGCTATCAGGCCGAGGGCGAGTGGCCCACTTTCAACGACCAGCAATGGGTGCGCACCAACAACCACTACGGCTACGGCTGCGCTTGTGTCAGCGCCAGTGCGGATCCCCGGACTCATCGCCTCGACCAATTGCACAAAGCCAAGGCCCGCCCGCTGTCTGCCTGTCGCAACGATCCCAGCCTGTACGAACCCTTGCGCGAGGAAGCCGGAGTTCCGGTATTGCCCATGGATTCACCACGCTTCAAGGGTCAGGGCTTCAGCCTGCAATACCCCAAAGGTTGGAAGCTTGGCCAGGCGCAGAACTGCCTCACCCTGGACCACCCGAAAAAACGCCCCCAGGAGGAGTACACCCTGCACCTGTGCCTGCAGCAGGGCAGCCTGGAACAGGCCGCCGAAGGTTTGTTTTTCTATCAGGAAAGCGGCGTGTGGATGCGCAGCGCCGGAAGGGATGAACCCAGCCCGGTGCAAGAGATTTCAGGCCCCGGCTGGAAAGGCCTGCTGGCCTATCAGACCTGCGGCATCAGCGATGGGGACACCGGCTTTCACGCCTATGGCGGCACCTGCCTGATGGCGCTGATCGACAGCGGCCAGCGTCAGGTGGTGGCTGACAGCGTAGGGTTCTTCCAGGATTTCGCCACCCTGGGGGCCATCCTGCAGTCGATCCGCTTCGACCCGGCGCCATAGAGCCCCCGCTAGGGCACGGCCCGATACAGGGTTTGCAGGTGGGACAAGCGCAAGCCGCAGTGCTCCAGGTTGCGCCGGCTTTGCGAGTTCACCAGGGCGGTGGCTGCCACGCTCCGGGCCCCCAAAGCAGCAGCCTGCTGCAAGCGATGGGCGATCAGGGCCCGGTGATAACCCAGGCCCCGCGCGGCCCGGGTGGTAAAGGCGGTGCCCAGGTACGCCACGCCGTTGTCGGCGATGAACAGCGCCGCGCCGGCCACCGCAACGCCCTGCTCCCGCAACAGGTACAAATGCCCGCGCCCATCGTTGAGCAAGCCACCAAAGGCCGCCTGGGTGGCCGGCCGAGCGGCCGCAGGGGTATTGAAGCCTTCGCGGTGCAGCGTGCAGAACACTTCCAGCGTCGAGGCGGTCACCGGCTCGATATCCAGCACTGAAGGCGGCGCCACAATCTCGCCCACAGGAGCGAACAGCTGCCCATGAGTCCAGCCCTTCAGGCGCTGCAACGGCAGCCCTTGCAGCTCCAGGGTGGGCACAACCTTGGCTGACTCGGCGATCAAGGCGATCGCCGGGGCGTAAGCCACGCAGCTCTGCAGCAGATCGACCAGGCGCCGGGCATCCTGCGCCCTGTCGCCATGTACCCGGTTCATCATCGGGCTGGGGTTGCCGCCGACGACGAAGGCACCACAACCCGGCTCACCATACAGGCAGGCCCGATATGGGTTGCCCGGCAGGCTCGCCAGACCCTGGACCCGGGCCCGCAGGTATTGGGTTTCGGCATATTCAAGCGCCAGCGCACGGCTCAGGTGCATATCAGCGGTTACCCACCGGGGTTTCACTGACCCAGGGCACCCGCACCTGTTCGGCGATGCTCGTGGCCTGCTGCTGCAACACCTCCAGTTGGGTCCGGCGGCCGAACAAGCCAGTGAAATGCAGCAGCAAGCGCCCGGCAAACCCCAGGCCATCGCCGCGTTTGCGCGGGATCAAGTGCAGGTGCGCATGGGGAATGTGCTGGTTGGTGGCGCGGCCGTCATTGACCAGCAGGTGGGTGCCTTCGACGCCGTAGCCGGCACGCCGTTGCGCCGCCAGCAGGCCATCGAAGACCTGGTACAGGTGCTGGCGGATGAAACCGGGCAATTGCTCGAGCTTCTCTACGTGCTGCTGGGGGATCAGCAGCAGGTGCCCTTCACCCAGCGGATGCACGTCCATGAAGGCCATGCAGTGCTCATCGCGGTACACCAGTGCGGCGGGCAAGGTGCCGGCGGCAATCTGGCAGAAAATGCAATTCATCCCTGAATCCTCAAGTGGCAAGGCGCGCCCGGGCGGGCGCCGCCAATGTAACCCACCTGCATCCTGTAAAGCGCGCTCCTTGTGCCCGGCTTGGGTTCAGCCCAGCGCCAGGTAGGCGCCGGCATCGACCTCGATCATCACCGGCTGCCGGGTGTCCTTGAGGGTGTGCAACAGGTCTTGCAGCTGCGCGGGGGAGTCGGCGCGGTGGTGCGCCACATGGAAGCTTCGGGCCATGGCCTGAAAGTCCGGGGTGAGGATGTCCACCCCCAGCGGCACGATATCCCGCGCCTGCATGTAGTCGCGGATCTCGCCGTAGCACTGGTTGTTCCACACCAGCAGGATCACGCCGATCTGTGCTTCCTTGGCCGCGATCAGCTCGCCGCTGGCGAACTGCAGGCCACCGTCCCCCACAAGCGCCAACACAGGCCGCTCGGGCCGCGCCAGCTTGGCGCCCATGGCCGCCGGCAAGCCGTAGCCCAGGGTGCCGTAACCACTGCCGGCGTTGAACCAGCTGGCCGGAGCCGGGGCCTGGTAGCCACAGGCGCCCTGGTACACCGGCTGGGTCGAGTCGCCCACCAGGATCGGTGCATCCAGATTGTCCCGCAGCAGGTCCAGCAGGCCCTGCAAGCCTTGCTGCTTGGGCGTCCAGCCGGCGCGCTCGGCCTGGTTCACCCGTTGCACGCTGTCCAGTGCCCAGCGCCCGCGGGAATTGGCAGGCGCCACCTTGCCCAGCAGTGCCTGCAAACCTTCCAGGGCATCCCCCACCAGGCCGACATGGGCCCGCTGCACGCCCATGACCTGCATCGGGTCGATGTCCAGGCGAATCAGCGAACCCTTGAAGCGCAGCGGCCCGAGGCCAAAGAAGTCGTAGTCGGTTTCCCCAAGCTCGGTGCCCACGGCGAGCACCACATCCGCTTCGTCGATCAATGCCCGGCCATGGGCCGAGGACTGCACGCCATCGAGCAACAGCGGGTGGCCGCAAGGCAGCAGGCCGCGGGCGTTGGTGGTCAGGGCCACCGGCGCCTGCAGGCGCTCGGCCAATTGCCGCAAGACCTCGGCGCAACCCCGGGCACCACCACCGGCCAGGATCAATGGGCGGTGGGCACTGTTGAGCAAGGCCAGCGCCGCCTCGATCGAAGCCCCGGCCGGCGCCGGCGCACCAGGCAGGCTGCGGGGCATCAGGTTGAGGTTATCGGCGGGCATCTCCAGCACGTCCAGGGGAATCTCGATGTGCACCGGCCGCGGCCGTGCGCACTTGAATACGGCAAAGGCCCGCGCCAGCAGTTCCGGCAACTCCGAAGGCGCTTGCAGGGTGTGGCTGAAGGCGCAGACTCCGGCCACCATTGCTCGCTGGTCCGGCAGTTCGTGCAGGTGGCCGTGGCCCAGGCGCAGGTGCTCGCGACGGTTGACGGTAGAGATCACCAGCATCGGCACCGAATCGGCATAGGCCTGGCCCATGGCCGTGAGGATATTGGTCATGCCAGGGCCAGTGATGATGAAGCACACCCCAGGCTTGCCGCTGGCCCGGGCGTAGCCGTCGGCCATGAATCCGGCCCCCTGTTCATGCCGTGGGCTGACGTGGCGCAAGCGGCTGCCGTGCAGGCCGCGATAGAGCTCGACGGTGTGCACGCCGGGAATCCCGAATACCGTGTCCACGCCATAACCTTCCAGCAAACGAACCAGGGACTGCGCACAGGTGGTCATCGACTACTTCCTCTTGTTCTTATGTGCGGGCGACACCCTGCGCCCGGCTGATGTCGAGGGACATTAGTCGCTGCACCCAAGGGGCAACAATCGAAAAAAATCGCGGCGATTGCTCAATAAAATTCACGCTTTGCCGTTGCGACGGGGTTCCGGGTGCAAGCGGGTGATGCCCTGCAGCTGGGACTTGACCCACTCGCTGAACGCCAGCACCACCGGCCGCTCGGACTTGAGCAGGTCGGCCACCAGGTAGTAGCCGCGATTGGACTCGATCTCGGTGCCGAAGGGCTGCACCAGTTGGCCCCGGGCCAGGGCTTCGCCGCTGATCAGGTTGTCGCCCATGGCAATGCCCTGGCCAGCGATGCAGGCCGACTGCACGAAGTGCGCGTCGGCAAACACGATGCCCCGGCGCACGTCGACATTCGGCGCCCCGGCGGCCGCCAGCCAGACCCGCCAGTCGGAGTAGTCGATCATGTGCAGGAGCAAGGCGTGATCCAGGCCATCAAGGGTTTTCAGGCCACCCATGGCATTCACCAGGCTCGGGCTGCACACCGGGAAATAGCGCAGGGAGACGATCTTCTGCACGTGCTGGTTGGGCCAGTCGCCCATGCCATAGGCCACGAACAGATCGACGCTGCTGTCGCTGGTGTCCCCCGGAGTGCGGGGCGACACCAACTGCAGTTCAACCTGAGGATACAGCGCCTGGAATTCGGCGATATGGGTGCACAGCCAATAGGTGGCGAACCCCGGCGGGCTGCTGATGCACAGCCGGCCGCTGACCTGCTGGCCATCGGAGCGCTGGCCGGCCTCGAGGATATTGGCCAGCAGCAGGTGGATGTCCCGGGCATAGCGCTCCCCCTGGTAGGTGATGCGAATGCTGCGGCCCTGGCGCTCGGTCAGGGCAAACCCCAAGGTCTGCTCCAGGCTCTTGATCTGGTGGCTGATGGCGCTGGGCGTCAGGTTCAGCTCATTGGCGGCCTCGGCGACACTGCCCAGGCGGGCCACCGCGTCCAGAGCGCGCAACGCGGTCATGGAGGGATAACGCATACCGATCATGCCTCGACTACAAAAAAACGAGTGGCAGCACCATAGCTGCAATCGGCGTCCGGCAATAGCCTTGCTCGTCGCCGAAAAAAAAGCCCATTACTGAAAAAAATTACCGTATCCCACTAAAAATGCTCGATTGACCCGCCGCCGTCGATGGCTAATTCTCAAGCCCTACCCTGTGCCGGGTACTGCCCGGCCATCGCACAATAACAAGAGGGTCGACCCTTGCAATCGCAGCCCAACTCCGTCAATCCCGTGGTGGCGATCGATGATCTGCACAAGAGCTACGCCGATCACCACGTGCTCAAGGGCATCGCCCTGCGCGCCAATGAAGGCGAAGTGGTGTCGTTGATCGGCTCCAGCGGCTCGGGCAAAAGCACCCTGCTGCGCTGCATCAACCTGCTGGAGATTCCCTGCAGCGGCAGCCTGCGCATCAATGGCGAAGAAGTGCGCATCAGGACCGACCGTGCCGGCAACCCGCAGGTCGCCGACCCGGCCCAGGTGGCGCGCCTGCGCACCCAGTTGAGCATGGTGTTCCAGAGCTTCAACCTGTGGCCCCACCGCACCGTCCTGGAAAACGTCATCGAAGCGCCGGTGTATGTCCTCGGTGAAGACCGCAAGGACGCCATCGCCCATGCCGAGCACCTGCTGGAAAAGGTCGGCCTGGCCAACAAGCGCGACGCTTTCCCTTCCTTTCTCTCCGGCGGCCAGCAGCAGCGGGTGGCCATCGCCCGGGCCCTGGCCATGCGCCCCCAGGTGCTGTTGATGGACGAACCGACCTCGGCCCTGGACCCGGAACTGGTGGGCGAGGTGCTCAAGGTCATCCAGGGCATCGCCGAGGAAGGCCGTACCATGATCCTGGTGACCCACGAAATGGCCTTTGCCCGGGACGTGTCGAGCAAGGTGATGTTCCTTCACCAGGGGCTGGTGGAAGAAGAAGGGCCACCCCAGCAAGTGTTCCTCAACCCGGTCAGCGAGCGCTGCCGGCAATTCGTCATGGCTCAGGAAAACCGCGTCTGACGTTTCGCTTCAATCCTTGAAAACAACAACTTCGATAAAGGGTAAAGCCATGAAAAACCTGCTCAAGGTGCTCGCCACCGGTTGCCTGTTCAGTGCACTGGCCAGCCACGCCGTGGCCGCCGACAAGATCGTCTTCGGCATCGCCCTGGAACCCTACCCGCCGTTCTCGATGAAAAGCGGCAACGGCGACTGGAGCGGCTTCGAACCGGAGCTGATCAAGGCTCTGTGCGACCGCATGCAGGCCCAGTGCCCACTCAAGGAAGTGGCCTGGGACGGCCTGATCCCGGCCCTGCAATCGAGCCAGATCGACGCCATCCTCAATTCCCTGAGCATCACCGACGAACGGGAAAAGGTCATCGACTTCTCTGCGCCCTACTACCAGACCCCGGCCATGTGGGTCGCCGACCAGAGCCTGGAGCTGGTCACCACCCCCGAAGGCCTCAAGGGCAAGCTGATCGGCGTGCAGGGTTCGACCTCCAACGCGACCTTCGCCAAGACCTACTACGGCAAGACCTCGACCCTGCGCTACTACACCACCCAGGACGACATGATCGCCGACCTGCAGAGCGGGCGGATCGACGTGATGCTGGCCGACGCCCTGACCATCGAGCCGATCCTCAAGACCGCGGCCGGCGCCGGTCTGGCGGACAAGGGCCTGGCGCCCAAGGACCCGCTGTTCGGTTCCGGCATCGGGGTCGGCCTGCGCAAGGGTGACAGCGCCCTGCAGCAGCGGATCAACACCGCCCTGGCCTCGCTCAAGGCCGATGGCACCTACGACAAGATCCGCAGCCGCTACTTCAGCGTCGACATTTCTGCCAACTAAGCCGTCCGGCCGGCCCGTTTGCGCGGGCCGCCGGCGTTGACTGGATACGTCATGATTTCTCTGTCCGACCTTTCCCAACTGTTCGTCGCCGACGGCTGGCTCGGCGCCCTGGCCCAGGGCGCGCTGGTGTCCCTGCAGATTTCCGCCGGGGCCTTTGTGCTCGGCCTGGGCATCGGCCTGCTGGTGGCGATGATCAAGCTCAAGGGCCCGCGCTGGCTGGTGAAGCTGGCCAACGCCTACACCACCCTGTACCGGGCCATGCCCGAACTGCTGCTGATTCTGCTGCTCTACTACGCCGGCACCGACCTGCTGAACATGGCCATGGCGGCCATGGACCGGCCGAGTGTCACGGTCAACGGCTTCATTGCCGCGGTACTGGTGCTGGGCATCGTCCAGGGCGCCTATTCGGCGGAGATCATCCGGGGCGCGATCCAGGCCATCCCCCACGGTCAGATCGAAGCGGCCCGGGCCTACGGCATCGAGCGCTGGCTGCTGGTGCGGCGCATCCTGTTGCCGAGCATGCTGCCCTACGCCATGGCCGGGCTGTCGAACCTGTGGCTGGTGCTGGTCAAGGACAGCGCGCTGATCAGCATCGTCGGCTACAGCGAGCTGCTCTCGGTGGGCAAACAGGCGGCCGGTTCCACCAAGCATTACCTGGTGTTCTACCTGGCGGTCGCGGCCTTCTATTTCGTCATCACCCTGGTGTCCGGCAGCGTGTTCCGCGTGCTCGAACGACGCACCAACCGCTGGCTGCCCCAGCACTAGGAGGCTCGGATGGACTTTTCCTGGATCAACGGTTTTTCCAGCGAGCTGCTGCGCGGCCTGGGCATCACCCTCAAGCTCCTGCTGCTGAGCGGAATCTGCGGCTTTGCCCTGGCAGTAGTGGTGGGCCTGGGCCGGGTGTCGCGCAACCCTCTGATTCGTGCGCCAATGCAGTTCTACATCAGTGTGTTTCGCGGCACCCCGCTGCTGGTGCAGATCTACATCCTCTATTACGGGGTCGGCAGCCTGTTCGCCGCCTACCCGCCGATTCGCGGCAGCTTTCTCTGGCCCTACCTGCGCGAAGGTTTCTGGTATGTGGCCTTGGCCCTGACCCTGAGTGTCGGCGCCTACGTCGGCGAAGTGCTGCGTGGCGGCCTGCGGGCCGTGCCCCGAGGCGAGCTGGAAGCCGCTCGCGCCTATGGCATGGGCCACTGGCTGACCCTGCGCCGGGTGTGGCTGCCCCGGGCCCTGGAACTGGTGCGCCCGACCCTGGTGGGGGAATGCGTGCTGCTGCTCAAGGCCACTGCACTGGCGTCCACCGTGGCGGTCACCGACCTGCTGGGCGCGGCCAACCTGGTACGGGCCCAGACCCTGAAAGTCTACGAGCCGCTGCTGGCCGTGGCACTGATCTACATCGTCCTGGCCTTTGTCATCGAACATCTGTGCGCACGCCTGGGCAAGGTCCCCCAGCGTCAGGCCTGAACCCATTCATTGCGCGGGCAGCGAGGCCCGTGAGGAGAACAACATGCGTTACTCACCTTTCGTACAGCGCATCAGCGGCGAATCCGTCAGCGCCTGGGACATCCACTACGCGGCCATCGAGGCCCGTGGGCGCGGCGAAGACGTGATCGTGCTCAGCGTCGGTGACCCGGACTTCGCCACCGACGAGCGCATCAGCGCCGCCGCCAGTGCCGCCCTGGAGCAAGGCGACACCCACTACACCCACGTCCTCGGCCGCCCGGCCCTGCGTGAGGCCATCGCCGCCAAGCAGCGCCGCCTGCTGGGCATCGAGGTCAGCGCCGACAACGTGGCGCTGGTGGCGGGTGCGCAGAACGGCTTGTTCGCCACATCGCTGTGCCTGTTCAGCAGCGGCGACGAAGTGCTGGTGCCAGAACCCATGTACCTGACCTACGAGGCCTGCATCCACGCCTCGGGGGCGCAGATCGCCTGCGTCCAGCAGCCGGCGGCCAATGGCTTTCGCCTGACCGCCGCGGCCCTGGAAGCGGCGCTCACCGACAAGACTCGCGGCATTGCCCTGGCCACCCCGTGCAACCCCACCGGCAACGTCTACAGCCGTGAGGAGCTGGAAGCCGTGGCCGAGGTGGCGCGCAAGCATGACCTCTGGGTGATCTCCGACGAGGTCTACGGGCAACTGACCTACGACCGCGAACACCTGAGCATCGCTTCGCTGCCGGGCATGGCCGAGCGCACGGTAATCCTCAACAGCCTGTCGAAAACCCATGCCATGACCGGTTGGCGCGTGGGCTGGGTGATCGCCCCGCCGGCCCTGGTCGGGCATCTGGACAACCTCTTGCTGTGCATGCTCTACGGCCTGCCGGGGTTTATCCAGGAAGCCGCGCTCAAGGCCCTGGAGCTCGATGAAGAAGTGATCGGCAGCGCCCGCGAGGTCTATCGCCGGCGCCGCGACCTGGTGGTGGCGGGCCTCAAGCAGGTGCAACTGCTGGACTGCCGCGAGCCGGAAGCCGGGATGTTCATGCTGGTGGACGTACGCCGCACCGGCCTGTCGAGCATGGATTTCGCCTGGCAGCTGTTCCGCGCCACCGGGGTCTCGGTGCTCGACGCCCAGGCTTTCGGCGCCAGTGCCGAGGGCTTCGTGCGGATCTCCTTCACCGTCGCCGACGAGGTGCTCAAGGACGCCTGCCAGCGCATTGCCGGCTTTGTCGAAACCCTGGGCGCACAACGCTGAATGCATGACCCGGGCCGCCCAGCGGCCCTGGTACCTCCGACAAGAACACTGCTGCGCCTTACTTTTTTGCCCACCTTTGAAGGGCCCCCTGCTTGAGAGGTTGACCCCGTGACCGCTTCCGACCAATTCAACTCCACCCATAGCGCCGTCGATCAATACGCTGAACTGGTGCTGCACAACGGCCGGATGTACACCCTCGATCCGGCCCAGCCCTGGGCCGACGCCGTGGCCATCCGCCAGGGCAAGCTGATCGCGGTGGGCAGCCTCGCCTCCCTGGCTTCGCTGATCGGGCCCAATACCCGCCAGCACGATCTGGACGGGGCCTTCTGCATGCCCGGCCTGCATGACATGCACACCCACCCGGACCTGGCCCTGGCCCCGCGCTACGCCGACGACCTGGACGTGGGCATCGAAGACCCGACCCCGGAGCAACTGGCAGCCGCGATCCACGCCTATGCCGACAGCCATCCCGGCGACGGCTGGATCTACGGCCAGTACTGGGTGCGCTACACCTTCCGCGAAGCCGGGCTGACCCCGGGCCGCGAATGGCTCGACAGCGTCATGCCGCACCGCCCGGTAGCCCTGCTGGACCGCATGTGGGGGACCATGATGGTCAACTCCAAGGCCCTGGAACTGGCCGGCATCGACCGCCACACCAGCGACCCGCGCAACGGCTACCTGGAGCGCGACGAGCTGACCGGCGAACCCAACGGCTTGTTGATCGACGGTGCCTACGCCCTGATCCATGCCGCCATGCCGCCGACTCCGGTGTCGGTGCTGCGCCGCGCCTATCGCGATGGCGTGCACTTCCAGACCTCTCGCGGGGTCACCGCCACCAAGTACGTGCACGTCTGCGAAAACCGCCTGCAGGCCCTCAAGGAACTGGACGATGCCGGCGAGCTGACCCTGCGGGTGGAAGCCGCCATCAGTTGGCAGGACGACATCTTCCCGGTGCGCCGGCGCTGGGAACTGCTCAGTGGCGAGCGGCATTTCTATCGCAGCGCGCGCCTGAGTGCCAACGCGGTGAAGTTCCACTTCGATGGCACCGTGGAGCCCAAGTCTTCCTACCTGCTGACCCCCTGGCCGGAAGAGTCGAGCTGGCGCGGCAAGCTCAACCTGACCCCGGAACACATCACCGACATGGTGGTGGACATGGACAAGCGCGGCCTGCGGGTGATCGCCCACTGCACCGGCGACGGCGCCTCCGACGTGTTCCTCGATGCCGTGGCCGAGGCCCGGCGGCGCAACGGCAACAGCGGCATCCGTCACCAGTGCGCCCACAGCACCCTGCTGCACCCGGGCAACCTCAAGCGTTTCCAGGCCCTGGACGTGATCGCCGAGTTCTCTCCGGCAGCCTGGTACCCGACTCCGTTCGCCAGCGGCGCACGCTCCGGCTACGGCCAGGAACGCCTCAAGCGCATCTATGACTTCAAGGGCGTGCTGGCAGCTGGTGGCATCGCGGTGTTCGGCACCGACTGGCCGGTGGCGTCCATCGATCCATGGCTGGCCCTGGAAACCATGGTCACCCGGCAGAACCCGTGGAACCAGGAACCCGACACCTTCGGTGACCCCATCAGCCTGGAACAGGCCCTGCAAGTGGCGACCCTCAACGGCGCCCATGCCATGGGCCTGGAACACCTGACCGGCAGCCTGGAGGCCGGCAAGTCGGCGGACCTGATCGTCCTCGACCGCGACCTGTTCGCCCAGGGCGCACGCAACTACATCCACCACACCCAGGTGCAACTGACCTTCGTCGAGGGGCAACTGGTCTACGACCGCCAGGGCACCTTCAGCGACACCCCGCTGCAAGCGGTGTGGGAAGGCCTGCCACCGGTGATCGAGGGCAAGGAATAATGAACAGCACCCCGAGCATCCCGGTAACCGTGGTTGCAGGCTTTCTCGGCGCCGGCAAGACCACCCTGCTCAACCGCATGGTGCAACGCGCCGACAGCGGCCGGCTGGCGGTGATCGTCAACGATTTCGGCGAGCTGAACATCGATGCGGCGATCATCGCCGAGGTCACCGACGCGGTGTACAGCCTGCAGAACGGCTGCATCTGCTGCACCGTGCAGGAGGACCTGCTGGCGCAACTGGTGAGCCTGTCCAAGCTGCGCCCGGCCCTGGAGCGAATTGTCATCGAGTGCAGCGGCGTCTCCGACCCGCAGCGCATCGTGCAGACCATCGGCTACCCGCAACTGCGCAACCGCCTGCACCTGGACGCGGTGATCACCCTGGTGGATGCCAGCGGCTACCAGGACCTGGAAGGGGAAATGGCCCGCCTGTCCCGAGCCCAGGTGGCCTGCGCCGACTGGGTGCTGCTGAACAAGGCCGACCTGGTGAGCGCCGAGCAATTGCAGAACATCCGCGCCAGCCTCGGCAATCGCGCCCTGGTGTTCGACACGGTGCAGGCCGAGCTGCCCCCCGAGCTGCTGCTGGCGCCGCCGGTGCGCTCCACCGAAGTGCTGTTCAAGGCCCTGCCCCAGGCCCACGACCAGTTGTTCGAAAGCTGGGTGTGGAAAAGCTCGCGACCGCTGCAGCCCAAGGCTTTGCGGGACTGGCTGGCGCGCCTGCCCGCCGACCTGCTGCGCCTCAAGGGCCTGGTGCGCCTTGAAGGCAATGAACAACCTTATTGGTTGCAGCATGTGGGCAACCGCAGCCAGTTCACCCTGGCCGCCGATCAGCCCACCGAGCATGCCGCGCAATTGGTATTCATCGCCCGCCGAGGCAGCGATCTGCGCCAGGAACTGGAGGCTGGGGTCAGCGATACACAAGTGCTTTGAACGACAGGGAATCTGTGGCGCGAAGGCCGGTCTGAAAGAGGCGCGGCTGCCGGGCCGTCGCTTGGTCCGTGACAATAGGGCCCGGGTCCAATAGATTAGGCGCCCCCGAAAATCCCCCTGGGCCTTTCGCGCCTCAAACCTGTTAAACCAAGTAGTGGATGTTCAATGCCTGATTCCAACACCGAAGAATCCGTAGTCGCCCTGTCCAACAAGGCCGAATACGAAAACGCCATTCATCTTTCACAACACGTGTCCCAGGCCAAGACCATCAGCGAGATGGTGCTCGACGCCTTCCACACCTCGAAAGAAAGTGACCAGATTCGCGAACTGCGCGCAGCGATTCGCCAGGCCCACGACCGCTTTGACGACGACACCGCCTATGAACTCATGGGCCAGCTCAAGCAGCTCAAAGACGCCGAGGCCGCCGACCTCGCCGCCCTGGAAGACCTGAGCAAGAAATTCCCCATCAGCCGGATTCTCTCCAGCTACAAGGACGATCCGGACTTCCAGGAGCTGGTCTACGGCCTGGCCCTGAAGGTGCTGAACCAGACCCACCAGGCCATCAGCAACCCCAGCGGCGGCAAGAGCAAGGCGCGTCCGAAGAAGGAAATGGAAGTGTTCGCCATCAGCAAGGACGGCGTCAGCGTCACCCTGCCGATGCGCCCGCGCTCCAAGGCCAACGTCGACCGTGAAGCCTTCGAATTCCTCGGTTTCAGCTTTGTCGGTGAAGGCGACGAGGCGGAACTGGAAAGCGAGATGTTCCTCGACAAGGATGGCAACGAACAGCAGGCCACCCGCAAGAACATCGTTACCGCGATCCAGCAGCAGACCGCGTTCGAAGGCTACAGCGCGCAACAACAGCTGTAACCCGCCGCTGCATGAGCGAGCTTGCTCGCGAAGCGCCAGCACAGCCTTCTGCAGACCTGAAAAGCCCCGTATTCCAGCGTGAAGACGGGGCTTTTCTTTCTTCAGCGATCCCCGTACTCAAGGATGGGGTACATCGCACACAACGCCTCGGTCTCCAGCCGGAAGCACTCCTGCTGCGCAGGCTCCAGAACGTATGGCTGCTCGCCCCGCGGCTGCAGCTGATCCAGTATCCGGCACACCAGGTCGACGATCTGCCGGCAGCCCTGGGGGTCCACATAGCGCTGTGCGATGGAGCCCGTGCCGATACACAAGCCATTGGCGGCAAATGACGATCGAGTCTCCCCCGGTGCGCGTTTTTTGCTGACGATGATTCCGCACTTTTCCAATGCCGATTCGGCGAGGGAGCCGCTGATGCCCTTAGGCAAACGCAACAGGATCGTGTGGTTTTCCGTCCCGCCGCCCATTACCTCGTAGTCCCGCGCCATGAACGCGCAGGCCATTTCATCCGCCGTGGCGCGAATCCGCCCCATGTAGGCATCGAACTGTGCAGACATGGCATAGCCCAGCGCGGCCGCCTTGGCGGCGATCATGTTGACTGCAGGCGCCCCCTGCATCCCGGGGAAAACTGCCTGGTCGAGCACCCGACGAAAGCTCGACCTCAGGCCGGGCACCTTGGTGTCCGCGTCCCGCCCGGAAAGAATCAGGCCGCCGCGTGGCCCGGCGAGCTGTTTGTGGGTGCAAGTGGTGGTGACGTGCGCCACATCGATCGGGCTCGGATGACGCCCCGTGGCAACCAGGCCGGCGATATGGGAGATGTCGGCAAGGACGATGGCCCCGGCTTCATCGGCAATGTCGCGAAAACGCTGGAAGTCCACGACCCGCGAATAAGCCGTTGCCCCACAGATGATGATGCGCGGGCGATGGGCCATCGCCAGCTGACGTACCTCCTGGTAGTCGATGGTGCCCTGGGCCGTGGTGCCGTAGCGGATCGCCTTGTAGTGGGCACCGGTAAAAGCGAGGGAGCTGCCGTGGGTCAGGTCGCCGCCATGATCCAGGGCCATCCCGAGCAGGGTGTCCCCCGGCTCAAGCAGCGCGGACAACACCTGGTAGTTGGCGTTCGAGGCCGAGTGCGATTGCACCGCGGCGTATTGCGCGGCAAACAGCTCCCGTGCCCTGCGGATCGCCAGGGATTCCACCAGATCGACGTTTTCGCACCCGGCGTGATGGCGTTTGCCCGCAACCCCCTGCGCCGTCACGTTGACCAACGCCGAGGCCGAGGCGGCAAGGCTTCTGGGGGTGGCTGCACAGGAGGATGAAACCAGGGAAAGCGTGCGTTGTTGCCGGCTTACTTCAGCGTCCAGGATCCTGGCCAGCTCGGCGTCTTCTGTTCGCAGGTCCGCCAAGCCACATCGCAGCAAGTCGGCCTGGTTCCTCAGTGGTTCGGTATCGGCTGCCATAAATCTGTGCCCCTTCCTTGAGTGCTGCGCGCCACGAACGAGGGCGTGCTTCCTGGGTTTTACGTTCGTTGGTGTGAATCGGGCTGATCCGGGCCCTGGGTCAAGACTGTATAAGGCGTAACAGAATTAATCAAAAAATTAAACATCCCCAAAGTTAAATGCTTCTTTTTTGAAGTGGAAGGACATCGGCGCAGCCTTGCCGGTGCAAGCCTCAGGGCGAGAGTGATAATGCCCAACCCCTGGGGCTTTATTGTCATGGCTGACGCATGCAACACTTGTCCGTTGCGGCCCTGTGCAAACCGGCCCCTCTCAGCGACTTGATCGCCCACAGTCCCCGTAGCGAAGTATCCCAGGACGGATACAGGCTGGCTAAAGGAGCACTAGCGAATTACCAGACAACACACAAGCAACTGACAGGCTTCTGCCACAGTGATCCCGCTATTGGCACCAGGCAATCGATGTCATGCGCGATGTGAACGCTAAAAAATTCGATGCATTACGACTATAAGGAAATGGTGAGGCATTTGATGCACAGAAGAGAAAGAACAGAGTATTTAAAAAGCAATATCAAATACCTGATTAAAAGTCGCGGAGAGACACAACTGTCTTTATGCAACGCCAGTGGCCTGACCAGAACAACCATATACAACATCCTGGAAGGCAAGGTCAGCAACGTCCAGCAGTCCACCATTCGAAAAATCTCCGACTTCTTCGGCATTTCCTATGAGGAAATAGAAACCGTCGACTTTGAAGAGAAGGAGATCATCGAAAGCAGCATTTCCCCGCAAGGGAACATGAACCCGGCTGCTGTTCCGATCCTCAAGGAAAGCCAGTTGATGGCCAACATGGATAAACGTATTGGCGAACTCGCCACTTGTTTCCCATTGACCTACTACTTCGGTACATCCTCTAACTTGATAGCCGTGCGCCTGGAAAACGATATCAAGGGCATGTATGAGGTCGGCGGCCTGCTGATCGTGCAAAAGGGGACGATCACCGATGAAAAGGAAAAACTGGCTTACGACAAACAGACCAGGAAACTGCTGATCATGAACGAGGTCGTCTTCGACCCAGATCGTATATCCGTTGTCGGCGATATCATTGAGGAACGCTTCAATGACTGCCTATGAAGGTGATATCGAGAACAGCAAGTACAAGCTTCTGGGGTTTGAGAACAATAAAAACCTGGCCGTGATCATGATCATCGACACCGGCAAGGTCATAAAAATAAAGCTGAGCGAAGTAGTGAAAAGCGAAATAATGGATAACTTAAACAAAATGGAAGTTAAAAACCTGTATAAAAAGTTCTACTCCCAAGGAGGAACACTTACTGCATACGACTTGAACGACCGCAATGAAAACTCATGGATGATCTACATCATCCTCAACCTGCTGCTCTTTACCTTTTATATTTTCACCAGCATCGCTGCAACAAAGCCGATCTACCTTGAATCCCTCGACATCATTATTACCCCCGGCACCTTTCTGTACCCTCTGACATTCCTGATCGTTGACCTGCTGAACGAGAACTTCGGACTCAGGCTCGCCAGAAGAGCCATTCTGTTTGCATTTGCAAGCAACGCCATGATCATCATCCTGCTCTACGCGTCCACTTTTCTCCCCGGACTGCCAGGCTGGAAACTCGATACACCTTATAACGACGTTATTATCCAGGTGTCGTCTGTACTCGTAGCGTCTTCCGTTTCCTTCCTTGTTTCTGAAAACATAAACTCATATTTGCTGTGCAAGATAAAGGAACTCACAAATTCCAGATTCCTATTTCTGCGGATATTCCTCAGCACCTTGTTTGCGGTCATCATCGACAGCTTCGTGTTTTGCTACATCGCATTCTATGGATCCATGCAAAACAACGACATCCTGAACATGATTTATGTTCAGATCGCAATCAAGGTCTGTTTTGCATTCTTCAATATATTGCCCGCCTATGGCGCACGATCACTGTTCAAGAGATACATAACGGATAGCCAGGCAAAATGATCGATCGCTGTTTGTAGAGCGACGCCGGAGCTCAACACCTATCTGCCAGGCAGGTTCAGTGTTGGGCTCCAAGGGCAGCAAGCTGCTCAAATCCTCACTTCAGACCCATCTTGCTCTTCAGGCTATCCATGACTTGCGTCTTGTTCTCCAGATAAGCGTTCAAGCCTTTTGCCCGCAGATTGCAGGCGTCGCAGTTGGCGCAGCCACTGCCCATGATGCCGTTGTAGCAAGTCAGGGTTTGCTCGCGAACCAGCTCCAGTTGATTGTGGTAGTCCGCCAGAGCCCAGGTTTCTGCCTTGTTCAGCCACATCAGTGGAGTCTCGAGGCGCAACTTGTACTCCATGCCCAGTTCGAGGGCCTTGTTCAATGCCTTTACAAATTCATCGCGGCAATCGGGGTAACCCGAGAAATCGGTCTCGCACACTCCGGTAATCACGGTCTCGGCTTTTACCTGATAGGCATAGATAGAGGCCAGGGTAAGGAACAGGATGTTTCTTCCGGGTACAAAGGTGCTGGGCAAGCTCTCGCCTGAACTGTTCACCGTGGGCACCGGAATGTTGTCCCGAGTGAGGCTGCTGATCGCCAGTTCGTTGAGTAACGAAGCGTCCAGCACTTTGTGCACGGTCGCCCCCAACTGCTTGGATAGCCGCTGCGCGGTCTCGATTTCCGCGTGGTGCCGCTGGCCATAGTCGAACGTAATGCAGTGCACTTCGTCATAGAGCGGCAAGGCGTGGATCAGACAGGTTGTCGAGTCCTGTCCGCCGCTGAACACGATAACCGCTGTTTTCTTCATCATTCTGCTTCCTGCATGAGTTGGGTCATTTGAATAGTTGGGCAGCCCACGCAAGGGCTCTCAATAAAATACCCCGCGCGTCTCTCGAAGGCGGGGCTTTTCCGTGTTCGGGTGCGCGGCTCACGCCGAGCGTGCACTGCCGGCCATGCGCCGCAGAATATGCCCCTGGCCCTTGATGCAGTGCAGGATCAGCGCCGCCACATGGCCGACGATCAGCACCAGCAGGGTCCAGCCCAGGAGGCTGTGGAAATTGTTGCCCAGCTCGGTCATCCACTGGATCTTCGGCCCGTCGAAGCCGTTCATTACCGGCAGACCGAAGGCGGAAAAGGCGCGACCCGAGCCGTACTGACGCAACAGGCCGAGAAACGGAATGGCAAACATCCCGGCATACAGCAGCCCATGCCCCAGGGTTGCTGCAAGGTTGAGGCTCGGCGGCCGGCGATGACGGTTCAACAGGCTCCAGACCACACGCACCAGCAGCAGGGCCATCAACAGCAGGCCGACTTGCTTGTGGGTCGGCCAGAGGAACTTGTCCAGGGCCGAATCGGCCAGCAGGTAATGCGCACTGGTGGTGCTGTAGATCCAGGCAAAGGCCAGGGCCATGGCCCAGTGCAGTCCGCGACTGATGACGCCATAGCGCGCCTTCGAGTCGTACAGTTCAATACGGTTTTCCATTGCATCCACTCAGGTTCTATCCACGAACGGCGCATTTTACCCGGCCAGGCCAGGCCTTCGGGCCGAAAAACTTTAAATGATGTGACCATCAATCCAGCGCAATGAAAAAAGCCCCGCGCTTCTTGCGAAGGCGGGGCTTTTCCTGTGGCCTGGACAGCTTAGTGTGCGTAGGTCAGCAGGAGCTCGGTCGGGGCCTTGAAATCCACCGACATCATCACGCTCAGCGCGGTGATGGTGAAGATCGAGAACACGAAGAGTTTGCGCGCCCACACGGTGTCATCCACTGCCTTGTAGCCGGTCCAGGCCATGTACAACCAGTACATGCCCATGGCCGCCGCTACCGCCAGGTAGCTCATGCCGGCATAACCGCTGAAGGTCAGCATCAGGGTCGCCACCAGGAATGCCAGGATGTAGAGCAGGATGTGCTTCTTGGCCACGCGGATGCCACGCTTCACTGGCAGCACCGGAATCGATGCGGCCAGGTAATCGTTGAAGCGGAAGATCGCGATGGCGTAGGAATGCGGCATCTGCCACAGGCTGAACATCACCAGCAGGGTCAGCGCAGCCATGTCGAAGCTGTTGCTGACCGCGACATAGCCGATCACTGGCGGCATGGCCCCGGACAGACTGCCCACCAGCGTGCCGTGAACCGACTTGCGCTTGAGGTACAGGCTGTAGAAGCCGACGTAGATGACAAAGCCGATTACCGCGAACAACGCGGCCAACGGGTTGGCCACGTAGTACAGCAGGGCGACGCCGGCGACACCGAGGATAGAGGCGTAGACCAGTGCCACTTCCAGGGAAATCAGGCCCTGGACCAGCACGCGGTTCTTGGTGCGCTCCATCTTCAGGTCGATGTCACGGTCGATGCAGTTGTTGAACACGCAACCGGACGCTACCACCAGCGAGGTGCCGATCATGGCGGCCAGGAAAATGGCCAGATCGACATGCCCTTTCGAGGCCAGGAAGAACCCGCCTGCCACAGAAAGCACGTTACCGAAAATGATCCCCGGTTTGGTGATTTGGATAAAGTGCTTGAGCGACATCGGGTTTACCTCACTTCGCCATCATGACGGTGTGGATGCTGAACATGATCCACAACGACAGACCAACCAGCAGAACAATGACCAACGCGGCGAAGATGAACGCCACCACGTTGTTGCGCTGTGCTTCGGAACGGTCCAGGTGCAGGAAGTACACCAGGTGCACCAGCACCTGGATGACTGCGAACGCCAGGACGATCCACAGGGTCACGTCTTTGGGCAGCGATGGGTACATCACCAGGCCGAACGGGATCAGTGTCAGGATGACCGACAGGATGAAGCCGATGGCGTAGGACTTGACGCTGCCGTGACCGGCTTCGTCGTGGGAGTGTGTGTTGGCCATTTACATAGTCCCCATCAGGTAAACAACGGTGAATACGCAGATCCACACCACGTCCAAGAAGTGCCAGAACAGGCTCAGGCAGCTCAGACGGGTCTTGTTGGTCGCCGTCAGGCCGTTTTTCTGCACCTGGTACATCATGATCGCCATCCAGATCAGACCGCTGGTCACGTGCAGACCGTGGGTACCGACCAGGGTGAAGAACCCGGACAGGAAGCCGGAACGGCTAGGGCCATAGCCTTCGGAGATCAGCAGGTGGAACTCGTTGATCTCCATGCCGATGAAGCCCAGGCCAAACAGGAAGGTCATGGCCAACCAGCCCAGTACCTGCTTCTTGTTGCCCCGGAAGAACGCCAGCATGGCGAAGCCGTAGGTGATCGAACTGAACAGCAGCAGGGCGGTTTCACCCAGTACGTATGGCAGTTCGAAGATGTCGTGGCCCGACGGGCCACCCGCTACGTTGTTAACCAGTACCGCGTATACCGCGAAGATCGACGCAAACAGAATGCAGTCGGTCATCAGGTAGAGCCAGAAACCGAATACGGTCATCTCGCCCGAGTCGTGGTGATGGTCATCGTGCCCATGGTCATCGACATGGGCGTGTCCAGCATTGGTCACTAAGTTCGACATGGATTAAGCCTGTTCCAACGAGGTTTCAACACGGGTAGCCGGGATCTTGTTCTCCGATACCAGACGCTTGTGCTGTTCGGCTTCGATGCGCTCGATCGTTTCGACCGGCACCATGTAGCCTTGATCATCACGGGCAGCGTGGATCGCGAAATAGATCACGGTGCCGGCCAGGCTTGCGATGGCCAGCCACCAGATGTGCCAGATCATGGCGAAACCGAACACGGTCAGCAGAGCACCCATGACCAGACCGGTAGCGGTGTTGTTGGGCATGTGGATCGGCTGGTAGCGGCCAGGCTGCGCGTAGGCAGTGCCGTTTTCCTTGGCTTCGGTGAACGGATCGATGCCTTCGGCTTTCGGCAGTACCGCGAAGTTGTAGAACGGAGGTGGCGACGAGGTCGACCATTCCAGGGTGTGGGCGTTCCAAGGGTCGCCGGATACACACATGTTCTGCTTGCGGTCACGCACGCTGACGTACAGCTGGATCAGCTGGCAGGCGATACCCACGGCGATCATCACCGCACCTACCATGGCGACGTACAGGTACGGCACCCACTCAGGGTTGGTGGTGGCGTTCAGACGACGGGTCATGCCCATGAAGCCCAGTGCATAGAGCGGCATGAACG
>Ga0308159_1000735_pt1 | contig 63225 bp, 51 predicted proteins | sample PhyCR1_FD_201040 | JGI IMG/M metagenome (GOLD analysis project Ga0308159, IMG submission 201040) | Phyllosphere microbial communities from UC Gill Tract Community Farm, Albany, California, United States - DLSLC.R1 | ecosystem: Host-associated > Plants > Phyllosphere > Unclassified | place: USA...
GCCGACGACCAGCACCCCACCGATCACGAGCAAGACGACGTAGAAGTACGGCAGCGATTCGATGCCGATGCCGTCGAGCAGCAGGCCGCCGACGAATGCGCCGCCGCCGATACCCACGTTGAACGCCGTCGTGTAGAAGGCGCTGGCGGTATCGCGGATGCGCGCGCTGGCCGAATGCAGCATGCGCGTCTGCATGAGCGGCGCGATGGCGCCGTAGGCGATGCCCCAGACCAGGAAGATGATGAGCGCCGCCCAGAACCATCCGGCGACGAGCGCGAGCGCCGTGACGAACACGATCGACAGACCGATGCAGATGAGCAGGCCTCGTGTCGTGCGCTTGGCGAAGACCGTGCCGGCGAGCACCAGGCCGAGCGCACCCGTGATGCCGAATCCGAACAACGCCAGGCTGATCTGGGCCTCGGGAACCCCGATGACATCCGTCAGGTAAGGCGCGATGTAGGTGTAGAAGCTGTAGTGGCCGATCATGACGATGGCAACCGTGATGCAGACGAGCGCGACCGAGAAGACGGTGGGGTCGACAGGGCGACGGGCGCCCGCGCGGCCCGACGCGGCGGGCGAACCGGATGCTCGAGCATCCGCTGCGCTGTCGTCGGCATGCGCGTCGAGCTCGCGTTCGACGGGCGGCAGGAACTTGTAGACCACGACGGCTCCGACGAGCAGCAGCACCGCGATGCCCACGAACGAGAGGCGCCATCCGACCGCGTGGCCGGCCGCCGTTCCGAGCGGAACGCCCAGCACGAACGCGAGGGTTCCTCCGGCGAGGGTGATCGAGACGGCCCGGCCGATGAGCTCCTTCGGCACCAGGTGCGCCGCATAAGCGCCCACCATCGACCAGAAGAGTCCGTGCCCGATGCCGCCCAGGACACGCGTCAACAACACGAGCGGATAGGTGGGAGCGAGAGCGGTCAAAACGTTGGCGACCGCGAGCAGCACGAGCACCGACATGATCAGGGTCTTGCGCGGGATGCGCACCGTGAGCGCCGTCAAGGGCGCCGAGGTGAGCACGACCGTGAACGCGAAAGCGCTCACGAGGAAGCCGACCTGCGATTCGGTCACGCCGAGCGAGGCGCTCATATCGGGCAGCAGACCCGTGGGGATCATCTCGCTCGTCACCGACAGGAAAACGGCGGCCGAGAGGGCGATGAGGCCCACCCAGGGGAAGCGCGCGCCCGAGGGCGGCGACGAGGTCACGGGCCCGGTGACGATCGGCAGGGAGCCGGTCGGGGTGTCAGACCCGCGATCGGGCAGGGGAATAGGAGAAGTAGTCATCAGTGTGTCCGACGATGGCGTTCACTCCGGCACCGGCTGGCCGTCACGCTGTGGGTGACCCCTGGCCGCGGGAGTTCGTCTGCGCGCTCATGTGCGCGCCCAGGGCCGGGCGAACCGCCACGGCCAGCACCCATTCTACGGGCGGCCGGCGCACGACGCCAGGAGAGGTTCGCGGACGCCACGAGGCGCCGGCCCGGCGACCGCCACGGTTCGGGCGCCCCGGTGTCCTATCCTGGGCGAATGACTTCCGACGCCACCGCCTCCGCGCCCCACAACCACTGGGTGCTCACGTTCGTCTGCCCGGACGCGCCGGGAATCGTGCACGCCATCTCGGGGGCCATCGTCGAGGCATCCGGCAACATCACCGAGAGCCAGCAGTTCTCGAGCGCCGACACGGGCCGCTTCTTCATGCGCCTGCAGGTGCAGGCCCCCACCGACCAGCAGCAGTTCGAGGCCGCCATCACGCCCGTCGCCGAGCGCTTCCAGCTCGACTGGCGGCTCGACCGCGTGGGTCGCCCGCTGCGCACGCTCGTGCTCGCCTCGACGGCCGCGCACTGCGTCAACGACCTGCTGTTCCGCCAGCGCGCCGGCCAGCTGCCCGTCGAGATCCCGCTCGTGCTGTCGAACCACGGGTCGCTGCGCGAACTCGCCGCCTTCTACGGCGTGCCGTTCGAGTCGCAGTCGGTCACGGATGCCGCGAGCAAGGCCCTCTTCGAACGTCGCATCCTCGAGGCCGTCGAGGAGCACGACATCGAACTCGTCGTGCTCGCGCGCTATATGCAGATCCTGTCGCCCGAGCTGTGCGAGAAGCTCGCGGGCCGGGCCATCAACATCCACCACTCGTTCCTTCCCGGCTTCAAGGGTGCCAACCCCTACCGCCAGGCGCACGCACGCGGCGTGAAGCTCATCGGTGCCACGGCGCACTTCGTGACGAGCGACCTCGACGAAGGGCCCATCATCGAGCAGAACGTGGTGCGCGTCGACCACGCGCAGAGCCCCGCCGAACTCGTCGCCATCGGGCAAGACGAGGAGAGCCGCACGCTCACGCAGGCCGTCAAGTGGTTCGCCGAGGATCGCGTGCTGCTCGACGGCGCCCGCACCATCATCTTCCGCTAGCGCGCCTAAGATTGACGGGTGCAGAACCAACGAACCACCCCCGCAATCGGCGTCATCGCCATCATCCGTTTCGTGCTCGAGATCACGGCCTTCGTCGTGCTCGCGGTGTGGGGTTTCGTCACCTGGCCGTTCCCGTGGAACATCCTCGTCGGTGTGCTCGCCCCTGTTCTCGCCATCGTGCTGTGGGCCCTGTTCCTGTCGCCCAAAGCCGTTCTGCGGGTCGACCCCTTCGGCAAAGCGCTCATCGAGATGCTCATCATGTTCTCGGCGGCGTTCGCGTTCCTGCAGCTGGGTCTCTGGCCCGTGGCCATCGTCTTCGCGGTGCTCGCCGTCGTGACGGGTGTGCTCAACGGCCGTAAAGAGTTGTCGGCGTGACGTCGGTCGACGTGACATCTGCTCGCGTTCTCGAGCTGCTGACGGCCGCGCTCGGCGACCGGGTGGTCACGAGCCCCGACGTGCTCGACGAGGCGCGCGCCGATAAATCAGGCCACCGCTCCGACGCGCCACCTCTCGCCGTCGTCGAGGCCGCGAGCATCGACGACGTGCAGCAGACCCTGCGCATCGCCACCGAGACCGGCACCCCCGTCGTCCCCCGCGGCGCGGGCACCGGTCTGGCGGGCGGCGCCATCGCCTCGGGCGGCGAGATCGCGCTGTCGTTGCGCACCATGGACCGCGTGCTCGAGATCGACGAGAACGACCTGATCGCGGTCGTCGAGCCCGGCATCCTGAACGGCGACTTCGGCCGCATCCTGGCCGAGCGGGGCCTGTGGTTCGCGCCCGACCCCGCGTCGAAAGAGATCTCGACCGTCGGCGGCAACATCGCGACCAACGCGGGCGGCTTGCTGTGCGCCAAATACGGTGTCACGCGCGACGCCGTGCTGGCGCTCAAGATCGTGCTGGCCGACGGCACACTGATGTCGCTCGGGCACCGCAGCGTCAAAGGCGTCACGGGGCTCGACCTCACGGCCCTGCTCGTCGGTTCCGAGGGCATCCTGGGCGTCATCGTCGAGGCCACGGTGCGCTTGCGCCGCGCCGTTCCGGGGGCCGTCACGACACTCGCGGCCACATTCCCGCACGTCACGGATGCCGCGGCCGCCTGTTCCGCCATCACCGCCGCCGGCATCCAGCCCGCCGTCATGGAGTTGCTCGAGCCCACGGCACTGGCCGCCATCCACGACTATCTGGGGCTCGAGGCGCCCACCCCCGGCCGCACGCAGATCATGGTGCAGACCGACGGGCCGCTCTCGGCCGACGACGCCCGCGCCTGCCTCGCGATCATCGAGGCCAACGGGGGCGTCGGCGAGGTCGCGGCGAACGAGGCCGACGGCGAGCGCCTGCTGTCCATCCGGCGCGCCATGCATCCGGCCATGGAGAAGCTCGGCCACCCGTTGATCGAAGACGTGTCGGTTCCGCGCAGCGCGCTCGTGCCCATGTTCGAGGCCATTCAGGAGGTCGAGCGCGAGTTCGGCATCAGCATCCCCACCGTGGCGCACGCGGGCGACGGCAATCTGCACCCCAACTTCGTCTATCAGGGCGACGAGGTTCCCGAGGTCATCTGGCAGGCCGCCGACGCGCTGTTCCTCTCGGCTATCCGGCTGGGCGGCACGCTGACGGGCGAGCACGGCATCGGCATCCTGAAGCGACGCTGGCTCGAAGCTGAACTAGGCGCCGAACAGGTCGATCTGCAGCGGCGCATCAAGGCGACATTCGACCCGCAGGGGTTGCTCAACCCGGGTAAGGTCTTCGACCCGATCGTGTGAGGCTCGGCGGTTCACTCCGCGTCGGGGACGCGCTGCCAGGACGGTTTGTTCGCGAACGTGTGGCGGTAGTAGTCCGTCAGCGTGAGGGCGGATGCCGCGGCCTCATCCAGCACGACAACCGCCCGCGGGTGGAACTGCAACACCGAGCCCGGCCACATCGCGCTCACGGGCCCCTCGACCATGGCGGCGACGGCCCGCGCCTTCCCCTCGCCCTGCGCGACCAACACGGCCTCGCGCGACTCGAGGATGGTTCCGAGCCCCTGCGTCAGGCAGTGCGTCGGCACATCGGCGGGGTCGTCGAAGAAACGCGCGTTGTCGGCCCGCGTCTGCGGCGCGAGCGTCTTCAGCCGGGTTCGTGACGCGAACGACGAGGTGGGCTCGTTGAAACCGACGTGGCCGTTCGAACCGATGCCGAGGATCTGCAGGTCGATACCGCCCGCGTCGGCGATGGCGCGCTCATAGTCCCGGGCCGCCTGCTCGAGGTCGGCCGCGCGGCCGTCGGGCACGCGCACGTTCTCGGGGCGCAGGCCGAGAGGTTCGACCACCTGCGAGCGGATGACCCGGGCATAACTCTCGGGATGCGTGTCGCTGATGCCCACATACTCGTCGAGCGCGAAGCCGCGCACACCCGAGAGGTCGAGGCCGCGCGCAACGGCCCCGGCGAGTTCGGCGTAGATCGCGGTGGGCGACGAACCCGTGGCGAGACCCCAGACGAGCGCCGGCCGCGCGCGAACACGCGCTTCGACGAGGCGCGCGGCATACCGGCCGACATCGGCGGGAGTGGGGAGGATGACGATTTCCACGGTGAGGCTCCAGGCGTGAGGGATCGGGACTGGCTGTGCAGGTGGCTGTGCAGGTGGCTGAGCAGCGGTCGGGAGGCCGCTAGGCGACCGTAGCCACGCTCTCGGTCGGGATGTTCGCGCCGGACATGCCGGCGTCAGGGCCGCTCGGGTCCGCGATGCTCACGTCGGGGATTCCGACGAGCGCCGCGCCGACCGCCGCCGCGGGGAACGCGTCGGGGATGAAGCGCATGCGGGACGCCAGATCGAGCGACGCCAGGAACGGCGAGCGCTCCCCCCATCCGGCGAACACCTCGACCACGTCGTCGCGCAACCGGTCGCCGAGCGCCGTGAGGCCACCACCGACCACGACGTCTTCCACATCGACCGTGAGCACGAGCACGCGCACGGCGTTGGCCACGCCCCGCGCCAGACTCCCGCGCACGCGGCGCGCATCGGCATTCCCCTGGTCGGCGCGGTCGAAGAGGTCGAGCGGCGGGATCGGATGCGACGTGGGCCACTGCCGGGCGATCGCCGAGCCGGAGGCGACTGTCTCGAGGCATCCGCGCTGACCGCATTTGCAGAGCACACCGGCGGGGTCGACCACGATGTGACCGATCTCGCCCGCCGTGCCGCGGGAGCCGCGCCAGAGCCGACCGCCGATGACGATGCCGGCGGCGAGACCGGTTCCGAGGTTGAGGTAGGCCATGGACTGCGCCGAATCGTCGTCGCGCGTCACGCTGTCGCCGCTCAGCAGGTGGAAGGCACCGAGGGCCGCGGCCTTCACGTCGTTCTCGACGCTCACGGGCGCGCCGATGACGGCCGAGAGTTCGCGGCCGAGCTCCAGCTCTTCCACGTCGAGGTTGACGGCGTGCTGCACGCGTCCGGCCCGCCGGTCGACCTGACCCGGAATGCCGACGCCGATCGACGCCACCTCGTGCGGCTCCATGCCGGCCAACGTCGCCAATTCGGTGACGCCCCGCACCGCTGTCGCGACGACCTGCTCGGGGCCGCGACCGGTGGCGAAGCGGCGGCGTTCGATGACCGTGCCCGCTTCGTCGATGACCACGGCGTCGGTTTTGGTGCCGCCGATGTCGAGGCCGATTCTCATGCCGACTCCCCCACGATCAGGTCGAGCAGCGCATCGCCGGCGAGACGCGAGGCGCCCCAGGTGGCGACGTCGGCGTAGTTCAGCGCGGGGTCGGGCCAACCCATGTCGATGACCACGACGTCGTCGCCGCGGTCGGCGCGCAGGGCATCGATGGCGGCCACGGCGGCGGCACGACGATGGATGTCCTTGCCGACGACCAGCACCACGCCCGCATCGACCGAGCTCGCGTCGAACGAGCCCTGCTCGGGAATCGTCACGGCCGGGGCGGCCAAGAAACGCTGCGCGCGCCCGACGGCGGCAGCGGACTCGGAGTCGGAGACGGACCCGGAGTCGGAGTCGGAGTCGGAGACGGACCCGGAGTCAGAGTGGGCGTCGGAGGCGGACGCTGACGCTGACGCGAAGTCGGCGGCCGCGAATGGCCCCCAGGGCGACGCCCCGACGGCGATGTTGGCGACGCTCTCGACCGTGACGACCGTGAACGCCTCGCCCCGGCGCGTGCGGGCGAGCCCAGCGGCCGCTCGATCGTTGACGTCGAAGACGGAGCGCACGCGGGCACGCTCGTCCGACGTGCCGAGCTGCACGGCAGACGCGGCTCGCACGTCGCCGAGGCCCGCGGCCACCGAAGCGTCACCCGCAGAAACCCGGGCCTCCGCCATGCGCTCGGCCAACCACGCCACGCGAGCGGATGCCTCGGCCACACGCTCGGCCGACAGCCGACCCTCCTCAACCGCACGCAGCACGTGCTCGAGGATCTCGCCCATCTCGGCGTCCGAGTTGTCGGTGCCGATGCACAGCAGGTCGCAACCGGCCGCGAGCGCCCGAACGGCCGCTTCGGCGATGCCGATCTCGCCCGATGCGCCCACCATATCGAGCGCATCCGACACGATGACGCCCGTGAAGCCGAGCTCCCCGCGCAAGATCCCCTCGAGAATCGGCGCAGAGAACGTGGCGGGGTTGCCGGGGTCGATCGCCGGCACGAGGATGTGCGATGTCATGACCGTGAGCGTGCCCGCGTCGACGGCCGCGCGGAACGGCTCCAGCTCGCGCGAACGCAGCGTCGCGGCATCCACGTCGATCACGGGGAGCGCCAGATGCGAGTCGGAGGACGTGTCGCCGTGCCCCGGAAAATGCTTGGCGCACGCGGCCACGCCGGCCGACTGAACCCCGCGCGTCCAGGCCGCCGAGTGCCGCGCCACAAGGGCCTCGTCGGCGCCGAAGCTGCGCACCCCGATGACGGGGTTGAGCGGATTGGAGTTGACGTCGACATCCGGTGCGAAGGTGAGGGTGCATCCCGTTTCGGCGAGCTCCTCCCCCACGCGGTGCGCGACCGCATACGTGTAGTCGAGGTCATCCAGCCGCCCGAGGATGGCGTTGCCGGGGTAAGGGGAACCCTCGAGGTGATGCACGCGGGTGACATCCCCGCCCTCTTCGTCGATCGCGATGACGACGTCGGGGTTGGCGCGCGCGAGGGATGCCGTGAGCGCGGCCAGCTGCGACCGCGAGGCGACGTTCGGCCCGAACAAGCAGACCGCTCCGAGCCCCTGCTCGAGCCGCGCCTCCACCCAGGCGGGCGCAGTGGTGCCCACGAAACCGGGCATGAGGGTCGACAGGATCTGCCGCGACAACTCGGCGGCCGACGGAGAGGGAGCGGGACTCGACCAGGCCACGCCGCCCGAGGTGACGGTGCCGCTCATCCCTTCACCGCCCCCGACACGAGGCCACCCGTCATGCGCCCTTGCACGATCAGGAAGAAGATCATGACCGGGATGGCGAGCAGCGTCGACCCGGCCATGATGGCGGCCCAGTCGGTGGCCTGCGTGGCCTGCTGGAACGTGCGCAGCCAGATCGGCAGGGTGAAGGCATCCGGTCGCTGCATGATGATGTTGGCCATGGTGAATTCGTTCCAGGCTTGGATGAACGCGAAGATGCCGGTCGAGACCAGCCCCGGCGCGAGCAGCGGGAAGGTGATGCGCCAGAAGGCCTGGCTGCGGCTGCATCCGTCGATCATGGCGGCCTCTTCGAGGTCGGCCGGAACGCCCGCAACGAAACCGCGCAGGGTCCAGATGGTGAATGGCAGCACACCCGAGAGGTAGACGATGGTGAGGCCGATGATGGTGTTGAGCGCCTGCCAGCTGTCGATCATGCCGAAGATGGTGAACATCATGGCCTCGCCGGGGATCATCTGAACGATGAGGATGGCGACGACGAATTGGCGGCGGCCCTTGAAGCGGAATCGCGAGACCGCGAGCGCGCCGAGGAAGGCGAAAACCAGGCAGATGGCGAGGGTCAGCAGGGTGACGGCGATCGACACCATGAACGAGGTCGGGAAGTTGCCGCGGTCGGGGCGGGCCGGTTCGAACAACACCGTGAGGTAGGCCCGGATGGTGGGCTCGCCCGGGAAGAAGCTCGGCGTCGGCGACACGATGTCGCGGTTCGGCTTGAGGCTCGTCGACACCATCCAATAGACCGGGAACACGGAGCAGAGGAAGACGATGACGGCCGTGATCGAGAGCACCGTCTTCGTGAGGCGGGCTCGGGCGCGATAGCCGTTGTTACTGCGGTTGATGGGTTTGTGCGGCACCGTACGGGTGCTGGTGCTCACGGCGGGGACGGCGTCTTCGATCGGTTCAGCGTCGCCCGTGATCGACGAGTTCAGGCTCATACTTCTTCCTCTTTCACGGTCTTGCGCACGTAGTAGATCGAGATCAGCAGCATCATGGCGACCATGATGAACGAGACGGCGCCCGCGACCCCGAGGTTGCTGTTGCCGAGGTGGTAGATGTAGGTGCCGAAGACGTCGGTCTGCGACGAGATGCCGCCCATGCCCTGAAGGGCATACACCTGCGTGAAGACGCGCAAGTCCCAGATCACCTGCAGAATCGTGGTGACCAGCAGGATGCTCTTGAGATAGGGCATCACGATGAGGAAGAAGCGTTTCGGGCCGCCGGCCCCGTCGAGCTGCGCGGCCTCGAGCACCTCCTCGGGCACCTGGGTCAGGCCGGCATAGACCACGAAGGCGACGAACGGAATCGACTGCCACGTGATGATGACGGTCAACACGGCGAAGAACGACAACGGGTCGATCAGCCACGAGTGACCGGTGAAGGCATCCGATTGGGTCAGCCAATTGAGCACGTAGTTGAGCAGGCCGTATTTGGTGTCGACGATCCAGCCCCACACGATGGTGGCGCTGAGCGGCGGCATGGCCCAGGCGAGCAGCAGGCCGACCGACATGAGCAGGCGGAAGAACTTGTTGAGCTTCGTCATCATGACGGCGAGCAGGATGCCGATGCCCATGGTGAGCACGACGAGAACCGCCGCGAGGCCGAAGCTGCGACCGGCCACGGCCCAGAACTCGGGGTCGCCGAGCGTCGACATGTAGTTGTCGAGACCGATCCACTCGGGCGGGGCGCCGAAGATCTGGGCTTTGCCGTACTTCTGGAACGAGTTGATGGCCAGGCGCACGAGCGGGTACCCCACCATGACGCCCAGGATGATGATCGATGGGGCCAGCAGCAGCCAGGGCGCCGTGGGAAAGCGTCGGCGTTTCGAGCCGGCGGGCAGATCGGATGGTTCGGCGCGGCGGCGTTTCGGGGCGCGGTTGCCGGCTCCCGGGTCGGCGTCGGGCGCGGGTGGCGCGGAGACGAGCGAGGTTGTCATGGGTTACTCCCGAGCGAGTGGTGCGAAATCGGTGCGCGGTGCGAGGGGGTGGGCAGAAGCATCCGCCCACCCCCTGCTCGCTCAGGAGTTGAGGATCTCTTCGATCTTGGCGTCGAGTTCCTTGGCGATCTGTTCGACGTCGCCGCCCTGGGCGATCTTCACGAAGGAGTCCTGCAGCACGTTGGAGGCTTCCACGTCGGCCCATTTGGGGGCGGCGGGGGTGAGCTTCGAGGCGGCGGCGGCCTCGGCGGCAGCCTTCGTCACGGCATCGTCGGGCAGCGAGGATGCGGCCGACACGAGTCCCGGGATGAGCCCGTTCTCGGCCATGATCTTCTGGTACTCCGGCGACACGAGGATCTTGAGCGCGTCGTAGGCCAGATCCTGGTGCTTGGCCTTCGTAGGGATGGCGATGTTCGAGCCACCGGCGAAGGCGGCGGCAGCCTTACCCTCGGTCATGCCGGGCAGGGCGAATGCCGTGGCATCCTTGCCGAACGTGTCGGGGCAGCCGGGTGCGGTCGGGTCGTCAGCGGCCGTCGCGAGCGAGCCCGCGAACCAGCTGGGCGCCGACAGGTAGCCGACCTTGCCCTCGCAGAACGGGACCTGCGCGTTTGTCTCGTCGCCGTCCTTGGGTGCGGCGCTGGCCTTCTCATAGACGGTCTGCATCTGGGTCAGGCCCTTGATGCCTCCGGCGGAGGAGAAGCCGGCCGACCAAGTGTCGCCGTCCTGCTCGGCGACGAAGCCGCCGTTCTCCCACACGTAGGGAAGCACGTTGTACCAGTCGCGGCCGGGCGCGTAGATGCCCGAGACCGTCGAGTCGGCGGCGTGCATCGCCTCGCCGTTGGCCACGTATTCGTCGAGCGTCGTCGGCACTCCGGCCGCCGCGATCTGGGGCGTGTAGAAGACGACGCGAGCGCCGGAGTAATAGGGAGCGGCGAAGAACTTCTTGTCATACGTGCCGGCCTCGACGAAACCGGGCAGCAGGTCGTCGCCGCCGAGGTCGTCGAACTTGTCGGTCAGGTCGGTGAAGGCTCCGGCCGAGGTGAAGGCGGCGGCCTGCGTGTTTCCGATCTCCACGACGTCGGGGGCGTCGGATCCACTGAGTGCCGTCGTGTACTTGTCGACGAGACCCGTCCACTGCTGTTCTTCGATGACGAGGGTCGAACCGGGGTTCTCCTTCTCGAACGTCTTCTTCAGGTAGTCGCGCGCGGCGTCGGGGGTGTCGGTTCCGACGAGCCAGACGCGGACTTCCGCCGAGCTGTCCGATGTCGATCCGCCGCCGGAGCCGGCGCAACCGGCGAGGGCGATCACGGCAACCGTTCCGAGTGCCGCGAGGCTGAGTTTCCTCATCTGAATGTTCCTTTCTAGGGCTTTTCAGTTTTTCTAGGGCTGAATGTGTGGGGTCGAGAGCTATGAAACGCCGAGCTGGCTCGAGAGAACCATGACGGCCGCCCCGCGCAGGACGATGTCCTGCCCGAGGGTGGTGAGCCGAAGCGTCAGATCGCCGTGGAATTCGGCCATCGTCCGGTTTCGGAGGGTCTCGACGGTGGCCTGGGCCAGTGCTCCGTCGAGAAGTTCTTCGGGCCCAGAGAGCACGATCTGCGAGAGATCGAGCGCTCCGACCACGGGGGCCAGCGCGATGCCGAGGCGTTCACCCGCGTCGTGCAGCAGCTGGTCGATGCGCGGGGCGGCCACGTCTTCGTCGGCCGCGTCCGCCCGGATGGCCTGGATCTCGGCTTCGAGGCGCGGTATCGCTACCCAGGCTTCGAGGCAGGCCGTCTTGCCGCAGGCGCACAGCGGACCGCCGTCGGTTCCCACGGTGACGTGGCCGATCTCGCCCGCCGCGAATCGGCTTCCGTAGATGGCGATGCCGCCGAGCAGCAGGCCGGCGCCGACACCGTGCCCGATGCGCACGAGCATGAGGTCGCTCTCGGCATGCCCGAAGCCGTGTTCGGCGAGCACGGCGGCGTTGGCGTCGTTCGAGACGATGACGGAGCGACCGGATGCCTCGGCCACCCGACGCTGCAACTCGAGGTCATGCCAGCCCAGGTTCGGTGCGCTGTGCACGATGCCTGCCAGGTCGACGACGCCCGGCGAGGCGATGCCGATGCCCAGCACGGGCCGGGTGGATGCCTGCAACAGTCGTTCGGTCAGGGCGAGCACTTTCTCGACCGCCCGTTCGCCGGTGGCACCCTCGAGGGCCACGTCGATCCGTTCGAGGATCTCGCCGTCGAGGTTCATGACCGCACCGTGAAAGTCGGAGTAGTCCGACAGGTCGAGCCCGATGATCTGGTGCGCTTCGCGGTCGATGTCGATCAGCGTGGCTGGTTTGCCCGGCCGAACGCCCTCGCGCTGTCCGCGTTCGGCGATGAGTCCATCGGTGATGAGTTCGGCGACGAGGTCGGAGACGGTCACGCGGGTCAGGCCGGTTTCGCGCGAGACATCCGCTCGGCTCATGGCGCCGGCCCCGTAGAGGGTTTGCAAGACGAGAGCCCGGTTGTGGTTGCGGGCGTGTTCGGGGAGCACTTTCGCGCTCGGCCGGAGCCGCCGACCGGGCAGATAAGCCGAGGTCTGGGCGGTATTCGGGTGCGCGGCGTCCAGGGTGGAAGAGCCGCGCTGCACTTCCGATGCAGTCATGTTTGTTAGTAAAGCTTACGAACTAATGACTGGCAAGCATTTCATCTCAGATGGGTGCCCTGTTTACCAGACCGTTACATTTTGTGAGGGTGGTTAACAAACACGAAATGCGGCTCAGCTGTCGGGATGGCTTGACCACAGCGCGCGCACCGACTCGAGTTCATCGCGGCGGCTGATGCCGAGTTTTCGGAACGCGCGGTTGAGGTGATTTTCAACCGTGCGCACCGAGACGCTGAGCCGGGAGGCGATGGTGTGATTCGTTGCCCCCACGGCGGCGAGCGCGGTGATCTCTTGTTCCCGCTGGGTCAGCGCGGGGCGCGATGCGGCCTGGGCGTGCACGTGCCACAACACATCGGCGTCGAGGGTGCCGCCGAGGGCCTGGGCGAGCTGATCGGCTCGGTCCGCCTCGGAAGCCCGCCCGGCCAGCCGGTAGGCGTCGGCCGCGCGGAGGTAGGCCCCGGCCGCGTGCACGGCCTGGTTGGCTGAGCGCAACCGGTCACCGGCGCGTTCGATCCAGTCGGCCTCGGCGCCGCCGACGCCGCGTAGGTAGTCGAGCAGGGGACCGAACAGCTCTCCTTCGAGCGCGGCCGAGCGCGCCACCCGGGCCGCATCAGACACGCTCTCGAGCGCCATGATCTCGGCGATCGCCGCCTGGACGGCGAAGCCCCGGCGGGAGAAAGCTGCCTGGGCGGCAGCCAGCAGGCGGCGGCTTCCGCCGTCGTCGCCGCGCGCATGGGCGCTCTGAGCTTCGGCGAACTCGGCCGCGGCGAGCGGCAGGGACGACACCCGCGGCAACCATCGCCGAGCCTGCACGGTGAGCGTCTCTGCCACGTCGAGAGCGCCGCGGCGTGCGGCGACGACCGCTCCGAGCACGAGGATGGCTCCATAGACGTCAGCAGATTCGGCGCCGGGTTCGCCCAGGGCAAGCGCGGCACCGATCGCGTCGTCGGCCTCGGCATTGCGACCCGTGTGCACGAGCGCGAGGGCACAGACGTAGGCCTGATCGCGCAGCGCGTCCGCGTCGAGGTCGGCGAGGGCCGCGTCTCGCCACTCGGCGGCTCGGCGCAGCGCCTCATCGATGCGCCCCACGCCGAACAGCGCCAAGGCGGTGACGCGCCTGCGCCGCCTGCGCCAGTGCACACTCTCATCGATGGGTTCGTCGGGCATCTCTACGAGGCGCAGCGCCCGCGCGAACCATCCCTTTGCCAGCACTACCTCGGCGAGCGCCACGGCCGCCTCGCCGACGCTGGCCACCCCATTCTCATGCACGCCACCAGTGGCGGCCCCCTCTGCATCCCCACCCCCGGCGACGCCCGCCCCGGCGCCTCCCACTCCCGTGCGATCGATCAGCTCTCTGACCTGCTGCTCACTGCCCGCCGAGAAACCGTGTGCGCGGACCTCGGCCTCGAGACCGATGACCTCGATGGCGTCGGCCGCCCCGGGCATGACCGAACGCGCTTCGCTCAACACCCGCGCGAGTTCACCTTCTCCCCCACCACGCACCGCGACATTGAGGCGATGCGCCAGCAACGCCAGGTTGTCCCGTTGCTCACCCTCGACATAGGCGGTGTCGCGCAAGACGTCGTGCGCGACGCGCCCGGCGCCTCCATCGCGAGCGAGCGCGTCGGCTAAGGCCAGCGCCGCGTGCAGGCCGGGATGCCGCCGCCACGCGTCGAGCGCCCGCGCCGCTTCTGCCTGCCGATGTTCTGTCATGAGCCGCGCGACGGCGGGATTGCGCACCGCCTCCCACTCGAGCGCGGCCGGCAGCGCACGCGTCGGCAGCGCTCGAGTAGCCAGCTCGGCTCGCGGCGCGTCTAACGTCGGCCCCGCCCCGCGGGCACCGCGATCGTTCGCCACCCTCTCGATCAGTCGGACCCGCCGCGCACTGATCGACTGATGCCGGTAGTACTCGGCGATCAATGGAGGGTTGACCGCCACCATCACGCGGACCCCGTTGCGGAACACGGTGACGAGCCCGCGGGCCTCGAGCTGTTCGAGGACGGGCGAACCGATCAGCCGCACGCCCCTGTCGATCGTGACGATGCCGGCGAGAGCGAGCATCTCGAGCCCCTCGCGCAGGGATGCGGTGAGCGGGTAGAGGATCTCGGTGATGTGCGGAGCGAGCGCGGGGTGCCACAGATCGTCGCCCGCGTGCCAGGAGCCGGCTTGCTCCCTGAGAAGGCCGTATTGGCGCCCCGTCTCGCCCACGGCGACGACCAGCCGCGGGAGCCCCCCTGACTTCGAGAACACACGGCCGGCTGTGTGCGCGTCGACGCCGCCGCCGAGGACGTCTTCGAGCAAGGCCCTGACCTCTTCGTAACGCAGAGCGTCGAGTGCGACGCGCGCGACCCGGCACTCGAGCACGTGCAGCGCGCCAGACCCTTCGGGGGCGTGAGCGTCGAGCGCATAGACGACGGGCACGTCGGTGCGCCGTTGCACGGCCGAGATGACGCCCCAACTCTCGGGGTCGACCACGGCGGCGTCATCCACCAGGATCAGCGCGGGCCTGGCGAGCGCCCACCCCGTCAGCGCCTCGACGCGGGCCGAGATGGCACTCGTGCCACCCGCGGACGCAGATCGAACGCCTGCCACTCCGAGCGCTTCGAGCGCATGCGCGCGCAACGCGTACTCGCCGGACACCGACAGTGTGCCGAAACCCTCGTGTCGTGCGGCGTTCTCGACACCGCGCAGCAATGTGGTCCGGCCGCTCCCCCATGAGCCACGCAGCTCGACGGAAACCCCGTCACGCACGTGCGCCAGGACGGCCGCGAGCTCGCGACGTCGGACACTCATCACATCTGCCTTCCCGGCGCGAACACGCGCACACAATCAATATATCGATACTTCACTCAGTGAATCGGGGCAGACGTCGTCGACCCGTGCAACTACTCAGGCCAGGCCGCCCCACTACTCACCCCGACCCACGCGCTACTCAGGCGCACGCTCGACTCGCACGGATCCACCCCTCCACTACTCAAATTTTTCGCGACGCTACTCAAATTGCCCGATCAGAGGCAATATATGCGCGTCGCCTGCCTACCATTATGAGGCACGGTATCCCTCCTCGCTTCGACCGGTCGAACAACCGTCGACGAATCTGCGGGGGCGCTGCCACCCAGCACAACGAAAGGCACAACGATGATTCGAGTCGAACGTCTTCGCTCCGACGGATCTCACGAGCGCGGCGATCTGGTCGCCACAGAGTGCGGCATGGTCTACATCTTTCCCGCCCAGGTGCCCCTGTCCGCCCGACGCACGGGGCGCGGTTGGTACCAGCACCGCGTGGGCTACATCGTCTATGAATGCGACCTCAGCTGGACGGTCCGCAACATCGGCAACCGCATCCTGCACGACCTCATCGAAGACCGCCTCGATGCCCTTGCCACCATCGCCGCCTCCGAGGGCTTCCGCATCACGGCTCTCGGCCGCCCCGATCGGCTCGTCGACATGAAGCTGCCCGTCACCCTCACGGTGCGCGAGCGGTCACGTCGGTACGCCACCCTCTCCACCACATCGGGCAAAGTGTTCCTCTTCCCCGAACGCGTCGCGCCCAAACACCGGCGGGTGGGTGCGGGGTGCGGCGAGGTGTTCCTCGGATGCGTGCGGCGAACGGGGCGCGGCTGGGACATCGAACTCGAATCGGGTGAAAGCGGCGAGACCCTGCGCGATTCACGGGTCGACGCGGTGCACGACCTGGTGAGCCTGCACACGACGCTGATGGAGCGATCGTCCGCGCCGGCCACCGCGCTCACCCGCCCCGCCGACGTCGACAGCGAAACCGTGTTCGTCGGCCTCGACGATTCAGATGCTTCGGATGCCTCGAACCTCGCCCATGCACTCGAGGCGGCTCTGCGCGAGCACGATGCCTCACGCGTCACCGCATCCCCCGCCTACCGCCCCACCCCCGCATCCACGCGCCCTCTGCAGAGCTTGTACGCCTGACGAAGCCCGGTAACCACCCCCTGATAAGGTCAACTCGTCCACAACACAGAATCGAGGGGCCCGTGTTACGAGCACGCACCAAGACCATTTCCATCATCGGATCGTTCGCCGTCGCCGGCCTTCTCCTCACCGGTTGCGCCGGCGGACAGAGCAAGGCCGATGCGTGCAACGAACTCAACAAGAGCGTCGAATCGCTGCAGGACGAGCTGACGTCGAGCGTCAGCAATCTGTCGTCCGACCCCTCGGCCGCGTCCGACGCCATCGACAAGCTCGCGAAGTCGTTCTCCGAGAGCACCGGCAAGGTGACCAACGACGAGGTCAAGCCCGCCGCCGACAAGGCGAACAAGGCGATCACCTCGATGGCGGACGAGTTCGGCAAGTACGCCGACGACCCGACCGCCGCCGACCCCACGGCCCTCTCCGAGAGCGCCACGGACGTGCAGACCACGTTCTCCGACCTGGCGACGCTCTGCAACTGATATACCCCGCACTCGTCGAGCAACCAAGCGTCGAGTAGCTCCGCGCCTGTCAACTCCGCGCCTGTGAACTCCGCGTAAGTGAACTCCGCGTAAGTGAACACAGAAGGGCCCCGATCCGAGGATCGGGGCCCTTCTCGTGTCGCCAGCGACTATTCGCCGATGCGTGCCTTCAGGTTGTCGGCCAGAGTCGCGAGGAACTCTTCGGTCGTCTGGTAGGCCTGGTCGGGGCTGACCAGCAGCGCCAGGTCTTTCGTCATCTTGCCCGATTCGACGGTCTTGATGACGACGTCCTCGAGCGTCGACGCGAAGTCGATGAGTTCCTGGTTGCCGTCGAGCTTGCCACGGTGCTGCAGGCCGCGCGTCCACGCGTAGATCGACGCGATGGGGTTGGTCGACGTGGGCTTGCCCTGCTGGTGCTGGCGGTAGTGGCGCGTGACCGTGCCGTGCGCCGCCTCGGCTTCGACGACCTTGCCGTCGGGCGTGGCGAGAACGCTCGTCATGAGGCCCAGCGAGCCGAAGCCCTGTGCCACGGTGTCTGACTGCACGTCGCCGTCGTAGTTCTTGGTGGCCCAGACGTAGCCACCCTCCCACTTCATGGCCGAAGCGACCATGTCGTCGATGAGACGGTGCTCGTAGGTGAGGCCGGCGGCGTCGAACTGCTCCTTGAACTCGGCTTCGAAGATCTCCTGGAAGATGTCCTTGAACCGGCCGTCGTAGGCCTTGAGGATGGTGTTCTTGGTCGACAGGTACACCGGGTAGTTACGGCTGAGGCCGTAGTTGAGCGAGGCACGCGCGAAGTCGCGGATCGACGCGTCGAGGTTGTACATGCCCATGGCGACACCGGCCGACGGGGCCTCGAAGACCTCGAACTGCTGCGGCTCAGAGCCGTCTTTCGGGGTGAACGTCATGGTGAGCGTGCCGGGGCCGTCGAACAGGAAGTCGGTGGCACGGTACTGGTCGCCGAACGCGTGACGGCCGACGATGATGGGCTTGTTCCAGCCCGGCACGAGGCGCGGGATGTTCGAGATGATGATGGGCTCGCGGAAGATCACGCCGCCCAGGATGTTGCGGATGGTGCCGTTCGGCGAACGCCACATCTTCTTCAGGCCGAACTCTTCGACACGCGCCTCGTCGGGCGTGATCGTCGCGCACTTGACGCCGACACCGTGCTTCTGGATGGCGTGCGCAGCATCAACAGTGATCTGGTCGTCCGTCTCATCGCGCTTCTCGATACCGAGGTCGTAGTATTCGAGGTTGATGTCGAGGTAGGGGTGAATGAGGGTGTCTTTGATGGCCTGCCAGATGATCCGCGTCATCTCGTCGCCGTCGAGCTCGACGACCGTGCCTTCAACCTTGATCTTTGACAATGCATACTCCTTGGCTTTCGGCCGGGAAAATGGCCACGGCCAGCTTACCGTCTCGCTGAGAAGTATCTCGACGTCGAGAGAGTTTGGCGATGGCATCACCCGGTCGTCTCATCCCTGAGGATGAACGTTCGGCGTCACACTACCGGCGGGCAAGCATGGGCCGGTAGCCTAGACCTATGTCTGAATTGCGACTGGAAGAGCTGTCCGCGTCGACCATCGTGGCGGTCAACGCCCTCACGCTCAAGCCCGGGCAGGAGCAGTTTGTCGCTCCCGTGTCCTACGCCGTGGCCGCCGCCGTGCTCGACCCGGCTACCAGCTGGCAGCGCGTCGTGCTCGACGGCGACGAGGTCGTCGGTTTCGTGCAGGGCAATTTCGACGAGCATGCCCACCAAGACGAGTTCCGCAGCATCCTGTGGCGCATCAATGTGGATGCCGACGACCAGGGGCGCGGCATCGGCACGTTCGCGGTCGAGGCGCTTCTCGACGAGGCGAAGCAGCGCGGTTTCGACCACGTCAACGTGATCTACGAGCCCGGCGAAGACGGCCCTGAGGCCTTCTTCCTGCGCGTCGGTTTCGAGCCGACGGGCGAGACGCAGTACGGCGAAGTCGTCGGCAGCCGAGCGCTCTGACTCTTCGGCGCGAGTCGTTCTCGCAGCCTTCGAATGACGAGACGATGCCGCATCCGATGAGCCACTCCGACCCCGAGGCCTTCGCCGAGGCCGTGCTCAGCGTGGTCGAGGACATCCCGGCCGGCCGCGTCATGAGTTACGGCCAGGTCGCCGCAACCCTGGGCTCGCGCTCGGCGCGCGGAGTCGGCCGCATCATGGCACTCCACGGTTCGGATGTCGCGTGGTGGCGCGTCGTGCAGGCGTCGGGTTTTCCACCCGCCGGCCACGAGGCACGTGCCCGCGAGCACTATATGGCCGAGGGAACTCCCCTCGTCGACAGCACGCGCCACCCCGGTTTCCGCGTGGCGCGTTCGGCATTCGTGGGCCACGAAGACCGATAGGGCGGATGCTGCAGCACCGACGCCGGCCAGCGGCTGACCGTCAGGTCATCCTGAAGTCCGAGCGGTCGGGTACGCGCGGCCGATGGCAGCGCATGGCCCACGCGATTGACTGGTTCTACCGTCGACCGAGGAAAGTCCCATGCCCCATCGCAACCGCAGCATCTCGACCACCAGCTACCCCTTCAGCATCCGCGCCGCCCGCGCCCGCGCCCGCCGCATCGGTCGCCTGACCGCGTCGATCGCGGCCGCCGGCGTCGCACTCGTCGCCCTGACGGGCTGTGGAACCCTCGACGCCTTCGCCACCCTCGGCAACCCCGTCGGCCGGGGCCTCTACGAGACCGCCACCACGTTCGAGAAGACCGAGACCGCGAAGACGCTCTCCTCCGACTGGCTGCCCGACGATGCCTCGCGCGTGCGCCTCACCTACCGGCACGACGGCTCGGCAGCGCTCCTCATGTTCACGACGACCCAGAGCCTCGACGAGCTGTGCAAGCCGGCAAACACGGTTCCCGTGCCCGCCCTCGAGGACTCGTGGTGGCCGCAGACGCTGCCCGATACGGCCTACCTGTGCGGCGACCGTTGGACGGCATTCGCCGACGGCGGCACGGTCTACGCCTTCACCGGAACCGACACCTCGGCGGGAGCATCCCTGAAGTCCGGTGGCGGCGAGGCCCAGACCACGCGCTCCCCCGGCTACTGATTCCTCCGACTGCCCGCACCGGTCCGGCGGACTGTCGACACCGCACAGGAAATGCGTCGACCCCTTCTCGCCAACCCGATGGTCGGCGAACCGCTTCTCTCGTTCTCGGATGAACCCGGTGCTAGACCAACGAGTCGCGCCAGGCGGCGTGTAGCTGCGAGAACCGCCCCGTGCCGGCAATCAGATCGCCGGGCGTGCCGTCCTCGACGATGCGCCCGTGCTCCATAACGAGCACGCGGTCGGCGATCGCGACGGTCGACAGACGGTGCGCGATGATGACGGCCGTGCGATCGGCCAGCAGCGTCTGCAGCGCCTCCTGCACGAGCCGCTCCGACGGGATGTCGAGCGACGCCGTGGCCTCGTCGAGGATGAGCACCTGCGGGTCGGCCAGGAACGCGCGCGCGAACGAGATCAGCTGACGCTGCCCCGCCGAGACGCGCCCGCCGCGCTTGTTCACATCGGTGTCGTAGCCGTTCGGCAGCGAGCGGATGAACTCGTCGGCGCCGACCGCCCGGGCCGCGCGCTCGATCTCCTCGCGCGAGGCATCCGGTTTGCCGATGGCGATGTTGTCGGCCACCGAACCCGAGAAGAGGTACGCCTCCTGGGTGACCATGACGATCGCACGTCGCAGGTCTTTGGGGTGCAGCATCCTGAGGTCGACGCCGTCGAGCGTCACACGCCCGGCCGACGGGTCGTAGAAGCGCGAGATCAGCTTGGCGAGCGTCGACTTGCCGGCACCCGTCGAACCCACGAGCGCGATCGTCTGACCGGCCGGCAGGTCGAGCGTGAAGTCGGGCAACACGACCGCGTCCTCGTTGTAGGCGAAGCGCACATCCTCGAACCGCACGTGACCGCGCGCCGACCACAGGTCGACGGGCTTCTCGGGGTCGGGCACGGTCGGCTTCTCCTCGAGCACACCCGAGATCTTCTCGAGTGCGGCCGACGCCGACTGATAGGAGTTATAGAACATCGCCATGTCTTCCATGGGGTCGAAGAACCGGCGCGCATAGAGCACGGCCGCGAGCAGCGCACCGATCGCGAGCTGGCCGTCGACCACCCGGAAACCGCCGACGAGCAACACGGCCGCGACCGTCACGTTGCCGATGAGGATGAGACCCGGGTCGAACACGCCGAACAGCTGGATGACGCGCGCGTTCACATCGCGATAGTCCTCGACGAGCCCGCCGAATTCCTTCTCGTTGCGGCGCTCCTTGCGGAAGGCCTTCACGGCGCGGATGCCCGTCATGGTCTCGACGAACTGCACGATGAGCTTGGCCGAGGCCACGCGCGACTGCCGGAACAGCTTCTGCGAGCGCACCTGGAACCAGCGCGTCAGGATGAACAGCGGCACGAGGGCGCCGAGCAGCACGAGACCGCTCGTCCAGTCCAGCAGGAACAGCGCGATACCCGTGAACAGGCTGTAGAGGATGCCCGAGACGAGCTGGTTGATGCCCGAGTCGAGTAGCTCCCGGATGGAGTCCAGGTCGCTCGTCTGGCGCGAGATGATGCGGCCGGACGTATAGCTCTCGTGGAACTCCAGGCTCAGCTTCTGCGTCTGCAGGAACACGCGTTTGCGCAGGTCGATCAAGATGGCCTGGCTGACGCGCGCCGCGAGCACCGTGTACCACGCCATGAGCAGCGCGCCGATAACGCCCGTGACGAGGTAGGCGGCAACCGTGAGGATGGCGGGCATCCAGTCTTGGTCGAGCACGGCGGGCAGCGCGCGGTCGATGCCGAAGGCGATCAGCGCGGGGCCGGCCACCTGGGCGGCGGTCGAGATCGCGACGACCACCATCGTGAGGGCCACTTGAGCTTTCAGCGGCGACAGCAGCGAGCCGAGCAGGCGCGTCGACCGCCGCCGGATGGACTTCGATTCGGCGCGCGTGAAATCGTCACGCTCTTCGCCGGTCACGCCCGAGACAGATGTCTGGCTCATCGGTTGACCTCCATTCCGGTGTTGCTTCTGTCGTCGCGGTCGCGATCGGGGTGCGTGTCGTCGAGCCCCTGCCGCACCGCCTCGGTGATCTGGATGTCGCGCTCGGCGTCACCCTCGGTGCGCGTGTCGTCGGCGTCTGCGTTCGACTCCGCCACCCCCACGCGACGGCGCTCGGCCGCCTCGCGCTTCTCTTCGTCCTCGAGGCTCGAGATGACGAAGCGGTAGTGCTCGTTGGTGGCCAGCAGCTCGGAGTGCGTGCCGACGGCCACGATGCGTCCCTCCTGCATGAGCGCCACGCGGTCGGCGAGCGTCACGGTCGAGGGGCGGTGGGCCACGATGAGCGCGGTCGTGGACGACAGGACGCGGCGGAGCGCCGCCTCGACGAGCGCCTCGGTGTCGACATCCAACGCCGAGAGCGGGTCGTCGAGCACGAGGATCGACGGCGCCGCCGCCACGGCTCGGGCCAAGGCGAGGCGCTGACGCTGGCCGCCCGAGAGGCTGAGCCCCTCTTCGCCCACGGTCGTGTCGACGCCGTCGGGCAGGTTGTGCACGAACGCCGCCTGCGCGATGTCGAGCGCCTCGGCCAGCACGCGGTCGGCCTCGGGCGAACGCGGGTCGAGGTCGGCGCGGCCGAGCAGCACGTTCTCGCGCACGGTCGCCGAGAACAGGGTGGCGTCTTCGAAGGCCATGGCGATGTGGGTACGCAACTCTTCGCGCTTCAGATCGCGCACATCGACGCCATCCACATGCACGGCTCCCCCGGTCACGTCGTAGAGACGCGTCGTCAGGGCCGTGAGCGTCGACTTACCGCAGCCCGTCAAGCCCACAAGCGCCATGGTCTCACCGGGCGTGATGGTGAGGTCTACGCCGTCGATGAGGTCGCCGAAACGTTCGGGCGAATCCTGGTAGCGGAAGTGCACGTTGTCGAAACGCAGCTCGCCGCGCGGCTCGGCCACGGTGAGGGGATGCTCGGGGTCGGTAATCGCGTTGGGCGCATCCATGACCTCGAAGAACCGGTCGGTGGCGGTGCGCGTGTCGAACGTCATCGAGAGCAGGAAGCCGATCGACTCGATCGGGAAGCGCAGCACGGTGGCGGTGGCGAAGAACGCGAACAGCTGTCCGACGGTGATCTGGTCGGTGGAGGCCAACCAGATGCCACCCAGCAGACACAGCGCGAACGCGACATCCGGAAGCAGCAGCAGCCACAGCCAGATGCCCGCGATGGCCTTCGCCTTGGCGATCTCGGTGCCCCGCAGGTCTTCGGCCTGCGCCTCGAAGTTCTTCAGCGCGTAACGCCCGCGACCGAATGCCTTCAGCACGCGGATGCCGTGCACACTCTCCTCGACGGCCGTGGCCAGATCGCCCGCCTGATCCTGGCTGCGGCGCGCGATCTCGGAGTACTTCTTCTCGAAGACGAACCCGTAGATCCAGATCGGCACGGCCATGACCAGGAAGATGAGGCCCAGCAGCCAGTTCCAGTAGAACAGCACGGCGGCGCCGATGAGGATCGTGACGGTGTTGACCACGAGCAGCACGATGCCGAACGACAACCAGCGGCGGATGAGGCCGAGGTCACTCACGGCGCGCGACAACAGCTGCCCGGACTGCCAGCGGTCGTGGAACGAAACCGGCAGGTCTTGCAACTTGGCGTAGAGCGCGTTGCGCATCTTGGCCTCGACGTGCGTACCGGGCGTGAGCACGAACCAGCGCCGCAGCGCGATCATTACGGCCTCGACCACGCCGAGCGCCAGCACGAGCAGCACGGCGGGCCAGATCTGGGCCGAATCACCCGTCGACAGCGGGCCGTCGACGAGGCGTTCCAGGATGAGTGGGATGCCGAGGGCGACGACCCCGGCAATGAGGGCGGCCACCATTCCCAGCACGATGCGGGGCACGGCGGACTTCACGTAGGGGTACATGCGCCAGAGCGCCTGCGCCGTGTTCAGGTCGGACTTGTGGGAGGGCGGACGTTGTTCGTTCGCGTTTCGAGACATTCGTTGTCAACTCTTCTATGCGTGGTGCGGGTGCCGCTGTCGGGCGGCGAGACGTGTCGGCGCGGTGGGCGAGACGGATGCGGTCGCCCCGTGAATGTGTAACCCCGGGGTCGGGCGCAATAGTTCTCGTGCGGCGACGGATGTGGATAAGTGAGCGCTCGGGGCGCTGATGGCGACGCCGAACGAACCGAACCCCGACGAAGCGGTGGCCGGCGGCCGGACGGGCAGCGAACCCGGGTCTAGTCGGCGGTCACCGGGTTGTGGGCGGATGCGCGGTCGGTCGCGGGCTTGCGGCGCGGCTCAACGGCCGAAAGGAACGCCGAGACCGCATTGCGCGCGGCGCTGAAGCCGGCTCCGTGAATGCGTGTAATCGTCATGACGCTCCTCCTGGTTTCGTATTCGTCGTCAGCGTGCGCGGCTCGTGCAGCCCCAAATGAGGAGACCAGACGTAACCGTGGACAGCCCTACAGAATATGAGTAAAGAGAAGCCTGGGGCAAGCAATCCGCCGGAATCGATCGGAAAAGGTGTGTGAACGGCCGGTGAACGGGTCAGCGCACCCGCACCGACAGGCACGTGACGCAGCCCTCGCGCTTCTCGAATTCGCTGATGTCGACGCGCACGACCGTGAAGCCGAGGTCTTCGATGAGCGTGGCCGTCTGGGGCGCGGCGGCCGACAGGAGCACGGTGTCGTCGCTCAGGACGACGACGGCCGATCCCTCGGGCTCGGGCACGGCGCGGAAACGATCGAAGAGGCGCACATCGTCGACGAGCGGCTCGTAGCCGATGACGGTGCCGTCGGGCAGAGCCGTGACGGCCGTCTTCAGGTGCAGCACCTTGGTGACGGGAACGGCGACGACGACATAGCCGAGCGGGGCGAGCAGGGCGCGCAGCTGGCGCACACCCTCGGCGTTGGTGCGGTCGGAACGCCCGACATACACGGTCTCGCCCACCGTGAGGATGTCGCCACCCTCGAGGGTTCCCGGCGCCTCGATGCGCTGCACCCTCAAGCCGAAGTCACGCAGGTTGGCCTCGATGCCCTCGACCTCGGGGGCGCGCGACTCGAGGGCCGGACGCGTGATGACCGCCAGGTCGCCGAAGAGCGCGACGACATCCTCGACGAACACCGAGTCGGGCAGGCCGTCGGCGAACGGTAGCTCGGAGGTGGACCAGCCGTTGGCCTCGAACGCCTTGACGTAGGCATCCCACTGCTCGTCGACCTTGTCGCTGTCGACCGGGACGCGCTCGAGGTGGGTGACCACGCCGTCGTCATACGTGGATGCCGGCATGCGCACGATCGCGATGCGCCGGTCGTTCGCCCGGGCCGACGCCCCGCGCCGCAGCACGGCGTTGTAGACGAGGCGCCCGAGCGTGGCCGCGAAAACGATGTAGAGCAGGATGAAGATGGTGTTGACGCCCAGCAGCGTGCCGAACAGATAGGCCACGACGCTGCCGTCGAGCACCTGGCCGCCCTGCAGGATGGGGATCAGCAGGCCGATGATGCCCGCGATGATGCCGGCCACGAGCCCTGCCGGCACGGCCGTGAACCAGACGCGCAGCCCGCCGGCGAGCGCCAGCGCGAAGATGATGACGAAGCCGATGAGGCTCGCGATCGAGAAGTAGCTGTTGGCCGAACCGATGATGGCCGACGTGAACTGGTTCGAGAAGAAGAACGCGAACACCGTGGCGACGTGCACCCCGACAGCAACCGTGAGAGCGGCCAACAGAGATGCGACGAGCCGGCGGCCCCAGGTAACAGACATGACTCACACCCTAGGGGTGCTGTCTATGACGAAACTGTGGACCGCCGGCTCGGCGGACGGGTCGGGCGTGGCGCGGCCGCGATCGTGCAGCGGCGCCACGCGTCAACTCAGTGGAAGAAGTGACGCTCCCCCGTGAAGTACATGGTGATGCCCGCGGCCTGGGCGGCCTGGATGACCTCTTCGTCGCGCACCGAACCGCCGGGCTGCACGACGGCCTTGACACCGGCATCCAGCAGAACCTGCAAGCCGTCGGCGAAGGGGAAGAAGGCGTCGGATGCCGCCACCGAACCGGCTGCACGGTCACCCGCGCGCGTCACGGCCAGCTGGCACGAGTCGACGCGGTTGACCTGGCCCATGCCCACACCGACGGACGCGCCGTTGTGCGCCAACAGGATGCCGTTGGACTTGACCGCCCGGCAGGCCTTCCACGCGAACACGAGGTCGACGATCGTTTCTTCGTCGGCGGGTTCGCCCGTGGCCAGAGTCCAGGATGCGGCCGTGACGGCGGGGTCGACGGCGGCGAAGCGGTCGGTGTCCTGCACGAGCAGACCGCCCGAGATCTGGCGCACCTCGGTGTCCTCGCGCTGGAAGCCCTCGGGCAGCTGCAGCAGGCGCAAGTTCTTCTTGGTCTTCAGCACGTCGAGCGCGGCCTCTTCGAAGCCCGGGGCGACGAGCACCTCGGTGAAGATCTCTTTGACCGTCTCGGCCATCTTGAGCGTGACGATGCGGTTGGCCGCGATGACGCCGCCGAATGCCGACACGGGGTCGCATTCGTGCGCGCGCTGGTGGGCCGAGGCGATGGCGTCGGGCGCCTTGGGCTTCGCGACCGCGATGCCGCACGGGTTGGCGTGCTTGATGATGGCGACGGCCGGGTAGATGAAGTCGTAGGCGGCGCGCACGGCGGCGTCGGCGTCGACGAAGTTGTTGTAGCTCATCTCCTTGCCGTGCAGCTGCGTGGCCTGGGCGATGCCGTGGCCGTCGGGGCGCGCGTAGAGCGCGGCCTTCTGGTGCGAGTTCTCGCCGTAACGCAGCGTCTGCTGCAGGTCGCCGCCGAGCGTGACGGTCGCGGGAAAGGCGTCGGCGGATGCGGGGGCTGCAGCATCCGGCCCTGCATCGTTTGACGCGCCGTCGTTCGAAGCGCCGTCGTTGTCGACGAACCACGCGGCGACGGCCGTGTCGTAGGAGGCCGTGTGCTGGAACGCCTCACGGGCAAGCGCCCGGCGCTGCGCGAGCGAGGTGCCACCGGCGGCGACGGCGTCGATGATCGAGGTGTAGGCGTCGGGCGACACCACGATCGCGACGTTGGCGTGGTTCTTGGCCGAGGCGCGCACCATGGCGGGGCCGCCGATGTCGATCTGCTCGATGACGTCGTCGCCCTGAGCACCGGACGCGACGGTCTCGACGAACGGGTAGAGGTTGACGACCACGAGCTGGAAGGGCGCGATGCCGAGCTCGGCCAGCTGCTCTTCGTGCGATTCGAGGCGCAGGTCGGCCAGGAGGCCGGAGTGCACGGCGGGGTGCAGCGTCTTGACCCGGCCGTCGAGCGACTCGGGGAAGCCCGTCACCTGGGCGACGTCGGTGACCGGGAAACCGGCGTCGCGGATGGTCTGGGCCGTGCTGCCGGTCGACACGATCTCGACGCCGGCACCCGCGAGGGCCTCGGCGAGCGTCAGCAGCTCGCGTTTGTCGCTGACCGAGAGGAGGGCACGGGTGATGGGGACGATGTCGCGTTCGCGGTACAGGCTCTTGTCGTGGCTCGGGCCGGACATGGGATCTGATCTCCTCGGTTGGGGTGTGCCGGCCGCAGGTCGCGGCCCGTGGGGTTAGAGGGCGGCGAGGTCGACGTCGCCGGTGGCGATGCTGCGCACCGTGTCGACGAGCAGTCGGCGCTCGACCGGTTTGATGCGCTCGTGCAGCGCGTGCTCGGTGTCGCCCGGTAGGACGGGCACGCGCTCCTGCACGATGATGGGGCCGTCGTCGACGCCGTTCGCGACGACGATGATGCTGGCGCCCGTCTGGTTCACACCGGCCGCGAGGGCGTCGCGCACACCGTGGGCGCCGGGGAACTCGGGCAGGTAGGCGGGGTGCGTGTTGATGAGGTGCGGGGCGAGGGCGTCGACGACCCCGGCGGGCAACAGGCGCATGAGGCCCGAGAGCACGACGAGGTCGGGCTGCCAGACACGGATCTGCTCGAGCAGCGCCTCGCCCCATTCGGCGCGCGAGCCGAACGACGAATACGGCACCGTGAAGGTGGGGATGCCGAAAGCCTCGGCGTGGGCCAGACCGTCGGCCTCGCGATCGGCACCGACCGCGATCACGCGAGCGGGGAACGCGTCGTCGCTCGACGCCTCGAGGAGGGCGCGAAGATTGGAACCGGTGCCGGAGATGAGCACAACCACGGAGAGCACCCGAACAGCCTACCGTTTTGAGCGAGAACCCGATTCGCGCTCGGTCAGACGCGAGCGACCGGACGTGGCGGGCGCTGAAGCGGCGTCTTGGTGGTCGTCGGAATGCCCGCTCGCCAGCATGCCGATGAGCGCCGCGATCGTCACCTCGACGAAGACGAACAGACCAACCCAGAGCGGGTTCGGGCCGACGTCGGCCAGACGCCCCGGGCCGATTGCTCCGCCCGACAGGGATGCGAGCACGGCGAAGATGAGCGCGGAGATGAGCCCGATGGCGACGGCGCCCGCGGCGAGGGTGCGGTTGGCGTGGGCGGGGGTTGCGGCATCCGTCAGTCGCTCGCGCACGAGCATGGCCGCGAAGAAGCCGGCGAGCAGGGGCACCAGGATGCCGACGAAACCGAACAGGAGGTCGGCCGTCGGCACGGCCCCGAGGATCGGGAAGGCCGGCAGCGGGCCGACGACCGTGTTGACGGGCGAGACGCTCGTCCCTGTGCCCAGCGCGAAACCGGGACCCACGAGCCACGACGCCACCCAGATGACGAGGTTGGGCATGAACGCGAGCTGGCCGAGGGTGACGACGATGCCGCCCGTCACGCCCAATTGCGTGCTCTCGTAGAGGGTGGTGATGGTGCCGAAGTTGGCGAAGATCGTGAGCGCGAGCAGCACGCTGGCCACGGCGAGAACCGCGGCGACTACCGCTGTGGCACCGGTGAACCCGGCGCGCAGAACAGCCAGCTGGGTGTCGCTGAAGCGGTCGGCGATGCGTTCACCGAGGCCCGCTGAGGACCCGCGGGCGGCCGCGCCCGAACGCGCTCCCGACGCCTTGGCAGAGACCGTCGAGCCGGATGCGCTCGAAGCGGCTGACGCAACCCGGTGTCGGATGACGCCGATGGCGAGCCCGACGGCGATGACGAGCGGCGGAAACGCGATGCCCTGCAGGATCGACGGGCGGAGCTGATCGGAGAGCGCCGAGAAGGTGAGTAGCGCCGAAACCACGAGCGCAGCCACGAGCGAACCCGCGACGCCCGACTGCCAGTAACGGGTCTCGGCCGCACGACGGCCGATGCGCACGGCCGCGAGAACCGAGAAGAGCGCGAAGGCGAGGGGCGCGATGGTCACGAAGAAGGGTTGCGCGGCCTGTGCCACGCCGACCTGGGCGATGGTCGCGGCATCCGCTGTGGCGCGGATGTCGACGCCGTTGCCCGCCAACCAGATATCCACGGCGGCCCGCCAGAAAACGAGCCAGTCGGTCGCGAAGCCATCCTGGATGGCCCACAGGAGCGACAGGGGTACGAGCGGGATCGCCACGCCGATGGCGATGGCGATCAGGGTCTCGAGGGCGGCGAGAGTGGCAGTCTGTGAGCGGTTCATCCGACTTGGAGCCTACCCTCAGCCCGCTTCCTCAACGGGCTGCCCGGCCGGGGTGTTGTGGGGCGGGCGCTGAAGCACTTCGAGGACGAACAGCAGCGCGATGGCCCCGACCGCGATCCAGGCCATGTCTGCAGCGTCGATCGGTCGAACCAGGAGAACGATCCCAGCCGCAACCAGGAGCACGACCCAGCGGAGCAGACCGATGACACGGGCCAGACGTGCTCCGAAGGCGCCCGTGGTCACGCCGTGCGCCTCACCGAACCCGCGCACCGCGGATGCTGCGTCCCGCGCGCCCGAACGCAACGCCCGAGGTGCCCGGCCGGGGCCCGCGAGCCACACGGCAACCGCGCTGGCCACACCGATCACCACGACACTGCTGACGAGCGCGAACACGCCAGCTGTCGCATGGTCGAAGACGACCTCGAGTGCGTCCCCCGGGAAACCGTCGGCGCGGGCCGCCCGGCGCAGGAGTGGCCTCGTGATCGCGAGCGCAACGCCGAGCGCCAGGGCCGTGACCGCAACGGCGATGGCTGCGGCGATGACGGCCCGTCGCTTGTTGCGCGCCAGGAGGACCCCTCCGGCGGCAGCCACCAGCGCGATCGCCGGCAGCCACGGCCCGACCGCGACGAGGAGTGTATAGATCGTCTGCACACCGGCCGCCTGCGACGTGTCGGCGATCACGATGGTGCGGTCGATGGATGGAATCCGTTCGGCCAGCGCGAAACCATCGGCCACCAGGGCGGCCTTCACCCGGTCGACGATCGGCCCGAGCTGCACGCCGATGTCGCCCTGCGCGTCGGCCCCGATCTCGACGACGGCATCCGGGTCGCCCTCGAGACTCAGGGTCAGTTGACGGTGGGTCCGCGTGAGGGCTTCGTTCCACACGGTCGAAAATGCATCCGAGCGGATGACCTTCTCAACGACACGGTCGATCGCCGAGGTCACGCCTGCTGCTGCCGGGTCGCGCAGCAGGTCGAGGGCGGCAGCGGCCTTCGGCGGCACGCCCAGACTTTCGACCCCGTCGAAGAGGTCGTCGGTGAGGGCCTCGACGTCGAGCGCCTCACCGATCGCCCCTTCGGTCTCCCGGATCACGGCATCCTGCACGGCCGGCTCATCGACGAGGGGACCGAAGGTTTCGTTGAAGGACTGCGTGTCCGTGAGTTCTGTGACCGCCCAGCTCGCGACGATACTCACGGGCGCGAGCACGGCGGCCACGACGATGAGCAGGGCCGAGAGGAGCTGAGAGAAAAGCCGCGCGATGTGACCCGTCTTCGGCGTGTCGGATTTCCCCGTCGTCACGCGCTCGCGTTCTCGAAGCCTCGCGTTCTCGGCCTCGAGACGGGCAATCCGCACGCTTTGGGCGCTCTCCGACTCCGTCATCATGCTGCCCTTCTCGATCGGGCACGCGGTCGACTACCGGGCGCTGAGCACACGGTAGCGCTTCGACGCTTCAGCCCGCTGGAGTCCGTTCGAACGAATCGGCCATACGGATGCCCACGGCCGGCAGCAGCACGCCGTCGATGATGGAGAGGAGGAACGGGCGGTCGACGGGTTTCTGCAGCACGAGCACGCGATACGCGGTCATGGCCGGGGTGATGAGGGCGAGCGTCTCGAGGTCGCACTCGCTCGAGATCTCGCCGCGTGCGATGGCGCGTCGCAGGAGCGTCTTGTTGGCCTCGGCACGCGGCCGGATGATGGCCTGCTCGATCGCCTGCGCGAGCTCGGGCGACTTCGAGAGCATCGACGAGAGCCCCGCCATGATCTGCAGCTTCTTCTCGGCCTCTTCGATGGTGCGCGGCTTGATGAGACCCACGAGGTCGCCGCGCAGCGTGCCGGTGTCGGGCAGGTGTTCGAGGTCGGCGCGTTTCATGCACGCCACAGCGTCGATCACGAGTTCGTTCTTCGAGGCCCAGCGGCGGTAGAGCGTGGCCTTGCCTGCTTTGGCCCGCGCGGCCACCATCTCGACGGTCATGCCGTCGTACCCGCATTCGGCGAGCACCTCGAGTGCGGCGTCCAGGATTTCGGGGTCGCGCGAGTGGTCGCGCTTGCGCCCCAGTTTGGGGGATTCGACCTGCGTCATTGCGGCGATCTCCTCGTGTTTTTGGGCCTGCATGAGTTCACCCCATGTTAGCGAAGGGTTAAATATAGAACTGATCGTATCCGAAACTCGCCGGTTCCGTATATAGTTCTCGACATGCCACAGACTTCCTCCGCTTCACCCGCTACCGCGGCGCCCGCTGCCGCAGCATCATCCCGCCGCTGGTGGACGCTGACCGCCGTCGCCATCGCCCAGCTCATGGTCGTTCTCGACGCCACCGTGGTCAACATCGCGCTGCCCGCCGCGCAGGCCGACCTCGGCTTCTCGAACGGCGACCGCCAGTGGGTCATCACCGCCTACTCGCTCGCTTTCGGCAGCCTCCTGCTGCTGGGCGGCCGCCTCTCCGACCTCATCGGTCGCAAGCGCGCCTTCATCATCGGCCTCATCGGCTTCGCCCTCGCCTCCGCGCTGGGTGGTGCCGCCGACAGCTTCGGCCTGCTGGTCGCCGCCCGGGCCCTGCAGGGTGCCTTCGGCGCACTGCTCGCCCCGACAGCCCTCGCCGTACTCACCACGACGTTCACGATCCCCAAGGAACGCGCCCGGGCATTCGGTGTCTTCGGCGCCATCGCCGGTGCGGGTGGCGCGGTCGGCCTGCTGCTCGGCGGCTTCCTCACCGAGAAGCTCGACTGGCGCTGGAACCTCTACATCAACGTCTTCATCGCGATCATCGCCATCATCGGTGCCGTCATCTTCGTCTCCTCGCCGAAGCGCGAAGGCGCACGGCCGAAGCTCGACGTTCCGGGAACCATCCTCGTGTCCGGCGCCCTCTTCACGCTCGTCTACGGCTTCTCGAACGCCGAGACTGACGGGTGGGACTCCCCGGCCACGTGGGGCATGCTCGCCGCGAGCGTCGTGCTGCTCGTCGCCTTTGTGTTCTGGCAGCGTCGCGCCGCGCATCCGCTTCTGCCGCTGTCGATCGTTCTCGACCGCAACCGCGGGGCCGCCTACGCCTCGGTGCTCATCGCCGGCGCGGGCATGTTCGGGATCTTCCTGTTCGTCACCTACTATCTGCAGGCGTCGCTCGGTTACTCCCCCATCCAGACCGGTCTGTCGTTCCTGCCCATGATCGGCATGCTCGTTCTCGCCGCGCAGCTGTCGACCAACATCTTCGTGCCGCGCTTCGGCCCCAAGGTCATGGTGCCATTCGGCATGCTCCTCGGCGTGACGGGGATGCTACTGCTCACGCGCCTCACCCTCGACAGCACCTATGCGGCCGATGTGCTGCCCGCGCTCATGGTTCTCGGTTTCGCGATGGGGTCGATCATGCCGGCGTCCATGCAGACCGCCACTCTCGGAGTCGACCGCCAGTTCGCCGGCGTCGCCTCGGCCATGGTGAACACGAGCCAGCAGGTCGGCGGGTCGATCGGCACGGCACTGCTCAACACGCTCGCGGCCACCGCGGCCACCGACTTCGTGGCCTCGAACCTGCCCGCGTCGACCGAGGTGCTCGCCGACGCGGCCGTGCACAGCTACTCGACGGCCTACTTCTGGGGCGCGGGCTTCTTCCTCGTCGGAGCGATCCTGTCGGCCCTGCTGTTCCGCCGTCGCGGCCACGGCGTCTCGCTGCACAACCCCGAGGGCACCGCTCCGGCGGCCGCCGAGCCGGTCGTCGCGCACTAGCCCGTCCGCGCACGTAGAACGCCGGGTGTCGGCCGCGGATCTTCCGCGACGACGCCCGGCGTTCTGTGTGTTCTCCCGCCTCCGCCAACCCTTGAGTTCGCGGCCTCGCCGTCACCGAGCAGGAGCAGGAGCAGGTCGGCGGGCTCAGACCAGCGTTCGAAGTCGCCGCACATCCTCGTAAAAGCCAGCCACATCGCTCTGAAGTGTCGAGCGCAGCACGGCTGGGTCTACGAATGCGTACGCATGAGCGATCCTGTTGCGCATCCCCCGCACCGCTCGCCAGGTGCGTTCGTCGATGACCGTCGTCCGCAGAGCGTCTGAGATCTGCCCGACACATTCGATGGATGCCGAGAGACGGAGGGCGGCGGCATCCAGAACCACCTGGTCGTGAGCTTCTGTGAGCATCAGGTGCTCGTGGAGTACTCGCAAATGCGTGAGCGCATCGTCGAGGTGATCAGCGTCGGTCCTCTTCACAGCACGACCGCCGACGCGAGAAGAGCCTCGAGCGCCTCGGCCTTCACTTGGTGCTCGGGAACGATATCGACCGGCACACCGAGCAGGTCGGTTAGATCGTCTCCCAGGCGCGCGATCGCGAACATGCCAGTTCCGGCGCGCATGTCGACGAGAAGATCGAGGTCACTGCCCTCGGTGTCTTCACCGCGCGCAACGGAACCGAAGACCCGCAGCCTGCTGGCATCATGTTCACGCGCAATGCGAACGATGTCGTCGCGGTGCTCGAGGACATGTCGCCCGATCGGGCCATGGCCCAGCGACGTGCGGCGCACTGTTCCGAGCATCTGGGACACCGCGGGCTGACTCACGCCGAGAATGGATGCGATCTCGCGCTGCGATAGTCCCCACGTCGAGGCGCGCAGCACGGCGAACCTCAGGTCGGCGGATGCATCGGCCCGACGCTTGGCCGCCGACGCCAGCTCGACTCGAAGCCCCTCTTCAATGGCCTTCTTCATACCCACCTCCCATAAGGCACCTTATCGCGTCTCGCACGCTCTAACCAGGGGCGGGACGCCGACCGACCTTCCTTCGCAAACGCAGAAGGCCCGCACCGGCGAACCGGGCGGGCCTTCTGTCGTGCGTGCGCTGGGCGCGGGTTAGAGCGACGCGATGATGTCGCGCATGAGGTTGGCGGTCTCGGACGGCGTCTTGCCGACCTTGACGCCCGCAGCCTCGAGGGCTTCCTTCTTGGCCTGAGCCGTTCCGGCTGAGCCCGACACGATGGCGCCGGCGTGGCCCATGGTCTTGCCCTCGGGGGCGGTGAAACCCGCGACGTAGCCCACGACGGGCTTCGTGACGTTGGCCTTGATGAAGTCGGCGGCACGCTCTTCGGCGTCGCCACCGATCTCACCGATCATGACGATGGCCTTGGTCTCGGGGTCGGCCTCGAACGCGGCGAGCGCGTCGATGTGGGTCGTGCCGATGATGGGGTCGCCGCCGATGCCGATGGCCGTCGAGAAACCGATCTCGCGCAGCTCGTACATCATCTGGTAGGTCAGGGTGCCCGACTTCGAGACGAGGCCGATGGGGCCCTTGCCCGTGATGTTCGCGGGCGTGATGCCCACGAGCGACTCACCGGGCGTGATGATGCCGGGGCAGTTCGGGCCGATGATGCGCGTCTTCGAGCCCTTCTCCTTGGCGTAGGCCCAGAATTCGGCCGAGTCGCCGATCGGAACACCCTCGGTGATGATGACGAGCAGCGGGATCTCGGCGTCGATGGCCTCGATGACCGCATCCTTCGTGAAGGCGGGCGGCACGAAGGCGATCGACACGTCGGCGCCGGTCTTCTCGATGGCCTCGGCCACGGTGCCGAACACGGGCAGCTCGACGCCACCCTCGTGCGTGACGGTGGTGCCGGCCTTGCGCGCGTTGACGCCGCCGACGACCTGGGTGCCGGCCTTCAGCATCAGGGCCGTGTGCTTGGTGCCTTCGCCGCCGGTGATGCCCTGGACGATGACCTTCGAATCCTTGTTGAGGAAGATTGACATGCTTTTTTCCTTAGTCCTTTCCGCGCTTTAGCGGGAAGCCAGTTCGGCGGCCTTGTCGGCGCCCTCGTCCATGGTGGCGGCGAGGGTGATGAGGGGGTGGTTCGCGGCCTGCAGGATGGCCCGGCCCTCCTCGACCTTGTTGCCGTCGAGTCGCACGACGAGCGGCTTGGTGGCGGTGTCGCCCAGGATGCCGAGGGCGTCGACGATTCCGTTGGCGACGGCGTCGCACGCCGTGATGCCGCCGAAGACGTTGACGAAGACGCTCTTGACCTGCGAGTCACCGAGGATGACGTCGAGGCCGGCGGCCATGACGGCTGCCGAGGCTCCGCCGCCGATGTCGAGGAAGTTGGCGGGCTTGACGCCCCCGTGGGCTTCGCCGGCGTAGGCGACGACGTCGAGCGTGGACATGACGAGTCCGGCGCCGTTTCCGATGATTCCGACCTCGCCGTCGAGCTTGACGTAGTTGAGGTCGTTCGCCTTGGCCTTCAACTCGAGCGGGTCTTCGGCCGCCGTGTCTTCGAGGGCCGCGTGGTCGGCGTGACGGAACGAGGCGTTCTCGTCGAGCGAGACCTTGCCGTCGAGCGCGATGATGTCGCCCTCTTCGGTGAGCACGAGCGGGTTGACCTCGACGAGAGTCGCGTCTTCACCGGTGTAGACGGCGTAGAGCTTGACGAAGACGTCGGCCACCTTGTCGACCAATTCGGCCGGGAAGTTGGCGGCTTCGGCGATCTCGCGGGCCTTGGCCATGTCGATTCCGGCGATCGGGTCGACCTCGATGCGCGCGAGCGCCTCGGGCTTCTCGACGGCGAGCACCTCGATCTCCATGCCGCCCTCGACGCTCGTGAGCGACAGGTAGGAGCGGTTTGCGCGGTCGAGCAGCACCGAGAAGTAGAACTCCTGGGCGATGCGGGCGCCGCCGGCCACCATGACGCGCTTGACGACGTGGCCCTTGATGTCGAGCCCGAGGATGGCCTTGGCCGCTTCCTCCGCCTCGTCGGGCGTCTTCGCCACCTTGACGCCACCGGCCTTGCCGCGGCCTCCGGTCTTCACCTGGGCCTTGACGACGACGACACCGCCCAGCTTCTCGGCGGCGGCGCGCACCTCCTCGGGCGTCTCGGCGACGATACCGGGTAGCACCGGCACCTCGTACTTCTCGAATAGGTCTCGTGCCTGGTACTCGTAAAGATCCACGTTCGGTTCCTAACCCCGCCTCTATCTGTGTGAGTGTGTGCGGCGTTCTCCGGCCGAGGTTTGCTCGACGTCGAGAGAAATTGCCTCCCCCGACTCTACTCCCGTGCGGCGGTCGGGTTGTGGCAGGGCCCTCCAAGCTGGCCACGATATGGTGCACGCCATGACCGATCTGGGGGATGTCGCGCGCGAGGGTGTGCTCATCGCGGGCGGTGGCCGCGCCATCCTGTTGCAGATCGCCGACCCCCGCATCGGTGTGGCGGTGGCCGCGCATTCCAACTTCAGCGAACGGCCGCTCGACCGCCTGAACGGCACGCTCTCCTTCGTCTACGCGCAGGTGTTCGGCACCGAGGAGGAGCAGCGCGAGACGGCGCGGTGGGTCAATCATGCGCACGGGCCCGTTCATAGCGATCCGCCGCCCGGTCACGGCCGTCACGCCGAGGCCAAGGCCGAGGCATCAGATCGCACTGGGTCGCCTCCGTCTTCGCACACCGCCGGCGGCCCCCACACGGTCGCCTACAACGCCTTCGATGCGGATGCGCAGCTCTGGGTCGCCGCCACGCTCTACGACACGGCCATCCAAATGTTCGAGCGCATCTTCGGCCCACTCTCCCCCGCCGACGCCGAGCGCGTCTATCAGGGCTATGCCGTTCTCGGCACGGCCCTGCAGGTTCCCGAGGGCGCGTGGCCGGTCGATCGCGCGGCTTTCGCCACCTACTGGGCCCGACGGATGTCTGAGCTCACCGTCACGCCCGAGGCCCGACGTGTCGCCGCCGATCTGCTGCACCCGCGCCGGGGCCCGCTCTGGCTGAAGGCGGGCATGCCCTTGGCGCGACTCGTCACCGTCGGGCTGCTCGACGGTCGCCTGCGCGGGGCGTTCGGCTTCCGCTGGACGCCCGGCCGCCAGCGACGCTTCGACGCGGCGATGCGCATGACCCGGGCGATCTGGCCACGCCTGCCCCGGGTCATCCGCACCGCCCCGCGCGATCTCTATCTGCGGCGGCTGAGGGTCAACCGTTCCGCAGCAACTTGAGTTTGACCAGCAGGTCGGGGCCCGTGCGGTCGAGCGTGCGCCCGCCGACACGGATGCCGACGAACATGAGCACGAGTCCGAGCACGACGCCCACCGCGAGCGTCGCGTAACCGAAGACGATGTCCCCCGTGACGAACGCGATGATCGTGAGGACGATCTCGGGCAGGGTGAAGAGCAGCAGCATCCCCATCACGGCGAAGGAGATGCCGGCCTGCCCGATGCTTCCACCCGCGTTCGACTTGAAGGGCGAGTCGCCCGCGGCCGGCACGGTGATGACGAACCGCGCCGACGACACGCTGACGACGGCCATGCCGGAGAACAGCAGTCCGAGGCTGAGCCCGAGGATGGCGGGCAGCAACGGCCACTCCCGCGAGATGACGACGGACCCCACGGCACCCAAGACGGTGGCCGGAAGGCCGAACGACAGCAGCGCGGCCACCCGACCCCAGCGGTCGTCGACGCCGCGCACGCCGTTGGCCAGGTGGGTGGCGAAGGCCGTGCCGTCGTAGGAGATATCGGCGAAGATCACGAGCGCCAACGAGAACGCGATGAACGGGCCCGTCAGGTAGAGCAGGATGTAGTTCTCGTTGAACGTGGAGACGAGCCAGAAGACGGCGAAGAGGATCGGCACCGAGATCAGCTGGCGCAGGTAGCGCGGGTCGCGCACCCAATAGGTGAGCGACCGAGCCATGACGGCGCCGCGCGGGGTGGCTGGCAGAACGCCGAACAGACCGATCTTGCCCGCGCCTCGCAGCTTGTTGGCCTGCTGTGGCGGGTTGACCAGTGCGCTGGCGAAGGCGCGATACCAGACCACGATGACGATGGCGAGGAACGCGAGGGCGATCACGAACTTGGCGAGCGCGGGCAGCCAGTCCCCCGCCGCGATATCGGCGGGAACGGCCCAGGGGGCTCCGAGCGGCGTCCAGCCGAGCACGCGGGCGACGCGCGGGAACGTGCCGGAGTCGAGGCTCGACAGGCCGCCAGTGACACCGATGATGATCGGGCCGGCGAGGATGAGCGGGATGAGCACGATCGTGCCGGAGACCTCGCGGAAGCGACGCTTCGACGCGAGTCCCGATCCGAGCGCGGCGACGGCACGCGACAGCAGAACGCAGGTCACGGCTCCGACGAGCCCGCACACGACGGCCGCAATCGCCGCGGCCGGGTAGCGGATCCAGCTGATCGTGATGGCCAGCGCCGCCACCGTGGTGACGAGACCGGGCACCCCGAGGATGCCCGAGAGGCCGAGCCCGAGGAGCAGTTTGGGCAGCGGGATCGGGAACTGCACGAGCCGCGCCGGTTCGAGGGTCTGCTCGATGCCCGAGAAGACGAGCGGGATGATGACCCACCCGAGCACGAGGACCGACCCCGCGATGATGAGCACCTGCGTGGTGACGTCGAGCGGCGCGAAGCTCAGCGCGACGAGGCCCGCGACGATGCCGAAGAGCAAGCCGAGCCCATAGAGCGCGCCGATGACGACGGCGACGATCTGCCAGGGGCTGCGCGATAGCGTGTTCTTGAGGACGAGGAAACGCAGCCTTACGAGAGTCGCAACCATTCCGGGCCCTCCGCGTGGTGTCGGCCGCCGACGAGTTCGACGAACTTGTCTTCGAGCGTGGATTCCCCGCGAACCTCGTCGACGGTTCCCGCCACGAGCACGCGCCCGGCGGCGACCACGGCTACGTGGTCACACATGCGCTGCACGAGGTCCATCGAGTGGCTCGACACGATGACCGTGCCGCCATTCTGCACATACCCCTTGAGGATGTCGCGGATGTTTGCCGCCGAGACCGGGTCGACCGATTCGAACGGCTCGTCGAGCACGAGCACGCGCGGCGCGTGCACTAGGGCGGATGCGAGGGCGATCTTCTTCGTCATACCGGCCGAGTAGTCGACGACGAGCGTTCCGCCGGCCTTGTCGAGGTCGAGCAACGCGAGCAGGTCGTGCGTGCGCTGGGCCACGGTGTCGCGGTCGAGGCCGGAGAGCAGCCCGTTGTAGGTGACGAGCTGCTCGCCCGTCAGGCGGTCGAAGAGTTTGACGCCGTCGGCGAGGATGCCGAGCAGGCGCTTCGCTTCGATGGGGTGCTGCCACATGTCGACGCCGTGCACGAAGGCTTGCCCGTAGTCGGGTCGCAGCAGACCGGTGGCCATGCTGAGCGTCGTGGTCTTGCCGGCGCCGTTGGGGCCGACGAGGCCGTAGAACGACCCGGTGGGCACGGTGAGGCTGATGCCGTTGACGGCGATCTTCTCGCCGAACTTCTTGGCGAGACCGGTGACCTGCAGGGCAGGCGTGTTGGGGTCGACCGAATGGTCGGGAGCGGGTGGACGGTGGCTGGCGTTCGACATGGGAACCCCTCGGATCGTCGGCGGATGGTCGGCGAGGGGTCACGGCGCTCTGACACGCCACCCCCGGTCGCCACCGAGCCTACAAGAGCCGCGCATCGCGGCGACAGGCGCAACCTCCCGCCGGGCGTGCCCGACACAATCGACCGGCGCGCTAAATTTTTTCGATCGGCGCGATCTTGATGAGCAGCTTCTTGGCCCCGGCCGAGTCGAAGGCCACGTGAGCGATGCGTTTGGCGCCGATGCCCGTGACCTGCTGCACGCGCCCCTCGCCGAAGTCGGTGTGCCGGATGCGGTCGCCGCTCTGCAGCTCGAGGTCGCCGTTGTCGCGCACCTGGTTGGTGACCCGGTTGGGCCAATCCTTCTTCTCGGTGAGCGCCTTGCCGTTGAACGACCCCTGCAGCCCGGGCGCGGAGTCGTCGCCCCACCGGGACTTCTGCGCGTTGAGTGCCCGCGACTGGGTGCCGCCGCGCGAATTGGCCATGCCGGGCGATTGACGCCACTCGATGAGCTCGGCGGGGATCTCTTGCAGGTAGCGGCTGGGCATGGCCACCGACGTCTCGCCGTATTGCGCGCGCGTCATGGCGAGCGAGATGTGCAGCTTCTTGCGGGCGCGCGTGATGCCGACGTAGAACAGCCGGCGCTCTTCGGACGGGCCGCCCGGTTCGCCCGCCGACATGCGGTGCGGTAGCAGGTCTTCTTCGACGCCCGTCAGGAACACGGCGTCGTATTCGAGCCCCTTGGCCGTGTGCAGCGTCATGAGCGAGACGGTGCCGGAGCTGTCGTCGAGGTCGTCGGCGGCGGCCACGAGCGACACCTCGGTGAGGAAGTCGACGAGGTTGCCGTCGGGGTTGTTGCGCTCGAAGTCTTTCGTCACGGCGATGAGCTCTTCGACGTTCTCGGCGCGCGCCTCGTCTTGCGGGTCGCGGCTGGAGCGCAGCGTCTCGACGAGACCCGACTTGGTGATGAGCAGCGTGATGACGTCGGACACCTTGCCCTCGGCCACGAGTGCGCTGGCCTCGTCGAGCAGCTCGGACAGTCCCGTGATCGCGCGCGTGACCTTGGGACCGAGGCCGAGCGAGGCCGCGTCGCGCAGAGCTTCGCGGAACGAGATGTCGTTGGCCTCGGCGAAAGACGCCAGCTGCGTTTCGGTGGCGGGCCCGATGCCGCGCTTCGGCGTGTTGAGGATGCGGCGCATGGCCAGCGTGTCGAGCGGGTTGGCGACGGCCGCGAGATAGGCCATGGCGTCTTTGATCTCGGCGCGCTCATAGAACTTGGTGCCGCCCATGATGCGGTAGGGCAGGGCCGATCGGATGAAGATCTCTTCGAGCGCTCGCGTCTGCGCGTTGGTGCGGTAGAACACCGCGATCTCGGAGTAGGCCATGCCCGCGGCGTGCAGCTTCTCGATCTCGTCGGCCACGAATTGGGCCTCGTCGTGCCCCGAATAACCCGTGAAGCCGATGATCTTGTCGCCGTCGCCGCCGGCCGACCATAGCTTCTTGTCCTTGCGGTCGAAGTTGTTGGCGATGACGGCGTTGGCGGCCGACAGGATGTTCTGTGTCGACCGATAGTTCTGCTCGAGCAGCACCACCTTGGCGCCCGGGAAGTCACGCTCGAACTCGGTGATGTTGCGGATGTCGGCCCCGCGGAAGGCGTAGATCGACTGGTCGGAATCACCCACGACGGTCAGCGAGGCGCCGGGAATCTTTCCCTCGTCGTCGCGCAGATTGCGCACGTGGTCGCCAGCGGCCTCGAGCTCGTTCACCATCTCGGTGGGCACGGCCCGCGTGAGCTCGCGGATCAACGAGTACTGGGCGTGGTTCGTGTCCTGGTATTCGTCGACCAGCACGTGCCGGAACCGCCGCTGATACTTGGCGGCCACGTGTGGGAACGCGCGGAACAGATAGACCGTCTGCCCGATGAGGTCGTCGAAGTCGAAGGCGTTCGCCGCCGTGAGCGCACGCGTGTAGGCGCGGAAGATGGCGAGGAACATGGCCTCTTGCGGGTCGGACGTGTTGACCATGCGCGCGAAGCTGTCCACGTCGGCCAGCTCGTTCTTGAGCTTCGAGATGCGCGCGGATGCATTGGCCGGCGTGAACCCGAACGTGTCGGCTTCGAGCTCCTTGATGATGCGCTTGAGCAGCACGCGCGAGTCGGCGGAGTCGTAGATGGTGAAGCTCTGCGTGAAGCCGAAGTTCTCGGCCTCTTTGCGCAGGATGCGCACGCACGCCGAGTGGAACGTGGAGATCCACATGCCGTCGGCACCCTGCCCGAGTAGCGCCCCCACGCGCTCGCGCATCTCGGCGGCGGCTTTGTTGGTGAAGGTGATGGCGAGGATCTGGCTCGGCCACGCCTCGCGGCTCTCGATCAGGCTGGCCACGCGGCGCGTGAGCACGCTGGTCTTGCCTGAGCCGGCGCCCGCCACGATGAGCAACGCCGGGCCGCGGTATTCGACGGCTTCACGCTGCTGCGGGTTCAACCCGTCGAGCAGACGCGACGCGCCACCCCAGCCGGGCCCACCCGAACCAGCACCAGCACTGGCACCGGCACCGCCGCCACCGGGCCATCCGTTCGCACCATCACGAGACCCGTTGCTATAAACGCCGTCGCCCGAGGGGATCTCGGCGACGGGCCACCCGTCGAGGATGATGGGCGTCGCGGAATCGCGGTCGGAGGGGTTCTCAGTCGTCATGTCCCCCCAAGTCTAAGCGGCACCACCGACAGTCTCCCGGCCGAGATCGGGGTGGTCGACGAAGACGCCGTCGACGCCCGTTTCGAGCACCGCCTGGAACTCGCCGCGCCAGTCCCCGAACGCATTTTTGGCACCCTCCAGCCGGAACGCCGGGGTGAGGAAGCGGTTCTCGGGCCGCAGCGTCCACGTGAAGACATCCAGGCCGAAATGGTGGGCGAGGTTGACGAGGGCGGCCCCGTCGGCGCGCTGTTCTTCCGAACCGTCGGCACCCAGCAGCAGGCTCTTGTCGACGCTGATGCCCTGCACCCAGGCGCTCGCCCTGAATGCCGCAAGGCTCTCGGATGTCAGCTGCTCGGCGTAGCTCGGCGCGCCAGACCCCTGGGCGGCCACCCGATCGAACGGCACCCCCGCCTTCTCGACGAGGTAGACGCCGCGCCCGCCGAGACCGCGCTCGTGCAGCTCGCGCAGCACCGTCTCTTCGAACGATTCGACGACGAGGTGCTCGGCCGGGAACGGCGCCAACGCGTCGGCGACGAGTTCGTCGAGCGGCAGACCGATGGAGGCGAAATGGGTCGCGTGTTTAACCTCGGCCACCAGACCGAGTTGCCGGCCGCGGCGTTCCGAGGCGGCATCCACGATCTCGAGCAGATCCTCGAGACGCAGCAGGGGCTCGGTGCCGTCGAACGCGGCGCTCTGGGGGCGCACCCGGGGCAGACGTTCACGCGCACGCAGGGTCTGCAGCTCGGCCCAGTCAAAGTCCTCGGTGAAGAAGCCCGTGTGCTCGCGGCCGTCCACCGTGGTCGTGCGCCGGCGGTCGGCGAATTCGGGATGCTCCGCCACATCGGTCGTGCCAGAGATCTCGTTCTCGTGCCGCACCACGAGCACACCGTCGCGCGTGGCCACGAGGTCGGGCTCGACCGCATCCGCCCCCATCTCGAACGCGAGTTCATAGGACGAGCGCGTGTGCTCGGGCCGGTACCCCGGGGCGCCCCGATGCCCGATGACGAGGGGTTCGCTGCGGCCGTGCTTCTCGCGTTCAGTCATGCTGTCCAGCTAACCACCGCCGTCCGAACGGTTGCCGCACGGCACCGTAAGCCGCGCGCGCACAGTTTGGCTGCGCGGACGGCGTCGGGAGCCCCGGATGCCCCCGGAATAAGGGACAGTTCTCAGCGTTCTCTACTACTGTTGAATGAATCTCTCGCACCACGAGAAACCCCACACGCATCGCTCCAACGACGAAGGACAACCAGAAATGGCTGCATCGAACAACCCGGCTTTCAATAACCGAGCGTTCCAGGGCGCAAACGGGCAGACGCTCGCCGTGCCTCCTGTCTCCGCCGACCAGCTGCAAGACATGTACAACCAGCCCGCCGCTGGTTCCGTGCAGACCGACCGCATGTCGGTCGAAGACACCGTGATGAAGAGCATCATCGCCTTCGGTGTGCTCCTCGTGGGCGCTGCAGCCGGTTGGCTGCTCGTCTCGGCCGTCCCCTCGGCAATCAGCGTCGTCATGGTCGCCGGCATCGTCGGTTTCGTGCTCGCGCTCGTCAACATCTTCAAGAAAGAGCCGTCGCCGGCGCTGATCATGGCCTACGCGGCCGTGCAGGGCGTCTTCGTCGGCGCCATCTCGCTCACGTTCGAGGTGCAGTGGCCCGGCATCGTCGGCCAGGCCGTGCTCGCCACGCTCGCCGTCGTCGGCGCCACCCTCGCCCTCTTCGCGAGCGGCAAGATCCGCGCCTCCAAGCGCGCCACCAAGATCTTCATGATCGGCATGGTCGGCTACCTCCTCTACTCGCTCGTCAACGTGGGCCTCATGGCCTTCGGCGTCATCGACACCGGCTTCGGGCTCGACTCCGAAGTCACGATCATGGGCATCCCTCTCGGCCTCGTCCTCGGCGTCTTCGTCGTCCTCCTCGGCGCCTACTCGCTCGTGCTCGACTTCGATGCCATCCAGCAGGGTGTGCGCAACCGCGCCCCCCGCAAGTACGGCTGGACCGGCGTCTTCGGCATCATGCTGACGGTCATCTGGCTCTACCTGCAGATCCTGCGCATGCTGGCCATCGCCCGCGACTAGTCGCCGCCGCGCCGCATCCGGGCGCGAACCGCACCACATCGTCACCGAAGCGCCGGTCCCCCAACGGGGCCGGCGCTTCGTCGTGTCGCCACACAATTCGCCACCCCCGTTCGCGGGCCATTTGCCCGGCGTTCACCCGGCGCCGGTCGACTGTGAGGGCTGCTCATTCGAGAGCACTCTCACTGAAGGGGTTCACATGTCCCACAGCACCACCAGCCGAGCGAGGCTCACCCGCCGCCTGCTCACCGGCGCCGCAACGGTCGCCGTCGTCGGAACATTCGTCGCCGCACCCGCCGCCGCCTTCGCCGCCGGTCCGAGCGACAACGGCGGCTCGAGCCGCCACGGCGGACAAGACCAGACCGAGGCCGTGCGCGAGTCGCTCGTCAACGGCCCCGCCAAGAACGTCATCCTGCTCATCGGTGACGGCATGGGCGACTCCGAGATCACCGTCGCCCGCAACTACGTCGAAGGCGCGGGCGGCTCGTTCCCCGGCATCGACGCCCTGCCCCTCACCGGTCAGTACACGACCTACGCCCTGAACAAGGACGGCACCCCCAACTACGCCTCCGAATCCGCCTCCACCGCCTCGGGCTGGTCCACCGGAACGAAGACCTACAACGGCGCGCTCTCGGTCGACATCGCCGGCAAGCCGCAGTCGACACTGCTCGAGATCGCGAAGGCCAACGGCCTGAAGACGGGCAACGTGTCCACCGCCGAGATCCAGGACGCCACCCCCGGCGCGCAGATCGCCCACATCTCGGCCCGTGGTTGCTACGGCCCCGTCGCCACCACCAAGAACTGCTCGGCCGAAGCGCTCGAGAACGGCGGCCTCGGGTCGATCAGCGAGCAACTGCTCAACCTGCGCCCCGACGTCGTTCTAGGCGGAGGCTCGACCACGTTCGGCGAGAAGGCTGCCGCCGGACAGTGGAAAGACCAGACGCTCTTCGAGCAGGCGACCGACCGCGGCTACCAGCTCGTCGACGACGCAGCCGGCCTGAACGCCGTCACCGCGGCCGACCAGACCACACCCGTGCTGGGCCTCTTCACCCCGGGCAACTTTCCCACCCGTTGGGTGGGCCCCGAGGCGACCGTCGGCGGCGGCAACCTGCCCGCGGCGCGCTGCACGCCCAACCCGGCGCGACTCGAAACGGGTCTGTCGCTCGCATCCCTCACCACCAAGGCGATCGACCTTCTCGCTGAGCCGAAGGCCGACGGCGGCCAGGGCTTCTTCCTGCAGGTTGAGGGCGCCTCGATCGACAAGCGCGACCACGCCGCCGACGCGTGCGGCCAGATCGGTGAGACCGTCGACCTCGACGAGGCCGTGAAGGTCGCCCTCGACTACGCGAAGAAGGATGGCAACACCCTCGTCGTCGTCACGGCCGACCACGCCCACACCAGCCAGATCCTGGGCTCGACGCCTCCCGGCCTGAGCGCCTCGCTGCTCACGACCGAAGGTCAGAAGATGATCGTCGGTTACGGCACCGCCAACGCGGGCGAATCGCAGCAGCACACCGGTTCTCAGGTGCGCATCGCGGGCTACGGCCCCGGCGCGGCCAACGTGGTGGGCTTGTCTGATCAGACCGACCTGTTCTTCACCTCGGCCAACGCGCTCGAGCTGAAGCGCGATCTGAAGGCACTCAGCACGGGCGCCACCGCCACGCCCAGCGCGACGACGGTCCGCCCCGGCGCCGACCTGACGGTCACGGCCGCGGGCTTCAACGCCGACTGGCAGCTGGACGGCGTCCTCGCCTCCGACCCGGTCGACCTCGGAGACGTGGACACGATCGACGGCGGCGCCGTCTACGCTGTCACGGCCCCCACCGAGCTCGGCACCCACACGGTCACGCTCACGGGCGCCCAGACCGGTGTGACGGCCACGGCGACGTTCACGGTCGCCGCCGATGCTCCCGCCACGCCGATCCCGTCCGAGACGACGACCCCGGCCGCCGTCGCACCCGTCGCGGGTAACAGCGCATCGGGACCGCTGGCGCTCACGGGCAGCACTATCGCGCCGTTCGCCCTCGCGGCTCTCGCCCTGATGGCCGCCGGCACGGTGCTCGCCGCCCGTCGCCGCCTGCGCCGCGCCGGATCCCTTACGGTCACCGCCACGCGCTGACGCGCGCTCGCTCGGGGGCTGGCGGACATCCTCTCGCCCCCGAGCCCTCGCGCAGCGACGCACAGTTGAACGAAGAAGGGCCGTTCCGAGAGGAACGGCCCTTCTTCTGTGCGGCGTCAGAGTTGTGCGACACCAGAGTGATGCGGCGTCAGGCGCCCGCACTCACTCCCATTCGATGGTGCCCGGCGGCTTCGACGTGACGTCGAGCACGACGCGGTTCACGCCGTCGACCTCGTTGGTGATGCGGTTGGAGATGCGGGCGAGCAGGTCGTAGGGCAGGCGCGTCCAGTCGGCCGTCATGGCGTCCTCGCTCGACACGGGGCGCAGCACGATCGGGTGGCCGTAGGTGCGTCCGTCGCCCTGCACGCCCACCGAGCGCACATCGGCGAGCAGCACAACCGGGCACTGCCAGATCTCGCGGTCGAGACCGGCTGCCGTGAGTTCTTCGCGCACGATCGAGTCGGCCTTCTTGAGCAGCTCGAGGCGCTCGGCCGTGACCTCACCGACGATGCGGATGCCGAGGCCGGGGCCGGGGAACGGCTGGCGCTGAACGATGACGTCGGGCAGGCCCAGCTCTGAGCCGATCGCACGCACCTCGTCCTTGAACAGGGTGCGCAGCGGCTCGACGAGCTCGAACTGCAGGTCTTCGGGCAGGCCGCCCACGTTGTGGTGGCTCTTGATATTGGCCGTGCCCGTTCCGCCGCCGGACTCGACGACATCGGGGTAGAGCGTGCCCTGCACGAGGAAACGGATGGGCTCGCCATCGGCCTGTGCCTCGCGCACCAGATCGGCCTCGGCCTGTTCGAAGCTGCGGATGAACTCGCGGCCGATGATCTTGCGCTTCTGCTCGGGGTCGGTCACACCGGCGAGGGCCGTGAGGAACTGCTCGCGCGCGTCGACCGTGACGAGGCGCACACCCGTAGAGGCCACGTAGTCCTCTTCGACCTGACGGCGCTCGTCTTGGCGCAGCAGACCGTGGTCAACGAAGACGCAGACCAGCTGGTCGCCGACGGCCTTGTGCACGAGGGCCGCCGCGACGGCGGAGTCGACGCCGCCGGAGAGGCCGCAGATGACGCGGGCCGAACCGACCTGCGCGCGGATGTTGTCGACCTGCTCGGCGATGACGTTGCCCGGGTTCCAGTCGGAGGGGATGCCCGCGGCACGGTGCAAGAAGTTCTCGAGCACCGCCTGGCCGTGCGCCGAATGCTTGACCTCGGGGTGCCACTGCACGCCGTAGAGCTTGCGCTCGTCGTTTCCGAACGCGGCCACCGCGGTGGAACCGGTCGATGCGAGCACCTCGAAGCCCTCTGGCGCCTTGGAGACCTGGTCGCCGTGGCTCATCCACACCGTCTGATCGGTGGGCTGGCCAGCCAGCAGGGTGCCGCCGTCTCCCGTGATGGTAGCGCCGGTCGAACCGTATTCGCGCAGACCCGAGTGGGCGACCTCGCCGCCGAGCGACTGGGCCATGACCTGGAAGCCGTAGCAGATGCCCATGGTGGGCACGCCGAGGTCGAAGATCTTGGCGTCGAGCGCCGGGGCGCCCTCTTCGTAGACGCTCGAGGGGCCGCCCGACAGCACGATGCCGGTGGGGTTCTTGGCCGCCACCTCTTCGGCCGTGATGGAGTGCGGGACGATCTCGGAATAGACGCCGGCCTCGCGCACACGTCGGGCGATCAGCTGCGCGTATTGCGCACCGAAATCGACGACGAGGACGGGTCGCTGGCTCGTGGCCTTCTCGCTAATGGGAAACCTCCGTGGGGGTGTTGGCGCGCTCGGCGCGGGAAGCAAGATAGGCCTTCACTTCGCGGCCGACTTTGGCCTCGAGGAAGAAGGAGAGGAACGGGACGATGCCGCCCAGGGCGATCAGGATGAAGCGGCTGAACGGCCAGCGCATGAGCGACCACAGACGGAAGTCGCTGAAGAGATAGACCACGTAGAACCAGCCGTGCGCGATGAGAATGCCGGTCGACAGGTTGACGCCCGTGACGGTGTCGACGGGCACGAGGCCGAGGAAACCGGAGCCACCGCCCAGCTCGATCTCGAAGCCCATGGCGTATTTCAGCAGCATCTCGATGCAGAGCAGCAGCAGCATGACACCGGTGATGATCGATGCGATCTGGTAGAAGCGCAGGGCGCCACGGATGCGCGGCAGATCACTCTGTCGAGGTTCTAGGGGCATGGCCCTAGTCTACGCGAACGGGTTCGGGGCCGGCTCCCGAGGCCAGGAGCTTCTCCTCGTATTCGCGCTCCCAGGTGTCGCGCACGAGGCGGTACCAGAGGAAGACGGCGAACCCCGCGAAGACGACCCACTCGACGGCGTAGAAGATGTTGAGCCAGTTGACCGTGGTTTCGGGCACGGGCGGCGGGGCGTCGATGGCCACGAGTCCGTCGACCTGCCCCACCTCGTCGGGGTCGCCCGCAATCACGTAACCGCCGTAGACGTCGTGGCCGGTCATGTCCTGCCAGCGGTTGATGAGCGCCGACACGGCCATGGTGTTGAGCACGTTCGGGTCGCCGTCCTCGGCGGTCTCGGGCGCTTGGCCCGGGATGAGTCGCCCGGTGACGGTGACATCGTCGGATGCCGCGGGCTGGGCGTTGAGCTGGGCGGCGGCATCCTTCGCGACCTCTTCGCTCTCGGTCCATCCGACCGCGACGGCGATAGCCGCCCCCTCGGAACCGGTCGTGCCCTCTGAGCCGGCCTTCTGCTCGAAGTGCGCGGCGACCCAGTAGCCCGTTCGGCCGTCTTGCACACGCTCGGTGATGACGCTGAAGTCGCCCGGAACGTAGCGCCCCTCGGCCGTGACGGTCTGCCCGATGGACGTGTCGTACATGGGTTTGCCTGGCGTCTGCGCCTGACCGATGGGGCGAGCGATCTCGCTGACCTCGGCGGTGTCGGCCGCGGGGACGACGGCGCGCTCGAGCTGCCAGTGGCCGAGCCACGCGAACGCACCGGCGATGGCGATCGCGAGCAGCAACATGGCGATCCAGCGCGGCCGCACCATGACGCGCACGATGGTGCGGTCGGGCTTCGGCCGCTCATCGGGGGCCACGGCCGCGGCGTTCTCGTTAGTAATCGTCTTCTCGCTTTCGGGGGCGCTCTTCGTCTGATTGGCGCATGGCCTGCTCGATCAGACGCTCGATATTATCGGGCTCGCCTGGGCCGGTGCCGAGAGCGGGCCTCGGCTTCTGGCCGCCCTCGCGCGGGGGAACCGGCCGCTCGGGGGCGGAGTGGCTGTAGGGGTCGGGGTCGACGATGGCGGCGCGGCCGGCGTCGTGGCCCGCCTCGAATCCGGCTTCGAATCCGGCGGCGTGGCCCTCACGGCGCCCGGCAGCATGGCCTTCGTCTCGCCCAGCGGCATGACCCTCGTCGTGGCCGGCGGCGCGGCCCTCGTCGTGGCCGGCGCGGCGGGCTGCCTCGCGAGCTACGGCCGCGTCCTCGGCGGCCGCGCGGGCGGCATCGTCGGCTTCGAGGTCGCGGCTGCCACCGGAGTTGCTCCCGCTGCGCGGGCGGGCGAGCTCGGCGTCCATCGGGTCCACGTCGGGTTCCTCGAGCGGGTCACCGAAGGGTTCACGAGGAAGGCGCGTGCGCGGCTCGCTCGAGCCCCCGCCGAAAGCGTCGGCCAGGGCGGCATCGAGGGCCGTGTCGCCGTCGTCGGTGGCGCTGGCTGCGGCATCCGTTCGTGTGCCCGCAGGAATGTGGCCTCGCGAACCGCGTTCACGCGAACCGCCGTCGGTCGCAGAGGGAGCCGTCGCCGCCGCCACGAGACGTTCGGCCTCGTCGAGCACGGGGTCGGCCGAGCGCGCTGCTTTCTCGCGCCGCGCGGCCTTCTGCTTGGGGCTGCGCAGGATGAGGCGGCCGATCTGCTCGGACCGCGACGCGATCACGGGCCCGATCACGGCCATGATCAGCACGTAGAGGCCCGCGAAGGGCGAGATGCGTGGATCGAGCCCGGCGCTCACGGCCAAGGTCGCCAGGATGAGCGCGAACTCGCCGCGGTTCTGCAAGATGACGGTGGTGTTGATGCCCGCCTGGGGCCCGAGTCCGTTGAGCCAGGCCACGAACTGCCCCGCGATGATGTTCAACAGGATGGTCATGCCGACGGCCGCCAGCACGGGAACGAGCACGCTGCCGAATTCGGCGGCGTTGAGCGCCAAACCGAAGTTGAGGAAGAAGAAGGCGCCGAAGACATCCCGCAACGGAACCGCGACGCTTTCGATGCGGTTGCGGTAGCGCGTGGCGCCGAGCACGAGGCCGATCAGGAAGGCGCCGATGGCGTCGGTGACACCGAGGAATTCGCCGATGCCGCCGAAGAGCACCGCCAGGCCGAAGAACAGGATGGTGAAGAGCTCGTCGTCTTTGGTGCGGAACAGCCGCGATACGAGTTTGCCGCCGTAGCGCGCGATCGCGAACATCGCGATGATGAACGCGAAGGCGACGACCAGTTTGCCGATCACCGGCAAGAGCTCGGTTTCGCCCGAGAGCACGACACCCACGATGGCCAGATAGATGGCGATGAAGATGTCCTCGACCACCGTGACGCCCAGGATCATGGGTGTCTCGCGATTGGTGAGGCGGTTCAGCTCGATGAGCAGTTTGGTGACGATGGCGCTCGACGAGGTAGCCGTGATGCCCGCGATGATCAGGGCTTCTTTGGCACCCCATCCGACCATGAAGCCGAAGGCGATACCCGCGGCCATGTTGAACGCGATGTACGATCCGCCCGAGATGAGCAGCTTGCCCGCGTTCTCGAAGAATTCGTCCTGATCGAACTCGAGCCCCAGATTGAACAGCAGCAGGATGAGCCCGAACACCGCTATCAGCTCGATGTGGGAACCGTCGAACGAGAGCGGGAACCATCCGCTGTTCGGGCTCGCGATCAAGCCCACCATCATGTAGATGGGGATGGCCGGAAGGCCGATCAGTTTTCCGAGGCGTCCGAGCACATATGCGATGACGAGGAGGACGCCGAGGATGATGAGGTCTTCGCCGAGGTGCATGGGCTAACCCCCGGGCGGGGAGTCGACGCCGGCCTTGGTTTTCGAGCCGGTGCGGAAGAACATGAAAGCTTTTGCCACTTTTTCGGGCGAGCCGGCGACCACGAGGGTGTCGCCGGGAAACACGCGGAAATCGGGCGAGGGCGCCGGGTTGGCGGATTCGCCACGCACGACGGCCACGACCGTGAGGCCGACGATGCCGCGCTCGGCCGGGTTGCCGAGCGGCTGACCGGCGATGTAGTCCTCGTAGTCCACGCGGAACCAGTCGATCGACAGACCGGGGATCTGGTCGAGCGCCGTCAGCGATTCGGTGATCTGCGTGCCGCCGAGCAGCTCGGCGAGCGTGTGCGCCTCGTCTTCAGACAGACGCAGGGACACCTTCGTGGCGTCGGAGCCGTCTTCGTCGTCGCTGAACGTGATCAGGTCGCTGTGACCCGAGCGGTGCGCGATGACGCCGACCTTGCCGCCGTCGTCGGTGACGAACGTGTGAAGAACGCCCACACCGGGAAGTTTGACCCGCCGAACATCAGCCATGCCGGAACTCCTTGTACTTGTGGCTCGCACCGATTCAACGACCGATGGCGCGCTTGTATTCCTCAGTCTACCGAGCGGCGCGCGCGGCCCGCCCGGGAACCGAGGTCGTCGACCGGTGTCGCCAGAGCAACCGCCCGACAGGCTAAGCCGACTCAGCCCTGCGTGACCGCGAGCGTCTGCCGCGCAATCTCCAGCTCTTCGTTCGTCGGCACCACGAGAACCGTGATCTCGGAGTCGTCTGCCGAGATGCGACGGATGCCCCGCTCCCGCGACTCGTTGCGCGAGGCGTCGATGCGGATGCCGAGGCGTTCCATGCCGGCCAACGCCCCCGCGCGCACGGCCGCCACGTTCTCGCCGACGCCCGCCGTGAACACGATGACGTCGAGTCGTCCGAGCTCGGCGTAGTAGGCACCCACGTAACGCTTGATGCGGTGCAGGTAGACGTCGAGGGCCTCGATGGCTCCGGCATCCCCCTCGCCCGCGCGCTCCTGCAGGTCGCGCATGTCGCCGCGACCCGAGAGGCCGAGGAGACCGGACTTGCGGTTGAGCAGCTCGTCGAGCGCCGCGAAGTCGTAGCCGCCCTTGCGGTTCAGGTGCAGCAGCACGGCGGGGTCGATATCACCCGAGCGCGTGCCCATGACGAGTCCCTCGAGCGGCGTCATGCCCATCGACGTGTCGACCGAGCGGCCGCCCTCGATGGCGGTCGCCGAAGCGCCGTTGCCGAGGTGCAGCACGATCTGGTTGAGCTCGCCGAGCTCGCGGCCCAGGAACTCGGCCGCGGCCTCTGAAACGAACTTGTGCGACGTGCCGTGGAATCCGTAGCGGCGGATGCGGTGCTGATCGGCGACCTTCTGGTCGATGGCGTAGCGGTAGGCGGCCGGCGGCAGCGTCTGGTGGAACGCGGTGTCGAAGACGGCCACGTGCGGCACATCGGGGAACGCCTTCTGGGCGGCCTCGATGCCCTGCAGGTTGGCGGGGTTGTGCAGCGGCGCCAGGTCGGCGAGGTCTTCGATGTTGATCTTGACCAGGTCGGTGACGACGGTGGCCTCGTAGAAGCGTTTGCCGCCGTGCACGACGCGGTGACCGACGGCGATGGGCGGCTCCTCGGTGAGCGACGGACCGGTCTCGTCGAACGCCTTGAGCATGAGCTGGAAGCCCGCCGCGTGGTCGGCGACGGGTTCGGTCACGCGCACCTCGTCGTGGCCGGGGCGGCGGTGCACCGCGACCCCCTCGGACTCGCCGATGCGCTCGACCAGACCGGAGGCGAGGGTTTCTTCAGACTCGCTGTCGATCAACTGGTACTTGAACGACGACGAACCCGAGTTGACGACCAGGATGCCGCTCATGCCGTCGCCGCCTGGATCGCGGTGATGGCCACGGTGTTGACGATGTCTTGCACGAGAGCTCCCCTGGACAGGTCGTTGATGGGTTTGTTGAGGCCCTGCAGAACGGGCCCGATGGCGACGGCACCGGCCGAACGCTGCACGGCCTTGTAGGTGTTGTTGCCCGTGTTGAGGTCGGGGAAGATGAACACCGTCGCCTGGCCCGCGACCTTCGATCCGGGCATCTTGGCGGCGGCAACGGCCTGGTCGGCGGCGGCGTCGTACTGGATGGGGCCCTCGACGAGCAGTTCGGGGCGGCGCTCACGCACGAAGGCGGTCGCGGCGCGCACCTTCTCGACATCCGCGCCCTGGCCCGATTCTCCCGTCGAGTAGGAGAGCATGGCCACGCGCGGCTCGATGCCGAACTGTTCGGCGGTGGCGGCCGACGAGATCGCGATATCGGCGAGCTGCTCGGCGGTCGGGTCGGGGATGACGGCGCAGTCGCCGTAGACGAGCACGCGGTCGGCGAGCGCCATCAGGAAGACGCTCGAGACGACCCCCACATCCGGCTTCGTCTTGATGATCTCGAAACCGGGGCGGATGGTGTGAGCCGTCGTGTGCGCGGCGCCCGAGACCATGCCGTCGGCGAGCCCCAGGTGCACCATCATGGTGCCGAAGTAGGAGACGTCGGTGATGGTGTCGCGCGCGAGCTCGACCGTCACGCCCTTGTGGGCACGCAGCCGCGCGTATTCTTCGGCGAACCGCAGGCGCAGCACATCGTCGAAGGGAGAGAGGATCTGCGCCTTCGAGAGGTCGAGCCCGAGGTCGAGGGCGCGCGAACGCACCTCGATCTCTTCGCCCAGGATGGTGAGCTCGGCCACGTCGCGCGCCAAGAGCGTGTGGGCGGCGCGCAACACGCGGTCGTCGGAACCTTCCGGCAGGACGATGTGGCGGCGGTTCTGGCGGGCCCGCTCGAGCAGGGTGTACTCGAACATGAGCGGCGTGACCACGTTGGTCCGGCTGACGTGCAGCAACTCGAGCAGCTGTTCGGCGTCGACGCTGTTCTCGAAGAGCGCGAGGGCGGTGTCGTATTTGCGCTGCGAGTCGGCGGCCAGGCGCCCGCGGGTCTGCGTGATGCGCACGGCGGTGTCATAGCTGCCGAGCTCGGTGCGGATGATGGGCACGGCCGGTGTGAGCCCGTCGAGCAGTGTGGTGATGGAGTCGGCGAGCTCGAAGCCGCCGTTCAGCACGATGCCCGCCACCGACGGGAAGGTTCCGGATGCCTGGGCCAGCAGCACGGCCAGCAGCACCTCGGACCGGTCGCCCGGGATGACGACGACGGCGCCGTCGGTGAGGCGCGGCAACACATTCTCCATGGACATGGCGGCGACGACCACGCCGAGCGCCTCGCGGCTGAGCAGCGACGGATCGCCCGACATGAGGGTGCCGTCGACCGATTCGAGGATCGACTGCATGCTGGGCGCGATGAGGAAGAGGTCTTCGGGGATGGCCCACACGGGGATCGTGGTGGCGCTGTCGCCCGCCGTGAGGGACGAGCTGGCACCGGCGTCGCCGTGGGCACCGCTGCCCCCGGGCAGGACCGAGCGGATGGCGGCGACGATCTCGTCGAGCGATTCGGGGTCGGCGCGGTTGGCGACGACGGCGAGGAGTTGCGCGTGCTCGCTCTGCAGTTCGGCGAGCGCGAGTTCGGTGATCTGGCGCATATCGTCGGCGCCGCGCGGTTCTGAGCCGCCGAGCTGTTCGCCCATGCCCTGACCGACGCGACCGCCGAGCACGAGCACGACGGGGGCGCCGAGGTTGGCGGCGATGCGCGCGTTGTAGCCCAGCTCGGTGGGGCTGCCGACATCCGTGTAGTCGGAACCGAGGATGACGACCGCGTCGCTCTCGGCTTCGACCCGTTTGAAGCGCTGCACGATGCGGGCGAGCGCGGCGTCGGGGTCGGTGTGGACCTCGTCGTAGGTGACACCCACGGCGTCTGCGGCACTCTGCGACACGGCGTCGTGCGCCAACAGCATGTCGAGCACGTAGTCGCCTTCGGCGCCCGTGCGGGCCACGGGGCGGAACACGCCGACGCGCGGGGTTTCGTGACTGAGGGTGTCGAGCACCCCCAACGCCACGGTCGACTTGCCGGAGTGTCCTTCTGCAGAGGTGATGTAGATGCTGTGTGCCACGGTTTCCAGCCTATTGCGGCGAACCTTGGCGGCACCTCGATGCGGGGCGAATGCACACCTGTGCAGGGCATAAAAAATGACCCCTCGCGCACCCGCCAGAGCCCGGTTACCCTTGCTACGTTTCCGTCCTGGGGGAATTGGCCTGGATGGCGCCACGCGAGGAGCCGAGAACAAGTGTAACCCACTCGCGAGCCTGGATGCGGTCACCGGCACCCTCCGCGACCGGGTAGGATACTTGAGGTCGTGTTGCCCTGGAGCACACATCTGGAGGATTCGCCTAGTGGCCTATGGCGCACGCTTGGAAAGCGTGTTGGGTGAAAGCCCTCGGGGGTTCGAATCCCCCATCCTCCGCCAATGGAAAAGGCTCGCCCCTTCAGGGCGAGCCTTTCTCCTTTGTTGGCAACAAACACAGCGATTCGATGAGGAAGGCTGGGGAACCCAGCCTGACGGGCTCCCCCATCCTCCGCCAAAGGAAAAAGCTCGCCCTCCTGGGCGGGCTTTTCTCCGTTAATTGGCAAACAAACACAGCGATTCGAGGAGGAAGGCTGGGGCACCCAGCCTGACGGGGTCCCCCATCCTCCGCCAATGGAAAAGGCTCGCCCCTTCAGGGCGAGCCTTTCTCCTTTGTTGGCAACAAACACAGCGATTCGATGAGGAAGGCTGGGGAACCCAGCCCGACGGGCTCCACCATCCTCCGCACAGCACACGCAGCCCGCTCCGCGGGCTTCCCCTTTTAGGGCACGCCTGTAACCCGCCACTCCCCCAACACCGCGCCACAACGACCCCGACACACCGCACCACCCCCATCCCCAAAACGCACCCCACCAGCGATTTAACAAACCCGTCACACCCCAAGCCCCATTCGGCCACCCACATACGGCTAGGCTTTCCCCGGTCGTAACGGGTCGTTTATCAACGCATCCGAAAGCCTTCCTGGGGGGAACACGGTGACCGATGTGTTGACGGTCAAGCCGCGGCGCGCGCTGTTAGGGCAGGGCCTTCTGGCCGCTGCGATGATCGTCGTGCCCGTTTTCGCCGTGCTTCTCTGGCTGAGCCGGGATTCGGCGGCCTTCCCGTATGTCGTCGGCCTGCTCGCCGCCACGGTTCTGGCTGCCGCGGTCTGGGCAGCCCTGTTCCTCAGCGTCGAGGTGCGCGTCTCGGGCGACGAGATCGTGCGTCGCACCATCTGGGGCCGCCGCGTGACCATCCCCGTTTCGGGTGTGAGCCGGTCGCTCGTGCTCGACCTGCACCGCACCATGGCGACGCAGGCGCATCCGCAGTTGTTCGTGCTGGACGATGACGAGCGCGCTCTCGTGCGTCTGCGCGGCGAGTACTGGGGGCGGCACGATATGGAGTTGCTGGTGGGGCGTTTGCGGGCGCCCGTGCAGAGGCTGCAGCATCCCGTCACCCTGGGCGAGCTGCAGGTAACGAATCCCCACATGTTGTATTGGTTCGAGCGCAAACCGTCCCTGCGCTCCGAATAGGAGATATCGCTCGGCCCGCCGCGGGAGCATGGGTTACTTTTAAGGGATGACCGACAATCAGCTGGGCCGATCCGGGTATTGGTACGACCGTGCCGACGACGCCACGGCGGCCGTGACGAGTGTCGACGTGCTGAACCTGTTCCGCCAGTACCGCGCCGCCGAGACACAGATGCGCCGTGACACGCGTGATTCCATGGGCATGGGCGAGACCGACCTGCTGGCCCTGCGCTATCTGTTGCGCGCCGCGAAGGCGGGCGAGACGATGACGCCCGGCAAACTCGCGCAGCTGCTCAAGATTTCGACGGCATCGACGACCATTCTGCTCGACCGGCTGGAGAAGAGCGGGCACGTGCGTCGCGCGCCGCATCCCACCGACCGCCGCTCGTCGACCGTGACCGCCACCGACGGCAGCGATGACGAGGTGCGTGCCACCCTGGGTCGCATGCACCAGAACATGGTCGCCGCGGCCGACAGCCTGAGCGCCGACGAGATCCGCACGATCAGCCAGTTCTTGCGGCGCATGATCTTCGCCGTCGAGAGCGCTCACGATCACACGGCGGCCGACGCCGAGCCCATGACCGGCGATGCCGTCGCAGCCTCGGGCGCAGTTGCCGCATCGGTGAACCCGCGAGGCGCGGCCGCGGTCTAACCGCACTCGCAGGCGCTATACCGCAGTCGCAGGCGCTACACCGCAGTCGTAGGCACTTCGGCGCGCAGCGACCATGGCATAGCGACTCAGGCCGTTTGCCGCCCGCCGGATGCGTGGCGCTGCACGGCCCCCTCGAGCACCTCACGGATGCCGGCGATGAGTGACGACGGCACGACATGCGGCCGCCCGCCCGTGACCGCCTCCCACTCGCGCAGGGCGACGTGTTCGACCTCGGCGGCGCCCAACTCAGGGTAGGCCGCGCTCATCTGGGTGAGGAGGGCGTCGTATCCGACGAGGGCGACCCCGTCGACGACGCCGACCACGTTTTCTTCGGCTGACATCCCGGCCAGCATACGCGACCCACCTTCGGGGGTCACGGAGATACGGCCTAGAGGTCCAGTCCGCGCACCGAACCGTCGGGGTTGCTGGCGAGGAGGGGCACGAAGCCGAGGCGTTCGTAGAAGAGTCCGGCGCCCGCATTGGCCGGGTCCAGCGCGAGGTGCACGGCCGGCACCCCGCGTTCGCGCAGGCGGTCGAACATCTCGTTCATGAGACGCCGTCCGAGGCCCTGACCCTGCGCCTCGGGCAACAGGTCGATGTGCAGATGCGCGGGATAGCGATCGACATCGGCGAGCAGCATCCGGTCGGGGTCGTCGGCGGATGTCACGAGCGCAGCGTCGCTCTCCGCCACCGTGTCGGGCCGCGCACTCGGCCACCACACACCGCTGAACCATTCCGCGAAGGCTCGCGTGTCGGCGGTCGCCAGCACGTATCCGACGACGCGCCTGCCGTTGTCGACGACGAGCGCCAACGACGGATCGTGGCGCGCATAGGGCACGGCGTAGACATTCGCGAGCAGGGTGGGCGACGCGTGGAGGTGCGAGGCATCCTCACCGGCGGCCCCCGTGCGCAGGCAGACGTCGGCGAGATCCGACTCGTCGGCGGGTTCGAACGGTCGGATGGTCAGGTGCCCGGGCTCCCCGTCCGCCCCGGGCAGGCCCGCACCGGGCAGGCCCGCACCCGGCAGGCCCGCCGCGCCGTGTGACGTCACGGCAGGGCCGTCGCGCGCAGCTGATCGTTGCGGAACACGCCGTGCGGGTCGAACCGATCGACGAGACCGCGGAAGTCGCCCAACCGCGGGTAGAGCTCGGCGTAGCGTTCCGGCTCGATGGTCGACACCTTGCCCCAGTGCGGGCGGGCCTCGAACGGTTCGAGCGCAGCCTCGAGCGTGGGCAGGAACGACAGCACCTCTGCCGTGCGCGGGTGCCACGTGAAGTGCAACGCCACGACGTCCTCCCCCGAGGCCGGGCTCAGCCACAGGTCGTCGGCCGCGACCGTACGCACCTCGGCGACCTGCAAGAGCGGCGCAATGCGGCCCGCGAGCGAGCGGATGGCGCGCAACGCGTCCACCGCGTGGCGCCTCGGCACCAGGTATTCGGACTGGATCTCGGCGCCCGAGGACGGTGTGTGATCGAGCCGGAAATGCGGCAAGCGATCGAGCCAGGCGCCCGGCTCCCCCAGCTGGGTCGTGCAGGCGAACGCGGGGTTGCCGGGCACGGGGTGGCGGGGGCCCGAGGCGGGCGCGGCGCCGAAGACGGTGGCCGGCGCATCCGCGTCTCGGTCGGGGCGGCGCTTGTGCCACACCTGATCGATGACGTCGGGGTTTTTCCACGTGGTGAACAGGCTGACGCTCGTGGCACCCGAGGTGATGGCGTCGAAGCTGTCGAGCGCCGCCTCGACCGGCAGCCCCTCGTAGACGCGCTGCTCCACCTGGTAGGTGGGCTCGAGGTCGAGCGTGACGCGCGTGACGATGCCGAGTGCGCCGAGGGACACCACGGCACCGGCGAAGTCGTCGTCACCGCGCACGAGCCGCCGCAGATCACCGTCGGCCGTCATGAGCTCGAGCCCGGAGACCATGGCGGCCAGGCTCTGCGCGGCATCGCCCGAACCGTGGGTGCCCGTGGCTATCGCGCCGCCCACGGAGATGTGCGGCAGCGACGCCATGGCCGAGAGCGCAAAGCCCTCGGCTTCGAGACGGTGGGCCAGCTCGCCGTAGCGCACCCCGGCGGGCACATGCACGCGCATCGCATCCACGTCGATGAGGATCTCGCCCGGAAGCGCCGCCGTCGAGATGAGCGTGCCCTCGGTGTCACACAGGGCGTTGAACGAGTGGCGCGACCCGATCGCGCGCGCATGGTCGGCCGCCGTCACCTCGGCGCGCAATTCGGCGATGGTCGTCGGGGCGGCCAGGCGCCCGGCCGTGTAACGGTGGTTGCCCGCCCAGTTGAGTCCCGCGTCGATCGTCATCGGGTCGTCGACCCGGTCGCGGGGCCGGATGCGGGGGCGTCGGCATCCGCTCGGCTGCCCGAGGCTGAGCGGGGTATGGGTTCACCGCGCAGGCGGGTGGCGAAGGGCGCCCAGACGATGAGGACCACGCCGACACCGATGAGCAGGCCGCCGAGCGTGTCGCTCAGCCAGTGCGCGCCGAGATAGGTGCGAGAGAGCAGCATGAGGACGGTGTAGAAGAACCCCGCGATCCACACCCAGACCTTCGGGAAGATGATTCCGAGGGCCACGGCGAGGGTGGCGGCATTGGCCGTATGCCCCGACGGGAATGAACCATAATCCGAGGTGACCAACATGTCTTCGGGGCGCGGACGGCCCACGATGTTCTTGATCAGCTGCACGACGCCGGCGCTCAGAACCGTCGAGATCGTGAAGAAGATGGCGGCCCACGGGCGGCGGATGATCAAGAGCACGGCGATGATCGCGAGGGGCACCACATAGATGCCGACGATGCCGCCGCCCAGGAAGTCCATGCCGTGCGCCATGAAGTCGAGCACGGGCCCGCGATTCTCGATCATCTCGTCGAGGAACTCGCTGTCGAACTCGAACGGCAGGTCGCCGTTGCGAGACAGAACGAGAGGCACGACGAGCCCCGCGATGAGCAGTGCCAGCGCTCCACTGATGATCGGCCACCGCCTCGAGAGGTGACGCTCGGTCGGCGTGGCATTCGATTCGCCGATTCTGGCGGCAATGTCTCGGGGCATAGGGACTATCCTGCCCGCGCCCGGCCGCGATAGCCAACGCGCCGACCGGTAAACGGTCGGGGTTGACGAACGCCCCGACACCAGGATCAGTGTCGGGGCGAACATCCCGCTGCCGCGTGGGCCGGCCGAAACGGACTAGTTGGCGAGAGCGGGAACCGTGCGCGGGCGCACGATGAACCACAGCGACAGCACCGAGATGACCGCCGTGCCCGCCATGACGATGCCCATGGGCGCCGCCGTGCCGATGCCCATGACGCCCACGAGGGGCGAGATGATGCCGGCCAGGCCGAAGTTCAACGCGCCGAGGAGCGAGGCCGCCGTGCCCGCCTCGTGGCCGTGGTTGACGAGCGCCAGAACCTGAACGGCCGGGAAACCGAAACCACACGCCATGATGAAGAAGAAGAGCGGAATCAGAATGCCGAGCAGCCCCGCATCCGTGCCCGCGAGCGCCACGATCGTGAGGGCGGCCACGAGTTGCACGGCCGTCGTCACCGACAGGATCCACTGGGCACCGTAGTGGCGCATGAGCCGCGACGAGACCTGCACGCCGATGACGATGCCGATGGAGTTGACCGCGAACAGGAAACCGTATTGCTGGGCATCCAGGCCGTAGACCTGTTGGAATAGGAAGGACGACGACGACAGATAGGCGAAGAGGCCCGAGAAGCTCATGCCACCGATGAGCGCCACACCGACGAAGACGCGGTCGCTGAAGACCGACTTGTAGCGCTGACCCACGGTGGAGTGCCCGGCACCCACGCGACGCTCCTGCGGCAGAGTTTCGACGATGAAGAACGACACGGCGACGAGCACCAGGATGCCGTAGGCCGCGAGCACCACGAAGATGCCGCGCCAGTCGACGACACGCAGCAGCTGAGAGCCGATGACGGGGGCGAGGATGGGGGCCAGCCCGTTGACGAGCGCTAGGCGCGACAGCATGCGGACGAGCGGTTTGCCGCCGAACAGATCGCGCACCATTGCCATCGCCACGACACCACCGGCTGCGGCGCCCATGCCCTGCAGCACGCGGAAGACGCTGAGCCACACGATGTCGGGCGCAAAGGCCGCACCGACACTCGCGGCGATGTGCACCGACGTGGCGATGATGAGCGGCAGCCGCCGGCCCACCTTGTCGCTCCACGGGCCCATGAAGAGCTGACCCACCGCGAATCCGACCGTCGTGCCCGTGAGCGTCAGCTGGATGAGCGCGGCCTGCACGTCGAGTTCTCGCTCGAGCACCGGGAAAGCCGGCAGATACAGGTCGATGGTGAACGGGCCGAGCGCGGTGAGCGCACCCAGAATGAGAACGTAGACGAGTCGTTGGCGGCGCGTGAGCGCGTCACCGGGGTGCAGAACGGTGGTCACAGAGCAGTTTTCCTCGCGGGGTCGAATCGATTCGAGACAATCGACAACCCTAACAGCGCGAGCGCGGGTCGATATTCCGCAGGCGCCCGAAAAAGATGACGAATGGATGAACGGGGGCACAGGTGAGGCCCCGCGAGCGTGAACTCGGCGGGGCCTCGGGGCGCGGATGCCCGACGCATCCGCACCCCGTTGGGGAATCCCTGTTATTTCTGCGGGTCAGCTGCCGTCACGTGCGGCTCCCTTCCGCCCGCGCAGGCCGGGGATACGGCGCCGGAGCGCCGTTCCCAGTCCGAGGGCCAGGAGGAGGATCGATGCGGCGAGGGTGATCGACGCATCCGGGGCGCCCGTGTTCGAGAGCGCACCGGAGCCGTGCGAGCCGGAGCCGTTCGCGCTGCCGGAACCACCGGAAGTGGCGGAACTCGCGGAACCACCGGTGGCGCCAGAGGCAGCGGAGCCGCCCGAACCCGAGCCGCCATTCGATGAACCGGCGGGCGCGGGCGCGTCCGCGGTAGTGCGGGTGGGATCGGTTCCATCCGGATTGCCGTCACCATCGGAATCGGCGTCCTGGTAGTCGGGCTTGCCGTCTCGATCCGTGTCGACGGGTGAGGTCGGGTCGCTGCCCGCCTCCTCGCTGTCGGGGACCGTGTCGCCGTCGGCGTCCGTGTCCTGGTAGTCGGGCTTGCCGTCCGTGTCGGTGTCGACGGGTCTGGTCGGGTCGCTTCCCGCCTCGACCGAATCGGGGATGCCATCACCATCCGCATCCGTGTCGATCAGGTCCGGCTTCCCATCCTTATCAGTGTCCACGGGCTTCGTCGGATCGCTGCCCACCTCGACAGAATCGGGAATGCCATCGCCATCGCCGTCACCACCCCCGTCGGTCGGGGTCGGATCAACAGCATCCGGGATGCCATCACCATCCGCATCGGGATCGACGTGATCGGGGATGCCATCACCATCCGTGTCAGCCGGCTTCGACGGGTCAGAACCCACCTCGGTCGCATCAGGGATGCCATCACCATCGGAATCCGTGTCCTGGAAGTCCGGCTTCCCATCCGTGTCCGTATCGACAGGCTTCGTCGGATCAGAACCCGCCTCAGCAGAATCGGGGATCTTGTCCCCATCAGCATCCGTGTCCTGATAATCGGGCACACCATCG
>Ga0308159_1000737_pt1 | contig 63025 bp, 56 predicted proteins | sample PhyCR1_FD_201040 | JGI IMG/M metagenome (GOLD analysis project Ga0308159, IMG submission 201040) | Phyllosphere microbial communities from UC Gill Tract Community Farm, Albany, California, United States - DLSLC.R1 | ecosystem: Host-associated > Plants > Phyllosphere > Unclassified | place: USA...
GCCGCTTCAAGGAACAGATCGTGCCGGTCGAGGTGAAGACGCGCAAGGGCGTTGTCATGTTCGACACCGACGAACACGTGCGCGCCGGCACCACCGTAGAGACGCTGTCGACCATGAAGCCGGCCTTCAAGAAGGACGGCCTGGTGACCGCGGGCAATGCCTCGGGCATCAACGACGGCGCCGCCGCCGTGGTGCTGGCCAATGGTGACCGCGTGAAGGCGCTGGGCTTGAAGCCGATGGCGCGCCTGGTGGGCTATGCGCACGCGGGCGTGGAGCCGGCGTACATGGGCATCGGCCCGGTGCCGGCCACGCGCAAGGTGCTGGAGCGCACGGGGCTGAAGGTCGGCGACCTCGACGTGATCGAATCGAACGAGGCCTTTGCAGCACAAGCCTGCGCGGTGATCCAGGAACTGGGCTTCGACCCAGCCAAGGTGAACCCGAACGGCTCGGGCATTTCGCTGGGCCATCCGGTCGGCGCGACCGGCGCGATCATCACGACGAAGGCCATCGCCGAACTGCACCGTACAGGCGGCCGTTATGCGCTGGTGACGATGTGCATCGGTGGCGGGCAGGGCATTGCGGCGATCTTCGAGCGGGTGTGAGTGCCAGCTGGCGGCGAGCCGGCGGCGGGCCTGCTGCGCGCGCCAGCGGCCGCACAATACGTCCAGCATGATCCATCCCAAGCCCATCGTCCTGGAGAGCGAAGTCGAACTCAGCGCCATTCGCGCGCAGGGCGCGGGCGGGCAGAACGTCAACAAGGTGTCGAGCGCGGTCCACCTGCGCTACGACATTCCGGCCAGCTCGCTGCCGGACGACGTCAAGGAGCGCCTGCTGTGCCTGCGCGACAGCCGGATCACGCAGGAAGGCGTGCTGGTGATCAAGGCACAGCAGCACCGTACGCAGGAGATGAACCGCACCGATGCGCTGGCACGGCTGCAGGCGGTGGTCGACAGCGTGGCCACGCCGCCGCGCACGCGGCGTGCGACCAAGCCCACGTACGGCTCCAGGCAGCGCCGGCTCGAAGGCAAGAGCCAGCGTGCGCAGATCAAGAACCTGCGCGGCCCGGTGCGCGACTGACTGGCGGGCGCGGTCGCTCAGGCGCGAAGGCGCTCCGCCAGGAAGTCTAGGAACGACGTGATGCGCGTTGTCAGTTGCGTGTTGCGGTAGTACACGGCGTTGATCGGCTGGCGCACGTCGACCGTGTCCCTGGGCAGCAGTTGCACCAGCGCACCCCCGTCGCGATCGGCGTGCGTCATGAAGTCCGACAGGCACACGATGCCGGCACCTGCCAGCGCGAGTTGACGGAGCGTTTCGCCGCTGGAAGCGGCAATGGCGGGCGTGATGGGCCATTCCTCGCCATGCGTGCCACGCAGCGGCCAGCGGTTGAGCGACTCGGGCTGTGTGAAGCCGAGCAGCGTGTGCGTCGACAGGTCGGCGACCTTGCGCGGCTTGCCGTTCGCCTGCAAGTAACCAGGGCTGGCCAGCACGCGCAGGCGGTGCGTGCCGAGCGGTCGCGCATGCAGCGTTGAGTCGCGCAGGTGCCCGATGCGGATCGCCACGTCGGTGCGGCGGGCCAGCAGGTCGATGGGCAGGTCGTCGGTGTCGAGCTCGAGCTGGATCTGCGGAAAGAGGCTGCGGAATTCCGGCACCAGCGGCACGATGGCATGCAGCATGTACGGCGATGCGGCGTTCACGCGCAGCCGCCCGGCAGGCCGCTCGCGCCGCGCCGCCATCTGTTCTTCGGCTTCGTCGATCGCGTCGAGGATGGCGCGCGTGCGCAGCAGGAAGGCCGCACCTTCCTCGGTGAGCTCGAGCCGGCGCGTGGTGCGGCGCATCAGCGTGGTGTCGAGCTTGCGTTCGAGCCGGCCGAGCGCACGGCTGATGCCCGAGACGGTTTGCGCCAGCGCCTGGGCAGCGGCGGTGATCGAACCCGTGTCGACCACGGCGCGGAACGCCAGAAGCTCTTCGAGAGTCGTCTTCATTGTTGATTCAGGGTCAATTATGTTTCAGAGCTTAAGGGGTTTTTCTGCAAAGGTGAAAGGTCGAGACTCGATGCCATAGAGAAATCAACCGGAGCCTGCCATGCCCATTGCCCTGCTGGCGCTGACCCTCAGCGCCTTCGCCATCGGAACCACGGAGTTCGTCATCGTCGGCTTGCTGCCGACCATTGCCGCCGACCTGCAGATCGGCCTTCCTTCAGCCGGCTTGCTGGTCAGCCTGTATGCGCTGGGTGTTGCGATCGGCGCACCGGTGCTCACCGCGCTCACGGGCAAGCTGCCGCGCAAGGCACTGCTGCTGGGCCTGATGGCGCTTTTCACCGTCGGCAACCTGCTGGCGTGGAAAGCACCAGGCTATGAATCGCTGATCGCGGCGCGCATTCTCACCGGCCTCGCGCACGGTGTGTTCTTCTCGATCGGCTCGACCATTGCGACCGGGCTGGTACCCAAGGACAAGGCGGCCAGCGCCATCGCGATCATGTTCACGGGACTCACCGTGGCCCTGGTCACGGGCGTGCCGCTGGGCACCTTCATCGGCCAGCACTTCGGCTGGCGCGAGACCTTCCTGGCAGTGTCGGCGCTGGGCATGGCCGCATTGGCTGGCAGCGCGCTCTTCATACCGGGGCACATCCGCCATACGCCGCCGGCCTCGCTGGCGCAGCAGTTCACGGTGCTGGCCGAGCCGCGCTTGCTGCTGGTCTATGCCAAAACGGCCATCGGCTATGGCGGCTCTTTCATTCCGTTCACCTTTCTCGCGCCTCTCCTTACCGACGTGTCGGGCTTCAGCCCGGCTGCGGTGGGCGGCGTGATGTTGGTGTACGGTGTGTCGGTGGCCGTGGGCAACATCTGGGGTGGGCGGCTGGCCGACAGGCTCGGCCCGATCCCGGCGCTCAAGCTCATCTTCGCGCTGTTGGCGATCGTGCTGGTCGTCCTCAGCCTGACTGCGCCGCATCGCTGGCTGGCCCTCGCCACGGTGCTTGCATGGGGTGCAGTGGCCTTCGGCAACGTGCCCGGCCTGCAGGTCTACGTGGTGCGTCAGGCCGAGCGCTACACGCCGCAGGCGGTCGACGTGGCGTCGGGCCTGAACATCGCCGCCTTCAACCTCGGCATTGCCGGTGCGGCGTGGGCGGGCGGCCTGGTGGTCACGCACCTCGGTCTGGTGCACACCGGCTGGATCGGCGGCCTGGTGGTGCTGGTGGCGTGGGCGCTGACGGCCTGGAGCGGCCGGCTGGACCGCCGCGACGGCGTCGAAGACCGCAGGCACACCCGCGAGCCCGTGGCGTCACATTGATCAACTGAAACTTCAAGGGAATCCAGGAAATGAACATGACCTCCATCGACCACACCGCCATCCCCGCCTTCGGCCTGGGCACCTTCCGGCTGAAGGACCAGGTCGTCATCGACTCGGTGAAGCACGGCCTCGACCTGGGCTACCGCCTGATCGACACGGCGCAGATCTACGGCAACGAGGCGCAGATCGGCCAGGCCATCGCAGACAGTGGCGTGCCGCGCGACGCGCTGTTCCTCACCACCAAGATCTGGACCGACAACCTGGCCGGCGACAGACTCGTCGCGAGTCTCAAGGAAAGCCTGAACAAGCTGCGCACCGACCATGTCGACCTGACCTTGATCCACTGGCCGTCGCCGAAGGACGCGGTACCCGTGGCGGAATTCATGGGTGCACTGGCCGATGCGCGGGCGCAGGGGCTGACGCGCCAGATCGGCGTGTCGAACTTCAACATCGCGCTGATGGAGCAAGCCATGGCCGCCGTTGGCGCGGGTGCCATCGCCACCAACCAGGTCGAACTGCATCCGTACCTGCAAAACCGCCGCGTGGCCGAGTTCGCACAGCGGCACGGCATCCGCATCACGTCGTACATGACGCTGGGTTACGGCAAGGCATTGAAGGATCCGATCATCGAAGCCATCGCAATGGCCAACGGCGCCACGGCTGCGCAAGTGGTGCTGGCGTGGGCGATGCAACTGGGCTACGCGGTGATTCCTTCGTCGACCCGGCGCGAGAACCTGCAGAGCAACCTGCTGGCGCTGGACCTCAAGCTGAGCGATGCCGACATGGAGCAGATCGCCCTGCTGGACCGCGGCGAGCGGCTGGTCAGCCCCGACGGGCTGGCGCCTGCCTGGGACTGAACCGCCTCAGGCCTGCGCCTTCGTCGATGCGGTTGCTGTCGTGGCTGCGACCAGTGCGGCCAGCGCCTCCGCGTCGGTGCGGTAGTTCGCCAGCAGCGGCGCGGTGCCGAGCAGCCCGGCGCGTTCCAGCACCTGCTGTGCGGGCAACTTCAGGCCGGCGACGTGCAGCCGCACACCGCGCGATTCGAGCAGTTTTCGGATGTTGCCGAACGCTTCGGCGCCGGTGATGTCCACGCGGTTGATCGGGTAGGCGAACAGGCAGACATCGGTCAGCCCCGGGCGCTCGGCCAGCGCGACGGTGATGGCGCGTTCGAGCGTGCTGCCCGATGCGAAGTCGAGCTCGGCGTCCATGCGCACTGCATAGAGGTTGGGTGCCAGCAGCGGCAAGTGCCACAGGTGACGGTCGCGCAGGCTGCCGTCGGCGTGCAGGCCCACCTCGATGATGCGCGGATGCAGGTGGCGGTACATGTAGTGCGCGAGCGCGGCCAGCAGACCGCCGAGCACGCCCCAGTAGATCGACGGTGCGGTCGCGATGGTCAGCGCGAAGGTGCCCAGCGCAATGGCAGCCTCGATGCGCGAAATGCGCCAGAGTGCGACGAAGGCCGAAGGCCGCATCAGCCCGAGCGTGGCCGTGACCACGACCGACGCCAGCACCGCCTGCGGCACATGGAACAGCAGCGGCATGGCCCACAGCAGCGCGGCCGCGACCACCCCCACGCTGAAGAGCGTCGACCATTGCGTCTTGGCGCCCGCGTACAGCGTGATGGCCGAGCGCGAGAACGACGAGCTGGTCGGAAACGACCCGGTCAGCCCGGAGGCGAGCTTGCCCAGGCCCTGGCCGATCAGGTCCTGGTTCTCGTTCCAGAGCTTGCCGGCGCGGGCGTTGTCGACCTTGGCGCTCGATGCCGTTTCCAGAAAGCTCACCAGCGTGATGAGAAAGGCCGGCAGCAGCAGTGCGCCCAGTTGGTCGAGCGTGAGCGTGCCCGGCCAGTAGAGCCCCGGCAGGCCGGAAGGCAGCGCGCCAATGACGGCGCCGCCTTCGCGCGCGTAGCCGATGGCGACGCTGGCGGTGGCGGCCACTGCGACCAGCAGCATCGTGGTCGGCACGCGCGGCGCGAAGCGCTTGCCCAGCCACAGCATCGCCATGCCGCCCAGGCCGAACGCGATCGCGATGAAGTCGGGCGGCGGGCCCTGCAGCAACTGGGCATAGCTGCGGCCGGTGAAGCCCAGCAACGCGGGCAATTGCGACAGGGTGATGAGCACCGCGGCCCCCTGGGTGAAGCCCATCAGCACGGGCGAATTCACCAGGCGCAGCAGCCAGCCGAAGCGCGCTGCGCCCAGCACGAACTGCATCACGCCCGAAAGCAGTGTGAGCCACACGGCCAGCGCGACCCATTCCTGGCTTCCCGGAATGGCCATCGGCGCGAGCGAAGCGCCCACCAGCAGGCTTGTGAGCGCGGTCGGACCGACCGACAAGCGCGCCGACGAACTGAAGAGCACCGCGATCAGCGCCGGGAACAAGGCCGCGTAGATGCCGGTGACCAGCGGCATGCCCGCGAGCGCCGCATAGGCCACGCCTTGCGGAATCACCATCAGCGCCACCGTGACGCCGGCCGACGCCTCGTTGATCAGCAGGGCCTTGTCGGGGCGGGGCCAGCCCAGGAAAGGGAGCCAGCGCTGGAGTTGCGCACGTGTCAACGTCATGGAAGGGGCGGCGTGCGCTGCAGGGAGAGGAGGAGGTCGATCATACGAAAGCGATGCGTGCGCGAAGGCGGCTCAGCGCGCCTTCCTGTGCTGGAAGGCCGTCGGCGACTGGCCGGTCGCTGCCTTGAACATGGCGCAGAAGGCGCTGTCGGTCGCATAGCCGCTGGACGTGGCGACCTGGCTGACCGGCATGCCACGCGCCAGCAGCGGCAGCGCATGCGCGAGGATGGCCTGCTGGCGCCATGCCTGCCAGCTCATGCCCAGCTGGCTGCGGAACATGCGGGCCACGGTGCGCTCACTGGCGCCGATGGCGGCCGCGCGTTCGGCCAGCGTGGCACTGGCCGCCGGATGGCGCAGCAGCGTTTCACACAGCTGGCGCAGCCGCTTGTCGGCAGGCAGCGGCACGTCGATGCGGATTTGCGTGGCGCGTTCGAGCTCGTCGACCAGGAGCGGCGCGATCCAGCGTTCGCGTTGGGCCGCATGCGGGTCGCCGCCCGGTTGATGGTCGGGCGTGGTGTCCAGCGCCAGCATGAGCGCGCGCAGCAGCGGGCTGATCTCCAGCACCTGGCATTTCTCCCAGGCCGGCGACACCCAGCTGTGCAGGTAGATGGTGCGCAGCTCGGCATCCTCGATGAGCGTGATGCTGTGCGGCATGTCCGCGGGCACCCAGAGGGCGCGCGAGGGCGGCACGATGTAGCTGCCGTCTTCGGTCGACAGGCGGATCACGCCGCGCGTCGAGAACGTCAGTTGCGGCCACGGATGCTGGTGCAGCGCCACGAACGTGTCGGCCTTGAGGAAATGCTCCTTGGCACGCAGCGGGCGCATGGCGTCCGGCGCGTAGAAGTGCGGGGTGAGCGGGCCGACGATGTGGGCCGGACCGGGCGCCGAATCAAGCTTTGGCATGGTTTCGATAAATGTTGTCCATGTATCGCCATTCTGCCGCGGCCATCGCCTCTACGATCGATGCGCATCCAGTTTCTTTCCCGTCCACGTGTCCATTGCCGAGTGCCCATGTCGTCCTCCACCACCTCCTCTCCTGCCGACGTTGGCCCGACGTTGCGCGCCGACGCGCAACTCATCGGCCTGGTCGGTCTCGCCCATGCGGTCAGCCATTTCAGCCAGTTGATCCTGGCGCCGTTGTTCCCCTGGCTCAAGGACGCGTTCAACGTAAGCTACGTCGAACTCGGCGCCGTGCTCACCGTCTTCTTCGTCGTGTCGTGCCTGGTGCAGGCCGCCTCCGGCTTCATCGTCGACAAGATGGGGCCACGGCCGGTGCTCTTCGTGGGCCTGGGCATGCTGGGCATCGCCGCGTTCGGCTATGCCAGTGCACAGAGCTACTGGATGCTGCTGGTGAGCGCGGTGTTCGGCGGTATCGGCAACGGCGTGTTCCATCCGGTCGACTACACCCTGTTCAACCGCAAGGTGGCGCCCACGCGCCTTGGCCATGCGTACAGCGTGCACGGCATCACCGGCAGCCTGGGCTGGGCGCTGGCGCCGGCCTTTGTCGTGCCCCTGGCCATGGCCTATTCGTGGCGCGTGGCGCTGGCGGCTGCGGGCGTGCTGGCCATTGCCGTGCTCCTGGTCCTGTGGGTGTACCGCAGCGTGTTGGCGCTCGACGTGAAAGCAGTGCAGAAAGCCACCGGGCAGGGCGCGGGTGCGGCAGGCAGCAGCGAGTTCGGCTTCCTTCGCATTCCAGCCGTATGGATGTGCTTTGCATTCTTCTTTTTCTACGCGATGGTCATCAGCATCGTGCAGACCTTCGCGCCGGTCGCGGCCGGCCACCTGCACGCGGTGCCGGTCGCGCTGGTGGCGGTCTGCCTCACGGTGTACATGGTGGCCAGCGCGGGTGGCATGGTGCTGGGCGGCTTTCTGGCGGCCGACCCGTCGCGCTGCGAACGCATCGTGGGTGTGGGCTTCGGCGTCGGCGCGGCCCTGGCGCTGGTGCTGGCCTTTGCCGACTTCGCGCCGGTGCTGGTACCGGTCATGTTCGGCGCCATGGGTTTTGCGTCCGGCATTGCAGGCCCGTCGCGCGACCTGCTCGTGAAACGGTCCACGCCCGCCAACGCGACGGGCCGTGTCTACGGCGTGGTGTATGCGGGCCTCGACATCGGCCAGGCCACGGCGCCGCTGGTGTTCGGCGGGCTGATGGACGGTGGCCAGTACCGCAGCGTCATCGTCGGCCTGGCCGTGGTGCAGGGCGTGTTGATCGTCAGCGCGTTCAACGTGCGGCGCGTCCGTCGGGAATCGCTGATGCCGGCGGCTTCGATGTCGGCCTGAGGCGCGCGGAGCACATGCTGCTCAACGCGGCGTGAGGAACTCGGTCATGCGCTGCAACTCGTCATCGAGCGCGGCGGTGAAGGCTGCGCTGCGGGGCGTTTCTTCTGCATAGCCAAGGCGTGGCTGCAGCGTGCCGCCCACCGATGTCACATTGGCCCAGCCGATCACGCGTTCGTGCCATAGCATGGGAAGCGCGTAGTGACCGAAGCGGCGCTGCGGCTCGGGCGTGTAGGCCTCGAACTTGTAAGTCCAGCCCCAGAGCAACGTGAAGCGGCGGCGGTCCCACACCAGCGGATCGAAGGGTGCCAGCAAGCGCACCGCGTCGTCGGCCACGTGCCGGCGAGAAGTCGGCCTTTCGTCCGCGGGCCAGTACCAGGTGGTGCCGTCGATGCGGCAGGTGGCCAGTCGGCCCTCGTCTCGCGCCTGCCGCAACGCCACCTGCAACTGCAATTGCAGGTGAGGTGCGCCATAGCCCAGCAACCGCACGAGGTAGGTGAGGCTGGCTGCCGGCAGCGGCGCGTACTTGCGCACGACCAGGTCGATCAGCGCCGACGCACGCCGGGCGCGGTCGGCGTCGCTGTCTTCGGCAGGCGGATGCGTCACTGCCTCGTACACGCGGGTACCGCTGTCGCGCCGAACCACGCGCAGAAGGCCGCGGTAATGCAGGCCGTCCAGCAGGTGCGTGCTGGCGTTGCTCGACCCACCCCAGTAGTTCCTGGTCGTGCCGTGTGCGAAATGCATGTCGACCTGTCGCGGGTGCACGCGTCCATGTGCCTGCACGAAGGCAAGCACGTCTGCAGCCTTGCGCTGCTGGTCGGCGTCCCAGGGACGGCGTTCGCCGCGCGGATGCATGAGCGCCAGATGCGCACGCGGCAGGAAGCCATAGTTGACGAGGCAGTCCTCCTCGACGTCCAGCTTGGCGTAGCGACGCTCCAGGTCGCCGGCGCGGTAGTCCTTGACGCGATGGCGCAGCGTCAGGTCCTGCGCGCGTGCGGGGGCGCGGATCGGGTCGGCCTGCACGAAGCCCAGGCGCACGATGGCGCGCTGCAAGGTCGTGGGTTTGAACAGCGTGCGGGCGATTGCATAGCGCCGCAGCGAGTCGAGAGTCGGGTCCGCCATGCCGTCATTGCAGCACAGACCGGCCGGTGCCGACGATCGCGCGTCAGCCCGGCTTGGTCAGACGCAGCTGCGGTGGCGTTCGATGCAGGCGTCGAGCACCTCGCCGCCGTCGCGCTGCCACCAGTCGAGGTTGGAGAAGATCTCGACCTCGCTGAATCCCGAGAAGCCCGCGTCTTCGACCCAGCCGCGAATCTTCTTTAGCTCCACGACGCCGTCGCCCATCATCCCGCGGTCGGACAGCAGGTCGCGCGTGGGTGTGAGCCAGTCGCATACGTGGTAGGCGAGCAGACGTTCCCTTCCCGCGCGCGCGATCTGCTGCTGCAGCTTCGGGTCCCACCACACGTGGTAGATGTCGAGCGCCACGCCGAGCATGCCGCTCTTGCCCGGGTCGAGTTCGTCGCAGATGTCGAGCGCGTGTTCCAGCGTGTTGATGCAAGCGCGGTCGGCTGCCTGCATCGGGTGCAGCGGCTCGATGGCCAGCGGCATGCCGACCTCGCGCGCGTACTCGAGCGATGCGGCGATGCCGTCGCGCACCTCGTTGCGGGCGCGGCTGAGGTCCGTGTAGGCGGCCTTGCCGTCGAGCGCGCCGGGCAGAGCGCCGACGACCAGCACCAGACACGGTGCATTCAGCGTCTTCGCTTCGTCGATGGCGCGGCGGTTGTCGTCGAGCGCCGCCTTCAGCCCGGCCGCATTGGGCGCCGGATAGAAGCCGCCACGGCAGTAGCCCGACAGGCCGATGCCGTGCGCCTTCAACTGCGTGGCGACGTTGCCGAGCCCGACCGCCGCGACCTGGTCGCGCCAAGGGCTGATGGCACGGATGCCGCGCTCGGCGCACTGGTCGATGATGCGGTCGAGCGGCACCTCGGCGCCGCGCTGCTTGCGCACCGTCGCGGTGTTGATGGAAAGCCAGTCGTGGTTCTGCGAGAAGTCGCGCATTGTCGTGTTCACTCCACGCCGTGGACTGCGAGCAGCGTCTTCATGCGCTGCACCGCCAGCTCGGGCTTCTCGAGCACGCTGGCCGCATCAGCCAAGCGGAACAGTTCGGCGAAGTGCTGCAGCGAGCGCGTGCTCTGCTGGCCGCCGACCATCGTGAAGTGATTCTGGTGGCCGTTCAGCCAGGCCATGAACACCACGCCCGTCTTGTAGAAGCGCGTGGGCGCTGCGAAGATGTGGCGCGACAGCGGCACCGTGGGGCCGAGGATGGCGTGGAACTTATCGACGTTGCCCTGCGCGAGTTCGCCGAGCGCCGAGCTCGCGGCCGGCGCGATGGCGTCGAAGATGCCGAGCAGCGCATCGCTCTGGCCGTGCATCGGCTCGCTGCCCTGGCCGTCGCCGGCGATCAGTTCGGCGTAGTTGAAATCGTCGCCGGTGTACATGCGCACACCCGAAGCCAGACGGCGGCGCATCGCGATTTCCTTGTCCTTGTCGAGCAGGGAAATCTTGATGCCGTCGACCTTGTCCGGGTGCGCCGCGATGATGCCCAGCGCGGTCGTCATCGCGCGCTCCACGTCGTAGGTCGCGCCGCTGGTCAGGCCTTCGCTGCCGTTCCAGTAGCCGGCCAGGGCGGGGTCGAACATGTCCCCCAGCCAATGCAGCACGACGGGTTGCTTGGCCTGCGACAGGATGCGGTCGTACACGCGCTCGTAGTCGGCCGGGCTCTTCGCGACGCGGGCCAGCGCGCGGCTGGCCATCACGATCAGCTTGCCGCCGAGCTTCTCGATGGCAGCCATCTGTTCTTCGTAGCCGCGGATCACGTCGTCGACGCTCTTCACGTCGTCGATGTTCAGGTGGTCGGTGCCGCAGCCCGAGGCGACGAGCGCGCCAGGGACGTCCTTCGCGGCGTCGAGCGAGCGGCGGATCAGTTCCAGCGAGGTCGGCCAGTCCAGGCCCATGCCGCGCTGCGCGGTGTCCATCGCCTCGGCCACGCCCAGGCCCAGCGACCACAGGTGCTGGCGGTAGGCGATGGTGGTGTCCCAGTCGACGGCAGCCTGCAGCCACGGGTCGACCGGGGCGAGCGGGTCGGCCACGACGTGTGCGGCCGAGTAGGCGATGCGGTTGAACTGCACGCCGGCAGCCGGCTTCGTCAGGACGTCGCCGCGCAGGGCGTAGGGCGCGAGCGAGCCGTTCGCGGTCGGCAAGGTGAGGGTGAGAGCCATGCGTCGCCCCTCAGACCTTCAGCGCCGGCACGTCGATCCAGCGGCGTTCCTTCCACGACTCGAGCGCGGCCTCGACCAGCTGCACGCCCTTGGCGCCTTCGGGCAGCGTCCACTTGTACGGCTCGTTCTCGACCACGTGGCGGATGAAGTGTTCCCACTGGATCTTGAAGCCGTTGTCGTAGACCTGCGAGTCCGGGATCTCCTGCCACTGGTCGAAGAAGTTCATCGTCTGCTTCTCGTCCGGGTTCCACACCGGGCGTGGCGTGGCCACGCGCGACTGCGCACGGCAGCTCGAGAGGCCCGCCACGGCCGAGCCGTCGGTGCCGTCGACATGGAAGGTGACCAGGTCGTCGCGGCGCACGCGCGTGACCCAGCTCATGTTGATCTGCGCGATCACCGGCTCGCCGTTGTGGCCGGTCAGTTCGCAGGTCGCGTAGGCCGCATCGTCGGCAGTGGCTTCGTACGGCTGGTCGTTCTCGTCCCAGCGTTTGGGGATGTGGGTGGCGCCCAGGCAGCTCACCGACTTGACCTCGCCGAACAGGTTGTCCAGCACGTAGCGCCAGTGGCACATCATGTCCAGAATCATCCCGCCGCCGTCTTCCTTGCGGTAGTTCCAGCTCGGACGCTGGATGGGCTGCAGGTCGCCCTCAAACACCCAGTAGCCGAACTCCAGGCGCACGCTCAGCATGCGGCCGAAGAAGCCGGCGCGGCGCAGCATGTCGAGCTTGCGCAGGCCGGGCAGGAAGAGCTTGTCCTGCACGGCGCCGTGCTTCAGGCCCGAGCCTTCGGCCAGGCGCGCGATCTCGACGGCCTCGTTCAGGTTGGTCGCGATCGGCTTTTCGCAGTACACGTGCTTGCCGGCGCGGATCGCCTTGGCCAGCAGGGTGGGGCGCATCTGCGTGGTGCCGGCGTCGAAGAAGATCGTGTCGTCGGGGTTCTCGAGCGCCTTGTCGAGGTCGGTGCCCCAGCGCGCGATGCCGTGCTTCTTGGCGAGCGCCTCCATCTTCTCGGCGTTGCGGCCGATGAGGATCGGGTCGGGCATGACCTTGTCGCCGTTGCTGAGCGTCACGCCGCCTTGCGCGCGAATGGCGCAGATGGAGCGGATCAAGTGCTGGTTCATGCCCATGCGTCCGGTGACGCCGTGCATGATGAGTCCGAGTCGTTGTGTAGCCATGGTGAATGCGTGCTGCGGTGGTGGGTTACTGGGGCTGCAGGCCGGCGGCCTTGACGAGCGTTGCGTTGCTCTTGATCTCGTCCTTGATATAGGCGTCGAACTGCTCGGGCTTGAGCGTCCAGGCATCCGCGCCGAGCTTCAGGAATCGTTCCTTCACCTCCGGCGAGGCCAGCGCTTTCTCAACTTCGTCGTGCAGCTTGTTGACGACGTCACGCGGCGTCTTGGCGGGCGCCATCATCCCGATCCAGAAGTTGAATTCCGAACCCGGCACGCCGGCTTCTGCGGTGGTGGGCACGTTGGGCAGGGCGGCCGCGCGCTTGGGCGAACCGACGGCCAGCGCCAGCAGCGTGCCTTCCTTGATCTGGCCGATCACCGGTGCGATCGGCGAGAAGTAATAGTCGACGCGGCCCGACAGCACTTCGGTCACTGCCTCGCCCGATCCCTTGAAAGGGATGTTGGTCGCGTCGATCTTCGCGGCCATCTTGAATTTCTCGGCGTTCAGGTGCGTGGCGCTGCCCTGGCCGGCCGATGCGAAGTTGATGGTGCCCGGCTTGGCCTTGGCGGCATCGACCAGTTCCTGCAGCGTCTTGATGTTCTTCGCGGGTGAGATCACCAGTGCGTTGGGCAGCGACGAGATGGGTGTGACTCCGACGAAATCGTTCACTGTGTCAAATGGCAGCTTGGCAAAGGTCGACGGGCTGACCGTGTGCGACGACGAATGGATCATGACCGTGTAGCCATCGGGCGCCGCCGTGGCGACCGCCTGCTGGCCGATCGTGCCGCTGGCGCCGCCCCGGTTGTCGATCACCAGCGTCTGGCCCATGCTCTGGCTCATCTTGTCGGCGATGGCACGCGCAATGATGTCCGTGGTGCTGCCGGCGGCGAAGGGGACGATCACGCGGATCGGCTTGGTGGGATAGCCGCCTTGCGCCAAGGCGCTGGCGGTGCCCAGGCAGCCAAGGCCGGCCAGCGTGGCCGTGAGTGCAAAACGAGTGAAGGAAGTCATGAGCGTTGTCTCCTGCGATCGGTCGGGCCGACGAAGTTGTTTGCGTCTTAATTCACTAATTGGTGAATTAATCGCAATTTTGCGCAACGCCGCGACGGCGGTCAATCGGGTTGACGGGCACAGGAACTCAGTGATTACCCGGATATCGCCGGGCCGACAGGGCGCAGCTGCTTCAGCGCAGCGCGTAGCCCAGCACCAGCTCGGTGATGTGCGAGAGCCGTTGTGCGAGTGCCTTGGGCGTGCGCAGGTCTCGCCCGAAGATCACCGACAGCGTCGGGTTGTTCGACAGGTAGAAGTAGCAGATCGACGCGATCGATATGTACAACTGGATCGGATCGATGCCATCGCGAAACAGCCCCTGAGCGCGCCCGCGTTCCAGCACGTCTGCCAGCAACTGCACCAGTGGCGAGTTCATCTCCTGAATGCGCGCCGATTGCTTGAGATGCACGGCCTGGTGCAGGTTCTCGCTGTTGAGCAGCGTGATGAATTCAGGGTGGTCGAGGTAGTAGTGCCAGGTGAAGGAGACCAACTGGCGCACTGCCTCCACCGGGTCCATCTCGTCAAGGTGCAGGGCCTGTTCGGCCGCGCGGATGTCGGCATAGGTGCGCTCAAGGATGGCCAGGAACAGTTCGTCCTTGTTGCCGAAGTAGTAGTAGATGAGGCGCTTGTTCACGCCTGCCTGCTCGGCGATGCGGTCGATGCGCGCGCCTGCGTGCCCATGCTGCGCGAATTCTTCCATGGCGGCCTGCAGGATGGCTTGCTGCGACTTGTCGGCATCGCGCGTACGGGGAATGAGGGATGTCGTGGCAGCCATGGAGTCGTTTTTGATAACCAGTTGGGGAATTATGGTGGTGATATGACCGCACAAGAGCGCCGTGCCTGCTCATAATCCGTTTTCCATTCTCAGCCCTTCATTCTCATGAGCGAACAGCATGCAGGCCGACTGATCGTCGAATGCCTGATCGAACAAGGCGTCGAATTTGCATTCGGCGTTCCCGGTGAAAGTTTTCTCGCGGTGCTCGATGGCTTTCATGCCTTCGACGGACGCATCCGCTTCATCGTCAACCGGCAGGAGGGCGGGGCCGCCTTCATGGCCGAAGCCCACGGCAAGCTCACCGGTCGGCCGGGCATCTGTTTCGTCACGCGCGGACCGGGCGCGACCAACGCATCGATCGGCGTGCACAACGCCTTCCAGGATTCGACGCCGATGGTGCTGTTCGTGGGCGACGTGGGCAGCGACTTCCGCGACCGCGAAGCGTTCCAGGAGGTCGACTACGGCGCCTTCTTCGGCCCAAGCACCAAGGCCTTCGCCAAGCGCGTCGAGCGCATCGACGACGCGGACCGCATCCCCGAATACATCGCGCGCGCCTTCGCCACTGCGATGAATGGCCGTCCCGGCCCGGTGGTCCTGGTGCTGCCTGAAGACATGCTGCGCACGATGACGTCTGCGCGCCCCCTGCCGCGCGTGGAAGCCGTGCAGCCGTGGAGCGACCCCGGCGCCTTGCGCACGTTGCGCCAATTGCTTATGAAGGCGGAGCGGCCCTTCGTCATTGCAGGCGGTGGCGGCTGGACGCCGCAGGCCGCGCAGGCCTTGCAGCGCTTTGCGGAGAACTGGCGTTTGCCGGTCGGCAACGCCTTCCGCTTTCAGGACACCTTCGACAACCACCATCCGTTGTATGCGGGTGATGTAGGCATCGCGATCAATCCCAGGTTGGCGGCGCGTGTGAAGGAGGCCGACCTGGTGATCGCCATCGGGCCACGGCTGGGCGAGATGACCACGGGCGGCTACACGCTGCTGGAGGCGCCCAAGACGCGGCAGACGCTGGTCCACATCCATGCCAGTGCGGAAGAACTCAACCGCGTTTACCAGGCCGACCTCGCCATCAATGCAGGCACCAGCGCGGCAGCGCGCAGCCTGGAAGTGCTGAGTGCTCCGCCCGAATTGCCCTGGGAGGCGTGGACCACCGCCGCGCACGCCGACTACCTGGCCAACCTCGAGCCGCAGGCGCTCACCGGCCTGAGCGCGGAGGCACCGCGCGGTGCGGTCGACATGGCCCAAGTCGTCGCCGTGCTTCAGCGGCACCTGCCCGCCGATGCAGCCATCACCAACGGCGCTGGCAACTTCGCCAGCTGGGTGCATCGGTTCTTCCGCTACCACGGCCTCGCCAAGGGCTACAAGACGCAGCTTGCACCCACCAGTGGTGCCATGGGCTATGGCGTGCCGGCCGGCATCGCGGCCAATCTCACGACCGGGCGCGTGGCCTTCACGATCGCCGGCGACGGCGATTTCCTCATGAACGGCCAGGAACTTGCCACCGCCGCCCAGCATGGTGGCAAGAGCATCATCGTGCTGCTCAACAACGGCATGTTCGGCACGATCCGCATGCACCAGGAACGCGAGTATCCGCAGAAGGTCAGCGGCACTGCACTGCGCAACCCGGACTTCTGTGCGCTCGCACGTGCCTACGGTTACGCGGCCGAGCAAGTGACGGCCACCGATCAGTTCGAGGCTGCACTGCTGCGCGCGCTGGCGGCCGACACCGGTACGCTCATCGAGATTCCGCTCGATCCCGAAGTGATCACCACGCGCATGACCCTGTCGGCCATCTCCAAGGCCGCGCAGCAGAAGGGCTGAGCACCCGGGCGCGAAACGAAAAAAAAGCCGGCGTGAGCCGGCTTTCCTGTTGCATGAAGGCGCGATGAGCGCCGACTGCTTACTTGACGTGCTTGCCGATCAGGGCTGCGAGCTCGAACATCGAGACTTGCGGCTTGCCGAAGATGGCCTTGAGCTTGGCATCTGCATTGATGTTGCGCTTGTTGGCCTTGTCCTGCAGGTCGTTCTTCTTGATGTAGTCCCACAGCTTGCTGACGACGGCGGTGCGTGGCAGGGGCGTGGAACCGACCACGGCGGCCAGCTCGGGGCTCGGGGTCAGTGCCTTCATGAACGCGGCGTTGGGCGTGCGCTTCTTGGCGGGAGCTTCCTTTGCAGCAGGTGCAGCGGACTTCGCCGGTGCAGCCTTCTTCGCAGGCGCTGCTGCCTTCTTCGCTGGGGCAGCGGCTTTCTTTGCCGGCGCTTTCTTTGCAGTTGCCATGGTTGGATTTCCTTTTTTGGTTGGACACTTCACCAATGAAAAACGGCGTCTCCACTGGCTGCCAGCATGCTAAATGAGAAGAAACCCGTTTCCAAGGGAAAAAGAGACTTTTTCCCCGGGCGCTGTTGTTTTTTCAGAGGGAAACGCAGTGCTCCGACACGGCCGTGCGGGCAAACCCTTCACGCCTTGTCATTCGTTGCAGATTTTCGTCGTGCGGGCCATGTCGCAAGCAAGACACCAAGCAGGGCCATTGCGAAGGCAAGCAGTTGCAGCGATGACAGGTCCTCGCCAAGCACCGCGACACCGACGACGGCCGCGCTGACGGGCAGCATGACCGTGAAGACACCCGCCTGCGCGGCAGGCACCCGCTTCAAACCCGTCATCCACAACCACACTGTCCAGATGCTTGCAGCCAGTGCGTACACGCACAGCAAGGCCCACATGCCGATCTCCACGCCCGTGAAGTCGAAGCGCAGCGCCCACCAGATCCCGAAGGGCGTCGACAGCACGAAGCCCCACAGGTTGATCAGCGACGAAATCCGCTTGGGGCTGAGCTTGCCGGTGAGTGACTTGCCGATGACGGCGTAGGCCGATTCGCAAAGCACCGCACAGAACACCAGCAGGTTGCCCAGCCAGGGCATCGTGGCCGGCGAGTGGTTGTTCGGTCCGGCACCCGCAGGGGCATCGTGCACGCCACCTGCAGGCGCAAGTGCCAACAGGCCGATGCCCAGGGCAGCGCACGCAATCGCCAGCCCGATGCGAAGCGTGATGCGCTCGCCCAGGAAGATCCGGCTCGCAATGGCGACCACTGCCGGGATCGACGCCATGATCACCCCCGCCGACACCGCGCTCGTCATGCTCACGCCGAAGAGCATGCAGATCGAGAACATGAAGTTGCCCAGGAAGGATTCCAGAAAGACCAGCCCGCGCGTGCGGCGCGTCATCGGCGCTTCGCCTGCCGGGCGGCGCAGCCAGTGCGGCATTGCCAGCGCCGCCACGCCAAAGCGCAGCCACGCCAGCAGCAGCACGGGAAAGATTGCGACGAGGGGTTTGGACAGCGCGACGTAGCTGCCGACCAGGGACATGCTGAGTGCCAGGCTGCCGTAGGCCAGCAGGCGCCCCGACGCGCCACTGGGCGGTAAGTGATCGTTGTTCAATAGACTCCGCAGGACATGTGCGACAGATGGATTCAATGATGCCCCATTCCAGTTCCGCGCCCGATGTGCGCCACGTCTTCGTCTACGGCACGCTGCGGCGCGGGGGTCGCAACGACATTGCGCGGTACGCACCCACACCGACTTTCGTCGCGCGCGCAACGCTGGCGGGCACGCTGTACGACCTGGGCACCTATCCGGGTGCAGTGCTGGGCGGTGACGGATGCATCCAGGGCGAGGTTTATCGAATCACGGCCGAGGTCGAGCGCGAACTCGACGTGCTCGAAGAGGTGAACGACGACGACACAGGCGAGTACTTGAAGCGCGAACGGACCGTCAGGAGCAGGGGTGCAAGCTGGGAGTGCCTTGTCTACGAGATCCAGCCAGATCGCGTGGTGGGCATGCCGGTGATTGCCAGCGGAGACTGGATGCAGAAGGACGGCAACGATCGCTGACGGATCAGCCCGCAGCAAGTGCGATCAGATATGCGGCAGCGCGCGCCCCGGCGCATTTCACAAGTGAACATTCAGTTCCGCATGATGGAATTCAAACATGTTGCACCGCAGTAATTTTTCTCAATATAAGAAAGACAATTTCGCATTGAGAAATAAACTTTTAAGTCGTTGATTTTTATGAATAAAAAATATGTCTTCTATAAGACATAAGAGTTCGAGTCGGCGCTTAAAGTAGATGCCAAGGCCCCAGCGGCCGAACGCTTCAAACCACCTCCGGAGAGACCATGCCCCAGACCCTGACCGAACAACTCAGCCGTGACCAACAGATCGCCGCCCTGGAAAAAGACTGGGCCACCAACCCGCGCTGGAAGGGCGTCAAACGTGGCTACAGTGCTGCCGATGTCGTCCGCCTGCGGGGTTCGTTCCCCATCGAACACACGCTGGCCAAGCGCGGCGCAGAAAAGCTCTGGGACAAGGTCAACGGCGGAGCCAAGAAGGGCTATGTGAACGCCTTCGGCGCCATCAGCGCTGGGCAGGCGATGCAGCAGGCCAAGGCTGGCCTGGAGGCCGTGTACCTGTCGGGCTGGCAGGTCGCCGCTGACGGCAACACCTCGGAAAACATGTACCCCGACCAGTCGCTGTATGCGTACGACTCGGTGCCCACCATGGTTCGACGCATCAACAACACGTTCAAGCGCGCCGATGAAATCCAGTGGGGCCGTGGCATCAATCCGGGCGACAAGGAGTTCATCGACTACTTCCTGCCGGTGGTGGCCGATGCGGAAGCCGGCTTTGGCGGCGTGTTGAACGCCTTCGAGCTGATGAAGAACATGATCCAGTCGGGCGCCGCCGGCGTTCACTTCGAGGACCAGCTCGCCGCCGTGAAGAAGTGCGGCCACATGGGCGGCAAGGTGCTCGTGCCAACGCATGAAGCCTGCGAGAAGCTGATCTCCGCACGTTTCGCAGCCGACGTGATGGGCGTGTCGACCATCGTGCTGGCCCGCACCGATGCCGAAGCGGCCAACCTGATCACGTCGGACCACGACGCAAACGACAAGCCCTTCCTCACTGGCGAGCGCACTCCCGAGGGCTTTTACCGCGTGAAGAACGGCCTCGAACAAGCCATCAGCCGCGGCGTTGCCTATGCCCCGTACGCCGACCTGGTGTGGTGCGAAACCGGCGTGCCCGACATCGGCTTTGCGCGCGAATTCGCTCAGGCCGTGCATGCCGCCTGCCCGGGCAAGCTGCTGAGCTACAACTGCTCGCCATCGTTCAACTGGAAGAAGAACCTGGATGACAAGCAGATCGCTTCGTTCCAGGAAGACCTGTCCGAACTCGGCTACAAGTACCAGTTCATCACACTGGCCGGCATCCACATCAACTGGTTCAACACCTTCCAGTTCGCACACGCCTATGCCAACGGCGAAGGCATGAAGCACTACGTGAACATGGTGCAGGAGCCGGAATTCGCCGCACGCGACAAGGGCTACACCTTCGTGTCGCACCAGCAGGAAGTCGGCGCTGGCTACTTCGACGACGTGACGACCGTCATTCAGGGCGGCGCGTCCAGCGTGAAGGCACTGACCGGTTCAACCGAAGAAGAGCAGTTCCACTGAGATCGATTCCGCTGTCACCATCACGAGCCCGGCCATGTGCCGGGCTTTTTCCATGTGCGGCCGGAGTGAGCTGGACGGGAAAGACCATCCTGATCGATCCGCTGTTTTCGTCCGAACGGCTAGAATCCTGCACATCCCCTCTACCCACAAGAGCGAGAAAGGCAACCTGGTTATGACACCGCGAACTACGACCACCGCACTCAGCGGCGCTTCCTCCGAAGGAGCGCGCCGGTAGTCCGCGCACGCTGGTCTTCCAGCCGTTCACCCAGCAAAGCGCGGTCGTTCACCGCGCTTTTTGTTTTTCCAGCCCAAGGTTTTCCATGATCCAGATCACGCTCCCCGACAACTCGCAGCGCGAGTACCCCGGCCCCGTCTCGGTGGCCGACGTTGCCCGATCGATCGGCCCCGGTCTCGCCAAGATGACGGTGGCAGGCAAGGTCGACGGCAAGCTCGTCGATGCCAGCGACATCATCGAGCGCAATGCGAAGCTGCAGATCATCACGCCCAAGGACGACGAGGGCCTGGAGATCATCCGCCACTCGACCGCCCACCTGGTCGGCCACGCCGTCAAGCAGCTGTATCCGACGGCCAAGATGGTCATCGGCCCGGTGATCGACGAAGGCTTTTACTACGACATCTCGTACGAGCGACCATTCACGCCCGAGGACATGGCGGCGATCGAGGAGCGCATGAAGGCGCTGATCGCGCAGGACTACGACGTGGTCAAGAAGGTAACGCCGCGCGCCGAGGTGATCGAGGTTTTCAAGTCGCGCGGCGAAGACTACAAACTGCGCCTGGTCGAAGACATGCCCGACGAGCAGGCCATGGGCCTGTACTACCACCAGGAGTACGTCGACATGTGCCGCGGCCCGCACGTGCCGAACACGCGCTTCCTGAAAGTCTTCAAGCTCACGAAGCTGGCTGGTGCCTACTGGCGCGGGGACGCCAAGAACGAACAACTGCAGCGTATCTACGGCACGGCCTGGGCCGACAAGAAGCAGCTCGAGCAGTATGTTCAGCGCATCGAGGAAGCCGAGAAGCGCGACCATCGTCGCCTGGGCAAAGAGCTCGACCTGTTCCACATAGACGAAGTCGCGCCCGGCGTGGTGTTCTGGCATCCCAAGGGCTGGGCCATGTGGCAGCAGGTCGAACAGTACATGCGCAAGGTGTACCGCGACACCGACTACCAGGAGGTCAAGGGTCCGCAGATCCTGGACAAGAGCCTGTGGGAGAAGACGGGTCACTGGCAGAACTACCGTGACAACATGTTCACGACGGAGTCTGAGAAGCGCGAATACGCCCTCAAGCCGATGAACTGCCCGGGCCACGTGCTGATCTTCAAGAGCGATCTGCGCAGCTACCGCGACCTGCCGATTCGCTACGGCGAGTTCGGCCAATGCCACCGCAACGAACCTTCGGGCGCGCTGCACGGCATCATGCGCGTGCGGGGCTTCACGCAGGACGACGGCCACGTGTTCTGCACGGAGGACCACATCCTGGACGAATGCGTGGCGTACACGGCCAAGCTGCAGAAGGTGTATGCCGACTTCGGCTTTACGGACATTCTCTACAAGGTCGCCACGCGGCCGGACAACCGCGTGGGGTCCGACGAGCTTTGGGACAAGGCCGAGTTCGCTTGCATGGAGGCACTGCGCCGTTCCGGTGTCGACTTCATCGTCTCGCCGGGCGATGGTGCGTTTTATGGGCCGAAGATCGAATACACGCTGCGCGATGCCATCGGGCGTCACTGGCAGTGCGGCACGATGCAGGTCGACTTCAACACGGCGGAGCGTCTGGGCGCCGAGTACGTGACGGAAAGCAGCGGCCGCGCGCACCCGGTGATGTTGCACCGCGCGATCGTCGGCAGCCTGGAGCGTTTCATCGGCATGCTGATCGAACACCACGCTGGCGCGATGCCCGCATGGCTGGCCCCAGTGCAGGTTTCGGTGCTCAATATCAGCGAAGGGCAGGCGGAATACGCCGCCTCAGTTGCTAAAACGCTGCAGGATCAAGGGCTTAGAGTTCAGCTTGATCTGCACAACGAGAAGATAACGTATAAAATACGCAAGCATTCGTTGCAAAAGCTTCCCTACATCCTCGTCGTAGGCGACAAGGAAAAGGAAGCAGGAGCCGTCGCAGTGCGCGCCCGGGGCAATGTTGACCTCGGTGCCATGTCTATCGAGGCGTTCTCTCAAAAGATCGCCGAAGACATCCAGCACAAACGCTGATTGATCATCCAAAAGGCTGTTTGTGGGCGCAAGCTCTACGGTGTTAGCTACAAATTTTGTAGCAAACTGATTGAAGGACCCTGACCATCGCTACTGCATTTCGCGACCGCCGCCACCGCGAGGAACGCCAACACCGCCTGAACCGGGAAATCATGGCCCCGGAAGTTCGCCTGATCGGGCCCGAGAACGAGCCATTGGGTGTTGTAAGCATCACCGAGGCCTTGCGCCTGGCCGGTGAGCAGGACGTCGATCTGGTGGAAGTCGTCGCGGCTGCCAATCCTCCGGTCTGCCGACTGATCGAGTACGGAAAATTCAAGTACCACGAGCAGAAGAAGGCCGCCGAGGCGAAGTCCAAGCAGAAGGTCATCGAGGTCAAGGAAATCAAGTTCCGGCCCGGTACCGACGACGGCGACTACAACATCAAGATGCGCAATATCAAGCGCTTCCTTGAAGATGGCGACAAGTGCAAGATCACGCTGCGGTTCCGCGGTCGGGAAATCACGCACCAGGAACTGGGTTTGGCGCTGCTGCAACGCATTCGCGATGAGCTGGGCGACCTGATCATGGTCGAGCAGTTTCCAAAGCTCGAAGGCCGGCAGATGATCATGATGATCGCGCCGGGCCGCAAGAAGGCCGGTGGCGTTGCAAAGCCTGTCGCAGAAGCCGCTTCGGCGCCTGCAGCGGCCTGATTCAGCCGGGTTCGAAGGGATTTCGGTGCTGCCTGGGCCGCAAGGTCGGGGTGGCGCCGCGATGAAGAAGTGTCTCGGGGCCAACAAGTCTGTGGAGTATCCGCAGCGCCTCACGAGCACAAATTAAAGGAGCATGAACATGCCCAAAATGAAGACCAAGAGCAGCGCGAAAAAACGTTTCCGCGTTCGTCCAGGTGGCACCGTCAAGCGCGGTCAAGCCTTCAAGCGTCACATCTTGACGAAGAAGACCACCAAGAACAAGCGCCATCTGCGTGGTGCAGTCGCAGTCCACGAGACCAACATGGTTTCGATGGCTGCCATGCTGCCCGGTCGTGGCATTTAATCAAGACGAACAAGGAGTACTCACATGCCTCGCGTCAAACGTGGTGTAACGGCTCGCGCCCGCCACAAAAAAGTTCTCGCCCTTGCAAAGGGTTTCCGCGGTCGTCGCGGCAATGTCTTCCGCGTCGCCAAACAGGCGGTGATGAAGGCAGGCCAGTACGCCTACCGTGACCGCCGCACCAAGAAGCGTGTTTTCCGTCAATTGTGGATCGCGCGTATCAACGCCGCCTCGCGTGAACTGGGCATGACCTACAGCCAGTTCGCCAACGGCATCCGCAAGGCTGGTATCGAGATCGACCGCAAGGTCCTGGCCGATATCGCCGTGCACGACAAGGCCGCTTTTGCCGGCATCGTGGAGCAGGTCCGCGCCAAGCTGGCCGCTTGATTCTGCACAGCAGGCCGCTGTCCTCGCGATGGTGGCCTGCGCCCACGGTATGAGGGCTGGCGCTTGAAAGAGCCCAGCCCTTTTTTCATGGCCCGCGCCATTCCCCTTTTTCTCCGAAGCATTTCATGAACGAGTTGGACACCCTGGTCGACAACGCCCGCGCCGCATTCGCGCAAGCCACGGCCCCGGCCGGTCTCGAGAACGCCAAGGCGCAGTTCCTCGGGAAGTCAGGTCGCATTACCGAACTCATGAAAGGCATGGCGCAGCTGCCCGTTGACGAGAAGAAGTCCCGGGGCGCCGCCATCAATGTGGCCAAGCAGGCCATCGAGGCCGCGCTGACGGAGCGTCGCCAGCAGCTGGCCGACGAAGAACTCGCCGTGCAGCTGCGTGCCGAGTCGCTCGACGTGACCTTGCCCGGGCGCAAGCACGTGGGCGGTGGCCTGCATCCGGTCAGCCGCACGCTCGAGCGCATCGAGGCGATCTTCTCCAGCATGGGCTTCGACGTTGCCGACGGTCCCGAGATCGAAAGCGACTGGCACAGCTTCACCTCGCTGAACAATCCGCCGAACCATCCGGCGCGTTCGATGCAGGACACTTTCTATGTCGACATCGATGGCGATGACGGCGTGCCCTACAACCTGCGTCCGCACACCAGCCCGATGCAGGTGCGCTACGCGCATCAACACATCAAGAAGCACGCGGCCGCCTTCGAGGCTGCCGCGGCCGACCTGTCCGGAACGGTCAAGGCGCCGGAGATCCGCGTGATCGCCCCTGGCCGCACGTACCGCGTCGACAGCGACGCCACCCACTCGCCGATGTTCCACCAGTGCGAAGGCCTTTGGCTCGGCGAGAACGTGAGCTTCAAGGACCTGAAGGTGGTGTTCACCGACTTCTGCCGTACGTTTTTCGAGAGCGACGACCTGGTATTGCGCTTTCGGCCCAGCTTCTTCCCGTTCACCGAGCCGAGCGCCGAGATCGACATCCAGTTCCAGAGCGGCCCGCTGGCCGGCCGCTGGCTGGAGGTCGCTGGTTCGGGCCAAGTGCATCCGAACGTGGTGCGCAACATGGGGCTCGACCCGGAGCGCTACATCGGCTTTGCCTTTGGCATGGGACCGGACCGGCTGACGATGCTGCGCTATGGCGTGAACGATCTGCGCCTGTTCTTCGACGGGGACCTGCGCTTCCTGTCGCAGTTCCAGTGAACCCTCCACCGATCTAACGAGAACAGAAGATGCAATTTCCCGAGTCCTGGTTGCGCGAGTTCTGCAACCCGCCGCTGTCCAGCGCCGAACTGGCCGAAACGCTCACGATGGGTGGCTTCGAAGTCGAAGAGCGCCGTCCCGTGGCGCCGCCTTTCAGCAAGATCGTCGTCGGCGAGATCAAGCAAGCCGAGCAGCACCCCAACGCCGACCGCCTGCGCGTGTGCCAGGTCGACGTGGGGCAGGGCGCGCTCCTCAACATCGTGTGCGGTGCGCCCAATGCGCGCGTCGGCATCAAGGTGCCGTGCGCGCTGGTCGGCGCCGAACTGCCGCCAGCGGACGATGACAAGGACGGCAAGCCCTTCCTGATCAAGCTGGGCAAGCTGCGTGGCGTGGAAAGCCAGGGCATGTTGTGCTCGGCCCGCGAGCTCAAGCTCAACGAAGACCATGGCGGCCTGCTCGAACTCGATGCCGAGGCCCCTGTCGGCGCCGATGTGCGCGAGGTGCTCCAGCTCGACGACGCCCTGCTCACGCTCAAGCTGACGCCCAACCTGGCCCACGGCCTGAGTGTCTACGGCATCGCCCGCGAACTTGCTGCGCTGACTGGTGCGCCGCTCCGGTCGCCCAACATCCCCGCCGTGCCTGCCGCGCATGCCGATACGCTGGACGTCCAGGTCGAGGCGCCCGAACTCTGCGGCCGTTTCTCGGGCCGCATCGTCCGCAAGGTCGATACGAAAGCAACCACACCGGTCTGGATGGTCGAGCGCCTGGCGCGCTGCGGTCAACGCAGCGTGTCCCCGCTGGTCGACATCTCGAACTACGTGATGTTCGAGTACGGTCAGCCAAGCCACATCTTCGACCTGGACAAGATCCACGGCGGCCTGGTCGTGCGCTGGGGAAGGGCGGGCGAACAGCTGAAGTTACTCAACGGCAGCACGGTGACAGTCGATGAAAAGGTCGGCGTGATCGCGGATGCGCGCGAGGTCGAGTCGCTCGCCGGCATCATGGGCGGCGATGCCACTGCGGTCTCCGACGACACGACCAACATCTACGTCGAGGCCGCGTTCTGGTGGCCCGAATCGATCCAGGGGCGCTCGCGCCGCTTCAACTTCTCGACCGATGCGGGCCACCGTTTCGAGCGCGGCGTCGACCCGAGCCGCACGGTAGAGATCATCGAGCGCATCACGCGGCTCGTCCTCGACATCTGCGGCGGCGAGCCTGGCCCGATCGACGACAAGACCTTGCGCCTGCCGGAGTCCAGGCCCGTGACATTGCGTGTTGCGCGCGCGGCGCGCGTGATCGGCATGCCCATCACGCAGGCGCAGTGCGTCGATGCGCTTGGGCGCCTCGGCCTGCCGATCGAGGAGGGCGAAGGCACCATCGTCGTGACACCCGCGCCACATCGCTTCGACTTGCTGATCGAGGAAGACCTGATCGAGGAAGTCGCCCGCCTGATCGGCTATAACAACCTCCCGACCCACCCGCCGCTCGCGCCCATCACTGCGCGCTTGCGGCCGGAAGCGCAGCGCAGCCGATTTGCCTTGCGCCATCGCGTGGCTTCGCTGGGCTATCAGGAAACCATCAACTTCAGCTTTGTCGAGGCGCACTGGGAACAAGACCTTGCAGGCAATGCGAACCCGGTGAAGCTGCTCAATCCGATTGCCAGCCAGATGAGCGTGATGCGCTCCTCGCTGCTTGGCTCGCTGCTGCAGGTGCTGAAGTTCAACATCGACCGCAAGGCGCCGCTTGTGCGCGTGTTTGAACTGGGACGCGTGTTCCTGCGCGACGACAGCGTTGCCACGACCGACGCCACCGTCAAGGGCATCCACCAGCCGATGCGCGTGGCCGGGCTGGCCTGGGGCGACGCACAGGACGCGCGTTGGGACGGCAAGGCGCAGCGCGTCGATTTCTTCGACGTCAAGGGCGATGTCGAGGCGCTGCTGGCGCCACTGGTCGCCACCTTCGAGCCGACCGAGCACCCCGCGCTGCATCCGGGCCGCGCCGCGCGTATGCGCGTTGATGGCCGCGACGTCGGCGTGATCGGTGAACTGCATCCTCGCTGGCGGCAAAAGTGGGATTTTGCGCACGCGCCGGTGCTGTTCGAACTGGATCTGGACGCCGTGACTGCACGTCCGGTGCCATTGGCCCAGCCCGTGCCCCGTCTCCAGGCCGTGGAACGCGACATCGCCGTGGTGGTGGCCGAAGCCGTGACACATGGTGCGCTGTTGCAGGCCATCGAAAGTGCGAGCACGCAGGGATTGTTGCGCGATGCGGCACTGTTCGACATCTATCGGCCACAAGCTGCGCGCGACGGTGCCGCACCTCCGGCCGGAGGTCTTGCGCCTGGCGAGAAGAGCATGGCCGTGCGCCTGAGCTTTCAGAGCGACAGCGCGCCGCTGACCGACGAACAGATCGACCCCATCGTGCGCGCCATCATCGACCAACTCGGCGTGCGCCTGGGCGCGCGCCTGCGAGGATGAAAGTCATGGATTTCACGCTCGAAGCGCTGGAAACACCGGCACTCACCAAGGCGCACCTGGCTGAACTGCTGTTCGAACAAATCGGCTTGAACAAGCGCGAGTCGAAAGACATGGTCGAGGCCTTTTTCGAACTGCTTTCGGGCAGCCTGATCGAAGGCAACGACGTCAAGATCTCGGGCTTCGGCAATTTCCAGATCCGTGTGAAGGCACCTCGACCGGGCCGCAATCCGCGCACAGGGGAGGCGATTCCGATCGGGGCGCGGCGGGTTGCAACCTTCCACGCGAGTGCCAAGCTCAAGGACCAGATCCAGGCAAGCGTGGCCGAAGACAGCGTCGGCGCAGTCGAGTGGACGGTCGGCGCCCAGTAATATCTGGTCGGGCGCGCAAGGGTGGGGTAACCTATGAGGTTTCGCTCGCACTGTCCTGATTTCAATGGAGAAAACACTCCCCCCGATTCCTGTCAAACGCTACTTCACCATCGGTGAGGTCGGCGAACTGTGCGGGGTCAAGCCGCATGTGCTGCGTTACTGGGAGCAGGAGTTCACGCAACTGCGTCCCATGAAGCGGCGCGGCAATCGCCGCTACTACCAGCGCCACGAAGTGCTGATGATCCGTCGCATCCGGGATTTACTCTACGACCAGGGCTTCACCATCAGCGGCGCGCGCAACAAGCTGCAGGAACTTGCACAAAGCGAGCGGGAGCGCCGTAAGTCGGGCGACCTTGCGCCTGAGGACGTCGCAGCGGAAAACTTCGATGGTGAAGCCGTTATAGACCCCGAGGCTTTCGAGGCTGCAGTCGAAGAAGAGCTGAACATGCAGCCTGTCGCTCCGCCGCCTTTTGATATTACCCAGCTTGCTCAGATTCGCCGGGAACTGCTCGAAATACGTGAGCTGCTGAGTTCGGTCTACTGAAAGAGTCAGGGTATAATTTGAGGCTTCGGTGTGTGGCGCAGCCTGGTAGCGCACTTGCATGGGGTGCAAGGGGTCGAAGGTTCGAATCCTTTCACACCGACCAACATAACGTCCAAGGGCGTCCGGTTTCATCCACCGGACGCCCTTTTTCATTGGGGAACTGGGCAAATCTTGTCCGAAGGCATACACTGAAATCCGGTGACTGCCAGCCTCGAATGGGGGTACGGAAGGGGGTACAAACCTCCTGAACCCCCAGGATGGCGGTTTTGTACCCCCAACCCTTGGATGTACCCCATGCCGTTGACCGATGCCGCATGCCGCAGCGCTTCCTGTCCGCCTGACCGCAAGCAGGCACGCTACGCCGACGCAGGTGGCCTCTATCTGGAGGTTTCGGCCTCGGGTTCTCGCCGATGGTTCTGGAAGTTTAGGATCGAGGGAGTCGAGAAGAAGTTCGCCTTGGGTTCCTATCCCAACGTGAGCCTTGCGGCGGCGCGAAAGGCCCGTGACGCTGCCAAAGCCCAGAAGGCTTCCGGCATCAATCCCATACAGGCGCGCCAGGTCGTCAAGCTCAAGGCGGCCGTGAACACCGGCGACACCTTTCGAGAGACGGCACTAGAGTGGTTCGACAAGCACCATGAGCGCTGGAGCGGCCACTACGCCACGCGCGAGAAGCGCAACCTGGAAAAGGACCTGTTTCCGTACTTCGCTGCGCGTCGCATCAGCGAAATTGAGGCCATCGAGTTGTTGGCGGCCCTGCGACGTGTCGAGGAGCGTGGCGCTCTCGACGTGGCCGGCCGCGTCCTAATGACAGCACGCGCGGTGTGGCGCTACGCGGTGGCGACTGCGCGTGCGACGCGCGATATCACGGCAGATCTCAAGGGCGCACTCACGCCCCACAAAAAGCGGCACTTCGCGGCGATCACTGATCCGGCCCAACTAGGGACGCTAATACGCGTCATTCGGGGATACCAGGGCGGTCCCATTGTGCGGACGGCGCTGCAACTGGCTCCCATATTGTTTCAACGTCCCAACGAACTGCGCGGGGCCGCTTGGGCCGAGATCGATCTCGACGGGGCGCTCTGGACCGTGCCCGCTGCGCGGATGAAGCGGCGCATCGATGGCAAGCAACATGGTGATCCGCACTTGGTGCCTCTGCCCAGGCAGGCCGTGGATCTGCTGCGCAGCCTGCATCCAATTACTGGCCATAGTACGCTGGTCTTCCCGGGTGAGCGCAGTCATGAGCGGCCGATCTCGGACAACACCTTGCGTGCAGCGCTTCTGACCCTGGGGTACGGCCCGACCGTGCAGACAGTTCATGGCTTCCGGGCGACAGCCCGAACCTTGCTGGCTGAAACGCTGGAAATCGATCCGCTGGTGATCGAGGCTCAGTTGGCACATGCTGTCAAAGACGCAAATGGGCGCGCCTACAACCGTACACAGTACCTCAAGCAGCGCGCAGCGATGCTTCAGCGATGGGCGGACTATCTGGACGTGCTGGCTACCAAGGCGGTTTCTTCACTGACTGAGCTGAAAACGGCTGCATGAAAACGAGTCCTGTCGGGTGATAGCACGGCATCTTCGATCTGCCGTGAAGCTCCGTCCGAGCAGTACGTTGTCGCGGTGCGCCGGTGCGCCGGTGCGCCGGTGCGCCGGTGCGCCGGTGCGCCGGTGAGCTGGAGGCGGGCGTTATTGCTCCGATGGGGCGGCTTTGCACCGATAGCGGACCGTCGCGACCGCAGAATCAACGAGCGGTTTGGGCCAGGGCGCGGCCATTCGGGCACGCACGAACTTCTTGAACAACGACGACACGACCGTGCACGCCCCGCTCCAGCCCGAGCGGTCGGGCGCGCCTTTGATGCCGTACTGAAGGGCGAATCCCTGAGACTTGAGACCAGCTGTGGCTGGCTATCCCCAGTGGGTTGGCAGCGCCCACGAGAGCTTGCATGAGGCCCGCTCGCGGTAGGCCAGAAGGCGAATAGCATCGCGACTGCAGCAGCGCGCGAGATGCGGCGGCGACTACAGAACTTTTTTAGGGTAGGAACATGGACATTGCGGCATATGCCACCGAAGGGCGGCATCACTATCGAGTGTTGGCGGAGACCGTCGCCGCAGTCCTGCAGGCCGCGATTGCACGCTCGGGAAAGATGCGGCTGCAGGACATTCAGCGACGCGCAAAAGATGTCGAATCGCTACGGAAGAAACTTAGCAGGCTAAACAACCCGCCCGCGGATGTCGAATTGGCGGTCAAGGACCTGGGGGGCTGTCGCCTTGTTTTCTATACCAATTCCGACGTCACCAGCTTCCTGAACGCCGGAATCATCCAGGACAACTTTGAAGTCGACTGGGGTCGGACGAAGATTCACCACCCCACGAAGGATGAACCGGGGTCGGACGAACTTTTTCATTCGCACAACTACGTGGTTCGACTCAAGCCACCACGAGTCAACTTACCTGAGCACGCTCATCTGAGCGGTTTGTGGTGCGAGGTCCAGGTGCAGACCACGCTCAATCATGCGTGGTCTGAAATGGCCCACGACACCATTTACAAAAAACCCGAACTGAACGGATTCGGTGCCTCATTGATGAAGAGCATTGATGAACGCATGGCGAGCATCATGCGCGACTATTTGCTCCCGGCCGGCTATGAGTTCCAAAAGGTTGTGACCGACTTTGAGCGCCTTTCTGCTGGTAAGGATCTCTTTGACAGCAAGCCACTCGATGCGTTGAGGCAAAGCGCTGACAACAACGAGCGTTACGACCTCCTGTCCCGCTTCCTGGATACCGTCTTGCCGCACTATGACGACATCGAGGGTGAGCAAGACAAGATTCGCAAGGCTATGGTGGAGGTCATGCAGGCTGCAAGGAGCAATTCGCCGCAAGCAATCGAGACACCTTTTGGGACTCGGCCTGGTCGAACAGCCGAGGAAGTGAGCCGCAGGGCGCTCGAAGTCATTGACCAGCTTAAGTACCTTGGTGAGGACGCCGCGCGTCTCACTTGGCTGGCCCTGGTCAGCATCTATCCCAGAGCCTCCTCCGACGCGGAGCGGAAGCGAATACTTGATTCGGTTCACGGCCTGGCCAAGAACGATCTCCGTGTCTGGGATTTGGCCGGCCCCGTGGTTCAGGCGGTCGTCGCTGGTGAGTTGGCGTCTATGTCGCCCGAGGCGATATCAGCGGTGCGCCCCGTCGTCCTCAAGGCCATCGGTGCCATGCAAAACCTGGAGGCCGAAGCGACGGCGTTCAAAGGCGACACGTTCACTCTCAGTCGTGGCGTCGTCCCCTATTCGCGGGAGCTGGAGTCCATCGTGGCCCAATGCTTCCAAGTCCTGCGCACCCTGTTGATCACCAGTACCACAGACACGGAGCGACGAGAGGTTTTCGCACACCTGAAGCAAAGCGGCCATGTGGCGTTTCAAAGTGCGCCGGAAGCTACCGTTGCCATGGTTGTGAGGAACGCTGCGAATGCCACTGACCTGATTGCCGAGCTGGCGCCTACGCTTAGCTTCGAGTTGCGTCAGGAGCTTGAGCACGATGCCCTGTGGGACTTCAGGCGCTATCTCGCCCCGGGGCCGGACAAGGCGCCTTGCGTTGACGAAGAGGCGTGCGACGCATTGGCGCAGTCGCTGAAGCGCCTTCGGCAGGTTCTAAACTCGGACGAGGGATTCCAGGTCTTCAAAGTGCTTGTCGGCTATAACTCCGTCTTCGAACCAGCCTGGGATGACCCCGATTTTGAAGTTGAGCGTGAGGACGCATATCGAGCGCAGCAGCGCGGCGCCATCATTGCCGGCATAGATAAGGCTGATACGCGGAATTGGCGCGAGACGCTACTTCGCTGTGCCGGGACAGATGCAACCGATGGGGCTACTCTGCCCCCGTTCCTCACTTTCCTGAGAGGGCTTGGCGAGGCGAGGCCGCATATGGTGCTTGGCTTCATCCGCGATGACAGCCCGGTGTGGGAGCGCTTCCTGCCGGACATGTTGAAAGGCGTGGAGTCGGGTGGACTAGCCGCTGAGCTGCAAGAGCTTGTGGGTACCTGGATCGACGCCGGCACCCATCTTGGCGCCGTGGTTCGATATCTCGAGAGCGCGAACCCGTTTGACGCCGACCAGCTTGTTCGAGCGACACGCAAGGCGATGGCAGTCCCTGACGACCGCGCACTGCTATTTGCGGTCTCCGCTATCAACACGCGACACCGGAGCGTCCCCGGCGGCTTGTGGCCGATATTCGCTGAAGCCATACGACATCTCGTAGCCAACGAGGACTACAGGTGGACGCAATTCATCTGGGCAAAGACTAAGGAAGAGAGCATCTTCTACGGTCTTTCCGAAGCCGATGCTGCGGTCGCGCTGGACGCGCTGCGTTCGCTGCCTGGTCTCGACTACCAGTCTGAGTCGGTGTTAGCGACGATCGCAGCTGACTGGCCCCTGCTGGTCATAGACCACCTTGCTGATCGTGTTCGTCGGTCGCGCGACTTGGGCCTCCGAGAGTTCGAGCCGCTCCCGCGCGGATTCCACGTGCTACAAAAGGTGCTGCCAAAGGAGATGGAACATCTGCTCTCGGTTTCTAGCGAGCTATACAAAGAGGACCCAGCTTCCTTCAGGTTTCGAGGTTTCCTGCTGATAAGCAACGTCTTCCCCAAGTTCACGCCGGAGCTTAACGAACCGCTACTTGCCCTCGCTCGCAAAGGCTCTGACGAAGACCTTCAATTTTTGGCGAATCTGCTTGGCAAATACAAATCCGACGCGGCCATTTACGGTCTCTGCAAGGAGATCATTGCTCGGGCGGCAGACCAAAATGTGCGCACCGACGTCGAGGTGGCAATGACGACGTTCGGCGTGGTCGGCGGCGAATACGGATTCGCCGACGCCTATCAGCGTGTCAGGGATGGTGTCCAGCAGTGGCTGGAGGACGAGCGAGAGCCCGTGCGCGAGTTCGCCAGGGCGTTTTTTCATCAGCTCGAGCAGACCATTGCGTCGGAGCGGCGCTCGGCGCAGCTACGAGCCGAGCAGCGGAAGCGCGCCTGACTTGATATCGATCATTCTCAGCGGGCTCCTGTAGGCATCGGCCCTCTGTGTCCCGAGAGGGGCAATCCAGTAGGCCTTGCGACTACCTCAGGACGTCGTTGCGATACCAGGGCTGCGGTGTCGCCGATGTCTCTGTCAATCTCTCGAGTGACCTCGTCATTGCCCGCGACAAGGCGCGCTTGGAACTTGTCGAACTCTCCCGGCCGCCAGTTTGCCTGCCAGACGACGTGGCGGCCAAACCTCGTCATCTGCAAGGGCCAGCGCTGAAGACCTCGTCCGGTGGCCGGGCCGCGCTGCGGCGAGCAGGCTTCCTTGGCTTCTTTTTGCGCTTCATGACCCGATCGTGCCACAGGCGCGAATGCGTCTTCTCCGCCTGAGATGCGCCCTGCCTCTTCACTTTGAAGATGCAGGGGCAGCGGTTTCACCGCGAATGCGTGAGTTCGGCTATGAGTCTGGTCGGGAACTGCGGCGGGTTGCGAGCCGCGAATCGTCTTGTAACCCACCCGTGGCCTGAACGACTGCTTGGCGGGGGACGAGCGCCGGCCCTGGGTCGCGAGCCCTGGCCCTTCGGCGGTCGAAGTTGCCGCTGCTCGGTCTGCGCTACTACCGGAGCGCTCAGCAACCGCTTCGAGTTCAAGCTGTCGTTCGATGGCCGAGTCGCGACCGACAGCAACCAGTCTCCATCGGCCGGCTGCGGTGGACGCAAAGGAGCAGGCGGACGCTTTGTTAAGGGACAGGCATCGGCAGGAGGCAGCCAGGCCAGAAAGAGGTGTCGTAGGGTGGCCTGAAAATGTCGCCAGACGTCCCGAGGGAATACGATGGCTTCCGTCAAAGGGCAAATCCCGGAATGCCTATGAATGCGACCGGGGCGCGGCCGCCCTGGGCAGTTCTACGCGCCACGCAGAAGGCACCATATTTGTTTCGAAATGGCGTGCCGGGTCGCAGAATTCCGAGACCGAGGCACCGTCCCCCCCAAGCTCTACCCGGTAAAGCCACGCGCGTTCACCGAGTCCTGCAAGGGTTCGCCGCTCGTTCTCCGACAAGAAGAAGTGCGTCGCACCACTGACTGTGGCCTTGACTTCGATGAACCGCTCGTGACCTGGCCACTTGGACTCGATGTCGTAGCCGGCCCCAACGTCGTCTGGTGAGATCCGGACTGCGTAGGTCTCAGGCTCTGGACAAGGTGGCACCAGGGCGGCCAGCCGGGCTCGCTCCCACGACAGTGCCGCCAATTCGCCATCCCTTCCGGTCTCGCTGTTGCGCTCCTGCTGTCGCCTCAGTTCCTCTTCGTCGATCGTACGTCGTGCGGGTGGCGCCGGCCGTGCACCTGACGAAGTAGCTGAGGTCAGCGGCTGAGGCTGACCCAGAGCGAGTTCAAAGATTGCCCGGTATTGTCCCGGTGAGGGATTGACTCGCAGCACAATGTTATCTGGCGCGGGCCGGAGGTAGGGCGCGTGGTGAACAATCGACGACGGCGCCTCACCTCTGTCATGAGGGTAAGTCTCGCTGATCGGTGTAAGCGCTTCGATCTTGTTGACGATGCTGTCCCCAGTCGGCGACGTTCCGCGAACGTAGATCGCCGGCGAACCCTTGTTCATCCGTATCGCCGCTTGCGAGCGATTGGGCAAGGTGTAGATGCGAACGGGAGTGTCGCCCTGCTGACGTCCTTCTCTGCGCGATTCCCAGGTTAACACTGCGCCGTACGCACTCTTTAGCCATTCAGCGGCCGCGATGGCATCGGGCGAGGCCAACGGAAGTTCCCGCTCAGGGATTGCGTCGATCGGTGCTGTGGGTAGCGGGTGATTTTCTTCGGAAGCGCTGTATGGCTTAAACGCGAAATTGGTGCGGCGCAGGCGCGTCTCGGCTACTTCGATCAGCTGCGGATCGAAAAACGTACGCCAGCTGGTCTGCGTGACTAGCGCTTCCACGGTTAAGTCGGTCCGGCCCCGCATGACGAGTTGGGAGTAGCCGTCGGCAACGCGAGGATCAGCTAGAAGCCGTTTAACGGTCTCGAATCCCCCGTCGCGATCTAGCATCCGGTGAAACTTCGTTGCCGGGTACTTGACGGACTCCATACCTTCGCGAGCCTTGGCTCGCAGGAATTCCGTGAACTGTTCGTCCTGCTGCAGATTCATGAGTTGAAAGTGGCTACGTCGATGCCGTGGGAAAGTTCACAGGCGCTTGGCCAAGTAGTTTGTCTGACCCCACCACCGTATCCCGGAAAACCTGCCGGTGTCGAATCGGTCATCGGAACTTTGCGCCTATGTGGATTGGTGCATCGTACTTTAGGCAAGGCTGTTGGCCCGGCTTCAGGTCGTAGGGCCGCTACGGCCCTAGGCGGCTGCGCGCTTCGTCACGAACGCATCAATGTTGACCGAGCGGCAGCTCTCGCAGAAAGAAGTCGTTCGCCATTGCGTGAGCGACCGGCAGCTCACAGTCTCAAGCTGTCGAACCCCGTTGGTCCCAGGTCGGGCAACACCTGCTGATCGGCCCGTCGCTCAATGTCTGCCTGCGGAGCCTTTCGCGGATGCGGTCGCCGGCCGAGGTCGCTCATGGTGGGGGTCGGGCTGTCTCCGATGTGGATACATGCAGCATCATGTCGCGCGCCCGCTCATGCGCTCCACGATCCAGGATTGCACGGCGCTCTCCGGCCACGCCGCGGTGCGCTGTCCAGTTTTCACAGAGCGCGGAAAGATGCCCCTGCGCATCTGCTCGTAGATGGCCGACCTGCGCAGGCCGGTGAGGCGCTCGACATCGGGCAGTCTCAGAAGCCTGTCGGAGGCGCACTTTGCCATGTGCGTCGGCGGCAACGTTGCGTCACCGCGAAGTAGTGTGAGCGCCTCCTGCAGCAAATGAGCCGCCTGCAGGGCTCGTTGAGCACCAGGGTCAGCGGCGACGCGCGCGCGCGGTTCGTTGTCGGTATGGGCTCGCATGGGCATTGCCTTTCGGTTCGTCCGCAGCGCGCCATTGCCGTTGCGGGAGGTCCATAGGTTGCCAGGGATGTCTGCTGGCACCAACTCGCCATGGCGATGCGGGGCGCACTGCAGCGTAGCAGTGGAAATTGGGAGAAGGGCGTTCAGTGCAAAGCGAGCGTTCGACCTCTCAGCCCGAAGCGGGTGTTGGCCGATCAGCCGATCCCTCTCAACGACCTTCCTTCTTCCTTTCCAGCAGGAGCGCCTTGCGCTCGGCCCGTGCTTCGGCGACTTGCTTCAGTTCTGTGTAGGACCTTGCATGGAGAACCGCTCCGCTGGGGTTCTTGACGTTCGGGTTCACGACCACAGCGAAGTAGGTGGGCGGCGATTTCGGACCTGCATTGCGAAAGATCTGCACCCGCATGCAGCTGTGCACATACTCTTCGACGACCTGATCGCGGTTCGAGGCCTCCGAGTGCGGAATTTGCTCCTTCACATGAAGCGTGCGATCTTCCGCGGCAATCGGGTAGACGTTCAGCTCCAGAACCTGGGCGTTCAACCCCACCTGAATTGCCGATCGCAGCGCGGCCTTGGTGGCCTCCGCACCCTGGCCCGCATGCGGGTTCATCTCGATGAGAACGTGCGCAAGGATTCTGCGGTTTTCGGCCATGTCGATTTCCGATCGTTTTGCGAAGGTGGTATGGGGAGGGGATGGGATCATTCCGGCCACCAAAGCGGTCGTTCCGGCTGCGCGGCGTCGGTCCGCAACGCGTGGGCCAGTTCATGCACTGGATCCTTGAGGTCGCCCCGTACGAGTGCGATCCATGTGCGCAATGCGTCGTCCTCGGGTTGATCGCCGGCGATCCCTTCCAGGCGCGACAGCACGTCCAGAACACTGTGGTATGTCGCCAAGGATTGGCCGACCGCGACGGCGCGCGGCAACTGTTTCGCCCGCGCCTCGCGGCGATGGGCACGCGCCTGTTCTGCCGCCAGTGCGATGCTGCGCGCCTGGGCTGCTTCGCGCTCCTGCTGTCGTTGGATAAATGCTTCCTCTGCCAGCAGCTTGGACCTGAGTGCCTCGGCTTCGGGGAATGCGATCAGGGCGCGCGTGATCTCGGGGAGTTGATGTTCCAGCTGTTCGCGGCTGCCTGTCCACTGGCGGGCGATCACGTGCCAATCTCTCTCCAGCTTCAGCTTGTAGCCATCGAGGGCTCTGTACTCATCTCGATGGAAGAGGAAATCCCGGCGCTTGGGTTGAGCAATCTTCTCCACCTGTTCGGAGAAGTTCAGCTTGATCGCGCCGCCTGCACGCCGGATCTCGACCGTGTTCGATGCCTCTTCCCGGCCAGCGACGACCTGGCAGCCTCCGGCGATCAGTCCACGGATGAGCGCTTCGTGGAAGCGGAGGATCCAGTCGATGTGGGTCAGGGTCGCGGTGATGCGCAGGCAGCCGCTGCCGGCAACATACCGGCCCGAGGACATCTTGTGGCTCGAGATGCCGCCGAAGAATGGCCTGCGCAGTCGTCTGGCTTCTTCCGCCTCTGTCGCCAACTTCGCCTCATCGCGCTCGATGGACTGGAAGAAGCGAGCGGTCTTCGCCACCAGCGGGTGGCAGTTGTCGAGCGAGGGCGGGATATCGATGGGCTGCAGCACAACGGCGTCCCTGGCCTGGGAGAACGCTTGCTGGACTTGCTGGATCCTTGTGGCGTCGGACGAGCGGGCCTCCGTGGTGTTTTTCTCCGGCAGGTGGACTTCGTGGTCGACGGCGGAAGGCGGCAGTGGGGTCTGCACACAGATCTTGCCGGCCGCGAAACGGGTCCAATAGCCGACGGGCGGAACTGGGATGTTGTATCGGCGGCAGAGCTTGGAGAGTCCGACATCGGAGAGGCCGAGGTTCGGTCCCAGATGGCGAAGCGGTGTTTGCCAGACTAACGCATACAGTTCGGATCGTTTCACGCACATCTCCATCGTCAATCAAGAGGAAAGTCACGGCGAAGCCCTTGCGGACGCCTGAAGATTGGGTGTCCGGCCATCTTGATAGGGCATCTCGCACCTCTCCGTCAAGAAGAACCCCTGCGCGCTGCGCTTGCCGATGAAATACAGACGCGGGGAGGGTGGTGGCGGTGGGGGAGGGCTGGCTTGCTGTTCCCTTCATCCTTGCACACCGTTCTCGCGTTCAAGGTCTGCGCGTGCTGCGCACGCTGGCGTCCTGGCGGCCGTCTTCGAACCTTGAGCGCTGCGCTGCGGCGTGCCGGTTCCGGTCTCGGGCAATCCCGCCCGATCACTGGAGTTCGCGATGTCGCACGATCTGTTCTCTCCCCTCGATTCCTTCGTTGCCGTTTCTTCTGCTGCTTCGTCTTCACTGCTCGTTCGCGATGTCGCGGGCGACTACCGTCCGGCCGATGCCGACGAGGTCCTGCGGGCCGCGCAGCGGGTGCTGGCAGGCCGGGTGCGCGGCAGCGACGTGATGACGTCGCCGATGGTGGTCAAGGACTTCCTGCGGGTGCGGCTGGGCCACCTGCCGCACGAGGTGTTTGCGGTGGTGCATCTGGATGCGCAGCACCGGGTGCTCGACTACGTGGAGATGTTCCGCGGCACGGTGAGCCAGACCTCGGTGTATCCGCGGGAGGTGATCAAGGATGCGCTGGGCCGGAATTCGAGTGCGCTGCTGCTGGTGCACAACCATCCGAGCGGATCGCCGGAGCCGTCGCGGGCCGACGAGATGCTGACGCAGGCCTTGAAGTCGGCGGCGGCGCTGGTGGACGTGCGGGTGCTCGATCACCTGATCGTGGCGGGCGGCTCGATCCTCTCGATGGCCGAGCGCGGCCTCATGTGAGCCCGGGGCCTGCGGGCCCCCTTGTTTTTCTCCTCGCTGTGCATCGTGCCGATGGCGCCCTGCGCGCTTTGGATCCCTCCAGCGAGGCGTACCTGCGGCACGCAGGGGCGCTCGCCGCGCGGCGTTGGTCTCGGCGCATCCCCGGCCCTGGGGCCGCTGATCGTCTTTCCCTTCCTTCATCGCTTTCTCCCGCGACCGTAGCCCGCAGTGCCTGGCCGTCAAGGCGCGCAGGGCCGTGTCCTCGCCTTCGGCTGCGGGCCGCACCACTCCCTGCGCTTCTTCCTTGACGCCCAGTCCCTCGCTGGTCCGGTTCTTCGCGGGCGATGAACTCGGGAAAGACGGCGGCGAACAGGGACCGGCCCAGGTTCATGCGCTGAACCAACGAAAGCCACGACGGGCTCCGAATCTGGGAATCCGGTGAGCTTTCAAAACCACAGGAGCGTGCCTATGCGAAGACCCAAGCCATGAACCGATACCAACGTTTTTCTTCCTTCCCATTCTTCCTTTGAACGTCCCCGAGCGGGACAAGGAGTTGTCCGTATGAACACCGCTACCCAATCCGAAGTCCAGGCGCTGCATGCTGTGGCAGCTGCTGCTGTCGTTGCCGCTTCTGGCAGTGCCAGCGGCGAAGACGAAGCCATCACCGTTCCGGTGGTCGCGCCGTATGAGCTGCACTTGATCGCGCTGTCGAAGCTGCGACCCTCGAACCGCAACGTGCGCAAGAGCGGTGGCACCGCGATCCCTGAACTCGCATCGTCCATCCTCCGCGTTGGACTCCTGCAAAACCTCACCGTGATCGCATCGTCCGATGGCGAGCACTTCGAGGTGGTCGCGGGCAGGCGGCGGCTAGCGGCATTGAAACTGCTTGCGAAACGGCGCAAGCTGGGCAGGAACCATCCCGTGCCTTGCCTGCTGGTGCCCGATGCGTCGGCGCGCACCGTCAGCCTGATGGAGAACGTGCATCGCGAATCCATGTCGCCGGTGGACGAGTTGTTTGCGTGGAAGGCACTTGCGGCCGAGGGCCGTTCGCTCGAAGACATTGCAGCGGACTTCGGCGTCACGCCGCTGATGGTCAAGCGCCGGCTGAAACTCGCCAACGTCTCGCCCCGGTTGCTGGCCGACTACCAAGCCGATGCCGTCTCACTGGAGCAGTTGATGGCACTCGCCATCACCGACGACCATGCGGCGCAGGAAGCCGCATGGTACGAATCTCCGCAATGGCAGCGCAGCCCGGAATCACTTCGCGATCACCTGACGCATGAGGAGATTGACGCCAGCCGCGATGCGGCGGCGCGTTTCGTCGGCGTGGATGCTTACGAGGCTGCGGGCGGCAGCGTTCGGCGCGACCTGTTCTCGGATGAGCAGAGCGGTGTGTTCCTGACCGATGCGGCTTTGCTGGATACGTTGGCAAAGGACAAGCTGACGGGCATCGCCGAGCAGATTCAGCAGGAAGGCTGGGGCTGGGTGGAGATCGCCCCGCGCGCTACGGCATCGGAACTGCACGCGTTCCAGCGGGCGCGCCGCACGCGCCGGGAACCGAGCAAAGCCGAGGCCAAGCGCATTGCCAAGCTGGAAGTCGAGCAGAACAGGATTCAGGACAAGCTGGACGATGAGGATGCCGATCTGTCCGATGAGGGGGTGAAGGCCCTGCACGAGGAACTCGACCGGCTTGGCAACGAACTGGAAGCCATCGAGCAGGCCCTGATGGTCTACGCGCCGGGTGTGGTGCCGATGGCCGGGGCCGTGGTGTCGGTCGATCACATGGGTGGTGTCGTCGTGCATCGTGGGCTGCTGCGCGAGGAACAGGCCAAGGCACTGCGGGCGCAGGAGCGGCACGAGGCCGGGGAAGCTTCCAGCAGCAATGCCAGCGGCGCAGAAGCCGAGGATGCCGAACCGGCCAAGCCCGGTATTTCGGAGAAATTGGCGAAGCGCCTGAGCGCGCATCGCACGGCTGCGTTGCAGGCGGAGGTCGCCCGGCATCCCCATGTGGCGCTGGTGGCCGTGGTGCATCAACTGGCGCATCGCGTCATCCTCGACGGCTACGGCAGCACTCCCCTCAACATCACGGCGTTTCCGCAGGACCGGCTGACGCAATACGCGCCGGACGTGGACGACGCTCCGGCTGCGGCGGGCATGCGTGAGGTGCGGGAAGCCTGGGCGGCTCGCCTGCCCAGCGACCCGAATGGGCTGTTCGCCGAACTGCTGGCGATGCCGCAGAGCGAACTGCTGTCGCTGCTGGCCGTGTGCGTGGGTTACACCGTCTCGGCCATCGCATCGAGGGAGAGCGAGATTCCCGCTGCCCTGCTGGCGCAGGCCGTGAACCTCGACATGCATAACTGGTGGTCGCCGACCGCTTCGGGGTACTTCGATCATGTGTCGAAGGCCAAGGCACTGGAAGCGATTCAGGTGTTTGCGCCGGGTGAAGTGAGCCGGCTGGCGAAGCTCAAGAAGGCGCAGATCGCCAGCGAGGCCGAGCGGCTGGCGGTGGGGTCGGGATGGTTGCCGGTGATGTTCAGGAGCCCGGAACCTCCCATCGATGGGGAGGCGACGCAGGACGCGCAGGCCGACAACGATGCAGCAGGCGCGGAGCTTGAAGACGCCGAAGAAGCGTACGCTGCCGCTTGAGCTTGTGCCCCGGCTTTGGCCGGGGCTTTCTCCAATTCTTCGACCGATTTCATCGGCGCGACGCGCGCGGCAGGTGTGCCGCGCGCGCTTTGACTTCTGGATTCCAGCGGGCGTTGCCCGAACTTTCAGGCATGGCGCCCCGCCGGTGCGGTGCGCGGACTCTCGACCGCTCTCGCTGCGCGGAGTTGCGTGGGCATGCCGTTCTCGACGCCGGCAGGCAGATACCGCCGAGGCGACGGGCGTTCACGGACAGGCGGACGGAATGCCGACTTTTTCCGCAGCGGCATGATTCCGGCCGGCCGCATCAATGCGGCGGTGCGTTCCGACTTGTCTTGTGGTCGGCCGACTTGACCTTCGGCGCTGCCGAATCCATGCCGGAACGCTGTCCTGCGGCGGACGTGCCTGGGCCATGCGCTCCGTCCTTGGCGAGGACAGGTCCGCTCCCTAGGCCTTGTATTTGCCGTGAATCCTGGCGCGGGCACGGCGCACGCTCTCTGCGTTCGGTGCGCCTCGGGCTTGTTCGCCGCAACAGGCCTGCCCAAGAGATTTCCCCTGCGCTGTGCGCATTCCTCGCGAGGCAAATCTCCCGGGCCTGCCGGTCCTTCACTGTATTACGGCCCTTCATTGCATTGCGGGTGCGGCGCGCCCGGCACCTCGCCGTCCGGTTCACGCCAAGGCCGCGATGGGCGCGGAACCAGGCTCAACCTCGAAGGACTTTTCCATCATGGCTCACATCGGCACTTTCACCGCACAAAACGACAGCTTCACCGGCACGGTTCGGACCCTCACGCTGAACGTGAAGGTCAAGATCGTGCCCCACGACAAGGGTAGCGAGAACGCACCGGACTACCGCATCGTCGCGGCCGGTGGGTTCGACATCGGCGCGGGCTGGAAAAAGCTCAGCCGTGCGGACCGTCCTTACGTCTCGGTGACCTTGGATGACCCGTCGTTCCCGGCGACCATCTACGCCCGCCTGGTCGAAGGCGAGGACGGCGTGCACAACCTGATCTGGTCGCGCAACCGGGGCGACTGAGCGTCGCCCCAGCGCCCCGCTGATGCGGGGCGCTTTGCCATGTTCGGCATCAGCCTCCATCGGTCTCGGGACGGGCTGAGGCCGTACGGTCCGTGTTGTGGGGCTGCTGGACTTCTTTGAGGAATTCGTAAAGCCGATTTCGTTCATTTGTGCATCTACGGAGCGTCGTAGCGAAGTACAGAAGGTTTTTTTCTTCGTCGGCTTTGATGGAAAGAGGTTCGGCGGTTTGGAGATTTCGTGCGTCTCCGGCAATGCCGGACCGCGCTCTTGTGCGTTGCATCGAGCCACCCAGTGGGTGTCTCGACCCTGCGGGCGCCGATCGCTGACGCTTGCGCGCTGCGCTTGCCGAGGCAAGTGGAAGTGCGGGGCTGGCTTGCTGTGACTCTCATCGTGTCACGGAGTGCTCGCCGTCAAGGTCTGCGCGTGCACTGCACGCTGGCGTCCTGGTGGCCGTCTTCGAACCTGGACTGCTGCTCCGCGCCGTGCCTCTTCGCGGTCTCGGGCAATCCCGCCCTGATTCCGTTCAAGGAGAACGACATGACGAAGCTCATCACTGACGAACAATGCGCACAACTGTTGGCCAACGGCCGGCAGTCCATCGAGAATCCGGACTCCGATCCGCGTCCCGTGGTCAAGCTGTTCACGCCCGATGCCGGGGCGACGTGGCTGCTGACCGAAATCGACACGGACGACCAGAATCGTGCGTTCGGTCTGTGCGATCTTGGGCACGGCTTCCCCGAACTGGGCTACGTGAGCCTGGGAGAACTGGAGGGCCTGCGTGGGGCGTGGGGGTTGCGTATCGAGCGCGATCTTCACTTCATCGCTGACAAGCGATTGAGCGTCTATGCGCGTGAGGCGCGGCTGGCGGGACGCATCTTCGCTTAGCCGCCGAGCAGGATCCAGTGTCTGCCGAGCCGTTGGCTACTGCGCTGGCGGCTCGCGCCACTCCTTTGGAAGCCGAGCTTCGGCTTCCAATACCAGCTCGCCCGCGCTGCGCTGCAGCGCCCGCGCGATCTTGAACACCAGGGCCAGCGTTGGCATGTGCTCGCCGCGCTCGATCTTGCCCATGTGGGAGCGTTCGATGCCGGCGAGATGGGCCAGCGTTTCCTGCGCAATGCCATCTTCGGTACGAATCGCGCGCACGGCAGCGCCGAAGGCGAGCGCCGGCACGGCATCGAATGTGGTGGCACCGGCAGGCCTTCCTCGCTGAATTGCGCGCTTGGCTTGCATGGCAGCAAGCGTCGTCGTGCATGTCTATTAAAACCACGTTAAAGATAACTCTATGCTTGGCAATCGACGGCGCTGGCACCTAGAATTTCGAATCGGATGCGCAGTCAGATGCACAACTGACGCACCCCGACAAAGCCCCCTCAACACCCGGCCAGGGATATCGGGCAAGCCCCAACTTCCGGACACGCTCATGACCTTCCTGACCGACGAACAACGCCGCGAGATGCTTGCCAACGGCGCAGCCCGCATCCGAGGTGAAGACTTCGATCCGTATCCTGTCATCAAGCTCTACGCGCCTGATGCGGGGGCATCCTGGGTGTTAACCGCGCTCGATGCGGATGGGGACACGGCCTATGGGCTCATCGATATCGGCACCGGGTTCACCGAACTCGGTTTGGTAAGCCTGTCCATGCTCGCTGGCCTCAAGGGGCCGCGCGGGCTGCCGGTGGCGATCGAGCCGAACTACAAGGCGCGCAAGACCTTGTCGGCCTACGTGGCCCATGCGAAGCGCGACGGGATGATCACCGACTGATCCGGACTTCGCTGCACTGAGCGCCCATGGGCTCTCAATTGGCGAACGGTCCAGGCCCAGCCTGTGCGCCCGGTGCATCCAGTGCGAAGGCGCAATCGAAGTACTTCTCCGCCTCGCTCCATGTTGCGTTCTCTTTCCACAGGGTCAGAAAGGCGCGGCTGGCGTCCACGACGCTGGGGCTGACCTGCAGCGTCTGCAGGCCGAGTGCATCGAACGTGTCTTCGTGATCATGCAGGGTACCGACTTGGCCAGCATAGCTGTAGAACTGGCTGATCTTGCCCGGCTGCGCAAACCTCGAGATCGTTTCGCACGAAGCGCCAGTCTCGGGATTCCGGCCGGCATGGGCCTGCGAGAAGCTGTCCTGAAGCATGTGCAGCAATGCCCCAATGGCGACCTTGTCCAGATCCTTGCGCACTTCGACGATGCCAGTCGCGAACAGATTCGTGGCCGTCATGTCGCCCGGGAAGTAGTGCTCCAGCTGGTCGACGCCCACTGTTCGGATGAAACGGTCGGTGGGAATGGTCTTGGTCGCTACGCCCCAAAGGAACTGCGCCCACATCCTCATCCGAAGCTGCGTTGCAGCTGCCGTCTCGCCGTCGTACGCGGCCATCGAATGGAAGAACTGGAGGTCCCCGAAATGCGAGCGATAGAGCAGGTAGTCGCCCGGGCCGAAGGCTGGCTCGCCAGGCTTGCTGGCCATCCTTTGTTTGGCGGTCTTGTCGGCATCGGAGAAGAGGCCCTTCAAACACTTCGGCTGCGCTGTCGAGCGCAGCGTGACTCTGGGATCACAGTCTGCGATGCGGGGCGGCGATGCGCGACTGAGCGCGAAAGGAGGATCGTCGGGCCAACGAATGCCATAGAGAAGCACCTGGTTGTCACGGATGGCTGTGGCCGTCAGGCACTGCGCTTCCGAACCCGCCTGAGCGGTGCAGTCGAGCGCGTTAAGGGTGATGGCCTCATGCACAGGGCTCTTGATCATGGGCAGCGCATTCCCGACGAACCATTGGCCGATGCCGTCGATGAGCTGGTTGCCGCCCAGGCCTGTGAGTTTCCGGTCCACGTCGCTGATACGAGGCAGAACCTGGAACGCGGACACGACGGATGGCAACAGCGCGACGGCGACCAATGCCGCTGCCACGCAGTGCTTCAGATGGGCGTTTCTCATGACCAGCAGCCTTTGAAGTTCTGTCTCGTCGACGCCTCTTGAAGCAGCAGGCGATACGAAACCAATCGTAAACGAAAGGTGGTGACGATCGTCAAGTTCGAAGCCCGGCAGTACCCGCGGGGTCGGGCGTCGATCTCCGCTCGATGCTTCAGGGCTTAAAAAACCACCCGCGCAGCAGCGAACCGTGGCAGTGTTCCTGCTCCACCGAACGGAGTGCGTGCCATGACGACTCTTTCCGATGCCAAGGCGTCCGCCGCGCCCTGGAGCGCCGCAGCCGCCTACCTGTACACGCTGGACCTCGACGGCCCTGAGCTCGCCTGGGAATACTTGCGGCGCCATCCTGGCTATCGGGCAGCCTGGCGACGTGGTCGATGGCGAGAACGTCAAGCTGCCTTGCATCGCTGGGGCTTGCGATGTCGCCGAAGACCCCCGCCTCGATGCGCGTGACGCGCATCCGCTCTGGCTGACGGACGGGACCGACCTCCTGCAAGTTCGTGCCTCTCACGCGCGCCATGCGTCAATGCCCGATCCCGCTGCCAGGGCCTTCGACCTCTGGCGCGTGCCGGGCAGGAAGCGCCTGGACGGCAGCAGCGATGCTGTGCTGACCACGTCCGTTGGCACGCGCCATGCGCGCATCCTGTTGGACGGCAGCCTGGCCGACGGTTCGACCTATGTCTGCACCGTGCCGCTCACGCCTCGCCTGCGCGGCCAGATCGCCGAGTTCCAGGCGCTGTCGTCGTTGCTAAATGGCGATCCGCTTCATCGCGTGAATGTGCGGCCCGTCTCTCGCGCCGGCCAGCTGCATCTGCGCGCCCTGCAGGCGCTCGATGCGACGCAGGCACGCGCTTCCCATCGCGACCTCGCCGTCGCGCTCTTCGGCCTGGAAGCCGTGCGCGCGCAGTGGCACGCTGACGGCGGGCTGCGGGCGCAGGTCCGCCATATCCTCGCGCGGGCCGAGGGTTTCATGCGGCGGGATTATCTGGGCTTGGCCGGCGTACGCCTCGCACACACCGGTACCCCCGGAGACGAACCCATGCGCTGAATCTCTCCCTGCGCAGGCGTTGCCGATTTCCCGAGACTGCCTCCATCGGGCTGCGAATGGTTTGCGGCCCATCCACCGAGATGGAGGCCTTCATGGCAGTCGGACATTCGATCCCTTCGCGCGGCGCTGCAGCGGCTGCGCCCCGTTCCTCTCCAACGCAGCAGGCGTCAGCAGCCGCCGCAAATCCTGAATTCCTGACCACCGACGAGGCGGCTGCGCTCCTGCGGCTGTCGCCTCGCACGCTGGAGAAGCAGCGCGTGCTGGGCGGCGGGCCGCGGTTTCGCAAGTTCGGCGCGCGCGTCGTCTATGCCGCGGTCGACCTGCGTGCCTGGGCCGACAGCAACGCCTTCGGCATGACTTCGGATCCGGGGTACGTCGTCCGCGACTCGGTCCGCTGAACCTGTTCTCTGAACTGGACCAGTCCGTCATGTGCAAGCGCTCCAGCGAACGCGAACAGCTCGCGCTGTTCCGCGCGCAGCCGGCCGAGGACATGGCCTTGCGCGACGCACAGGACCTGATGGCCTATCCCTTCTTCAGCCTGGCCAAGTCGCGGCGCACCGTGCCGATCCGCTTCGAGGCCGGTGGCGTCGCGCTCACCGTCGAAGGCGTGCCCGAACACGGCATCGCCACCATCTGGGACGCCGACGTGCTGATCTGGGCCGCGAGCCAGATCGTGCAGGCCCGCGATGAGGGCCGGTCGACGTCGCGCCTGATGGCGGCGACGCCGTACGAAATCCTGCGCTTCGCCCAGCGTGGCACCGGCCAGACCGAATACCTCGCGCTGCGCGCCTCGCTGGACAGGCTGCAGTCGACGACCGTGCTGACTTCGATCCGCCAGGCCGGCAAGCGCATGCACCGCTTCTCGTGGATCAACGAATGGCAAGACCACGTGCGCCCGGACGGCCGGTCAGACGGCATCGAGCTGATCCTGCCGGACTGGTTCTATTCCGGCGTGCTGGATGACGCGCTGGTGCTCACGCTCGACCCCACGTACTTTCGGCTCACCGGAGGCATCGAGCGCTGGCTGTATCGCATCGTGCGCAAGCACGGCGGCAAGCAGCGCAACGGGTGGCGCTTCGACATGCGCCACCTCTACCTGAAGTCGGGAAGCCTGCAGCGCTACCGCGACTTCGCGCTGCACCTGCGTGGGCTTGCGCTGCGGCAAGCCTTGCCGGGGTACCGGCTTGCGATCGAGTGGTCCGGCCGCACCGAATGGCTGGTCTTCTGGCCTGTGGATGGCGCACCAACGCACGACGACTTATCCACAGAGGATGTTGAAGAACCTGTGGATGGCGTGTGGACGGACTCGGGAGATCACCGGCGCGGAACTCGGGAGATCACCGGCGCGCCTATCGGGACATCACCGGCGCCAATCGGTCGGGAAGCCGCGCCAGGCAACGGTTTGGGCCTTCCTTAACTTTTATACATAACTTGGACTAACTCCATGAATAAAAGAAGAGGGCGGTGCCTCGCTGCTCAAAAAATGAGCACTGGCCCGTCCGACGCCGCAGACGGCCGCCTCCTAGAAAGACAAGCCAGCCTGGTCGGCAAGGTCATCGCCGTGCTGAATCAGAAAGGCGGCGCCGGCAAGACCACGCTCGCCACGCACCTGGCGGGCGAACTGGCGCTGCAGGGAAGACGCGTGACGCTGCTTGATGCCGATCCGCAGGGCTCCGCCTTGGACTGGGCTCAACGGCGCGCTCAAAGCGGCCAGGAACGGCTCTACGGGGTGTTCGGGCTGGCGAGGGACACCCTGCACCGGGAAGTGCCGGGAATCGCGCTGGCGGCTGACTACGTGGTGATCGACGGACCGCCCCGGGTGGCGGCGCTGGCGCGTTCCGCACTGCTGGCCGCCGACCTGGTGCTGATTCCGGTGCAGCCGAGCGCCTACGACGTGTGGGCGACACAGGAGATGGTGAGCCTGATCGCCGAAGCGCGAGTCTTTCGTCCCGGGTTGCGCGCGGCATTCGTGATCAACCGGCGCGTGGTCGGCACCGTGATCGGGTGCGAGGCAAGGCAGGCATTGGCCGATCAACCGTTCCCCGCGCTTCCCTCCGAGATCTCGCAGCGGATCGTGTTCGCCGACAGCGTGGCTGCGGGCCGGTTGGTGAGCGAAGTAGCGCCTCGCTGCGCGGCTGCGCGCGAGATCGCAGCGCTCATGCAGGCGGTGCAGGAGGTGTTGGCATGACAGCGCCCATTCCAATTCCATCGAAGAAACCGCGCCGCGCGCCCATCGGGCGCAGACCGGCAGCTGATCCGGCGACAGCCTGGGTGCAGCGGGAGAACGCGGGCGATGCAGCGGTCGCACCGGCGAAAAGCGAGGTGTTAACCGCGCGGCTCACCATCGACGTCACGCCCGCGCTGCGTGGGCGAATCAAGGTGATCGCCTTCGGACGTGGCATCACGGCGGCGGACATGCTGCGGGAGTTGTTGGAGCGAGAGTATGCGGAGGACAAGGCATGAGCACTTCGAACGCAAACGCTGTGCCGACCTCAAGGCGGCCTTGGCCGCAAGCGGCGCAGTCGCAACAGCCGAATCCCATGAGGGTCTCGCTCGCCTTCGTCGAGCATCGTGTGAACGTCTATTTGCGCTTCGGCAGGCCCGCGCGCGAGATCAAGCTGGATCGCTGGCGGCGCGTCGCGGTGCTCGCGCCACCGGCGGTCTGCTGCCGGATCAAGTGGATCGGCAACGACCACGGTACGGCGCTCTGGCAGCTCATGGTGCTGCAGGCGCCGATGCCGTTCGACGACATGCAGCGCGTGGCTGGCGTGTCGCCGGGCGCACGCATTCTGCTGCGCGCCGACGGCGAGCCGCAGGTCAAGGCGGTGCTCACACGGATCGACGACGTCGAGGCTGCGGGGATCGACCCTGGTGACGCGGCGGGCACCTACTGGCGCACCGTCGGCAACCGGCTGGCTGCACGCCAGCCGCTGCCAGCGTACACACTCGAACGCCACGCAGCGCATCTCTCGCGGGAGGCCTTGCGATGAGGCCGGGCAGGGTGCGACGCACGCTGCTTGCCTGCATGTGCTTCGGTTTGGCGGCACTCCTCGTACCGACTTTGTGGCACGTTCAAGCTCGGGTCGTTTACAACCCGAGCGACAGCGTTGCGCGTGGCTGGTACCGCATCCATCCAGATGTCGGACCCGACTCGCTGCGCGTCGACAGCATCGTGCTGGCCCGGCTTCCTGACAGCGTGGCCGCCTTCGCGGCGCAGCGCGGTTACCTGCCTTCGGGCGTACCGATCCTCAAGCGCATCGGTGCCATAGCACCACAGTCGGTGTGCATTCGGGCACAGGTCGTTCGTATCGATGGCGAAGCCGTGGCGACCGCTCGATTTCACGATGGTGCGCATCGTCCCCTGTCGGCCTGGGTGCAATGCCGACCGCTGGCCGGGGACGAATTGTTCCTGCTCAGCGACACGAATTCGGCGTCCTTCGACAGCCGTTACTTCGGTCCCATCGACGCGTCGGCCGTGCTCGGCATCGCGCGTCCATTGTGGACGTGGGACGCGCGATGAGGTGGTGTTCGCTAGGACGCCCGAACATGCGCGGCGTGTGTGTCGGTCGCGCACCGATGCTGCGTCCAACCGTGCGACAGCCATGCCGTCGACCGACGGCGGAGACTGTGCGTCCGCTGCACCGCGACCTGCAGGGCGGCCGACGCCAGCGTGCAGCACATGCTGCACCCGCGCAGCCTCTTGGGCTGCGCTGCACACCCCGTGTGCGGCTGGCGGTGGGTCGGAGCCGGGAGCGGATGCGAGGGGCGGAGACGGAGGGCCAGATAAAAGGCGCGGCACGCCGTGCCCCGCAAAGCCAGTCTGCACGTGGGTTTGGCGCGGCACCGCGAGGGGTCTCGCGTGTGCCGTGCGAACATCGGAGCACGCATGGCTGCGGCGCTTGCCGCGTGCCGTTTGCGATGGCGTGCGCCACGCTGCGCTCGGGGCTGCGTTCGGGATTGGGCTATGGCCGGGCGTGACGAGGACCGCTTTCGCGTCAAGCTCGGAGCGCCGAAGACGCGTGGTGGGGCGCGATCACCGCGTTTTGTTTCGCAGGTGCTCAAGCAGGTGTCGAAGGCTGGAGGGCAGCGCTCTGGGCGAAACGCGGGCAAGCCTGCCAGCACCTTCGGCCGGGGCCGTGTCGCAGCTGCCATGGCAGGGCAGCGCCTGGGTGCCAACGCCCGGCGCGTCATCATCAAGAGCCGCTTCGTGGTTCTCCGGCGTGCCAGCCCGAACTCTGTGGTGGCCCATCTGCGCTACATCGAGCGTGACGGCGTCACGCGCGATGGCCAGAAGGGCCAGGCCTACGGGCAGGACACCGACGCAGCCGACCTGAAGGCTTTCCAGGAGCGCGGGCAGGGCGACCGCCACCAGTTCCGTTTCATCGTCTCCGCCGAGGATGGTCTGCAGCTGGAAGACCTCAAGGGCTTTACCCGTCAGTTGATGCGCCGCATGGCCGTCGATCTGGAGACGCCCCTCGATTGGGTCGCCGTCGATCATTGGGACACGGACAACCCGCACACCCACATCGTGCTCAACGGCCACACCGGCGACGGAAGCGATCTCGTGATTTCCCCGGATTACATGGCCCACGGCATGCGCAGACGTGCCAGCGAGATCGCCACCGAATGGCTGGGTCCGCGCACCGAAGTCGAGATCCGACAGGGCCTCATGCGCGAGGTGGAGCAGCAGCGGTTGACCAGCCTAGATCGTGCGCTGATCCGGCAAGCTGGCCCGGACGGCGTCGACCTCCAGGAAGCATCACCGGATCACCAGCGCCAGAACATGTTGCGTGCGCGGCTTCAGCGGCTCGAACGCATGGGGCTGGCCGAGCGGGTGGATGCGAATCGGTGGAAGCTCCAAGACGGTATGGCAGCCACGCTCAACAGCATGGGCGAGCATGAGGATGCGCTGGATACGATGCGCCGCGCGCTCAGGGGGCTGGAACGTGAATGGGTGGTGCATGACGCAGGTGGCGCCCATGCGGCGACCGTGCTCGGCCGTATTGCTGGCAAGGGGCTGGCCGACGAGCTGAACGACCGCGGCTATCTGGTCGTGGATGGCGTTGACGGGCGGGCGCACTACCTGAGGCTGCCGGCCGGTGCCGATCTGGCTGAGCTTCCGATGAATGCTGTTGTGGAGGCCAAGCCGCCGGGACAGGGGAAGGGCGTGGATCGCGACATCGTGACCCTGTCGGCGGGCGGCATCTACAGCACCGCAAACCATTTGACCCAGCTCAAGCAGAGTGGGCATGGGGATCCGCAGGCCACAGTCGATATGCATGTGCGACGGCTCGAAGCGCTGCGGCGCGTCGGCGTGGTGGAGCGCATGGCCGATGGGGTCTGGAGAATTCCGGACGACCTGATGCAGCGAGCGCAGCAGCATGATGCGCAGAAGAGGGGAGGCTGGGCAGTCGAGTTGCGCTCGCACCTGCCCATCGAGCAGCAGGTGCGCGCCATGGGGGCGACTTGGCTGGACCGGAATCTGGTCGCTGACGGCCGCATGGCAACTCAAGGTTTTGGCGCCCAGGTGCGCGATGCGATGCAGGCGAGGGTGGGTTTCCTCGCAGAGCAAGGGTTGGCGGAGCGCAGGGGTCAGCGCGTCGTCCTCGCACGCAATCTGCTGGCGACACTTCGCGACCGTGAACTGGCGACGGCAGGCAAACAGCTGCAGGACGAAACCGGTCTGAGCTACAGGCCGGTGCAGGACGGCCAGCAGGCCTGCGGGATTTACCGCCAATCTGTCCAGCTCAACAGCGGCCGTTTTGCCATGCTCGACGATGGCAGGGTTTTCAGCATGGTGCCTTGGCGACCGGTGATCGAGCAGCGCCTCGGACAGCAGATATCAGGGGTGGTACGTGGCTCGTCTGTGACTTGGCATATCGGCCGGCAGCGTGGACTGTCAGTGTGAAGCGAGGTTGGCGTTCTCGGCGCCGCAGCTGCGTTCACATCGACGAGTGTGCGTGCGACACCGTTTCGCGAACCGGCCGAAATCATGATCGCCCGTGCTGTTCCATTTCAAAGCGCTGCTGAATTGCCAAGACCAGTTCCCAAGGCTCAACCTCCAGACCCAGCGCGAGCTTGAACAAGCTGGCGAGCGACGGGCTCGTCTTGGCCAATTCAAGCTTCGCTACAAATGTCCTGTTCATCTCAGCGGCAAACGCCAGCTCATCCTGGCTGATACCAAGCGCAGCGCGCCGAGCTTTGAGCTCTGAAGCAAGCGCTTTCAGCAAAGCGGGATGTTGGAACGAACGCACTCAACGAATTTCGCTGTGTAGACGTCTTTATGCACCCGCTTTTATGGTACAAACTATGCATCACTGTTCGTAAGCGAGGCGCTGCCGGGCTCGGCCGGAGCTGACCTTTCATCCTTCCTGAATCGTTTAGCGAGAAGGACTTGTCTCATGGCAACAACGTACAGGCCATCGCCGTTTCCCACCGCCCGGCCTATCCAACTGCCGGCATCAGTACTGCGCCCGAAAGATTCTTCTCACGTCCCGCGAAGTGCTTCTGCGTCTCGCATCGGGCACCAGGTGCGGGCACTCCGGTTTGCTGCGGGGGCGTCCGGTGGAGAGTTGGCCGCCAGCTCCGGTGTCTCCCGATCCATGCTCTCGCGCATCGAGCGCGGCCTGATTTCCCCATCAGTAGAAACACTCGACCGCATTGCAAATGGCCTGGGCGTGCCCGTTTCTCGCTTCTTTGGCGATCAGACCAGCCGCACGGACTTCTCCTATGTCCCTGCGGGCAAGGGCATCCTGGTCGAACGTGTCGGTGCCGTTGCCGGATACCGCTACGAACTCCTGGGACACCAGCTCTCGGGCAACCTGTTCGTCGAGCCATACCTGGTCACCCTGCTGCCGGAAGCGGAGCCCTACGTGACCTTCCAGCACCCTGGCGTGAAGTTCGTGCATCTCCTCACCGGTCGCGTGACCTATCGATATGGCGCCAAGCTGGTGAAGTTGACGCCAGGCGATTCGCTGCAGTTCAACGCCACCGCCCTGCACGGTATTGATGCGATCGAGGAAGGTCCGGTGAGCTATCTGTCGGTTGTCTTCACAATGCGGGAGTAGCGAAGCAAGACCCTGAGCGCAAAGTGCCTCTCTGAGAGACCATCGGCAGATCAAGAGTGGTGCGTGTAGAAGTTTTGTTGTACGAATCTCCTCGCCTGTGGCCGCAAATTGATGGCTTCACAGAAGAAGAAATCGCGGACCTAGTACAGCACGACGAAGTGAAAGGCGTACATGGCAGGAAGGCGCGAGGTTTGCTGCCGATGTGGCTGGCCCCGGGGACGCTATGGTTGAGCACGCCAAGCGGCAGACGTGGGCGCAGCCCAACCTTTTGGACGCTCATCCTCAGCTTCGGCCGTCGGCCATGGCAAGCTCTTCATCCCACCCGACCATCTGGATTTTTCCCTGAGATTATGGGAGTAATCTTAGGTCTATATGAGTGGGCCGGAAACAGGCACTTGTCGTGTAGACTGCTATTCAGCCAGCAATCGCCCAGCGCAATCAGCGGCCCGGCGTCGAATTCGCCGGCAGCTATCGATGTTCACCACACCCTGAACTTTTTGCACCTTAGTTTGAACCGGGGCCTCGCGATCCTGATTGGAGGGGGCGAGCACCGGGGCCCTTAGGTTCGCCTCTCGTCTTATTCAGGCTACCCGCCGCTTGCTCAGCCCAAGCGCTTGAGGTTGGGTTGACAGACTTTGAGCCTCTGGTCGCAGTACCTTTTCGCGTACGAAATTGAACCGAGTCCCGTCAGTGCTGTCTGCTGCGAATCGCCTTACGGCTTACGGCATCTCGACCCAGATTAGCTTCGCCATGCCAACAAAACCGCAAAAAACCTCCTATCAGTGCAGAATACAGGGCAATTCAAAACAGCTTGGGGAGTGAAGCCATGGGAATGGGGCTGAGTAATGCGCATCCTTTAAATACTTTGGTTGATGCCCTTTTGGAGAGGATAGCGAGATCGACTGACAGGGCACACCCTGGAAGGGTGACCTACATCATCGGCAACAACGGCACCGGCAAGAGTCGCGTGCTCGGAGAGCTTGCCCAGCGACTGCGGCCTCAGCAGCGAGCACGGCGGACGGTGGCTTGCATTGCAAATTCACTCCACGACCGCTTTATTTTTGGCGATCATGACCGTGTCATCTATCTTGGCGCACGCAACGCTGGCAACGCGATCTTTCAGGCGGCAAGTGATCGCCAACTGGCGCGGCTCATTCTGCAAGCGATGCAGCATGATAGAAAGCGTTTCTCCGATCTGTGCGGCGCTACCAACATGGACCTCTCGTTCACGGTAGACCAGAGGTCGATCACGGAACTGCGCTCTCCTAAGCTGGGCACCAGAGATTACGATCGTCTTCTTAAGCGAGCAAGCACCAGAGATCTGCTCGCACCCAGGACGCTTGCGATGCTGGATCGCATTGCAACCGGCCCGGGTCGATTTGAGTTGCTGACAAAGCCTCAGATCCCTGTGCTGTTGAAGTATCTGGACCTCAGTGTCGGCTTTGACGTCCGAGTGACGATCCGAAAAGGAAAGGTCCTGAACTTCAGCAGCCTCAGCACCGGTGAGCAGAACCGAGTGTTGGTATTTGCCAAGGTGCTCAGCGTCATGGAGGACAGAGCGGTTTTTCTGATCGACGAACCCGAGGTAAGCCTTCACCTGCACTGGCAGATGAAATTTCATGAGTCGCTGATGAAGTTACTTGAACGCCAGGAGCGCTTTCATGCAGTGATCGCCACGCATGCGCCGATCGTCATCAGTGAGGCAGCCAAGTGCGATCAGGAAAAGGAACACAACATCGTCGCGGTGTTGCGTCACAAGGTCCCAAATGGTCAGAAGGAGGGGGAGCTTGGCCCTGGTATCGGTGACATGACAGTTGACATGCACACCTTCAATGAGGTGCAGAGCCATGATCAGTTGGTCCTGCGCTATTTTCATACCGCACCCTATGAGGCAAGGGAGATGAGCGTGGAGATTGCTGACAAGGTGCTTGGTGTGGCGGAGAAGTCAGAGACTCCGAGCAGCGCCGTCGCATCGCTGGAGAAATTGCTGGGGGTGGTCGGGATTGAGGAAGAAGCGAAGGAGCAGGTCAGGGCTGCTATCAGGCTGATCAAGAAGGGAATTCCTGCGCTCGTTGATGGAGTCGGCCGGCGATGAGGTCGCTCTGCACTACTGCGCAGAAGGAGCACGTCGACAAGCTACTCACGCTGGTAAGCAGCAAAACCATCAATGGCAGTGAGGCGTGGACAGCGTTCTCGACTCCCGAGAAATCGAAAGCCTACAAGCGCAAGGGCAAACCGGACGTAAAGGTGGCCTTCACCGCGGCCGAGGTTTCGACGTACAAGAAGCTTCGAAAGACCGTGCAAAAGAAGCTTTTTGAAAGGTGTGTCGGCCTTTGCTCATATTGCAGGAAGCCCGTGGGGCACTATGGCTGGGCTTGGCATATCGAGCATGTGCTTCCAAAGGCGAAGTACCAAGCTGACGCCTTCAAGCTCTCAAATCTGACCGTAGCCTGTGTTCACTGTAACAGCTGGAAGGGCGCGAGAGTTGACAAGCACGTCGTCGGACGGCGCCTGCCGATCATTGATCCCTCCGACAAGAGCTTCGACTACGCGCTGCACCTGAATTTCCTGCAGATCAGCACTGAAGAGTTTTCTTTCGCAAAGTATTTTCCGCGCTCTCCTGAAGGACATAAAACCTACCACGAGCTTTCTTTCGAGGAGCTTGAACGCGCGCACGCGATAAACGGTCTGCATGCTCTTTCTATGGGGTTGCATGATCGACTTTGCCGGTTGATGCAGAGTGGGCTCTTAACTGCGGATAGGCGCGACCTGGTTGATTTCCTCGCTGGTCTGAAGTTGTCCATCTATCGGAAGTAACGAATACTCGGATATAAGCAGGCCATAATGGCTGGAAATGCCGGGTCAGGATTGCATGGAACTCAACAGTGATACGCTGTAAACTCACGATTCTCATGCGACGCATGACAATAGGAGCTAGAAAATGAAAAAACTCTGCGTAGTGCACATCAGTGACATTCACCTTCACGGCCCGAACGATAAAGCTATTGAATATTTGGACCATCTCCCCGCATCTATCGAAGGTGACTTGAAGAGCGCGCAACACTTAATCATTATAGTCTCCGGTGACATCGCATTTTCTGGAAAAGAGAACGAGTACCATGCGGCGCTCAGTGCATTGAAAAAAATGGAGTCAAATCTCTCAAAGGACGGACTCAAGATAAATTGGATTCTTACTCCAGGGAACCACGACGGCAAGTTTAAAGACTCATCGCGTAGCAGGCTTTTCGCCATTGATGGCATTTTGCGTGAAAATGATGCCGCTCTCGACGACTCAATTGTCGCGTCTTGTGTAGAGCCTCAGGAGGAGTATTTTCGATTTGAAGCAGAGTTAAACGGAGGAGCGCCATACGTATATAAAGACCCGCTACTTGGAATCAAAACCCTTGAAGTGCTGGGGAAAAAGCTAAGCTTTTGGGAATTTAATGCAAGCTGGATGTCCAGAGTTCCGGAAATACAAGGCGATCTAGTATTTCCGGTTGCTAAATATGATGCCCAGCTTGCCGAACACGTCGATTTTCGTTTCGCCGTCATCCACCATCCATTAAATTGGTACGCTCAGGGCACATATCATCCATTTAGGCAGCTCCTGACAAAAAACTTCTGTGCGGTTTTCTCTGGTCATGAGCATGTACGAAATGAACACATTACAAAGGGAATTGATGATGGATTTCAATGCCTATTTATAGAGGCAGGCGCTTTGGGTCCACACGGTGCCACGGAAGTTCCGTCTTTCTCCCTAATCACCATCGATATTCCGAGCGGATCATTCGAGTCAGTTGGGTTGACCTACGCGTCAACCGTAAATGCCTTTGTCAAAGATTCGAAAACTGAGTATTCGGCCCAGTTTACGCTTTCTAGCGCACGCGATTTTGAGCCTACCCCAGCGTTGACTGAGGCTTTGGAAGAGCTTGGAGCCCCTTTTTCCCACCCGACCAGGGATACGCTGAGACTTTCGGACGTATACATCGAGCCTGCATTCACTTCATTCGCGCTAGGCGATGACGATCCGATCCCCGTAGGAATTACGGGCGTTATGAATTCGATGATCGAAAATTCACATGTCGTTATACGTGGCGACGAACATTTCGGCAAGAGCAGCCTATGTAGTCAGTTGTTTTATCGGGTGCTCAAACAAGAATTAGTTCCTCTTCGTATTTCAGCTCGTGAGCTTTCTAGCGGGCCTGAGGCGCGCAGAAATCGACTCGTAGAAGACCGAGTTGCCGAACATTACGGGCACTCGGCGATAGGCATTTATAAAGCTCTACCTTTGGACTCCAGGGTCGTCATCGTTGATGATTTCGACAAACTAGGATCAAATGCTGAGCAATATTCTCGCGCGCTCGAATTCATGTTCAAGAATTTTGGAAAGATTGTATTGACGGTTGGGGAGACGTTCGATGTGTCATTGCTCGGGTCGACGACTGTTTCAGAAAAGCTGAGCGAGTTCATGACCTTTCGCATGAAAGGATTTTCGTACGCGATGCGAACAGAGCTCATACAGCGATGGTACGCCCTGGACTTAGCTCTTGATCGAATCTCTCTTGAAACTAAAGTGCACGATGCTCAATCCCGAATTGACCACGCTGTAGCAAAAGCGTTAGTTCCTTCGACCGCATTCAATACTTTGATGATCCTACAAGCAATGGAGGCTACGCAGAAGTCTCAGGTTGTTGATGCTGGGGTTGCTCAACACTATGACATGCTTATAAAGCGCCGTTTAAACGATAGCGGCACAGCTCCAAAAGCGATTGATGGCACATATGCTTATTTGTCGCATCTTGCATGGTGGCAAAAAAAACGCGAAGTCACCACGCTCGACCGCCACGAACTGGATTCTTTCAACGAAAATTTTCGCACGGCAATCCATCAAGTCGATACAAGCAGCTTGATCGAGCTACTCATACGCGCCCGTATTCTTAGCGTTGTAGATGGCATGCATCAGTTTCGGCATCCGTCTGCCAGGTACTTTTTTCTAGCCCACTACATCGCCGAATATTCGGAAGATGACCGCGAAGCCAAAGATTTCGCGCTAAGCGCGTGTCGGCGTCTTTACAAAAAGGACAATGCAAACCTCATTGTTTTTCTCGCTAGCAAGGTTGCGTCGCGGTGGATCGTGAAAGAGGTGGCAGACGTTCTCTCAAAGTTACTCCGGGACATACCACTCTTCAATGTTCACCTCGACTCAAAGACCTTGAACGGCTGGGTAAGTGAAACAGCAAAACTAGCAGTTGATACCACAAGCGACAGGGATGAGCAACGACGTCGCACCCGGGAGCGCGAAGAAGAAGCTCAATCCATTGAAGACGCACAATCGGATGTCTCAGACGTAGATGATGTTTCGGAGTTGGACATTTTCTCGCAAATAAACCTGGTGTTTAAGACTAGTGAAATACTTGGCCTTATCCTTAAATCCAAATTTGGGAGCTTAGATGCAGCACTGAAGAATCAACTGATTCAGCAGCTGTTCGATGGGCCATTACGCGCGATCTCATTCTTTCTTGGCGCCATTAACAGTCAACCCGAAGCACTTGTGGAGTACTTGAGCAGGAACTGGGAAGACAAGTTACCTAAATTCTCTCTCGAACAACGTACTAAGCTCGCACAGAAATTTGTCTATTTTTCGCTAGGTGCATATGCTCAGGCCCTATTGCAAAGACAAGGTGAAATTGCCGGATCACCTGATCTTGGGATTTACGTAAACAATTTTATTGCAGCGACGGCAAAAGAGGAAGAATCGCTGAAAGCGGTGAGTGGAACAGGACTCACCTACAGACTTCTCGCAATAGCCACTCGGCTCTCATATCCGGCGGACATTCCATTTAGCGAGATTGAGCGTCTCGCAAAAGAATTAAAGAGGAATCCTTTCGGCTTTACACTCTTACAGGGCCTTGTTGGAAATCACCTCTATATGTTTGAAGTAAATTATTCAGGCAAGCAAAGGTTGGCTGCAGCTGTTGAGCTGGATTTGCGCACTCAATTGATTAAAGATACAGTTTCCCAAGAAGGCAAGACGGTTTTGAATAGAAACTTTTCGCGGCGCAATCCACAAAGTCTGTTGGCTCGACTTACGAGGTCGTTCATGCTGAACAACGAACGTGTTATGGACATAGTTGAGAAGAAAACACGCCATTGAATAAATAAAGGGCATTGATTGTTGCAATTGTTTCGGTGCCGGCTTTGTTTATCGCGAAGCCCATATGATCTTGGTGATATAAATTACCAGAGGGTAAATGGCGTCTTAAAGCTAACTCAGTCCGGTACGATAACAACGCCAGCGCGCCGCGCCGCCATAATGGCCCCATTTAACAAGATTTTCCTTTTTTTATTAACCAATGGCATTGCTGATTGCAGCTTTACCGCTCCAAATGCACGCTGGAAAAGGCAAATACAAGAATGTCCTGGATGTTGCACTGATGCCCATTGAACGCCATCTAGTCCAGCGTCCCAGAAGCGCTGAGCGAGAATCTGGGTTTGAGCATACCGTGTAGCCTGTAAAAAGGGATATGCCTCTTCCAGGCCGCAAAGGTAGGCCAATCTTACACTCTGGGTAGTCTCGAAGTGTGAGATCTCGCGTGCAGCGAGAGCACTCAAGTTGCACACAGCTACATCTCGTCGAAAATGAGCTTCAAGTAACGCGGTAAATTTACTATCTGCGAAATATGCACACGCGCTATCTTTTACGCTGTACCGCCCAAACATACTTGGGGGCGATGTTTTTATCCCGTTCTTGCGAATCGTGCCTGTTCTTGCCTTTATAAGCTGCGTGCGAAATATTTCTGTCTGAGGGGGAATTTCAATGATTGGTATATTTGAAATGATCATTTGAGGCGATTCAGTGCGCCTCCATCATTGCCACGGAGAGAACGTCACTCATTAGCGCGCCCTGCTCAAGCGAAGCTCGAGGGGTCTTGCCATTGAGAGCACCGAAGGGCGTTTCTAGAAATGTCAGCACTTTCCATCCATCAGTAGCAGCCAAGCTCTTTGCCAGAGGTTGCAGTACTGGCCAGATAGAAGCCTGAAATTGCCACGCCGGCAGCTTGAAACCACGCCGTAAATTTGCAACACCAATGCATCGACTGGATTTAATCCAATTATTGATTGTTACGCGCGTTGTTCCCACGAGTTCGGCTGCCTCATCGGTTGTTATCATGTCTGGCGCCTCAATCCTTTTACGCCGAAAATCTATTCCGCCTTGAAGAAGTTTTGCAGTTTCCAAAACTGTCGCGTAACTATCAAATGCGGTATCTTTTTTCAGGTCAATTGATGCGGCAATGCTGGAGAAATTAATGGTATCTTTGTTCATTCGAAAATATCAATAATTTAAGGCGCATTGCGCAGGTTTGCCTTATGCGCGGAAAAAAATCCGTGTGTGGCTTTGTTCGCGCGTTGATTCGCAATTGCACAACTCTTTTTAGGCAAGGGACTGCTGCGCGTCGAGGGAAACCGCGGCTCCAAGGGCAGCTTTGCTTCCAGTGGCACGCGAAAACTACTGCAGAGAGTCTCAATTGCTTGCAGCATTGCGTATCGCATACGCCCAAGGTTGCCTACTAAAATTATCTTTTCGGCTGGAAGCCCCCGAGATGCAACCGCCGCGGCGCTCAGCAAATCGATCGCCTCTCGAAACTCAGTTTCGCCGCACGCGGCCCACTCCTCCGCGTTGATGTGGGTGATTGCCTCTTTAAACCCAACCCATTGCTCAATGCCGGGCCGATCAGAGATATTAAACTCCAAGTCCGCAAGCAACTCCCCATCTAAATCAATTTCACTGCGAAATGCAATGCACTGACGCCATTTGTCGAATACTTCCTTGTAAAAACGGCTATCCTGTAAATCTAAAACAGGCATAAAAGCTCCATGTTATTACCCTCGTCGATGCACGATGACTGTCATTCACACCTTCACATTCTATCAGCTTTGGTAAAGTTCGTAAACTTCATGGCTCGGCGCTTTATTAGATTGATAAAGGACGTTATCATTCATGAATGAAGATGTTCGACCGGAAGGCCAAGATGGATCAGATGGAGACTGTCAACTACCAGGATTGGGAGTTCTTGTGCAGCGGTGAGCAGCTGCCCTCGGGCTTGTTCCAAGCCACGGTGCGCTACAAGGCGCCGCCCGATGGTCAGATCCGAACGCTCGTGCTCGACGCGCAGCAGCACGGCACTGCAGGGGAGGCACTGGCCCACGCCAGAGAGCTGGCCCTGAACTGGGCCAAGGAGCGGGGCGGGGACGGTCGTGGAGACAGCTGAGGCGTCATCACGACCCGTCACTCTGCCGACGAGCACAGCCCTCGCAGCACTGCTGTCCCGGTCGACCTCCACCTTGGCCAGCGTGCCTGCGCTCTTCCAGGCCACGCCGGCGTCGGCTAGCCGGACACTGGAGTTCTTCACGGCCAACATCCGCAATCCGAACACGCGCAGAGCCTACGCGCGGGCCATTGGCGGATTCGCCACCTGGTGCGCCGCGCACGAGCTGCAGGATCTGGCCAGCATCGGCCCGGTCCACGTCGCGGCCTACGTTGAGCAGCTCCAGGGCCGTCTGTCGGCCCCCTCGGTCAAGCAGCACCTGGCTGCGTTGCGCGTGCTCTTCGATTGGCTCGTGGTCGGTCAGGTCATGCCCTCGAACCCGGCCAGCTCGGTACGCGGCCCGCGGCATTCCGTCCGCAAGGGAAAAACACCCGTCCTGGCCGCCGAAGAGGCGAGGGCGATGCTCGATGCCATCGATGTGTCGGCCGCGGTGGGCCTGCGCGATCGCGCGCTGATCGGGCTCATGGTTTACACCTTCGCCCGCGTGGGCGCAGCCATCGGCATGCGCGTAGATGATGTCTATGTCCAGAGCCGCCGCACCTGGGTGCGCCTGCACGAGAAAGGCGGCAAGGTCCACGCGATGCCCTGCCACCACAACCTCGATGAATACGTACATGCGTATCTGCAGTCGGCAGCGCTGGTGGACGACAGGAAGGGATTTCTGTTTCGCTCGGCCAAAGGACGCTCAGGAACGCTGTCGGCCAATCCGATGAGCCAGGCCGACGTTTACCGGATGATCGGCCGCCGCGCTGCGGCCGCCTCAGTCGACACCCGGATCGGGTGTCACTCATTCCGGGCCACCGGCATCACCGAGTACCTGCGCAACGGCGGGAAGCTCGAAGTGGCCCAGCAGATGGCCAACCACGAGAGCGCGCGCACGACGGGGCTCTACGACCGGCGCCAGGATCAGGTCTCGCTCGACGAGGTCGAGCGAATCTTGATCTGAAGGTAGCATCGCCATCGGCAGAATTCGGCCGAGGCTGTGTGAAAACGCTTCGCCGTCGGCACTCATCTAAATAAAATGATGGCACCCGTTCTCAGCGAGGTGCCCATGAAGCGATTCATCGAAGGTGAGGATCGGCAGCAGGTTGCCCTGCTG